>Ga0334889_1001020_pt1 | contig 39647 bp, 38 predicted proteins | sample GraSluR1_MG_2_FD_207222 | JGI IMG/M metagenome (GOLD analysis project Ga0334889, IMG submission 207222) | Sludge microbial communities from methane-producing bioreactor in Wageningen University, Netherlands - Granular Sludge_8_08-R1 | ecosystem: Engineered > Bioreactor > Anaerobic > Unclassified...
AATTAAATCATAGGATGCGGAGGGACCCGATATGGAAATATTTTTGAAGCCAAATTTTAATTTTGTTGATCATCGAAAAATACCGTATGCAATTTGTATTATATTTATCATACTCACTGTGATTGGGTTAGTCCGTGGTATAAATTATGGAGTGGATTTTCAGGGCGGAACGCTTCTTCAGTATAATTTTACTCAAGTTGTAGCAGCCGAAGAAATTCGAAATGTATTAGACGAATTTGATCTTTCCGCCAGCACTATCCAAAGATTTTCGGACAATGAAGTTGCCATCCGGACACCCCAGTTGACCCTAGACCAGAGAAATCAGCTCACCGATACCTTAAGAAATCAAATTGGTGAGTTGGAAATTGTTCGAAATGAAGAAGTAGGACCAACAGTAGGAGGCGAGTTGAGACGTGCTGCCTATTTGGCTCTCCTATTTTCTATTATAGGAATTTTGATTTATGTTGGGATACGTTTTGAGTTACGACCAGCCGTAACCTCAGTTTTGGCTTTAGCCAATACTGGTATAATGACTTTAGGGTTAGTAGCGTTATTAGGTATAGAGTTTGACACTACTATATTAGCAGCGATGCTTACAATTTTAGGATATTCGATTAATGACTCTATCGTGGTCATGGATAGGATTCGCGAACGATTAAACTACCGTAAGCGCGAAGATGCTAAAACCCTTATCAATACCAGTCTCAATGAAACTCTTTCTAGAACCATTATGACTGGAACGACAACAATTATTGCAGTTATAATCCTCTATTTCTTTGGAGGAAAGATGCTGCAACCTTTTGCCCTCACCATGCTTATAGGTTTAATTTTTGGGACTTTTTCTTCAATATTTGTGGCTGCAATGCTCTTTTATGAGTGGGAAGTCAAGAAACCTCTGAGGAGGTAAACTATTTGTATCAGAGGAAATGGCAAATTCGAAAAGTGAACAGAGGCTGTTTGAAGCACTTAGCAAGCAGTCTCTGTTCACCGATCTCGATCGCGCGAGTGCTTATGAATCGGGGTATTATTACCCCTCATGAAGCTCGAGCTTTTTTAGATCCAGATATATCTTCTCTGGATAATCTCCGTTCTCTACCCAACCTCAGAAAAGCTGTTTTATTAATTGATTCAGTTATCAAGGGGAATGGGAAAATCCTTATTTTTGGGGATTATGATGCCGATGGATTAACTGCTTGTGCAATTCTCTTTCTTTTTTTGAAAAAATTAACCCCTTACGTGGATACCTATATCCCCAGTCGTTTTCATGAAGGATATGGTTTATCGGAAAAGGCCATTGAAAACATACTCAATATTAGTCCAGATTTAGTTATTACTGTGGACGCTGGTATTAAAGACGTCAAGGGAGTCGGTATTTTAAAAAATAAAGGAATACGAGTTATCATAACCGATCATCACGTTCCCAATCCTGATGAAAGACCGGATGCCGATGCCCTGGTTTCTACCTGGGATTGGAATGGTCAAAAAATCATCCTCCCTTTATCAGGTGCTGGAGTTGCATTAGCCTTAGCTCATGAATACGCCATCTATCGAGGGATGGCTTTTTCTCCAATTGAAGAATTTATTGCTTTGGCTTGTGTAGGAACAGTTGGAGACGTAGTCCCATTATTGGATGAGAACCGAGTAATCGTAAAATATGGTTTAAAGAAAATTAATCAAAATCCTGGCTGCGGATTGCAGGCGCTTTTAGAAGTGGTTGGTTATAGCAATAAAGATATTCAATCAGAACAGATTGGTTATATTATTGCTCCTCGATTAAATGCTGCAGGAAGAGTTGAAGACCCCAGAGCAGCCTTTGAACTTTTGATTAGTGATAATTATCATAACGCTCTTCAGCAAGCCAAGCTTCTTAATGAATTTAATCAAAAGCGGCAAAAAGAAGAAACCAAAGTGTTTTCCAGTTTATTTGAAGATAAAAAGAATCAAGAGTCCATGGAAGATGATATTGTAGTGGTTTCTGGAAAAAATTGGAGCACAGGTGTTTTAGGAATCATTGCTTCCCGATTAAGCGAACGTCTACTGCGACCAGCTATTGTGTTGAGTGAAGATGAAACCATTGCAGTAGGCTCAGCACGAAGCATTTTAGGATTTAATATTACTGATGCTTTAGATAAAGTCTCATCGTTGCTCATCCGGCATGGTGGTCATGAAATGGCTGCTGGGCTTAAGATTCCTTTAAGCAATCTCGAGATATTCCGACAGCAACTCAATGAATTATTCGGTGAGCGAATTAGAATGTTAAAAGAAAAAAATGGTATTGTTGTCGATGCTCAGGTAACCATGGCCGATGTGGATTCACAGTTAATGCTTTGGTTAAAAAAGCTGGAACCCTTCGGAGAAAAAAATCCTAATCCGTTGTTTGTTTCTTCGGATGTTACCGTCAATGAAAGATGGTTTTCTGGGAAAAACCGACAGCGTTTGGAATTAGTTCTCATGCAAAATAATAAAATGAGACAACATCGAATTGATGCTATGATTCGGAGTGAGAATGTATCCGATTTAGCTTCAAGTTCATTGATCGATTTAATATTTGAAATACGTAAAGGATATTGGAATCAACCCTATTTAAAAATTATGGATTGGCGAATAAAAAAATGAAGGGGATGAAACAAATGGATTTAGCCTCTACTATTCGTAATATTCCTGATTTCCCAAAAGCAGGAATTCAATTTAAAGATATAACAACTTTATTAAAAAATAAAGATGCTTTTCGCCAAGCTGTCGATTCACTGTTTCATCTTTTTGATAGTAAAGAAGTGGATATCGTGGTTGGAATCGAAGCCCGAGGTTTTATTTTAGGTTCGGTTGTTGCCTATCTTTTGAATTGTGGATTCGTACCGGTTCGAAAAAAGGGAAAGCTTCCTGCAACGATTAGGTCAAAAACCTATGATTTGGAATACGGGAATGCTACCCTGGAAATGCATGTAGATGCCATAGAAAAAAATCAAAAAGTGGTCATTATCGATGATTTATTGGCAACCGGGGGAACAGTTCAAGCTGTATGTGAGATGGTTGAAGAAGCCGGTGGAGAAATCGTTGGTATTGCATTTTTAATCGAGTTAGAGTCTTTACAGGGGAGAAAAGCTATCACAAAGTACCCAGTTTATTCTTTGGTTAAATTAGACTGAACAATTTTCTCCTTCTCCCTTGATGGGAGAAGATTGGGATGAGAGTGAAAATCCTTATCTAAATCCGTCATTGCGAGAAGTCCAACCGTACTTAGATTGTACTCTTAGATTAACAGTTCTCCTCCACTGGTGGTATCGCCCAGTGATAGAGTGATAGAGTAAGTCTGGATTTATCAAATATTTGTTTTTATGATAATTATCTAAGAAGCTCATACCTTTCTTTCTGAAGAAAAAGGGAGGGAAATATGCTTCGCAATTACGAAGTAAATAGTATATTTTCAAAAACTATAACCCTTGAATCGCTTCAAGAAAAAATCGATTCCTATAACCCCTATAGCGATCGAGAACTGATAAAAAAAGCTTATGATTTCTCGGTAGACGCTCATTCAGGACAAAGTCGGCTGTCGGGTGAACCCTATATTATCCATCCATTATCAGTAGCCCATATTGTCGCTGACCTTCGCATGGATGATAGTACGATTGCTGCTGCTTTACTTCACGATGTATTAGAAGACACTAAAAACACCGAAGCTCAACTTAAAGAAACTTTTGGAAAAGAAATAACTCTGCTGGTAAAAGGAGTTAGCAAGCTGAACGTCGGCTTTCACTTTAGTTCTAAAGAAGAAGAGCAGATTGAAAATTATCGACGCCTCTTTGTAGCTATGGCCGAAGATATACGGGTTATTATAATAAAATTAGCCGATCGCCTTCATAATATGCGGACCCTGAAATACCAATATCGAGATAAAAAAGAGTTGATAGCCAGAGAAACTTTGGAAATATTCGCTCCAATCGCTCATCGCCTGGGGATTGGTATGATTCAAACCGAATTGGAAAATTTAAGTCTTTATTTTCTTGACCCGGAATCTTATTGCAGCATCCAACAAGGGATAGAGAAAATTAGAGATCACCGAGAAAAACAAATCCAAGAGGCGACGGAAAAGCTCTCTCAAAGAATTCAACAAGCCAATTTGGTAGTTGAAATACAAAGCCGTCTGAAAAATATTTATAGTATTTATTTAAAAATCAATCGTCAAAACGTAAGTCTTGAAGATCTTCATGATTTGATTGCCCTTCGAGCTATAACCAATACCGTCGAAGAGTGCTATGCAGTATTAGGACTGGTGCATTCGCTTTGGGTGCCGGTAGCAGGGAGATTTAAAGATTATATTGCTCTTCCTAAATCGAACATGTATCAATCTCTTCATACCACAGTAATCGGTCCAGGCGGAGTTCCAATGGAAATTCAAATCCGAACCAGAGAGATGCATCATGTGGCTGAGTATGGTATTGCTGCCCATTGGAGATATAAAGAAGGGAAATCCGCTGATTCAGCTGATGCCTTTAACGAACGTATGGCCTGGTTAAGGCAAATATTGGAATGGCAGCAAGATCTAAGGACTACCCATGAATTTGTCGAAAGTCTTAAAATAGACCTTTTTGATGATGAAGTATATGTGTTTACGCCCAAAGGAGATTTAAAAAAACTCCCGAAAGGATCAAGTCCTATCGATTTTGCTTATTTAATCCACACTGAAGTCGGAAATAATTGCATTGGCGCGAGAGTGAATAAGCAAATTGTTCCATTGGATTACGAACTCAAAAGTGGAGATATTGTAGAAATTATTTCTTCCCGTTCTTCTTCCGGACCCAGCTTAGATTGGTTGAGAATCGCCAAAACCCCGGCTGCTCGAAATAAAATCCGGGCATTTCTACGCAAAAAGAATCGAGATGCCAATCGAGAGCGGGGAAAATTATTTATGGAGAGGGAATTGGAGAAATTTGCCCTTACTTCAGAAGAACAGAATTTGGTGAATGATAAAATTACCGAATTTATGGAAGCCAATACTTATAAAACAATCGACGATCTCCATGTTATAATCGGAGAAGGACGGCTTACCATCCGTCAATTTATTGGAAAAGTTGTTCCTTTTGAAATTCGAAAACGTTTTCAAACCCAACGAAAAGCAGAAACTAAAAAAACCGCTCAAACTAGTGGAGACGGAGTGATCATCCAGGGCGCAACCGGTTTAGCGGTGAAGTTAGCTCGTTGTTGTACGCCAATTCCTGGCGATAAAATTATCGGGTATGTAACCTTGGGGAAGGGTATCACCGTCCATCGCTTGGATTGTCATAATTTAACCAGGTTGACCCAAGATGAAGAACGATTGGTTGAGGCGGAATGGGATGAAAGGTACGGCCGTTTTTACGATGCCGGATTGGTTATTGACGCCCTGGATCGTCCAAAACTCTTGGTGGACATTACCAATACTGTTGCCAATTATGGTGTAAGTATTCGATCGGTTCATGCTCATTCCATGATGAATGATGCCCGGATATATTTAGTTATTTCGGTAAAAAATAAAGTTGAGCTTGATAACCTGTTTCGTGAAATAAAAAGGGTCTCCAATGTCAGAACTGTGCGAAGAGGAGGAATATTTGGTTTGCGGTGAGAGCGCTTATTCAAAGGGTGAACCAGGCACGGGTTTTAATTGATGGCAAGATAGTTGGTGAGATCGGGAAAGGAATGGTGGTATTTTTAGGAGTTGGGAAAAACGATAGCTCGTCAGACATTGATTTTATGGTGAGGAAAATCCCTCAGCTTCGAATATTCGATGATGCTCAAGGTAAAATGAATATCAGTTTGAATGAAATACAAGGTGAGATTCTTCTGATATCCCAATTCACTCTTTACGGGAATTGTCGAAGAGGACTTCGCCCAAGTTATGATGAGGCGGCAACGCCACGAGAAGCCCAAAATTTTTATAATCAAATAGCTCAAAAGCTACGTGATCAGGATCTAACCATAGCTGAAGGAGTCTTCGGAGCGATGATGCAAGTTGAATTGTGTAATGATGGTCCGGTGACGATTTTGCTTGACAGCAAGGAAAGGAGACAGGCATGAGTAACAAGGTGAAAGTCGCAGTCTATACATTGGGTGATTTAATGACTAATTGTTACTGTCTTTGTGATTGTAATGAAGCTCTCCTTATTGACCCTGGAAGCCCTTCCCAAGAACTAGTTGAGTTTTTAACTTCTCGTAAATTGAATTTAAGGTATATTATCAATACTCACGGACATATCGATCATATTCGGGGAAATGATTTTTTTAAGGATTATTTTTCCTCTGTCAAAATTATAATTTATGAAACTGATATGGCATATCTCAACCACCCCAATCTCAACCTATCGACAGATTTTTCTCAACCTTATCGATCACCAGAGCCAGATATTCTTATTCGAGGGAAAAAAGAACCTTTTGAATTATTTGATGAAGAGGTTTACTTTTATCATAGCCCAGGCCACACACCTGGAAGCATGTGCTTATCCTTCCCAAATCAGAAATGGTTATTTTGCGGTGATACACTTTTTGCTGGATCGATAGGAAGAACCGATCTTCCCGGTGGTTCGTTTCAGGAAATTCTTGAGTCTCTGACCATGATTATGCAATCTTTTGACGATGAAACTAGAGTCTTTCCCGGTCACGGTCCAGAAACAACTATTGGAAATGAGAAAAAAATGAATCCGTATATCCTTGAATACCTGAACTGTATTAATTAAAGCCTTAATCTTTTTAAAAAACCAATTTTACCTCGCAGAACAGCACCTGATGAGAATTAAAATACATTTCTTAAAACCGTCATTTTTAAGAGTCCAACCGTTTTTTGGTTGGGCGATGTGGCAATCTCATCCACCAACTCCGTCATTCTGAGGAGCGTATTATGCGACGTGAGAATCTCATCCTTAAAAATATTTATGAAGAAAGAACCGAAAAGGTGAGATCCTCACGCTTGAAAGCACCGCTCTGGATAACACCTTCGGTGGCAGTTGAGATCTTCACGCCCTCATAAAGCGAGGGCTCAGGATGACCGATTAAAAAATTCATTTGATGATATTTCCAGGGTAGACCTTCAAGCTACCTAATAGCACCAGATGTGGATGAAAATCCAAATTCGACATGCTATGGCAGGTCGCTACATTAATTAAAGAATAGGCACAATACATTGTGCCTCAACAATTTTTATTCTTAAGTAGGGGCTTAATTTATCATGCCCATTGATTTTCAGGTTAGATCCTCATGCTGCCAAGCGGTATCAGATGAGGATGGAGCTGAAATTGGGCGCAATGAATTGCACCCCTACATAAAAAATCAAAAGATTATATTGAATTGATGATATCTAAATATTTTTGAACAATAGCTTCAGCTCTTTGTTTTTCTTGCGATTCGGCAAAGATACGAAGAAGTGGTTCCGTTCCAGAAGGCCGAATTAAAAGCCAGGAACCATCAGGATAAGTAACTTTGTATCCATCAATGGTAACCCGATTCTTTTCCTTTGCAGTCAACCGGTCGATTTCGTTTAAAATTTTTTCTTTTTTCTCCGGATTAACGGTTTTTTTCATCTTGATTTGGAAATACTGGGGAAGTTCTTGGAGGAGGTCATCGAGCGATTTTTCTTTGGTGGCCATAATATGAAGGATGCGAGCTGCTGCTATAGCGCCGTCTCTTCCCCAGACGAAGTCGGGAAATATCATACCTCCATTTTCTTCACAACCGAATATCCCTTGGCTTTCCTGAAGAGCTTTGGCTACCACCAGGTCACCAACGGCGGTGGCGATAAAACCTCTCCCAGTTTTTTTGGCAATATCGCTTAACATGCTGGAAGTGGCAACAGTGGTTACAATCGGTCCGGGGATATTTTGTTGGGCCAATTCGTTGGCAACTAAGCTGACGCTATAGTCACCAGGGACAAATTCACCATTGGGACGTATCACAATTAAACGATCACCATCTCCATCCTGAGCAAATCCGATATGAAAGGAGGCATGGGTGATAAGAGTAAGAAGATCGGTCAGATTGTCGGGAGTAGGCTCAGGGTTTCTCCCTGGAAAACGACCATCGGGATGGGCATTGAGGCTTACTACACGGCAACCGAGATCACTTAATAACTGAGGGGTAATCAAACATGGTGCACCATTTGCACAATCGACTACAACTCGAAATCGGCTTTGTTGAATAAGGGGGAGATTTACTTTAGCCTCGATTGCTCGAATATAATCATCGTTTATATCACGTTTAATGGTTTTTTGCGGAACATCATTCCAGGGCACTAAATGATATTTTTCCGAATAAAATATCTTTTCTACCTCAACATCTTTTTCCCGATCTAAACCTTTACCAGTTTTTTCCATGAATTTAATACCGTTCCATTGAGGAGGGTTATGGCTGGCAGTTATCATTGCTCCCCAAGCACCCCATTGCCGGCAAGCCCACTGAAGGGTTGGAGTAGCGGTGAGCCCTAATTCAATTACTTGACAACCACAAGCAAGGAGGCCGGAGATTACGGCATCATAGATCATTTCACTGTGTTTTCGGGCATCTCTCCCCACAACAACGGTTTCTTGATTAACGTAAGTTCCAAAACTGTAAGCTAATTTTAAAGCAAAATCAGGAGTGAGCACTTCATTGACAATTCGTCGAATACCAAAAGTACCGAATAACTTTTCCATGGGTAAGCCTCCTTTGATAGGATGGTAATAGATATTAAACCAATTTATTCTCTCCTTAGGGTAGGATTTAATTAAGAATACTTTTTTCTTTATTTTTAAACTACTCATTAAAAAAAGAGTGCTCCCACCAGGAGATATGGGAAAAATATCTGCTTTTCAAATCATCACTGTTATATAATTATAGTGCATTTTTATCCAGGGAGGCAGGATATGAAAGAAGAACTTGATGCCATATCACAAATCAGTGAGTTAATTATATCGGATAAAGGATTTGAAGATGTACTCCGGCTTATGGTGAATATTACCGCACAAGTGATGAAATCCAACATTTGCTCACTTATGCTTTTGGATGAAAAGAAAAAAGTCTTGGAAATTAAAGCGACCCAATCAGTTAGTGAAGCGTATAATAAAAAGCCTCCGATCAAGTTAGGAGAAGGTGTAGCCGGGAAAGTTGCTTTAGAAAAAAAACCGATGATTATACCTGACGTTTGCAACGATCCTTATTATCGGAACAAAGAAATTGCTGAAAAAGAGGGCCTTTGTTCCTTGGTAAGCCTTCCTTTAATGGTCAGAGGGAAAATAGTTGGTGTCCTTAATCTTTATACCTCAAAACCTCGAGAATTTCATGATGATGATATTAAAACCTTAACGACTATTGCTAATCAAGCAGCTGTTGTTATCGAAAATTATCGTTTACTTATGGAAAGTGAATTTGTCAAGGAAGAACTGGAGACCCGTAAAAAGATTGAAAGAGCTAAGGGATTTTTGATGACCGAATATAATATTAATGAAGAGGAAGCCTATCGAAGGATTCAGAAGTACAGTATGAATAAACAGAAGAGCATGAAAGAAGTTGCTGAAGCGGTTATTCTAGCCTGGGAAATGAAGAAAAAGATTTGAGGCTATTAATCTCTTTTTTTTGATGATAAAAGAGAGGTAACTAGAAAAATACCTGTTGCAAAAAGAACTATAGTCGCTCCAGAGGGTGTGTCTAAAAAATAAGATAGAATGAGTCCTCCTATTGACGAGGCTATTCCGAAGATAATTGCAGTCACTAAAGCTTTTTTAAAATTATTGGTGATTTGCAAAGCCGCAGCTGAAGGGATGATGAGTAAAGCCGAAACTAAAACGATTCCAACGACTTTTATGGAAATCACAATCGTGAGAGAAATCAAAGTAACCAGTAAGTAATATACCATTGATACCGGAATACCACTTACTTCCGCCATTTCTTGATCTAATACCAGAAGCAAGAGTTCCTTGTAGTAAAAAAGAACAAAAAAGAAAACTGCTCCTTCGACAAGAAGCGCAAGATAAAGGTCGTTCAGCGTAACCGCTAAAATATTACCAAATAAATACCCGAACAAATCAACATTAACACCTTTCAGGAGACCGAAAATCAATATTCCCAGCGCCATCGTACTGGCAAAGAAGATTCCAATTGTCGTATCTTCTTTAATGTGACTTTTTTTAGATAAATAAACAATCCCTAAACCAGAAGCAACACAAAAGAAGACCGAGGATAATACCGGGTCTACTTTCAAAAGAAAACCTAAGGCTACACCTCCAAAGGCGGCATGTGAAATACCAGCTCCCATAAAGGACATTCCTTTTAAAACAACGTAAATTCCGATTACCGCACATAAGGAACCGATCAAAACTCCTGCCAACAATGCACGTTGCATAAAGGTATAGCTGAGAATGTCCAGATCAAATCACTCCTTGGAATCGAGCGCTCGGTACAGGGTATTCTTAAGGTTTATGATGATTTTCATCGTCTTCAGCGGTTTCTCCTGAGCAATAATGAACCGGTGAGGATCGGCGAACCACTATATGAGGAACAATTCCGTGGTGGAAGAAAGCAGCCTCACGACCGTACATTTCAGTAAGGGTTTCGTCGGTAATCCCATTTTCGGGTCGATCATGGACAAATACCTTTCGATTGACGCAGGCGATAGCATCGACATACTGAGCAATGACACCGATATCGTGAGAAACGGTTAGGATGGTGATTCCTTGTTGGTGAAGAGTAAGAAGCAATTCATAAAGACTTTCACTGTTTTTTGGATCAACAGCAGTGGTTGGTTCATCAAGGATTAACATATCAGGATTGTTTATTAAAGCCCGAGCGATCAGTATTCTTTGTCGCTGACCACCGGATAATTTGCCTATTTGTATGGTGCTCAGTGATTGGAGGCCGATTTTTTCCAAAGTTTCACTTACTGCCGAGCGATCGTGTTTATGAGGGAGACGCCCAGGACCAATGGTTGCATACCTACCGGTTAAAACAAAATCTTCAACGTTAATTGGAAAAGAATAGTCGATTTTACTAATTTGCGGGACATAGCCTATTCGTTTTCGGATGTTGGGATAATCGTTGATATTTTTTCCGAAAACCAATACCTTACCGGAGGTTGGTTTTAAAAGGCCTAAAATGAGTTTCAATAAAGTGGTTTTTCCTGCTCCATTTGGCCCAATGACAGCAAGGAATTCTCCCTTTTTAACTTGAAGAGAAACATCTTCTAAAACTTCAAAATCTTGGTATGAAAATGAAACGGAAATAAATTCCACAACATATATAGAATTGGTTTGGGCCCTGTTCATCAAACGACCACCTTTATCATCGAGTTATTTATGAATCATATCTGGCAGGAGAAGAAAAAAATCAACTGCTCTTTAATGCTAATCAATGCTTCATTTTATGTCAAGGTCGGTTACAATTATAGAGAAAATGAAGAAATTGAGGTGGATTTATGAAAAGCTATCGAAAAGAATTATGGTTTGAAACATCACAACGGAGAAGTTTTATTTGCATAACCCCAACAATCAGAGACTGTGTTAAAGAAAGTCAGATAAAAGAAGGAATGCTCCTTTGTAATGCTATGCATATAACCGCTAGTGTCTTTATCAATGATAATGAGGCTGGTTTACATAGTGACTTTGAAAATTGGTTAGAAAAATTAGCTCCAGAAAAACCCTATAGTCAATATCAACATAATGGTTATGAAGACAATGCTGATGCCCATCTGAAACGAACCATCATGGGAAGGGAAGTTGTTATTGCTATAACCGATGGAAAATTGGATTTAGGACCATGGGAGGAAGTTTTCTATGGTGAGTTTGATGGAAAAAGAAGAAAAAGAGTTTTAGTTAAAATTATAGGAGAATAACGTGAACCGAATAGTATAGATTTATATTGCCATTTTGAATGGAAGGAGCGAATTCATTGAACAATCAAAAAAAGAATACTTGCTTAATGTTAGGGAATGAAGCAATTGCTAGAGGTGCCTATGAAGGTGGGGTTCAGGTTGGTGCTGGTTACCCAGGAACTCCCAGTAGCGAAATTCTCGAATATCTCGGTCGATATAAGGAAGTCCATTCAAGGTGGTGCCCTAATGAAAAAGTTGCTCTCGAGGTAGCAGCCGGGGTAGCAATAGCGGGAGGGCGAGCTTTAGCCACCATGAAACATGTAGGTCTTAATGTTGCTGCTGATCCATTGATGACAATCTCCTATACTGGTGTGAGAGGCGGATTGGTTATCGTGGTAGCTGATGATCCGGGAATGCATTCTTCTCAAAATGAGCAAGACAGCCGTAACTATGCTAAATTTGCAAAAATACCTTTTTTTGAGCCAGCAGACGGCGAGGAAGCCCGGATCTTTACTAAAGAAGGATTTATTATAAGTGAAAAATTTGACACACCAATCATGGTTCGATCGACTACCCGGGTGTCACATTCTCGTTCCGTTGTGTTTCCTCAGGAAAGAGTTCCTTTTACACCTTTTCCGTATCAAAAGGATTCAGAAAAGTACGTTATGATTCCAGCGTTTGCCAGAAAACGAAGAGTTGCTCTTGAAAAGCGTTTAGAGACATTAAGAGATTGGGTAGAAGAATCAGACCTAAATCGGATGGAAATGAGAGATACTGATTTGGGAATCATTACTGGAGGCGTTCTTTATAACCATGTACGTGAGGTGTTTCCACAAGCTTCAGTATTAAAATTAGGCATTGGGTATCCTCTTCCTTTTCAGATGATATCGGATTTTGTCAAAAATGTTAAAAATGTAGTGGTGGTTGAAGAGTTGGACCCCTTCTGGGAAACCGAAATTAAAGCAGCTGGTATTCCGGTTGAGGGAAGAAATCGAATTTCTGGAATTGGTGAAATAACCCCCGATGTCCTTAAGTCGGCATTTGGAATCGCTCTCCCATTGCCGCCAATAGGAGATTTAAATCAGTATGTTTTCCCCAGACCACCAATAATGTGTGCTGGCTGTCCTCATCGTGGAGTATTCCGAGTTCTTTCCGACCTGAAAATTACTATTACTGGGGATATTGGATGCTATACGCTGGGCGTCATGCCGCCAACCTCGTCGATTGATTCTTGCATTTGTATGGGGGCTTCGATTTCAAATGCTGAAGGTTTTAAATTAGCTCATCCCGAGTTGACCGTGGGAGCGGTAATCGGTGATTCAACATTTATTCATAGTGGGATCGGTTCTCTTTTAGATGCGGTATATAACCAAACCAACATTTTAGTAATTATTTTAGACAATCGCATCACAGCGATGACGGGAGGGCAAAATCATCCTGGAACAGGAGTAACTTTGATGGGTGAAAAAACCTCAGCACTTGATCTTGAAGAGCTGGTAAGGGCTTTAGGAGTAAAAGAAATACATCATCTTAGTTCATATGATATTTTAAATTTTCGATCCCTTCTCAAGAAAGCAATAAAAAAGAAAGCCGGACCAACGGTTTTTATTCTCACTGAACCATGCCAACTTATTCAAAAAAAAGGAAAAGAGAACTATTATCGAGTTGATTCAAGTCTCTGTCGGCATTGCAAGAAGTGTTTACAATTAGGTTGTCCGGCAATACGACTCAACGGTGAAAAGGTTGAGATTATTGTAGAATCTTGTCATGCTTGTGGTGTTTGCAGCCAAATTTGCCAGCTTAACGCAATAAAGGAGGGAAGCCAATCATGAAATTTGGTGGTATTGTTATTGTCGGTATAGGTGGTACCGGTGTTTTAAAAGCCAGTGAAATACTATCGAGATTCCTCCTTTATCAAGGATTTGATGTTCGTCAATCGGAAGTTCATGGAATGGCTCAGCGAGGTGGTTCAGTTATTACTCATCTAAAATATGGCGAAAAAGTATATTCTCCTTTGTTAGGAAAGGGTGAAGCTCAATTTATGATTGCCACAGAAGAGGTTGAAGCATTGCGTTATAGTGAGTTTCTTTCTTCTGATGCAACTATCATCATCAATACCTGGAGGCTAAATCCGGTGGGCACTAAACCGGATCCTTATACCGGTTTTTCAGCTCGTTTATTAAGAGAAAAAGGTATTCCAGTATATGAAATAGACGCCAATTCAATTGCTGAATCCCTTCAAAATTCAAGAGTTGCGAATTCAGTATTGATTGGTGCTTTTAGTAAAATATTTAATTTCGATAATGAAAATATATGGGAAGAAGTTATCAAGGAGACGTTTCCTCAAAAGTTATTTGATATCAATTTGACAGCCTTTTTAAAAGGGAGAGAGTCGATTGCTAAAATAAATTAATTTATTCAGAAGGAAGAGAAATAACACTATAAATATTGACAAATTTTACTGAATGAGTATAATAATGTAAGGAAATAATATTATAAAAAATATAAAAAAATAGAAAATCCCCTCCTTGCATTTATAGGGAGCTAACTCGCCCGAGTTGGCTCCCTATAAATGTTTTTAGGGATTATTTACTTAAATAAGTAATAGCGACCTATTAAAATATGAAAGACACAACCCCCATAAATCTCTCCTCAATGAGGGAATAAATTCAATAATTCCCCTTCTTGAAGGGATGCCGCTTTACGGCAGGAAGGTTTCTTTGTACTTATTTAATGGTTATCCTGAGAGAATGATAAAAGACTTATAAATAAAAGATGAGATCCTCACGGCTTCGAAAAACGAAGCCTCAGGATGACGCCGGTAGCGTCAGATGAGATTGCCACGTCGCCCCAAACAAAAAACGGTTGAACTCCTCGCATTCAGACTGTGTCATAATTATTCTGTAAATTATTTACCCCCACTTATGTTAATATTTTACAGTAATATTGGGAATAGATAATCAAAAACTGAAGATAAATGTACTGTGTCTTCCACTTTCAAGCTATTCTTGGTGTATGAAAGGGATTGTGACACAGTCTGAATGACGGAACAGTAAAAAACTCAAATCCCTCTAACCCTCTTTTCTAAAGGGGGAAATTGATTGGCATATACATATTTTCATTATTATTTTTTCATTATTATTTGGTGCTGTTATGCAGCAAAATAGTCTATCCTGAAAACCAACGGGCATGATAAATCAAGCCCCTAAAAAATAATTTAAAAATGTAGGGGCACAATCTATTGTGCCCATTATTTAATTTATGTAGCGACATGCCATGGCATGTCGAATGAATCCTGGGTTTTCATTCTCATCTGGTACCACAAAGTGGCATGAGGGTCTATCCTGAAAAAGCAGTGAGAAGTGAGTGGTGAATTTTAAAAATAATCACCCTCATCCTCGCCTTCTTTCCTGAAGGAAGAATGAGTTAAAAAATCAATAATTCGGTTTTTTTGACGGTGGCGAAATTTAAACTTAATGCCAACACATATAACTATTCAAAAAAAAGTAGTTTTTATTTTTGATTAGCGATTTGAGAGAAAAGACCAATAATTTTTCTGGGAACTCCAAAATAACGTTCAAACAACAGGCTATGACCAGTTGGAAACCAAAATATTTTTTTTGGTGAAGTAGTAACATCAAAGAGCGCCCAGGTACATTCAAGAGGAACAATGACATCCTGGCTAGCATTGAAAAAAAAGACCGGAACCTGATCTAAATAAGATATCCAATGCAATGGATCGATATCCTTCCATTGCTGTGCAAGGTCAAACGGTGAAATTTTTTTCTTAAGAAGGCTATAGCGGATATTGACCATGGAATCAAGTAGGCTTTCACGGGCAAGAATTTCTATATTTCCGCCTCCTACCACCAGGGCAATTCCTTTAAAATTTTTATATTGGCCACAAACAATACTACCAATTATCGCACCCAAGCTTACCCCCCAGAAAAAAAGAGAATGATGATCAAAGTCAGGATGATTTTCAATAAATCGAAGGGCGATTAAAGAATCGTTAATGGTTCTATAAAAGGCTTTTTTATCATTTTCTATATCAGGAGAAAGAATATCTTTCCCAGCTTGAGTTCGATCACCATGATATTCCATGTCTATGGCTAATGCCATAAAACCTGACTTTCCAAGCTCGTTGGCAAGAAATTGTATGTTTTCTTTACTACCATGATAATAATGAAGGAAAAAAATTGCCGGGTAGGGAGGGGGTGTGGTTGGTTTAATCATCAATGCAGGTATATGTGGGTTAATATGCAGCTTGGTTAAGAGATAATTTTTACTTTGACGGATTATTTGATGGGAATTATGGTCTACATTCATTTATTTTCACCAATAAGCTGTTATTGTTGTTTTTCATATAAAAATATAAATTGACAGCACAAACCAGCTCAATTATACTCTAAAAAAGATCGGAAGTCTTATTGTTTTTTTGTTTTATGGCAATCTAATATAACAAGGAGGTGAAAAATCAATTAATATTATAAGAAGATAATTATTCGTTAAAAAATATTAAAAGGAGGGTTATTTATGAAAAGAAATAGATCAAGGTTGGTCTTGTATATTAGTATTGTTACAATTCTTGTCCTCAGTTTTTTCCTCTCAACAGGCATCTCTAATGCGCAAGATAAAAAACTCACATTTTACTATGTAGACCACGGAACACCTGGCAATCCTTTTTGGGCGGTTTATTATAAGGGAATTGAAGATGCTACCCAGTGGTTAGCCCAGTTTGGTGTAGAAGTGAAGCATCTTTCTGCCGAAGCCGATGTAAAAAAACAGATTGATATGTTAAAAATGGCTGTGGCGGCAAAACCCGATGGATTGGTTACTTCAATAATTGATCCAAAAACTTTCGATCCCATTCTTCGACCAGCTGTTGAAGCAGGAATGGCGTTAATGGCAGCTAATGTTGAGGATCCTCGTCCTCCCGAGGAAAGGATTCCCTATTTAGCCTATTATGGAGAAGACACTTGGAAATCTGGCGTTGAGTTAGGAGCAGCTTTAATTAAATTCATCAAAGAAACCAACGGTTTCCAACCCAAGCATATACTGCTGTGTAATCCCATGGCAGGCCATTACGTTTGGGAAGCGCGGCTCCAAATGTTAGGAGAAACCTTGGAAAAAGAATATGGAACCAAGCAAGATAAAGTTGTAGTTGGTGAAGATCCAACTAAAGCTATGGAAATTATTCGAGCCTTTTTGGTAAAGAATCCTGAAGTTGATGTTATTTGTGCCCCAACTCACTTTACTCATGCTAATGTAAGTTTGGTAAAAGAATTAGGTAGAGAAGCCGGTAAAGATATTTATCTCTGTTGTTTCGATATGATGCCGGAAACGCTTCAGGATATTAAAGATGGAAAAGTGGTTTGTACTCATGACCAGCAACAATATTTACAAGGCTTTCTACCACTGATCGATCTCTATCTCTATAAAGCAAAATATAATGTTCATCCTTACGGAATTGTATCAACTGGACCAATTATTATTGATCGATATAACGTAGATACAGTAATTGAGGGAGCAAAAGCCGGATATCGGTAAATTTGTTGATAAAAATCCTGCCCGTTTTTTTTAACGGGCAGGATGGGTCAATTCCCATTCTTTGAGAGGAGATAGGATTATGAACACTGAGACTGCATCGATTGAAAATGAAACCTCCCCACTTCTCAAAATTAAAGGATTAACCAAACGTTTTGGAGGAGTCATTGCCCTCAATAAAGTAGATTTTGATGTAAATTACAATGAAGTTGTTGGTCTACTTGGTGATAATGGAGCAGGAAAATCTACTATGGTAAAAACTATAATGGGAGTTTTTCCACCCGATCAAGGTGAAATGTTTTTCATGGGAAAAAAAATTTCTTTCCGTTCACCAGAAGAAGCAAGAGCAGCTGGTATTGAGATTGTCTATCAAGGAATGAACCTTATTGAAACTATGAACATCTGGAGAAATTTTTTTGTTGGTAAAGAAGAAGTGAAAAAGGATAGTTTTTTTAAATTTCTTGACGTTAAGACCATGAAACAACGAACCAGTGAAAATTTAGAAAAAGTACGGGTAAGCATGAGATCTCCTGATGAATACGTCAATATCCTGTCGGGAGGTCAGAAACAATCAATTGCTATAGGTCGAGCCCTTTACTTTGGTGCTAAGTTACTCATTCTCGATGAACCAACAACTGCTTTATCAGTACGAGAAACTGAAAAAGTGCTTGATTTTATCAAATCTCTCAAAAAGGAAGGCGTTTCGGTTATATTTATTACCCATAATATTTATCATGTATTTGATGTTGCTGATCGCTTTGAAATTTTAGACCACGGTATCAAAATTGGTTCTCTTTCTCGTCATGAAGCTGACGCTGGAACCTGCTCTCCAGAAATTATAATGGAAATTATCAGAAGGGGGAGAAAAGATGCCTGAGCAAACTCATCTGAAACCTCCAAAATCAGCAAAATCCATTCTAATGCGATCGGAAACAATAGTTGTTATTCTCCTCATGACTTTTTTTATTCTTTTTTCTCGGATATCAGCAGGTTTTTTTTCCTCAAGCATGCTAAATGTCATTTTTTTAACCGGTTCCGAATTAGGAATTATTGCCTTAGGTGTAACCTTATTAATTATCTCCGGTGAAATGGATCTTTCAGTTGCATCGGTTTTTGTTTTCAGTAATTACATAGTTTTAATTAGTAATCAATTTGGTTTGCCGATTCTGGTCAGTTTTATTCTTGGAATAATATTTGGAATTGGTGCTGGATTCTTAAATGGATTTTTCACTATGAAATTTAAAATTCCGTCATTTGTTGTTACCCTGGGATTTATGATTTTTTGGAGGGCAGTTTTAGCTGGATTAACCAATGGAGAACCTACTTATTATGAGGGAGTTCCTACTCGATTATTTAAGGTATTAGGTGGACAAATCGGATTCATACCGAATCAATTTATCTGGTTCTGTATTTTAGCAGTTGTATTCAGCATTGTCCTCAATCGAACCAAGTTTGGCAACTGGATTATGGCAACCGGAGGAAGTATTCAAACCGCTCGGGCTTTAGGGGTTAATATATTTCGCACCAAAATGATCTGTTTTATGATTTCATCATCTTTAGCCGCATTTGCTGGAGCATCGTTTTTGGTTCGTTCTAGTTACCTTGATCCTATTGTAGCTACAGGAATGGAATTAGAGGCAGTAGCAGCTGCTGTTATTGGAGGGACTGTTCTTACCGGCGGAATTGGGAGTATCATTGGAACATCGATATGTGCCTTCCTTCTTAAGGTAGTACAAGTAGGAATTGCAACCTATGGAATTCGAGTCGAATATTATAATGTTCTGGTTGGAATCTTGCTCATGATTGCTGCAGTAATCAATAGCGCCTTGATAAAAAAACTCCTAAAAACTTAAGACTTGAGGGTTAAAAGGACAAGGAGAGAACGTAGGAGGAGAGCGTGAAAAACATACCTAATCATTATCAGGACAATCAAGTAGCTATTCAGGATATACCATTTAAGAGAAAATTCACCTTACGTTACGAAATAACCGTTATCCTTGCCTTAGCGATTATTTTTGTATTTTTTTCAATATTATCTCCAAATTTTCTTGGGCCGCTTATCCTTCCTGGAATACTCCTGATCGGTGCAGAATTGGGAATATTAGCCTTGGGTCAAACTTTCGTTATTATTTCAGGAGAAATTGATCTCTCTATAGCATCGGTTTATGGTTGGGCGGCAGTTATTTCCACTCTTTTATCTAATTATGGTTTTCCTTATCCGGTCGGTTTAATTATTGCGATTGCTTTTGGATGCATGATCGGTTATTTTAACGGGTTAATAACTCAAAAATTTAAGATACCTGCTCTAATTGCTACCTTGGGTATGATGTGGATTCTAAGGGGAAATCTAATTGGACTCTTCGGTGGGAGTTTTATTTCTTATAAAGGGAAAGAATCAATCCTATTGCAATCACTTGGTGGTCGAATTGGCTATTTCCCTCGCCTTTTTTTCTGGTTTGTTGGAATTGCTTTGCTGCTTAATTATATTTTATATCATACTCGATTGGGGAATTGGATATTTGCTACCGGTGGAAATCGTGAAACGGCTCGAGCGTTGGGTGTGAACACCACCCGGAGTAAAATTGCTTCTTTCGTTATTTGTTCTGCTTTAGCAGCTTTTGCGGGTGGGGTTTATATTGGACGGATCGATTGGTTTTTAACTCGGATTGGTATGAGTAGTATGGGTTATGGTTTAGAAATAGAGGCGATTGCAGCATCCATTATGGGAGGAACGGCTTTCACTGGAGGGAAAGGAAGTATTATTGCAGTTTCAATTGCAGCATTTGCTTTTTCTTCTTTTAAAAGTGGTTTGATATTAATTGGAGCAACTGGATACTGGATTGATGCCGCAGTAGCAGTTCTTCTCATCCTTTTTTGCCTTCTCCAACGAATGGGACGCAGCAGCAATCATACTTGATGTATAGGAAATATATGGTAGAATTGAAAAAATTCTTTTTTGGGAAGGTGAGAACTTGATGCAGAAGGCCCACTATTCATTCGAGAGATCAGGTGTATTTAATCCCAAGCAAATATTTTATCATTTAAGCATACCTGAGTTGTTTGAACATGCTTTGCAAAAAAAAGAGGGCATATTATCATCTACAGGTGCATTCAGTGTTCTCACCGGAGCTTATACCGGTCGATCACCAGAAGATCGTTTTTTTGTCGATGATGAAACCACTCATGATTTGATTGACTGGGGAAAGGCCAATAAACCGATATCCCAGGAAATCTATGAGCATTTAAATGCCAAACTGGTCAGTTATCTCCAACAAAAAGATGTATACATCGATGACGCCTATGTAGGAACTGACCCAGAAAATCGCTTGGCAGTTCGTTTTATAAACGAATATGCATATTCTTCAATCTTTGTTAATAATATGTTTTTAGAACCCACTGCCCAAGAATTACAATCTTTTATTCCGGATTTTACCGTATTGTGTTTTCCACGTTTTAAAGCAATTCCTGAAATCGATGAAGTGCGATCGGAAGCCTTTGTTATTATCAATTTCAAAGAGAAAAAAGTGATCATCGGTGGCACCTCCTATGGTGGCGAGATAAAAAAAGCTATTTTTACTGTGATGAACTATCTTCTTCCACAAAAAGGAATTCTTCCTATGCATTGCTCGGCTAATATCGGAAAAGAAGGAGATGTGGCTATATTTTTTGGCTTATCAGGAACTGGTAAAACTTCGCTTTCAGCCGATATCGAAAGACGTTTGATTGGCGATGATGAACATGGTTGGTCAGATCAGGGAATCTTTAACTTTGAAGGAGGCTGCTATGCAAAGTGTATCAATCTTTCCAAAGATAAAGAACCACAAATCTGGGATGCTATCCGCTACGGAGCAATAATGGAAAATATTTATCTTGAACCAGATTCACGTCAACCAGACTATACTGACGACCGATATACCGAGAATACTCGGGTGAGCTATCCAATTGAATTTATTCCAAATGCTTTGATACCGGGAATTGCAAAACACCCACAAGTGGTCATATTTTTAACTGCCGATGCCTTCGGAGTTATGCCGCCAGTAGCGAAATTAACGACTGAAAAAGCAGTTTATAACTTCATTTTAGGGTATACCAGTAAATTGGCTGGAACTGAGAGAGGGATAGTAGAGCCACAAACTACCTTTTCGGTCTGCTTTGGAGCGCCCTTTATGCCTCTCAATCCAAAAACTTACGCCCAGATGTTGGGAAAGAAGATATCCCAGCATGGTTCCAGAGTTTATTTGATTAATACCGGTTGGATTGGAGGTCCTTACGGGATAGGGAAGAGAATCGATATTGATTATACTCGGAAGATGGTCAGGGCAGCGATTGATGGAACGATTGATCAGAATGGCTACCGTGAAGACCCAGTTTTCCGGCTTTTAATACCGAAGGAATTACCTGATATTCCCAATGATATCTTGAATCCGGGAAATCTTTGGAACAATCACTCTAATTATACCAACGAGGCTCAAAAATTGAGAAATCGTTTTGATGAGGTCATGAAGAAATACTTGCCTCTATAAGAAATGGTGAAGAAATAAAAAGCGGCCGCCTTAAACGGCCACTTTTTTAATATCTGTAAATCTCTTCGTCAGTGAGGAGCTGAAAGTTGTTTCGCTCTAAAACACTTTGAGCTCTTGGCTGGCTTTCAACCTGAATAATGAGTATTGCCTTCTTGCCACTGGCCACAACAAATCCGTAGGCATCCTCGATGTTGATGCTGTTTTCCGATAGGACTTGGGCAACCCGGTGGAGACCACCTGGAATATCTTCCATAATGACTGCAATAACCTCTTGCAGATAAGAAGGGATTCCTTGGCTGCGAAGAATTTCAAAAGCTTTATGGGGTTGATCAACTAAAACTTTAATAACCCCAAATCCATTCGCGCTGGATATGGTTATCGCCCGAATATTAATCGAAGCTTCTGTGAACAAACGAGTTAACTTTTCTATTCTCCCCGGTTTATTTTCAGCAAAAATTGAAACCTGATGAGCCATATTGTGTGCGCACTCCTTTCAAGATAAGTTATAATTGTCGTTTATCAATCACCCGCACGGCTTTTCCCTCAGTTGTGGGAAGGGTCCCTGGTTCAACTAAGACGATTTCTGGAGTGACTAATGTTTCTGAACGAATTTCTGCCTGAATGCGTTCTCTCAACCTTTCCAGCTTGGGAAGGTCACCAATAAAGAGTTCGGGTTTAATTTCTATTTCGATTTTCATCGTATCGCGAAGGTCTTTTCTCTCTAAGGTGATGAGATAGTTTGAACCAACTTCAGGATTGTTCATCAATACTTTATCGATTTGTATCGGGAAAATGTTTACTCCGTGGTAAATAAACATGTCATCAGTCCGTCCTTGAATTCGAGATATCCGGTAATGGGTTCTCCCACAAGGACATGGTTCATCGATCCAATAAGCCAAATCTTTAGTACGGTAACGGAGTATAGGAGTTGCTTGTCGGCAAAGAGTAGTGAGAACCATTTCACCCAGTTCGCCAGCTGGGCATGGCTCGAGTGTTTTTGGATTAACAATTTCTAAAAAATAAGCGTCTTCCCAAACGTGTAATCCAGTCTGATAGGCGCATTCAAAGGCGACTCCAGGACCATTCATTTCGGATAAACCATAGGAATTGAATGCTTTTGCTTGATAAAGCTCCTCGATTCGGTGACGGGTTTCTTCGCTGTGGGGCTCAGCTCCAATCAGCATGATCTTCAAGTTTAAATCTCGAGACGAATCTAAGCCTTCACTTTTAATCAGGTTGGAAAGCAGGAGGGCATAGCTCGGAATAATATGTGTCACTGTCGTTTGAAAGTTTTTAAGAAACCAGATTTGACGTTTACTGTTTCCTGCTGCAATCGGTATCACCAAGGTACCGATTTTTTCAGCTCCATAATGCATGCCAAGACCTCCAGTAAAAAGGCCATAGCTCATCATATTTTGAAATATATCATTCTTCCGGACCCCCACCCCATAGAGTGAACGTGCCACCAAATTTGACCAAGAGTCAATATCAGCAGCAGTATGATAAATAACAGTTGGAACACCGGTCGTTCCAGATGACGAGTGAAGACGAACCACTTCTTCCAGTGGTTTGGCTAAAAAACCATAAGGAAACCCACTCCGCAAGTCTTCTTTGGACGTAGGAGGGATGTTTTGCAGATCCTTGGTGGTTAATATTTTTTCCGGTTGAATATGATTTTGTGTGAACAATTTCTTATAATAGGATGTTTTTGCTGCCCGCTGCATGGTTTCTTGCAACCGTTTTGATTGCAGTTGGACCAATTGATCTCGATCCAATGTTTCGATCTCCTTTTCCCAATACAATTGATATCACCTTCTTTTTTCTTTCTTCAAATGCTCATAATGATCAATTGGAAGAAATCATTTCCTACAATAACTAAAAAACTAAAAAATTAAAACTCATAGTATTTATATCACACTCAGGTTTAAATTTACCATGGAACATTCATATTTTTACGAAAAAGCTTTGTTATAATAGTAATAAACATCATCAACCTTATTCGGAAAGCTATTGGAAGTGAAGGTGCATATATGGATATTCAAATAAATGGATTAGTAAGTTTTTTGGCTGGTTTACTATCCTTTTTGTCTCCTTGTGTTTTAGGTATAGCTCCAGCTTATGTGAGTTATATCAGTGGGGTTGAATCACTTGAAAAAGAACGAAAGAAAGTTTTTCTCCACACCATTCTTTTTGTGGTTGGATTTTCTATGGTTTTTATATTCATGGGCGTCGGAGCTTCTTTTTTAGGAACATTTTTGATGAAATATAAAGTATGGTTTAACCGGATAGCTGGGTTTATCATTATAATTTTTGGTTTACAAATTTTGGGAATTTTAAAAATTAAGATGTTTTACGCCGAAAAGAGAATCCAACCTAAAAAAACCTGGGCAAAGATGAGAAGCTTGATATTGGGGGTTACTTTCGGATTAGGATGGACACCTTGTGTTGGTCCCATCTTAGGCTCGATTCTTCTCTATGTATCAACTTTAGGGAACGTATTACAGGGAGGTATTTATTTATCTTTTTATGCCCTTGGATTAGCCATACCTTTTATTTTATTGGGTTTAGGTTGGGGATATATGATGAGTGTTCTTCGGACGCTTCAAAAAAGAGGCCATATCATTGAAATAATTAGCGGAATTTTACTGATTTTTTTGGGAATTATATTAATGTTTGATCAAATGAATGCTTTCATCGCTTTCCTGGGATTGGAGAATATAGTTCCCGGTGAAAGCTGGTTTTTGAATCAATAACAGAAAGAATTGAGGGAGTTTATGGCAAGAAAGTCTCAACCAGTTAAAGGGTTTGGAGTTGTCTCAAAAAAATTAAGTTTATCTAACCGAGCCTATCGGGGAATTCACGCTATTAAGGTAAAGAATATTGTAGGAAGTGTAGGTCGAGTGCAAGACCTTTTGAGTGGTTTTAGACTAAAAAATCCTGATGTTCGCTACTATCGGTTAAGGAAAATTATGGAAAAAGGTGATGTTGTTCCTCCAATTATTGTTTATAAAGTTGGCAACGAGTATTATGTTTTAGATGGAAACCATCGAGTGGCAATTGCTAAAGAACTGGGAATAGAATTCATCGATGCTGAGGTAATCGAGTTTTTTCCCAGCGAAAGAAAAGAAAGTCGGACCCTTCGAAAAAAGAGAATTGAATTTGAAAACTTAACCGGATTAAAGGGAATCGATTTAACTGAACACCGTCATTATGATACTTTTTTCAATTATATCAATGACTATGCTCACCAAATGGAATTATTTCTTAAAAGAAAAGTTGATATAAAGGAAGCTGCTTTAAACTGGTTTCTTTCAGTCTATACTCCCGCGGTTCAATGTATTGTAGAAAAGGGTTTAGAGGATGTATATCAAGGGAAAACTTTAGGAGATATTTTTTGCTTTATTCTTGATTATAAATGGTACAAAAGTCAAAAAGAGGGTTATGATATCGGCTTTGACAATGCTATGCAAGGATTTATTGAAGAAATTCTTGGAAAAGAGGAACCTGAGGAGAAGAAAACCTTGATAGAAAAGTTCGAGGGTTTATTGGAGGAGGTTTTACCGTGGATCAAAAAGGAATAATCTGGCATGCCCTTTCATCTCAAGAAGTCATACAGCAACTGGAAACCGACTTAGAAAAAGGCATAAAAGGAGAAGAAGCAAAACAAAGACTTGCTGATAAAGGACGGAATGTTCTTCCTACCGGAAAAAGAAAAACCATTTTAGGTATGTTTATCGACCAATTTAAAGATTTCTTGATTCTCATCTTAGTTGCTGCCGCTGCCATTTCAGGTTTGTTGGGAGAAACCACCGATGCCACAGTTATCATCGCTATTTTAATCATTAATGCAGTTTTAGGAGTTAGCCAAGAAAGAAAAGCTAGCAAGGCGCTGGATGCCTTAAAAAAGATGTCGGTACCCGAGTGTGAAGTTATTCGCGATGGATTATTACAGAAAATTTCTTCAGAAGAATTGGTTCCTGGTGATGTTATTCTCCTCCACGAAGGAGACTACGTGCCGGCAGATTTACGTCTCATTGAAGTCTATAATCTGCGTATCGATGAAGCGAGCCTAACTGGCGAGTCAGTGCCAGTCGAAAAAATAACTGATTCAATGGCTGAAAACTTACCCATCTCCGATCGCCTTAATATGGCCTATTCAGGAACTATTGTTGCTTATGGTCGAGCCAAGGGGGTAGTTACTGAAACCGGTATAAATCGGGAAATAGGAAAAATTGCCCAATTATTGGAGAAAGAAGAAGAAGTTGTCACCCCCCTCCAGAAGCGATTGGCCGGTTTGGGCAAGCTGTTAGGATATTTAACTTTAATTGTTTGTGGAGTAGTTTTTGTGGTTGGAATCATCCGAGGCGAGCAAATTTTTGACATGTTTATGACAGCAGTTAGTTTAGCAGTGGCCGCTATCCCAGAAGGACTTCCAGCCATAGTAACCATTGTTCTTGCCTTAGGAGTCACCCGAATGAGCCAACACAATGCTATCGTTCGCAAACTACCTGCTGTTGAAACCCTGGGAAGTGCTACGGTGATTTGTACTGATAAAACCGGAACTTTGACACAGAACCAGATGACTGTTCAGGAAGTTTTTCAAATGAATGAAGAAGGGGAAGAGGTCCAATCACGGATTTTTATGCCCAGTGAGGCTCTCATCCAAATTGGAGTTCTTTGTAATGATAGTTCAATAGCTAATAATAATGGCAAAGTGCAACGCTTTGGTGATCCCACTGAATTGGCATTAATCGAATTAGCAGAAAAAAATGGTTATTCAGTGAAGAAGATTCGACAAGATTTTCCCCGTTTAGATGAAGTCCCTTTTGATTCGAAACGGAAAATGATGTCAACTCTGCATGAACTCAATGGGAAAAGGAAAATTTTAGTGAAGGGCGCCCCTGACATTTTAATTACCCGTTGCAACTCTTATCAATCAGGAGGTCAAATACTTCCCCTTGGCGAAAAGGATCGACTATTCATACTTAACACCATTGAAGAAATGGCCGGGAAGGCCTTACGCGTATTGGCTTTTGCTGATAAAGAGATACCGGATCAAAAGAAAATTAGCCAGGAAGATGAAAATGATCTGAATTTCCAAGGATTAGTTGGCATGATAGATCCTCCTCGACCAGAAGTAAAACAAGCCTTAGAAGAAGCCAATAGTGCGGGAATTGAAACTATTATGATCACCGGCGATAATCTACTTACAGCAAGAACCATTGCTCAAGATTTGGGACTGGTGCAATCTGGGGACGAAGCCATCACCGGACAAGAAATGGAAAAGCTTTCTCAAGAGACCTTAATGGAAAAGATCAAACATCTTCGAGTATTTGCTCGGGTTTGGCCAGAACAAAAATTAAACATCGTTGAGGCTCTTCAAAAAAACCAGGAAGTAGTGGCAATGACCGGTGATGGAGTAAATGATGCACCGGCTTTGAAAAAAGCTGATATTGGTGTAGCCATGGGAATCACCGGAACCGATGTTGCCAAGGAAGTAGCCGATGTCGTTTTAATGGATGATAATTTTGCTACTATCGTTAAAGCGATTGAAGAAGGGCGAGTCATTTTTGATAATATCAGGAAATTCGTCATGTATCTCTTGGCTTGTAATATCGGTGAAATCTTTGCAATTTTTATACCGATATTAATCGGTCTTCACCGTCCTCTGGTCCCAGTTCAAATATTACTTATTAATTTAGTAACCGATGGATTGCCAGCTATGGCTTTAGGAGTTGATAGCCCTGAACCAGATATTATGATGAGAAGGCCTCGTAATCCCAAAGAAGGAATTCTCAATCCCCAATCCATGAAAATAATCCTCTTTAATTCGGTGTTTATAGCTATCTCAGTTATCATTGCTTTTGTTGCTGGTACAAGGATCGGTGGGATTGAAACCGGCCGAACCATGGCTTTTGTTACTCTGGCGTTTTCAGAGCTGCTTCGAGCTTATAGTTTTCGATCAGAAAAAAGAAATTTTTGGCAAATTAATCTCCGATCAAATCTTTATCTTATTGAAGCTGCATTATTATCGGCAGCAATTGTGTTGATTACAGTAATAGTTCCTTCTGCTGCTCAAGTTTTCTCTAATGTTCCACTGAATGGATTAGAATGGATGTATACTATAGTCTTTTCTTTTATTTCATTTTTTGCTTACGAAATTTGGAAGCACTGGGATAGAAATCGTCATCAATAAAAAGAAGATCGGAATGAACCTTGGGGATTAACTTTTTAAAACGTCATTTAGACTATATCATAATTCCCATCTTACGCTAAGAATAGCTTGAAAGTTGAGGAAAAAGTACATTTATCTTTAATTTTCGGCTATCTATTCCTAATATTACTGTAAAATATTAGCATAAGTGGGGGTAAATAATTTACAGAATAATTGTGACACAGTCTGATTGCGAGGAGAAAAGTGACATGGCAATCTCATCCGCCCACTCCGTCATTCTGAGGAGTTATTGTGCGACGTGAGAATCTCATTTTTTTATTCATTTTCTGTATAATTTTCTCAGGATATAGAGGAAAACCAAAAGGCACCCTACCCGCCGCGAAAGCGGCACCAGATGAAGATGAAAATGAGTTAACCCCTCACTCTGACCCTCTCCCACAAAAGGGCGAGGAAAAAATAAATAAAAGGATTAAATGGTTCTTTCTCCCTTGATGGGAGAAGGTGAGGATGAGGGTGAAGGCCTGGAATGAGATCCTGGTTAGTTGCTCAACATGATTTACCAATAAAAAATCATTCCGTTGTTCTCGGGATAGACCTTCATGCTACTTAGCAACACCAGGTGAGAATGAAAAACCAAGATTCGACAGGCCACAGCATGTCGCTACATTAATTAAAGAATGGGTACAATACATTGTGGCCCCTACATTTTTAAATCTATTGTAGGGGCTTGATTTCTCGTATCTGAAAATTTATAAAACAAGCTAAAAACTATTAAAAAATCAAAAGATAAAATTTCCATAACAAGTAACCAAAAGAAAACGAAGGAGGTAAAAAAGTTGGAAATTGAATTGATAACCATAGAAAATGATAAACTCCATAATTTTATATTAGGTCAAACTCACTTTATTAAAAGTGTTGAAGATATCTATGAAGCAGTTATTGGTTCTTCTTCATCAATTAAATTCGGCTTGGCTTTTTGTGAAGCTTCGGGTCCCTGTTTGATTCGTTGTGAGGGGAATGATGCTGAACTTATCGATTTAGCAGTAAAAAATGCTTTGAAATTGGGTTGTGGTCATAGTTTCATTCTATTTTTAAAAGACGGATATCCAATCAATATTTTAAATGCTTTGAAGATGGTTCCTGAGGTGTGTAGGATATTTTGTGCCTCGGCGAATCCCTGTGAGGTGATCATAGCCCAATCTCAACAGGGTCGTGGAATTATGGGGATAATTGATGGTTTTCAACCCAAAGGGGTAGAAAGTGAAAAAGACAAAATAGAACGTCAGGAACTTCTTCGAAAATTTGGATATAAACGATAATAAATACTAAAAACGAAAGGAGTGGAAGCATGGATACTATAGAAGCACTGAAAACAAGACGATCAATCCGTCGTTACTTGAACAGACCAGTTGAAAAAGAAAAAATTGAAACCATCATAGATTGTGCCCATTTAGCTCCAACTGCGATCAATATTCAGCCTTGGGAATTTATTGTTTTAACCGATCCTAAAATTAAAAAAGCGGTTGCGGATGAAACTGATTATGGAAAGTTTATTAAAGATGCACCGGTGGCAATTATCGTTCTATGTAAAAATGTAAAATATTATCTTGAGGATGGCTGTGCAGCCACCACCAACATTGTAAATGCTGCTCATGCATTGGGTTTGGGAACCTGCTGGATCGCAGGAGATAAAAAACCCTATGCCGAAAAGATTCTTGAAATAATACGAGCACCGAAAGATTGCCGGTTGGTGAGTCTTATTTCCATGGGTTATCCTATGAAAACATCTCCAAGTAATCAGACAAAAAGACCGCTCAATGAAGTTATACACTGGGAATCATTTTAAACAAGGGAGTCTAAGGCAATGAAAATAGGTATACTTTCTGATTCTCACGATGCTTTGTTGAAAATTCGAAAAGCAGTTCAAATTTTCACTGAAAAAAAAGTTGATGGAATCATCCATGGAGGTGATTTTGTAGCTCCTTTTTCTGTAGCTATATTATCTGAGCTCACTATTCCTTGGTGGGGAGTATTGGGGAATAATGATGGAGAAGTTGTGGGGATATTTCAGAAATCCAAGGGATTAATCCATTCCTATTATCAGGAAATAAAATTCAATGCCTATCGAATATGGGTTTCTCATTATTATCAGCCTGCCGAACTGGCTTTTCAATCAGGGAGATATGACCTCTCAATATTTGGTCATACTCATGAAAAAAAGTTACAGGAAGAAAAGGGACGATTTTTACTAAATCCCGGGGAAAGTTGTGGTCTGCTCTCCGGGGTAGCTTCGATTGCAGTATGTGATTTAAAGAATAAAGAAGTCGAATTTATTGAAATTTAAATTTCTTGGAATGATTGATGAATTCTTTGGTTTTAATGTGTTGTTAGGTTTTTTCCCTTCTATTGATAAGTGGTGAATTGAAAAAATATCTTAAAACGTATATTATGCTTATAACCTTATTAAAATGAGTTACTCTATCTATAATTGGCTTTTAACTGAAGGAGATGAGATGGTGAGATTGATAAGATAAGGCACCTGGGATGATCTATGGTGGAAAATTATTATTTCAGGAGGAGAACCAATGGAGATAATTCGAGGTCATTTTACCCGTCAACTAAGAGAAGTCCAGGAAGATCTGGTAAATATGACCCAGGCTGCTAAAAAGATGTTACAAATGTCGATTGAATCGCTTCAAGAAAGAGATGTAGCTAAGGCAAAAGAAGTTATTTCGCTGGATGACATCGTCGACTCATATAATTATAAGATAGAAGACAAATGTCTGAGAATGATTGCTCTCCAACAGCCGGTGGCCAAAGATTTACGAGTTATAGCCGCTGTAATGAAGATCATTACCGACGTAGAAAGAATAGGTGATTATTCAATTGATATCGCCAAATTTAGCATTCGTCTTGCCGATAAACCACTTTTTAAACCACTCATTGATGTTCCAAAAATGGCTGATATCGTAGTAAAAATGTTAGAAGAAACCTCGGCAACTTTTATTCAAAAAGATTTGAATGTTGTACAAAAAGTTGTCGAGGATGACGATAAAGTTGATACTCTGTATCGAGCAGTCCATGAGGAAGTTGTCAATTATATTGAAAAAGATCCTTCAGTTACCAGGCAGGCTATTTGGATTCTTATGATCGCCCGTTATTTAGAAAGAATTGGGGATCATATCACTAATATTACAGAGCGGATTTATTATATGGAAACCGGAGAGATGATTGAACTTCATCAATAAAAAAGAGATGATAAACAGGTTACACGAAAAGACTATATATTATTTTTCCCAGCCTGGTAAAGAAAATACTCAAAAAACGTTAGAATTAGCCGTTGAAAGGGCTTTATTGCTTCAATTAGAAGCAATACTGGTTGCGACAAAAAGCGGTGAAACGCCATTGCGTTTGGCAGAGGTAGCCCAGGCTTTCCGCTTTGCAGGAAGAATAATTGCCGTGACCTATCATCAGGGATTTTTTGATAATGAGACCTTATTGATTTCAAAAGAGAATCAGAAGCTGCTTGCCGAGAAAAATATTCCCATAGTGATGTCATCTCACGCCCTGAGTGGAGTGAGTCGGTCTTTTCGAGAGAAATTCGGTGGGATTAGCATTCCAGAAATTATTGCCGAAAGCTTCCGGAGAATATCCCAAGGTTTCAAAGTCGCAGTTGAAATCTCCATCATGGCTGCTGATGCTGGTATGATTTCATCAAAACAAGATGTAGTAGCAGTTGGTGGGCAAAGCCGGGGAGCAGATACTGCTTTGGTATTAAGACCGGCACATCAAAATTCTTTTCTAGATTTAAAAATAAAGGAAGTTATCTGTTTTCCTTCTTAAAAACTTCATTGGTTAACGAATAAGGTTGGGGAATTAGGGAATTCTTATGCAAAAGGAGGAATAACACATGGTAACGACTTTTAAAGCGACTGGACATTGGGATGGATGTTTGAGAATAAAATCAATAGTGCGTGATTTTTCACTTGCCTATGATGAGCCGCCTTCTCTTGGTGGCGAAGATACCGCTCCCAATCCAGTTGAAGCAATACTCTCGTCTTTAGTTGGATGTTTAGGTATTGTTGCTTGTGTAGTGGCTAATGAGAAAAAGATACCTTTTGAAGGGATTGATATTAGTGTTGAAGGCGATCTTGACCCAAGAGGATTTATGGGACAAGATAAAAATGTCAGACCTGGAATGCAGTCTATTCGATATAATATCAAAGTCAAAGGAAATTTAAGCGATACACAGCTGAAAGAATTTTTAGAGGAAATTGAAAAAAGATGTCCAGTATCCGATACTTTGAAAAATGGAACAAGTGTGACTGGAAGAATTGGAAAAGTATAGTATGCCTTTGAAATAACAGTGTTTGAAATATTGAAAATCTTTAATTTTCTAAAAACTGATTTAAATTAAATTGTAGTTCAATTGGTATGTCATAGCCGGAGGTGCGAATTGTAATTGGTTTTTTTAGCCAGAGGGAATCATACCCTCTGGCTTTTTATTTTCAAACCAAATTGATTAAAACAATTTTAATCTTGGGATATTACGTAGAAACTAAAAAAGTTCGCCAGATTTATATGTTATATTAGGTTAATAAGAGTTTAAAACCGGTTGTGAAATCTGAAAAGGATGAAAAGTAACATTCGGTGATGGAGATTACAGGAGAGTTTTTCCTGTGCTTTTAGGGAGTTTATTTACCTTTTGTTGACCAATACTTGAGATTCCATTTGCTCCTATCTGTCACCCCCTTTTTTATTATCGTTAATGAATTTAAAAATAAATAATGGAGGAATCACATGAAAGCTGCTGTCTTAGAAGGAATTGATCAATTGGTGGTTAAAGAGGTGCCAGATTATAAAGTTGGACTAGGAGAAGTTCTGGTTCGAGTCAAAACTTGTGCAGTTTGTGGATCTGACCTACGAATTATGCATTCGGGAAATCCTCGGGTTAAGTATCCTCAAATAGTCGGACATGAAATCGCTGGAGAAGTTGTTGAAGTGGGAGCTGGTGTTGAACGGTTAGGGGTTGGAGATCGAGTAGCCGTCGGTGCTGATGTTCCTTGTGGGAAATGCTATTGGTGCCAGAATGGCATGGGAACCAACTGTGCTATCAATTATGCAGTCGGTTATCAATTTCCTGGTGGGTTTGCAGAATATATCCTTTTGAACGAACTCACTGTAAACCAACAAGTCGTCAACCTAATACCCGATACTTTATCTTTTGATGAAGCCAGTCTGGCAGAACCATTAGCCTGTGCTATAAATGGTTTGGAGATGAGTCAGTTGGGAGTTGGAGATACCCTTTGTATAATAGGGGCTGGTCCGATTGGTTGCATGATGATCGAGTTAGGACGACATATGGGAGCAACCAATATCATTGTTATCCAAAGGTCGCAAAAGCGTTTGGATATGGCTAAAAAATATGGCGCCGATCATTACTTCCTCAGCAATGACCCTGATATAGAAGCCAAGGTAAAAGGAGTTACTAAGGGTGAAGGACCAGATGTCATTATGATTACCTGTGCATCTCCTGACGCCCAAGAACAATCCCTCCTTTTAGCACGACATCGAGCACGAATAAATTTTTTTGGTGGTTTGGCTTCAACCGCCAGAAAACTCAACATATCCAGTAATCTAATTCATTATAAAGAACTTAACGTATTAGGAAGTCATGGTAGCCTACCTCGTCATCATAAAAAAGCTATCCAAATCATTGATAAAAGAATGGTTCATACCGAACAATACATTACTCATCGGTTCCCTTTGGATCAAATTCATGAAGCTTTCCATGCTGCTGAATCAAGAGAAGGATTGAAAGTGGTGGTGAACCCTTAAAGATGGATACCATGAAAGCATTAGTTCTGTTGAAAAAGGGTGATATTCAATTCCTAAGCGTTCCCAAACCAAAACCAGCGAGAGGAGAAGCCCTAATACGAGTAAAGGCCTGTGGTATCTGTGGATCTGATATTCCTCGAATTTATGGAGGTATTGCTTATTATTATCCCTCGATACCCGGACATGAGTTTGCTGGTGAAGTTGAGGAAGTTGGCGATCCCAGTTTAGATAAGAATTGGGTTGGAAAAAGAGTGACGGTTTTTCCTTTGATTCCCTGCTATAATTGTCGTTTATGCCAGATCGGGTTATATGAAATGTGTGAAAATTATGGGTATATTGGATCGCGACGTGACGGAGCTTTTGCTGAATATGTTACTGTTCCGGTAGCCAATTGTATGGATCTCCCCGGAAAGGTTTCTTATGAATCGGGGGCATTCAGCGAACCGGCGGCAGTAACCCTGCATGCTCTACGGAGGTCATCGATACCATTCGGAAAAACTGTTGCTGTTTTTGGGTTGGGTCCCATTGGAGTACTTTTCGGAATCTGGGCAAAAATTTCAGGAGCCAGGCGTTTGATCGGTTTCGATATCGATCAAAGAAAAGTTGATTTTGCCCGGGAAAATGGTTTTAATGAGGCAATGATTCCCGAACCAGAAAAATTAGAAAAAGCCGTGGAAAATTATACCGAAGCCGGTGGTTTCGATCTCACTTGTGAAGCTTCGGGAAGCAACCGAGCCTTAGTTCAATCCATAAAAATAACTCACAAGTTTGGCGAGGTCATGCTCTTGGGAAACCAGGAACGGGATGTTACCTTAACCCTTAAAGAGATGAGCCTTATTTTGAGAAAACAGCTGACGTTACATGGGACCTGGAATTCTCGATTTACTCATATTGGATCAGATTGGAAGGCAGTTCTGGAATTTGAGAATTCTGGCCAAGCTAATTTTAAACCTTTCATTTCTCATCGTCTTACCTTGGAAGAAGCTCCTGAGTTTATCCAGCTGATGAGAGATAAAAAAGTATTCTACAACAAAGTTCTCATCATTCCCTGATAAACCAATTCACAAAAATATTAATGACTCAACTAAAAATACTGAAGGAGGAAAGTCAGTCATGAATGAGCAAATGATAAAAATTAGTGCATCCTTGGATTGTGCTAATTATTTAGATTTGTTATCGGATATTCGAAAGTTAGAAAAAGGTGGAGTCAACATGCTCCACTTGGATATCATGGATGGACATTTTGTACCAAATTATGCTCTGGGTACCAATTTACTCCGAAAACTTCGTCCCCAAACCAAACTTCTGTTTGATGTTCATTTCATGACCAGTAATCCTGAAGTGTCAATTCCCATTTTTGCCGACTTGGGTGCGGATATCATTACTTTTCATGTTGAAACCACATCTCGTCTTCATCAGATGGTCAGTTCTATAAAAAATTTAGGGAAAAAGGTCGGATTAGCCCTAAATCCTTCAACACCACCAGATATTTTAGAGTATATTCTTCCTTATATCGATATGGTTTTAGTTATGACGGTAGATCCAGGATTTGTTGGGCAAAAATTTGTACCAGAAGTGGTAAAAAAAGTTCAAACCATCAAAAACCTGATTGAGTCCCATCAATTAAATATTGATATTGCTGTAGATGGAGGAATTGGTGAGACGACAGTTCCACTTCTAAAGAAAGCCGGTGCCAATGTATTTATAGCCGGGACTACCAGCATCTTTTCCGGAAAAGAAGAAATTGAAGCTGCTTCCCGAAAATTTAGAGAATTGTGTGAAAAAACTTATTAAGAGGTGAAAAAAATGTCTTTTTATGAAGATCTTTTTAATCAGCTCCTGATCTGGAAAAAAATCGATACCCATGAGCATTTTCTCCCTCAAAATACTTATCAAGATCATCCCGATATTTTGTTGGCCATTCTTCGGGAAAGTTATCTTCCCTGGATTGTTTATGGAGCACGAGATCACAATACTATAACCGTAACCCGAGAAGGTCTTTTACAAGGTATGAAAAAAATACCGGCCAGCGCCTTTTTACGGTATATCATTGAAGCTTTTCAATATATGTATGGTTTTTCCGATGATGAAATCAATCAAGATAATTGGGAACAATTATCCCAACTTATTCGAGAAAGCTATTCAAAGAAAAATATGCTGGACTATTGGATTTTTGATAAGTTCAATGTCGAAAAGGTTGTTCATGATCGCTATTGGAAATTAGGTGAATTCGATATTGACCAAAGCCATTATTTTGCCGTTTTTAGAATTGATCCGTTGTTCTGTGGCTATTCAAAAGAAAAATTAAATCATGACCGAATGAACCCACATATCGAAGCTGCCAAGCAGGGAATTCACATTGAGACATTTGATGAATATCTTGCTTACATTGATCATCTTTTTAAAAAAGCAGTTGCGGAGGGAATCGGTACCATGAAATGTGCGGTTGCCTACGATCGGACACTTCGCTTTGAAAAGGTTAAAAAAGAGCAAGCTGAAAAAGCTTTTTATAAAAAGGATGGAACCGAGCTCTCTTCTGAAGTAAGAGATTTTCAGGACTATGTTTTCTATTATTGCCTCCAGAAAGCGGCTGATCATCATCTACCAATCCAAATTCACACTGGTCCGGGAAAGGCTTTCGAGACAGCTGCCTCACATTTAGGGAATATTTTTGAGGAATTCCACGACTTAAAAATATCGCTTTTCCATGGGAGTTTCCCCTGGGTTGGCGAGCCAGGAGCCATGTCTCTCTTTTATCCGAACCTGTATTTAGACCTGGTTTGGTTACCGGTGATGTCGCCATCCTATGCTGTTATGGCTTTGTCGGAATGGATTGAAACTGCCGGTGGGGCTCGAATCATGATGGGAGGAGATTCATGGAATGCCGAAGGGGCAGTTGGATCTCTTCTTTACAATCTCAAAACCATTGCTCGAGTATTGGCGGAAAAAGTTGAAAATAAGTATCTGAGCCGGTCGTCAGCCGAACAAATTGGGAAAATGATTCTTTATGATAATCCCAAGGAGTTTTTAAGCAGATAAGCGGTCAAAGTATTTTTTTCTATCCTGAAAATACCATCAAATGAATTCTTTAATTCCTCATCCGGATTGGTGTTTTCCCGCGTGAGGATCTCATCTTTTAGTTTCTTTCTTCATAAATACTTTACAGGATGAGATTGCCACGTCACTCCGTTCCTCGCAATGACGGATCAGTAAAAAATATTATAAATATTAAAATTATAAAAATAAATCTTTGTATTCGAGATTCTTAGGTCTGAAGATAAGCATAAGTTTCTCGAGCTATCATTAATTCCTCGTTGATTGGAATAACCCAGATCTCGACGTTTGATTTTTCATCATGGATCGGTTTAGGGATTGGGGATGGTGAAGAATTTTTTCATGGTCAATTGAAATACCGAGCTGATCCAAATAACTACAAATTTTCTCACGAATGAAAGAATCGTTTTCACCAATTCCTCCAGTAAATATTAGCGAATCGAGCCCGTTCATTAAAGTGATAAATGAACCAATATACTTTTTTACCTGGTATACAAAAACATCAATTGCAAGCAAAGCCCGCTCGTTTCCATCTCGGGCAGCTTTTTTCAATACCCAAATTTAGGTGCTTTGTCCGGAGATACCAAGGAAGCCCGACTTCTTTACCAATAATTCATTGATCGCAGAATAGCTCATCTTCTCTTTTTCTTGGAGGTAGGTAATAACCTAGGATCAAAATCTCCCGATCGAGATGACATAATAATTCCACTTTACGGAGTAAAACCACTGGAAATATCTAATGATTTTCCATCTTGAATTGCAAAGATGCTGCTGCCACTGCCCAAATGGCAGGAAATAACCCGGCTAGATGCGGTAGTCAATTGAGATATTTTTTCCGAAATATCGATGGGAATTTCCATGAAAATCAAATTTAATAATTCTGTATTTTTGACAAAGGCCTAAAGGAAGCTCATAGGTATAATGTGCTGGGGGGATGCTTTGGTGAAAGGTAGTTTCAAAAACACCTACTCAGGGGACCTGGGAAGAATCCTTTGGAAAATGTCGACGGTGAGTAAGGTTGGTGAATTGTGAACCGGTGTTACGCTTTCTAATTCTCGAAGAGTACTGATTACGTGAAAATCAATCAGAGAAGTGGAATTGGCTCGATTCCCTCAGATGATGCATTTAATACCTATTGCCTTTAGTCCTGTTAGATCATTGAGAGGTCCATATTCAATTATATTGTTTATTATGGCTTTTAAACCTAGTTTATGAGAACACTGGGATATGGATGTTTGAAAGGTTTTCCCGTTAATCTTTTGTTCCCAAAAAGAGCCATCGCGATACAAACGCTTTACTACCCCTCGACTAAGGGAAATTTCTTATTCTTTCTCAATTTCATAGAGTTCGTATTTAATTGAAGATCCACCGCTGTTTAAAGCCATAATTTTCATAGCTCAATATCATTCTTTCCAATAAAAAGTTGAGATTTGCTTTGGGCGGTTTCAAGTATTGAACAAAAGGAACATTTTTCTTGAGTAGTAGGCATGCCGCAAGAAGAACAATTATTGAGAACAACCTTTGGTTGCTTTTCTGGAAAGAGGAATTGCTTTTTTTCTAAGTAATGAAATAAAAAATAATGTTTGGTTCCAGGTGATTGCTCCTCGATCACGTTCAGGGCCTTTTTAAAATCAAGACTGGAAGCTTTTTGTGAGAGAGGGCAGATGCTATCACAAAAAGGGATTTTCATCTGTTGGGCATACCAGAGAATTTCCTGGTCGGTTAGGGTGTAAAAGGGTTTTACTTTTTTTACTAAACCGGGATAATCACTAGGTAAGCAGGGGCTTTGACGCTGAAGATATCCTTCTCTCCATCGAAGGAGATTCCCCAAAAGGGTGGCGGCTTCGTCATCGAGGTTATGACCGGTAGCTAAAACCGAAAAGTCATGATGAAAGGCATAATGGTTTAGTAGATATCTTTTAATGAGTCCGCAAACTGAGCAGGCAGGACGAGGTATCTTGTTTTGCAATTCCGGTAAGGAATGACCCAAAAGTTCTTTTAAATGAATAACAATTAACGGGAGGCCCTTATCTTGAGCAAATTGTTGAACGGCTTGAAGAGATTGTTTGGAAAAGTTGGGAATTCCAAGATCTAAGTGGATAGCAGTTATTTGGTTACCAATATCAGTTAATACCGACCATAAAGCCATGCTATCTTTCCCACCTGAAACTGCCAATATTACCGGTTCTTTTTTTGAAAACATTTGATACTTTTTTATGGCTTGTATGGTTTGTTTTTGAATAAACATTTTAAAGCATCTTTGACAAAACGCAGCATGGTGACGTTTAATTCGAAGAATAGCTTCATCTTTACAGGCGGTACATTTCAAACCCTTCACCTCCGATAATCGTTTCTTATTAATTTTGCATTAAAACATATTCAGGTTTAAATTTCTATCCTGAAAACATACGGGCATAATAAATCAAGCTCCTACCAAAGAATATAGAATGTAGGGGCGCAATAAATAGCGCCCGATCTTCATATAATGTAGCGACCTGCCATGGCATGTCGAATCTTGGTTTTTCATCTTCACTTGGTTCAGCAAATCAGCATGACCGACTATCCTTTTAAAATAGTGAGCATTGATATGAGAGTGCTGAATAATAAAAATTATCACCCTCATCCTCACCCTCTCCCTTCAAGGGAGAAGGTGTAATTAAATCAAAGAAATAAGAAGATTTTCGTAGGGGCAGACCTATGTGTCTGC
>Ga0334889_1001025_pt1 | contig 39407 bp, 31 predicted proteins | sample GraSluR1_MG_2_FD_207222 | JGI IMG/M metagenome (GOLD analysis project Ga0334889, IMG submission 207222) | Sludge microbial communities from methane-producing bioreactor in Wageningen University, Netherlands - Granular Sludge_8_08-R1 | ecosystem: Engineered > Bioreactor > Anaerobic > Unclassified...
TTTTGAGAAGCAGCAAATAATCCTAATCACCGGTAATGGAAGAGTAAGCTTGAAGGTAGTATAGAAATCGTTCTCCTTACCCCTTTAATGCCTCCCGCAACACAAACCCCGGCATTCTATCGTGCATTTGCCAGGTGATATTAACCGGTGCTGAGCCATAATGACTGACATAATCGGCCAGGCCCAGGCAAACGTAAGGCATGGCGATTGAACCTTTCTTCTTGTATTCCCGAACAAAAATCAGGACATTGTGTTCGTTCTTTCCCTGCTTAATATATCTTTGCCCGGTAAATGACTGAATGCTGGTGGTACTCTGGGACTGCCAGTGGAAATGTTCTTCATTTATGGCATAATCATGATACATAGTGGAAGGAGAATAGTCTTTGTCTGATTTGTTGAGGGTAACAAAAAATACATCCAGCTTCTTGTCACGTAAATAGAGTACACCCTCCCGGAAATGCTTTCGTTTTTGTTCGGTATGTCGTCCCAGGGCAACCAGTATCTGATCCAGGGTATATGTGCAGTACAAATCCAAAGGACAGTCAAATCCCAAATCCAAGGGTTTATCCACAAAGTCAATGCTATTATATTTGTAGGTCAACAAACTCATTAGTTCGTTATAAAATACGTCTTCTTGAATTACTTCGTAGATGGCTTCTTCCACTGAGAAAAAAGAATGCTCCAGTTCTGCCAAGCCTTTTTGCCAGATAGTATAATAGAGCATATTTAACATGCTGCGCTCTTGGATTGACAGATCTGGTATCTCTTTGCCCTGTGAAGAACGAATGATGGGGATAATCTCCTGCAGGAAGCTGAGCCAGCGGCGGGAATTGGCAAAGTTAAGCTTCATGCAGGCATTGGCCATGATGACATCATATTGACGATTGCGTATTGAATGGGACTGTAACAAGCCAGCTTCATCTGCCAGCAAGCTTAAAGTGTATTTCTTGGCGTAAACGTCTTCTCTTTGCACACAATAGCTTTCAAAAAACTCATTATGGTCAAATTGTTCATATATCTGGGTATAATCCTTCAGTTTTTGAATCAAATTGCGTTTATTATTAATGGTATTGCGGATGTTTTCCAGGATGTATTCCTGGGCCTGTTTTTCCAACTGTATGGAACATCCACGGGGTAAATGGATAAAATCATGTTTGATTTCATATTCCACAGTCCGGCGGCTTTTCCCCAGCAGGGCTTTATAACGCTGCTCAAAATTGAATTTATTGTTGGCCTGGCCTACAAAATCAAGAACGGTTAGCGCTTCTTTCCCCTCGCTCAAACGCAAACCTCGCCCAAGTTGCTGCAGAAAGACAGTCAGGCTTTCTGTGGGACGCAAAAAGAGAACCGTATTTATTTCAGGAATATCAACACCTTCATTATATAAATCAACAACAAAAATAAAATGGATATCCCGATTAATCAATCGTTTTTTCACGGTATCCCTGCTGCTGTCATCAGATTCTGCGACTAGATAATCTGAAGCTATTCCGGCTTGATTAAAGCACTCTGCCATGAATTTTGCATGAGTCTGGGTAACACAAAAACCGATGCCAATAATTTCAGAAATTTCACTACAATATTTTTCTATTGATTGAATAATATTGAGCACGCGCCGCCTGGCAACAAAGGTATCGAGTACGAAAAGCTTTTCCAGTTCACTATCAGAATATTTTCCTGCTGTCCAACGGACCTGATTAAGATTCACACTGTCAGTAACAGCAAAATAATGGAAAGGGCTCAAAAGTTTTCGCTCAATTGCTTCATAAAGCCGCATTTCAGCGGCAATTCTCCCGTTAAAATAAGGCAGGATGGATTGCCCATCCCCACGTTCCGGGGTAGCTGTAAGCCCAAGTAATATCCCCGGTTGATAGTATTGAAACAATTCCTGATAAGAATGGGCTGCTGCATGGTGAAATTCATCAATAACAATATAGTCATAGTAATCAGGGGAAGTTATGGCAGTAATTTCTTTGGAATTAAGCGACTGAATGGATATGAATAAATGCTCAAAGTTGTCTGGCTGATGTTTGCCTACCAGAAGTGAGCCAAAATTATAATCTTTTAGAATGGCACGAAAACAATCACGGCTCTGTTCCAATATTTCTTTGCGATGAGCAACAAAGAGCAGACGAGGTTTTCCCGGGTGTTGCTTACAGAAATTACGATAATCAAATGCAGCAATTACAGTTTTCCCGGTACCGGTCGCCGCAACAAGCAGGTTTTTATACGAATGGTGCAGCTCTCGTTCTGCTTTGAGCTTATCCAAGATTTCTTGCTGATAGTAGTACGGGGTAATGTCAAAATTAAAGGCAAAGTGATTTTTTTCATCATCAGATGGGAAGCGTTCCGATTTTAGGGCTTTACGCAACCTGTCGGCATCCAGTCCATGAATAAACGGGGTGAATTCATGATTATTCCAATATGATTCAAAGGTCGCATTAACTTTGTCCAGTATATCCCCCGAATCGTACTCAGATAGTTTGATGTTCCACTCCAAGCCGCTGGTCATAGCTGCTTGTGAAATGTTGGAGGAACCAATGTAGACCGTGCTAAATCCAGTTTCCCGCCAAAAAACATAGGTTTTGGCATGAAGTCTGGTTCTTTCGGTATCATAGGAAATGCGAATTTCTGTGTTGGGAAGCTTGCTTAATAGATCAACCGCCTTGAAATCAGTAGCACCCAGATATGATGTAGTTATCACCCGCAGCTTTCCACCACGTGTAGTAAAACTCTCCAATGCCTTCATGAGGAGACGCAGTCCGCTCCATTTAATAAAGGAAATAAGAAAATCAATCCGGTCAGCACTTATAATTTCTTTACTCAGTTCGGAAATCATACTCGGTTCATGCGCTGCCCCGGTAAACAGGGTATTTTCTGCCAGGGAGCTATCAGGTCGAACCGTTAGAGCTTGAGTTTTTGGGTTACTTTTTTTATCTATCAGGGCTAAAAGCATTTTGGCATTATTATTAATCAAATGCTTTTTAACCAACAGTGCCATTTCGTGTTTATGCCGGACCCCATAATGACCACTTTCAATGCCGCAGATAATCCACTCCAGAATATCGTTGCACAACTCAACCCGGTTTTGGATCATCGTCTCTTCCTCATCAACAAAATTCAGAACCTGGCGAAGAATAATTGCCAGGTAGTCAGCCAAAATCTTTGATGATTCTGCAGCATCTATCGGACCTTTTTCAATCTGAGCCAGGCTCTTGTCCAGCTCTTGCAAAGAGTCTTCTATCATTTCGTTAATCACTTGTTCATACAGGCCAAACGATAAGGTCATTATGATCGCCTCTCAAAAATCTCATGGAAATGTGGTGAAAGTATATTTAATAATTACACATCGCATCTTCCATATCCTTCCTCAGCAGTCTACATGTTATGATAAATTCAAGAATAGTTATGAAATAAGGAAAAACAAATAAGCACAAAAGATGACACATAAATAAAAAAGGCTTATTTAGATGCTGAAAAACCGGCTAAGCTCAAAAAAGGAGGGATTTCCCTCCTTTCCTTATTCAACTATGGCTACTGCGAAACAACTTTCTTCCCTCAGTCCGTCTTGATACTCTTTATATAATTGTACCCTTTTCGATTTATGCCTGGAGTGCTCCGCTGATTTGCAAGATTCTTATTTTACCTTAAGAAATTCTGTACATCTTCAAGCGTCTCCAGCTCAAATATTGCTTCCGCAAGTTCTTGCAGTTTTTCCATAGACAATGATTTTACTCGCTCTTCCATTTCAACAGGTATATTACCAAATTTCTTTTTCAACAGTCGCAGCAATATATTGGCCTGCCCTTCAACTATGCCTTCCTTACGCCCTTCTGTTTTCCCTTCTGCTCTACCTTCTATTCTACCTTCTTTTCTACCCTTCTCCTGCCAGGATGTGGTGAGTTCCATCATTCTCGTAGCCTCCTTTTCATCTATCTTCCCCACTTCTTCTTCCAATTGCTTTTCTTCTGCCTCACTAGAGGGGAAACTAAATAAGGAGGGAATTCCCCCCTTATCTCAGTTCAACTACGGTTACGCCGAAGCCGCCTTCTTCTCTCTGGCCGTCGCGATAGTTTTTTACATAATTGTGATCCTGAAGATAATGGCGTACTGCTTTTCTCAAAGCCCCCGTTCCTTTGCCGTGAATAATGCGGACGGAATCCAGGCCTACCAGATTAGCGTCTTCCAGGTATTTGTCTATGTCCTGCAGGGCTTCTTCCGACATTTTTCCCCGTACATCTATTTCTTTGGAAATATGCCTGACCTTTTCCAGGTAGGTTTGATTGCGCTGCCATTTATGCCGGGATGGCTCCGGGGCTTCGCAGATTCTGATTTTGTCTTTATTTACATTGAGTTTCAGTGCGCCTACCTGTACCAGTACTTCATCCTGGCTGTCAGAACCTTTGACAACATAACCTTTCTGGTCAAAACTTTTCAGATAGACATAATCCCCCGGCTTGATAAGCTGGTCAGGGTTTTCTTTCTCATTGCGGGCAGAGTCCCAGGGCAGCTTTTCGCCGGTGTTAATCTTTTTGAGCCTTTGTCGTTTTTGTTCAACTTCATGCCATTTGGGAGGTTTATCTTTTTCCTTTAAAAAGTCTTTTAGCTCCTTGAGTGCTTCATCGGCTTCATTCTTAATTTCTCTTAAATAATTCCTGGCTTCTTCTCTGCTCTTTTTCAGGGTATTGTCCCGCTCATGATAGAAAAGCTCTTTTTCCCGTTGCAGCATTTCTTTTTCTTTCAATAATTCCTCTTTTATCACGTCTATTTCCCGGCTCGACTCATCGAAATGATAACGGCTTTCTTTGAGCTTGCGAATCATATTGCCGACTTCCATTTCCCTTTCGGGGACCAGTTCCCGTGCTCTCTTGACCATTGAAGGCTTAAGGCCCAGGCGTGAAGCAATTTCCAGGGCATTGCTCTGTCCCGGCATTCCGATAGTCAATTCATAGGTTGGTTGCAGGCTCACCGGATTAAATTCCACACAGGCATTTTCTACTCTTTCGTTCTGATAGGCAAATGACTTCAATTCACTCTGATGAGTAGTTACCAGGACTTTAGCTTTTCTATTTCTCAGTTCTTCCAGTATCACCCTGGCCAGGGCTGCTCCTTCAACCGGATCAGTGCCTGCCCCGAGTTCGTCCATCAATACCAGGGAATGCTTGTCAGCCGCATCCAGAATACCGATAATATTCTTCATGTGGGAAGAAAAAGTGCTCAGTGATTGTTCTATGCTCTGTTCATCGCCAATATCCACGAAAATGGAGTCAAATATGGATATGCGGCTGTTTTCCCTGGCCGGAACAAAGAGACCGCACATGGCCATCAAAGTTAACAGGCCCAGCGTCTTCAGGGCTACTGTCTTACCCCCGGTGTTCGGGCCTGTAACCACTAGTATATCGAAATCTATCCCCAGTTGCAGGTTTATGGGTACTGCATTCTCACCCAGCAATGGATGTTTGGCCCGGTTGAGATCCACAATCCCGCTGTTATTGACATCAGGACGGAAAGCATTCATTTTGTAAGCCATCCGGGCACGGGCAAAGATAAAATCCAGAGTTCCCAGTATATCCTGGTTAATCTCCAGTTCCTCAGTAAAAATCATAAGCAGCTGGCTTAATTCCCGCAATATCCTTTCCACTTCTCTTTTTTCTTCAGCCTGCAGCCCCCGGATTTGATTATTGTGCTCCACGACTGGCAGCGGTTCGATAAATACCGTGGCGCCGCTGGTTGACTCATCATGTACAATTCCTTTTACTTCATAGCGGTATTCCTGCTTGACAGGCACTACATAGCGCCCGTCTCTTTCAGTAATCAGGGCATCCTGTAATAATTTCTGTTTATCCGTTGAACGAATAAATGCCTGCAGATATTCTCTGATTCGCTGGCGGCTGGTATTTATTTGATTTCTGATTCTTTTCAATTCAGGGGAAGCATCATCCCTTATGCTTCCTTCCTCGCTGATAGCCCGCTGTATCTTTTCTTCCAGGTCAATATTTTCTGCCATGGATGCGCAGATCTTCTGCAAAGTTGGATACTTGCCTTTTTGGACATATTTGCGTGCCTGGCGTGAGGCATGTAAAATATGAAATATGTCCAGAAATTCAGCAGGACTCAATATCCCGCCTATCCTGGCTTTTCCCAGGTGCTGGTCAATCAACTGCAGACCGCTTAAGAAACCGGGATCTCTGAAACGCAAAGCTTCCATAGCCTCCGTGGTTTCATCCAGAGATTTATTTACGGTAAAATAATCACTGGAAGGCCTCATATCCAGGGCCCTTTTATATCCGCCGGCAAAATAGCTCATATCGGCTAATTTATTTTGAATTTTATCGAATTCCAATTTATTTAATATTTTTATATCCATAATCTATTCTCCATAAGTCAGTATTGCTGTTTCCGGTCTTTTATCACATCAGGTCTAAAGTACTCCCCGATAATAATGGCCTTTGGTAAAATCAGAAGCAGCGATTCCAGCAAGTTCTTCTTTATATAATGTTAAATCTGTTTTCTCTCCCCGGCCCAGTTTATCGAGTGCCTCCCGGTATATTTTCAGCATTGTTCTGATCTGCGAAATGCTGGAACGCCGGGCTTCTATGCGAACACTCCCGGGACCCAGGGATATTATTTTTTCCAGATCATCTATTAAACACAGGGTACGGGAATTGAATAAATAAAAACGGCAATTATTATCGGTCGCCACCGGAAATTCATAGCCTTTTTCATCTTTTAAATAATAGCTGTTTTTCCTGCAATGCTGCAAACATTTTTCATCTTTCCTGCCAAGGACATACGGGAGGATGCAATGCTCGGATATGAGCAGAATTATTTCACCATGGATGAGTAATTCGGCCTTATCCAAATGCTCGAAGTTTTTCAATTGGCTGAAGTTTAATTCGGGGGAAAGACACATTTCCTGCAATCCAAGATTAAGCAAAGTTCTCATGGAATAGAAATTGAAAACGTTGAGACTGTAGTCCCCTCTCAAGCTGAAATGTTTATCCAGGCCAGACTTCAAGGCCCCTATATTAGCCACCATAATAGAAACAGCACCGCTCTCAGACAAAAGTTTCGCTGTTTCCCTCTCTTCACCTGCTTTTTGTATCCGCGGCAGCAGTGGTATCAGCTCACTTCCTGCTTCCCTGGCCCGGCAAATGAGTTCTGATAGTTGACCGGAGTTCAGCGGGGGCTTTTCCCCTATGCCCTCCAGAGCAAAATAAACACGATCAGCACCTGAATCAAGTGCAACTCGTGCTTCCTCGGTGCCACTTACAGTTATGCTCAGTAGAGGAATTTGCTTTTTTCTTGAAGCTTTATGTTTCCCGGAATACATATACTTCCCTTTTAAATCCCTGAATCTCTTTTTGTCCAGAACCGGCCAGGCATAATCCTGCAGCCTGATTCTCAGCAGTTCTTCACTGGCCTGCCTGCGGGCTTCGTTAATCTCGCTAAATGGAATAATGAGTTCTTCGTTGTCCGTGTTCAGCACAAAATTTTTTATCTCGAAAGGGGTATTTCCCAGCCGGTCAAGCTTGCTTCTCAAGGTATCAGTATCCAGGGGATGTTTGTCTGCCTGGCGGGCAGGGGTTCTGGTGAATACCTCCGCCTCATTCCCTTCCTGATCTCTACACTGCAATTTCAGCGGTTCATTCTTCATCAAAAAGGCTTCTACATCAATCCCAATCTTTCTCTCTGTACTCATCTGTATGCTCCTGGCTGCCGCTGACATAAGTTCTTCATCACGAGTCTTGAACACTCTATCAGCTGAACCTGCCGGGCCATCCAGTTTCACTTCAATTATCTCACCCTTTTCAGCTGATTCAGCTGCCTGCCCGTCAACAGTCATCTCCCGGAGAACAAATGCCGGTCCTTTCCCCCTGGCCACCCATATTTCCAGACCATCCCCCAGGCTGACTGAAGAACTCAGCTTTATCCGGGTAAGAAAATCTTTTCCCTGTTGCAGAACCCGGCCTATATATACTCCCCGGTTGTTAGGTCTCTGAAAATTTAGTATTTCATTGTTTCCAGGAAATAAACAAGCGCTGGTAAAATTACGGTTAAATATTTTCAACAATTGTGCTTTAATATTTTCAGATATTTGATATTCTCCACCGGATTCCAGCATGTCCAGGGCTTCCCGGTAAGCACGGGTAACAGTGGCCACATATTCAGGGCGTTTCATTCTCCCTTCTATCTTGAGGGAATTGATTCCCGTTTTCTGAAGTTCAGGTAAATAGTCTATCAGAGATAAATCAGATGGGCTGAGCAGGTATTTCCCGGTGCTGCTGATTTCTTTTCCTCTAGGTGACTGTCTGGAATAGAGTTTATAAGGAAGGCGGCATGGTTGGGCACAGCGCCCCCGGTTACCGCTCCTCCCTCCTACCATGCTGCTGAATAGGCACTGTCCGGAATATGAATAACATAGAGCCCCGTGCACAAAAACTTCCAATTCCATGTCAGGGGCTTCCCGGCGAATAATCTTCAACTCGTCAAGCTTCATTTCACGGGCGAGAACCACCCTCTTTATCCCCTTATCCTGTAAGAACCGGACTCCCGGAGAATTATGAACCGTCATTTGTGTACTGGCATGAACCCTGAAATGCGGGAATATGGTTTTGATAGCGTCAAGCAGTCCCAGGTCTTGAATAATAATACCATCAACACCAGTATTATAAAGGAAAAATATATAATCCAGAACCGCTCCGAATTCTTCATTATCGATCAGGGTATTTACAGTGATATATATCTTCTTTTCGCGCAGGTGAGCGTGTTCACTTGCCTTTATTATTTCTTCTTCAGAAAAATTTTCTGCTGCCTGCCGGGCACTAAAACTCTTGCCCCCCAGATAAACTGCATCCGCACCATTTGCTAGAGCAGCCAGAAAGGCATCCCAGCTCCCGGCTGGCGCTAAAAGTTCCATAATATTTATACTACCTCCCAGCGGGTAAAACATTATCAGGATTAAGGCGGACTTATTTTATCAGTGCAAGCTGCTCTCTGCCAGGCGCTTTATCCTTATGAGACCTGAACAGGGAATGATTTCTATTCCCTGGCATTCCAATTCGTCCAAAAACAGATTCATCCCCAGGGAATCGCTGGCCATGTGCCCGGATATTATTACATTGATATTGTTCTTCTCTGCTGCCTGCCGGTGCTTCTCCGGCATATGCATACAGATATAGGTTCCCACTCCCGCCTGGGCCAGTTTCTCATAGGCTTTCTCAGCTCCTGCTGTTCCTCCGGTCATTTTGACAAAGACTTTTCCGGAGCGTTTCTTTTTATCCCCAACTACTAATTTAGGACCTGCTTTTAGTTCTCTGGCCTTTTTAAATTCGGGTACTCTATGAAGAATATCCAGAATATCCTGCAAACTGCTATATTCACTGTTTTCAAACAGTTCCCGCAGGAAGTCATTCACCAGGTTATCCGCCGGTGAATGTACACACATAAATGGTAAATCCAACAGTCGGGCAGCATCTACAGCTCTCTGGTGGTTTGCCGGCATAATCCCCCGTTCTACTTCCCGGATGCGGGAAGCCATAATACCCTCAGCGATGTTTATCGGTACTCCGGCTCTCTCCATCATATCTGCCTGCACATGCATCACTTCATGCAAAGCAGCCTGGGCAATTCCTTCTGGATGATGGGCTAAAAGCAGATCTATCTTCTGGCCTTTTTGATTAAGGCGATCAGCCAGAAGGATTTCCGGGGTTTCTATATCTATTCCGCATAAAACAGTGCTAATCTCTTCTTCCCCGCTGCCAACCAGTATACGGGTATCACTATAGGGATTTTCCAGGGTCTCGGTATCAAAACCGGTCTTCTCTTCATCACCTGCTTTTTGATATTCCTTCCATCTCTCTTCCAGGAGAGTAAAGAGATATTCTCCCCGGGGATCATATTTTTTCCCCATTTCAACTGCCAGTTCATAAATGTTCTTTAGCTTCATGGTTCCATCCTCCCTCGATCAAATCTTATCTCTAATGTCTCTATCTTATCGTTTATGGAATTCAAACGTTTCTCGATCTCTTTCAGGCTCTGAACCAGTGAAAAATCCGGGGCTGATTCATCCGGCAGTTCCCGCTGAATCTCGAAGACTTCTGCACGTGATAAGTCCCCGGTGGTCAAAAGGTAATCGCTTTCTACTGTTTCTATTCCCAGATCACGGCGGGTTACAGCTTCATCTTCTTTGTTCAGTATTACACTAAACCCCCCGCAGGGTTCGAGAATTCCCCGGTCAACTTCATTAATATCCCTGATACCCTGCTTCCTAAGTTCCTGAAGAAGGTCATCCAGATTAAATTTTTCCCTGGACAGATTTTCTTTAATTATTCTTCCCTTATCAATCAAAACTACAGCCTTGCCGGTGATCAGGTGAGACAGTGTCTGGTTTTTCAGGGAGATGTATCCCATCAGGTATTCCAGAACCGCCAGGGTTAAGAGTATTACTATGCCTTCATAAAAGGGAATACTTTTATCCAGAGCAATGGCTACAACCGTATGCCCTACACCAGTCATAACCACAAAGTCAAAGGGGCCGAGTTCTCCCAGGGCTCTTTTTCCCAGGAGACGAATCATCAAGAGAGCCATAAAATACATAGCAGCAGCTCGGATAACAAAATCCAGCATAGCACTTTCCTCCATTTCAGGATTCACTACTAATCTAGTATTCTGTTAGAAGCTACGGCTTTATTCAGAGAGGCTCCGGGTGATTGCTTTGCTGCCAGCTTAAGACTTTTTAAAAAAATCGATAATGCTCTCTTTATTCCAGCTATTAATAATATCTTCAGACTCAAGCCAGGCCCTGCGGGCATTTACTACTCCGTATTTCATCAGCTTCAGGTCATCTGCCTGGTGAGCGTCACTGTTTATGGCTATTTTAATGCCATATTCTCTGGCTTTTCGCGCTGTATCTTCATCAATATCCAGGCGATCGGGATGAGAATTAATCTCCAACACAGTCTTATTTCGGGCTGCAAGCTCCAATATCCTGTCCACATCCAGTTCATATCCATTTCTACGGTTCAAAAGCCTGCCGCTAAGATGACCGATTATATCAACATGCGGGTTTTTTATGGCCCGGCTTATTCTTTCAGTCTGTTTTTCCCGATCAAGCTTAAAATTACTGTGTATTGAGGCCACAACAATATCCAATTGTTCCAGGATTTCATCAGAAAAATCCAGACTGCCGTCTTTTAAAATGTCTACTTCTATACCCTTGAATATATGAACGTCTTTAACACTGGCGTTTAACGCTTCAATTTCTTTTCCCTGCTCTGCTAATCTTTCTTCATTCAAGCCGCCACTAATCGGCAGAGATTTGGAATGGTCGGTAATGGCAATATAGGAATAAGCTCTTTTTTTTGCTGCTTCAGCCATCTGTCGAATACTGTGAGCACCATCACTCCATTCGGAATGCATGTGCAGATCTCCCTGTATATCCTTTTCGGCGATAAGCCGGGGGAGTTGCTTGTTCTTCGCTGCTTCAAGCTCTCCTTTGTTTTCCCGCATTTCAGGAACAATATATTCATAACCAAGTTTATTATATACTTCCGACTCGCTTTCCAAACCCTTAAATTCTTCTGCTTTCCTATTATTAAAAAGCACCTCCCGGTGAGCCTTTGAGCCTGTGGTCCATACCATACTGGGGTAATATTCATGTGGTTTTACTATTATTACTTCAAAATCAATGCCGTAATTTAACTTGCCTTTTATATTGTCGCCATTTGCTTGCTGAATTTCTCTTATTCCCGGATAGGCTGAGATAATACTGTAAACTTTTTCAGAATCATCTGAAGCCGCCAGAATATCTATATCGCTTACCAGGGACTTTCCCCGTCGAATGCTCCCTACTATAGAGGCCTGTTCCACTGCAGCACTTTCCAGCAGACAATCCCGCAATTCTTCAGCCAGCGGCAGTGCAAGGCCCCGTGTCACCTTTCCGCCACTGCTTCTTAGAATCTCAATCCCCTTTTTTATATTATACTCTGTCTTGCCCCCCATTCCTGGAAGAACCCTTATTTGCTTTAATTGAGCAGCTTTCAGTAAATCATCGAGATTATCAATACCGGTTTCTTCATATATGGTTTTAACGGTTTTATGACCGATTCCGGGAATTCTTAGCATTTCCAGTACCCCCGGGGGAACTTCCTGAAGGAGTTTGTCCAAATACTCGCAGCTTCCCTTTTCCAGCAGTTCTTCAATTTTGGCTTTAATAGCTTTTCCTACGCCAGGAATATCAGAAATACGATTTGCCTTGTACAAGACTTTAATATCTTCATCAAGGCGATAAACCGAGTGGGCTGCTGCACGATATGCCCGTATTTTATAATAATCTTCTCCTTTGACCTGCAATATATCAGCTATTCTATCCAATACAACAGCGATTTCACGGTTTGTCATTTATTATCCCATCCTGTTTCTCTTTTCCTCTTCCAGGCTTTTTACCAGGTCATCATAGTCTTCCTGTAATTTATTAAGCTCATCAGCAAGGTTAAGGGCAGTTAGTACGGCAATTTTGGTATTGGAGAGATTATAATTACGTTGATGGATCATTTTCATGCGCCTGTCTACATATGCGGCCAGCATTTCAATATATTCAGGACTCTCCTCACCTTTTACTACATATTCTTCGTTAAAAATCTCTACCGTAACCTTATTAATATTATTTTTCACTTCATCCACACGAAACACCCCCTTATTTTACCCTCATAAAATATTTCTATATGGACTTTTTTTTTCCTGCAAAAGTAAAATGACCGGGTAAACTTTCACCCGGCCACAGAGCGTGAAAAAAGGTGAATTTCTGCGTCATCACTCAAACGCCGCTCAATCAACATACCATGTGTACGCCTCAATCGCGGCGTTTAAGTGATTCCTTGACCTTCACCTTTTTTGCTCGCTCTGACAGCTTATTTTACAAGTTGAAGCCGGGAAAAGTTCTACCCGGCCGTTAGCTATTATTTTTTCTTTCTTTGACTCCTTGCTATTCTGTTCAAATCTATTCTTTTTCCGTCAACCAGGTATACAACCATTTCTGCCAGATTTGTAGCATGATCACCTATCCGCTCTATATGCCCGGCAACCAGCAGCAGGGCAGTGGCCTGCGGTATATTCCTGGGGTCCTGCATCATATACGATAAGAGCTCTCGAAAAATCTGGTCATAGAGCCCGTCTATTTCCTCTTCCAGGGGAAGCAAAGTCATGGCAAGCTCAGTATCCTTATTTATAAATGCTTTCAATGCTTTTTCCACCATTGCCTGAGCCACCGTGGCCATTCGGGGAATATCTATCAATGGCTTGATATATGCCTGTTCATACAGATCCATAGTCGTATGAGCTATATCCTCAGCATGGTCAGCCATTCTTTCGATATCAACAATTATTCTCAAGCTTGTTCCTATTAACCGCAAATCACTTGCCATTGGCTGCTTCAGGGCTATTATTTCCAGGGTTTTCTTCTCTATATCCAGTTCCATCTGGTCAATTATATCATCATTTTTTATCACTTCCTGAGCGAGAACATAGTTTTTATCTACCAGTGATTTTACTGATTTATATAACTGTTCTTCCATTAACCTGCCCATTTTCAGGATATCTTCTTTAAGTTTTTCCAGTTCAAAAGCAAGTGGTTCATTTCCCATATCTCATATCCTCCTCTTATCCAAAACGCCCGGTAATATAATCTTCAGTTCTTTTATCCCGGGGATTAACAAATAATTCATCTGTCCGGTTGAACTCAATCATTTCACCGTTTAAAAAAAACGCAGTGTAATCTGATACCCTGGCAGCCTGCTGCATGTTATGGGTAACTATTGCTATGGTATATTTGTTTTTTAGTTCAGCAATAAGCTCTTCCAGCCTGGCGGTTGAAATGGGATCAAGGGCTGAGGCCGGTTCATCCATAAGGATTACCTCCGGTTCAACTGCCAGAACCCTTGCTATCACAAGTCTCTGCTGCTGTCCGCCGGACAGGCGGGATGCCGGCGAGTTTAACCGGTCACTTACTTCCTTCCAGAGATTAGCTGCCTGCAGACTCTTTTCTACAATACTGTCCAACTGCTTTTTGTTTTTAATTCCGTGAATTTTGGGTCCGTAAGCTACATTCTCATATATTGACAGGGGAAAAACTGAAGGCTTTTGAAATACCATCCCCACTTTTTTTCTTAAAGCGACCACATCTACAACCTTATCATAAACAGGAATATCATCCAGATATACCTGCCCTTTGATTACAGTCCCTTCTATTAATTCATTCAAACGATTCAGGGTCCTCAAAAAAGTGGACTTTCCGCATCCCGAAGGGCCAATAAGCGCAGTTACCTGGTTTTCCTCAATATTCATCTTAATATCAAACAGGGCTTGAAAATCCTTGTAAAATACATTAATATTTTCACTTCTTATTTTAATTATTTTATTCATCTGCATTATCACCCCATTTGTTTAACTCTTTGCTTGTGAAAGCTTACGCAGGCTCAAATTAGCCATATAATTAATGATAACTATTAGAATTATGATCAAAAAAGCGGTTCCAAATGCTCTTTCCATTGAGATTCCCTCCATCGCCAGTATATAAAGATGAACTGACATAGTACGAGCAGGTTCCATGAGGTTTAACGGCATTCCCAGAGAACTTCCCGCAGTCAAAATTAAAGCTGCTGTTTCTCCAACAGTGCGTCCGATAGAGAGTATAATACCGGTTACAATTCCAGGCACCGCTGAGGGCAAAACAATCCTGTGTATTGTCTGCCATTTGCTGGCCCCCACGGCCAGGCTGTTTTCCCGGTAATCATGGGGAACACTCAATATAGCTTCCTGGGAAGTCCGGGTAATGGTAGGCAGTATCATAATAGCCATAGTCATCCCTCCAGAGAGCATTGACCATCCCATCTGCAGGAATATGACAAAAAAAACGAAACCGAAGAGTCCGAAAACTATCGAAGGCACACCGGCCAGGGTTTCTGCAGTAAGGTTGACCAGGTAGGCAAACTTGCTCTTTCGGCTGGCATACTCCTCCAGATAAATAGCAGCCCCAACTCCCAGGGGAACTGCAATGATCAGGGAAACCAGAGTCAGGTATACAGTCCCTACAATCGTCGTGGAGATGCCGCCTTCCCTGCCGGCATGCCGGGGAGCTTGCAGTATAAAGTTCAAGTCAATTGCGGAGAATCCACGGTACATTATATAAAAGATAATAGTAAGCAGAATTCCAACAATTATGAATGCGGAAAACCAGAATACGAACGTAAGTATTTTTTCTTGAATATTATTTGCTTGCATTATACCCATCCTTTGCCGCAATAGTAAGCATGAGGTTAAGTATTACAATAAAGATAAATAATACTGCACCGGTAGCAAACAAAGCAGCCTGGTGATCTCCGACCGCGTAACCCATTTCCAGTACTATATTGCTGGTCATGGTACGAACCGGTGATAGCGGTCCATCAGGGATAATCGTAGAATTCCCGGTAACCATAACCACAGCCATGGTTTCACCAATAGCCCTTCCCATTCCCAGCACAACAGCAGTGATAATACCCGAACGGGCAGCAGGAAGAATTACTCTCCTGATGCTCTGATAGTGACTGGCTCCCAATGCCAGCGATCCTTCTTTATATTCACCGGGTACTGCCAGTATGGAATCGCGGGAAATATTTATTATCGTTGGTAAAATCATTACTCCCAGGACCATGGCTCCAGCAAGAACACTGAGTCCATTCCCCCCCAGATGATCTCTGATAAAGGGAACTATTACTATTAATCCAAAAAAACCATAAATAACAGACGGAATCCCGGCCAGCAGCTCTACCAGACTGCCCAATATCTTTCCCACTCTTCTGGGAGCTACTTCTGCCATAAAAATAGCAACTGTTATACTCAGAGGTACAGCCCAGAGCAGAGATAAGAGGGTAATTATTATCGAACCTATAAACATAGTGGCTATTCCAAATGAGCCACGAGATGGACTCCATTTCATTTCCAGGAGAAAATCACTCAGACCTGTTTTAAAAATCAGTGGAAATCCTTTCGCAAAAATAAACACCGTTATTAAAATAATAGCTAAAATTGAAATAGCAGCACACATAGCCAGTAGTAATTCAACCAGCTTTTCGCGATTAAAGCCGACACCCTTCCCTGCAGCCTTTCTGATAGTGCTGTTCCCGGAAATATTCAAGCCCATATTGAGCACTCCGTTATAATACTTGTAACTATCCTTCACAGCTATCACCTTGATCTTTTTCATTATCTTTTCTGCTTGTTTTACGATAACATCACAATGTTAAGCGGTCAGGTAGTCTCTTTAAAGTTTTTATCCCCATAATGTAAAATAATTGTAAAACCCTCTTTTAACTGCTGATCTTCTTAGATCAGGATAAGTCCCAAAAACAACAAAACCCATCTCCGGACAAAGGGAGTGGGTTGTCTTGCAGGGTAGTAATGAAATGCCTTGGAGCTGATTTAATTTCAGTCTCACTGGCAAGCTACCCTTTATCATATTTTAGTACCATCATGGTCACAGCAGTGTCTGTGCCGGTACAGATTATTTTTGAGGTACTGACGGGCTTTTTTAGATTGTGCGGAGAGCTTTCCTTGCGCAGCTTAGTCACTCTCCGTTTATTGATATAATAGGCGTTTAGACTAACCATGGCTTTTTACTGCTGCTATTTTACTGTGATAGCTCCTTCTTCACTCACTATTGCCTGACCTTCGTCGCTGAGGACAAAGTCCAGATAAGCCTTTACAATACCTTCTGTCTGAGTTTTGGTCAGATATAGAAATGGACGTGATATCTTGTAAGAACCTGACTTAATATTCTCTACACTGGCCGCTACGCCTTCAATATCAAGGGCCTTCACTTCATCATTTACAATCGCCAGGGAAATAAATCCAATAGCATTCTTGTCTCCTGCGACTGTGGTTCTGACGGCACCATTACTGTTCTGAATTATAACTTTGTCAGAAATTTCTTCCTTATTCATTACAATATCCTCAAAGGCACCTCTGGTACCTGAACCATCTTCTCTGCACACTACAGTGATTTTAGCATCTTCTCCTCCAATGTCTTTCCAGTTGCTAATATTGCCAATGTAAATATTTTCTACATCTTCCATAGTCAGCTCATTCAGCTTATTGGATGGATGGGCTACTATGGCGACTCCATCAAGCGCCAGTTTGGTCTCAAGAAGATTTTCCGCTTTTTCTTCATCCTTGAGGTCTCTTGAAGCTGATCCAATGTCTGCCGCACCGGAAATTGCTGCCTGAACACCCTGACTGGAACCTCCACCCTGTACATTAACCTGAACTTGAGGATGTTTTTTCATAAATTCTTCAGCCAGCACTTCGCTAAAAGGCTGAACTGAAGTAGAACCTGCAATGGTAATGGTACCACTTAGCTTGTCGGCCTCCTGAACCTGCTGTTCTGAAGGAGTTCCTGCCTCATCCTGTTCTGATGCCTGCCCACATCCGCCGGCAAAGCCAACAGCCAGTAGCAAGAAACCCATTAACAATAAGCTTGAAATTCTTCGGATTTTACTTGATTGCATCTAAATCATTCCTCCCTGTATTCCTTTTTGTTTACTTGATGCGCATCTGTTCTATAATTAGAATATCATGGCATTGTTAAATACAGGATTCTACCAGCTAAAGCTTCTGTACGAGGAATGTAAATTATTTGTAAGGGCAAATCTTAGCTTTTGGGCAGGGTAAAATAGAATCTCGTTCCCTCTCCATTAAGGTTTTCAACCCCTACCTGACCCCCATGGTTTTCCACCAGGTGTTTTACAATAGCCAATCCCAAACCCGTACCACCGGTTTTTCTGGAACGCGCTTTATCCACCCGGTAGAAGCGTTCAAATATCCGTTTGACCTCTTTCTCCGGTATACCATCCCCCTGGTCTGCGACACTTACTCTTAATTCTTTTTCATCCCCCTGAAGATAAACCCTCACTGTTTTATCTTCAGGGCTGTATTTGATGGCGTTATCCAATAAGTTCAGCAAAACCTGAAAGATCAAATCAGCATCGGCATTAATAAAGACCTCTTCTGCCGGGCTGTCAAAGTCGATCAAGACCTTATTGCTGTTCGCAGTATTCTTAACTGTATCAATGACATTTTTGATTAAAACCGCAATATTTATTTCTTCCTTCTTTATTGCAAAATGTCCTGATTCCAGCCGTGAAAGTTCCAGCAGACCATTAATTATTCGTTTGAGTCTCTGGGATTCATCATAAATAATTTTCGAGAACTCCTGAACGTTTTCAGAACAGTCACCAACCTCAGAAAGTAAGGTTTCTGCAAAGCCGGTAATACTGGCAACAGGTGTTTTAAGTTCATGAGATACATTAGCCACAAAATCCTTGCGCACCTGTTCGAGCCTCTTGGTCTCCGTTATGTCATTCAATACTAAAAGAACACCTTCTCTGGAATTAGTCTCCTTGTTGTCAATAAGAACTGCATTTACTTCGACGACCTTTTCCCCAAGGGTATGAAGAACCACCTGTTTCCGTACCGCTTCACCCTTTTCCTTCACTTCATCAATTAACTCAATAATCTGATAATTATTAATCAGTTCTACATGTTTTTTGCCAGCAAAATTCAGGTCAATCGACAGGAGGGATAAGGCCATCGGGTTTGCATAACTCAGCCTGCCCTCTATGTCCAGCATTAAGATGCCATTTACTGTATTATCAAGTACGGTTTCCAGACGGGTCTTAACTTCAGAAATCTCATTGATACTATTGTCCAGGTATTCAGCCATACTATTGACCGCAGCAGTCAGAATTCCCAATTCATCATCGGAATTGTAATAAGCCCTTTTTTTCAGATTTCCCCTGGCCATTTCCTTCACTGTTTCCGTTATGCTTCTAATGGGCATAGAAAACCTGTCCGCAAGCTTAAAACTGATTCCCATAGCAAGAACTCCGGTAAACAATATTGCCAGCATGATAATATATTGCAGATGTCTGTAGTTCGCTTCCAGTTCATCAATAGGCATGGACAGCCTGACTACACCGGAAAAATCATTATTCCCCGCCTCCACCGCAATATAAAGCATATTCACTCCAGCAGTCGTACTGTAACGACTTACTATACCTGTTTCGCCCTGTAATGCCTGGAATACTTCAGGACGATTTTTATGCAGTTCCAGTTCATTTGAATCAAAACTGGAGTCACCCAACACCTTGCCATTTTTATCTATTATGGTAATCCTGGTATCCGTTTCTCTGGCTGCCAGCTTGCAGATATTCTGCATAAAAGGAACAAGTTCCTCGCTTTCATCGTAAAAACCTGTCATTTCCGCTACCAGGCGCGCCTCATAAATAAGGTTGGACTCTATATTGCTGAAATAATATTCCTTAAAGGTCAGGGAAAGAATAAGTCCTGATATAAGCAGAACTGAGGTGATTATCAAGAGATAGGTTGCAGCCAGCCTCCATCGAAATGAATTACGCATTTTCAAGCACTTCAAATTTATAGCCCAACCCCCTTACTGTTTTTATATATTTTGGATTCTTGGAGTCTTCTTCGATTTTGTCTCTCAATTTGCTGATATGGACATCCAGTACTCTGGTATTGGCAGTATCAGAAAATCCCCATAAGCCCTCCAGCAAAAAATCTCTTTTGAGAACTCGCCCCTTGTTCCTGATCAAAATCTCCAGAAGTTCATACTCCTTAAGAGTAAGCTCCAGGAGTTTTTCACCAGCATATATTTCATAACTGTCCTGATTAACCAGAAACTTTCCCGCTCTTATTGTTCTATTATCATTGTCTTTTTCATGTATTTCGGCATTACGTCGCAAAACCGCCTTAACTCTGGCATTTAATTCCCTTACACTGAATGGCTTGGTGACATAATCGTCCGCTCCCAATTCCAGACCCAGCACTTTATCAATTTCCTCATCCTTAGCAGTGAGCATAATAATAGGTATTTTAATGTTTTCGGACCTTAAATCCCAGCAAATCTCCAGACCATCTTTTCCCGGCAGCATTAAGTCGAGAATAATTAAATCTGGTTTTTCCCGCTTTATTAAGTCCCAGGCCTTATTCCCATCATAGGCATGGACAGTAGTGTAGCCTTCTTTTTCGAGGTTATAAGTTATTAATCTTACCAGGGATTCTTCATCATCGACAACCATTATTTTACCTTTCATTTTTATAACCATTCCTTTCGCAAGGCATAAAACGTCGTGAAAGGATTCCCTTCAGACTTAACACCTCTTGCATAATGCTCCTTTGCCTTTTATCCTATACCTCCAGAGCAAAATAATAAATATAATGGAAGATATTTTTACCTTTACTGTACCGAAAGTTTACATTTGGCTTAATTTCTTCTTTCAGAATAAAACATGCCCCGGTAAATTGCCGGGGCATCCAGTCTGCTATATATACTATCAAATCGGGCTAAAAAGTGACGGTCAAGGAATTACTTAAACCAGCCGTCACCTATAAATTCACGCAAGATAGAGTTAGGGGGTATCCCATCAGGAGTCATTGCCCTGAAATAACTGACAAATTTTAATAGTCTTCGAGCTTCAACATGTTCCGGAACTTCGCTGCTTATCTCAGTCAAGAGAGGTTCTATAAAGGGTTTTAAGACTGCCAGTTCATAGACCAGCGAAGAATTGAACATTACATCCGCCTTTTCCTGAAAAGGGAAAATATTTCTATTCTCTCCGCGCCTGACAGAAGGCCATCTCCTGAGAGTTTCCAGGGCTGAATAGCCCCTGGTTCTGCTGTCTCTTATTATCCTGCGGATCAGGCGGCTGTCGGTGGTCGGTATACGGTTGGTATAATCAATATTAAGCTGGGTAAGTGCACTGATATAAATCTTGAATTTCTGTTCCTGGGGAATACTCCAGGTCAGGTTATCATTCAGACCATGTATGCCCTCAATGATTATAGGCTCACCAGGGGCTACTCTCAAAGGTACGCCTACATTTTCAGACCTGCCTTTATAAAAGCTATAAATAGGTATTTCCACTTCTTCACCGGCTATCAATCTGCCCAGATGTTCATTGATAAGATCAATTTTCAAGGCTTCCAGGGCTTCAAAATCATAGTCATTGTTTTCATCCCTGGGAGTCAATTCCCTGTCAATAAAATAATTATCCAGGGATATAGATACCGGTCTTTTTCCATTTACCTTCAACTGGATCTGCAATCGCTGGGCAAAAGTGGTCTTCCCTGATGAAGAAGGACCTGATATCAGAACCAGCCTGGTTTTATGATTCTTACATATTTCATCTGCAATAAAAGCAATCTTTTTTGCGTGCAGAGCCTCGTTAATCCTGACAATCTCAAAAATCCTGCCGGATTTTATTATGTCATTGAGTGCTGCCACATGAGGAGTATCCAGCATTTTAACCCAGTCAGAAGTTTCCCGGTAAATGGTGGCCAGCTTTTTTTGTTCAATATATGGTTCAATTTTGTCAGGGTGCTCTGTTTCCGGTGTCTGCAATACTATACCCGGTGAATAGTTTATCAGGGCAAACTTACTAACCATGCCGGTTTCCGGTACCATATAACCATAAAAGTACTCATAGAAACCATCCAATTCATGAATATGAACAGTTTCCTTATCCCTGAACTCGAATAGTCTTACCTTATCCAGTTGTCCCTGACGCGAGAATATTTCCCGGGCATTTTCTTTGCTGACAGTCATTCTCCTTATAGGTAGATTAGCAGCAACGATTTTCCTCATATGCCGGTCTATTTTTATTATATCAGCCTGACTTATCGGCCCATCCAGAAATTCGCAGTACATCCCATTGGAAAGAGAATGTTTGATCATCAGTTTTCTATCATGAAATAAATCATGGCAGGCCTTTAAAAGCATAAAGGTCGCACTGCGCCGGTATATTCTGAAACCGGCCTCACTCGCCGTATCTACCAGTTCTACCTGGCAGGAATTCTCTATTACATGGTGCAGATCCTTCAGATTGTTATCGATTACTACTGCTGTTACCGGATACTTGAAATTCCTGTCGATTCTTCTGAGCAAGTCAACTGCAGTACTGCCCGCAGGCATTAAATAGGAACCAATATCCTGAACTTGAACCTCTATCATTTCCTGCAATTTGGAAATAGCCATATTATGGTTCCTCCTCTCCCCTGTTCTCCCTCTATTATACTATACTTTAACTACCCGGTTATATTGGAACAGGAAGAGGTATATAGCTCAAATTCTCCCAGGCTCTTCAGCAAACCATTGAATCAAACCGCATTTACTGCAAACCAGGGTAGTTGCAGATTTATTAAGCCAGTCAAAACCTAAAAATGTGGCCCCCCGGGTATTTAGTTGCGCTTTGCCCTGGTGAAAGCTGTTATTTTTACAGTGGGTACAAGTAATTACAATTCCTCCCGCACTGTAAGAACTGGATTCATTCGACATTTATTCACCTCCTGAAAAAAGCCTTATTCCAACCAGCGAACCTTTTCCTTCAGCTCAGGGTCCAGGCGAGGCCGAGCTGCTGGGAACTCTTCTGTATAGCCCAGTGGAGTAAGGGCTACTATTTCTTTGTTCTCTGGAACACCCAGTATTCTGCGAAGAGCGGCTTCATCCTGCAGTGGCCCGGTCATCCAGCAGGTACCCAGGTTTAGTGCTCTAGCTGCCAGGACCAGGTTTTCCATAGCTGCGCTGGCACTTTCCAGATTCATCTTTCTAGTCCAATCATTATTACTGGCATCTGTTAAAACTACAACAACAACAGGAGCGCCTCCATAGCTCCGGGCATAATCAATAAACGCCTCCCGTTCCTGTTGTTCCCACTTCGCAGTATAAGCATCAGCTATTATGGCATAACTGTCTCCCAATGCCCTCTTCTTCTCGCCAGAAACCACTATGAACTCCCACTGCTGCCTGTTCTTACCGGATGGAGCATAATTGGCCGCGTCAAGTATTTTTAATATGTCCTCCCGGCTTACCGGGTCTGGCTTATACTTACGTACAGCCCTTCTCTGATAAATAACCTGGAAAAAATCCATAGATATAACCTCCTCCATGATTATGAATAAGTAATAATAAGCATAAATCACAATATCTGCAATATTATGCTTTCTCTTTATTTAACACAGCACTTTTTGCAAGTCAATAATTAATAATTACATACAGCCCATACTGTCTCCCATTCCGAAATGTTTGAGAGACAAGAAATATATTTTATGGTCTTGCAATCCTGGCCCGCAGTACATCCCACATATTATCGGACAAGAGGCCCAACCGCCATACGGCTATACCCTCCAGCTTATAGCGCCGGGCAATTCCTGTTTTTACTGCCAGGCTCTCAGGGGTCTCACTGGCCGCCGAGATGCCCAGCAGCAGTTTCTCACCCGGTACTGTTTCCCTGGCCATTTCCACCGCCTGCCGCACCATCTGGACTGGTTCCGGTTTGATTCCATAATCATAGGCCATAATAATAATATAATCGGCTGCCTTTCCCAGATATTCATAATCATAACCCTGATAACTACTATTAGGGGCATGTAATGTCAGTGTGAGTCCCAGGCTTTCCTTTTTTAATTCCCTTGATAGTTTTTCTACAAAAAGGTTAAAGTTAAAACGAGTATTCTGTAATTCTTCCCCATCTTCATTCCAGCCCAATCCTTCAAAATCCAGGTTTACACCATTATATAAGCAGGCTTCTTTTACTATGTCTTCAATAGCCCTTTCCACTGCCTGGTTATCATTCAAGAAACGGGAAAGTTGCCCCCCGCCATCTGTTATATGTATTAGCATCTCAGTATCCATTTTATAGTGCCGGGCAGCCTCAATAACCCTTTCCCAGCCCTCCGGCCGCTGCCAGCCGGTCGTACTCCTATTGAGCAGATTCCCCTTCTCGTCCAGGCTGAACCATCCCAGAGCCAGGTCAGTAATTATATCAGTATTACCCCTGCCTGTCTCAGGATAGTTTTTAGCAAACAAATCTGTCCAACTGCTGCTTTCTTTATCACCCAGGGCATAAAAACCGGTTACACTCATTATTTTTGGCGGCGAAATCATTACAACGGTCCGGGTTTCTTGTTTCCAGTCCACTTCACATCCAAAAGCCTCAGCAAAAAAACGCAAAGGCACCAGAGTTCTCCCTTGAATAATTATCGGCGCAGTATCCATCTCCACTACGCTTTTATTCACCTGAGCATAAGGACTATCGACTGTAAGGATGACAGAACCGCTATCATCCCCGGCAATCACCTGTCGCCTGTCATTATTCCAGCTAACCCTTACATTCATGGCCTCGGCAACGGCCCTAAACGGCACCAGGGTTCTGTCGTTTTGTATCAGTGGTGCTACATCAAAATCCACTGCCATACCATCCAGTACTACACCAATTTCTCTATCATATTCCCCTGCCTCCTGAGCCAGGACCGGTGCCAGAACAGTTCCTGTCAAGAACATGGCCACTATAAAGGATAATAGTAATCTCCTCATTTTTTTCCTCCCCCTAAAAGTTTAGATTCCTTCCTTGAGACTTTTGACTGTTTTATATCTTGTAGCTTCCCAGTCACTTGTATCAGCAGACTGGCTGGAAGCAGTTTCCGCCGCGATGTTTTCTGATCCCGTGTCTGAATTGCTGTTAGCATAATTTTCATATCCTGCAAATTCAATATCCTCCATGGTAAACTGTTCCCCGTCAAAACTATAATAAATCTCTACCTTACCGACAAAGGCAGACGCAGAAACCTGGGCAGCAATATCAGCCCTTAATTCATTGTCAGATACGTAGAAGTGATTAACATTGCCCCAAAACACATCACTGCCCCAGCAGCCGCTGTCCGCCTCTTTCATTTTTATCAAAGCAGTTCTCTCATTAAGCCCTATCTTTACGGTGACATCTTCTCCCTCACGCCTGATAGAGGTTTCCACATTCTCCGTGACTATATCCAAGGGATTCTCTACTGCTATCTCGCTGAAATCCGCGGGATTGATTACATGTACTTCTTCCTCATGTACCCCGGTACCTGTACCATGAGTCAAAACGACGATTATTTCTTCTTCCCCGTCCCGGTCAATATCGGCAGCATAAAGCTGAGGGCAATAGGTCGGATTAGTGCTGTTTTTCCAGTCAAAATATTTTCTCTCCTGTCCCAGCTCCAGAATAATACCATCATAGAGTCCTCCTTCTTCTTTAAAAGGATAGAGGCTGGCTTTATTGTCAGGCAAGCTGGCAAGCGTCCGGGCTCGATTTATCTCCACCGTACGCTGCTCTTCATACCAATATATATCCGCATTTAAAGCAGTAGTAATCCAGCGCACCGGCACCATGAGCCGGTCATTAATTATCTGTGCCGGTACATCAGGCCTTATTTCCTGCCCATTTACCAGTAGCCTGACCTCATTTTCTTCAGCCAGTGATAAAGAACAGAATCCCAGCAAAAAAAACCCAACAAATAAAAGCAAACAAACTTTCTTTTTCATAAAAAAACCTTCCTTTCCAGACTGAGGCCAGGGACAGCTATTAGCCCCATCCATCGACGATGCAATTTTTCCTTTAAGTTCTAAAATGCAGGAATAAGGTTAAATAGAATCTTTTTTTCTTCTATCCTTTCACAGCCATCATCAGCCATAAACAAACTCTGCCCGAAACAGGCTGCCATATTCAAATTAAACTCATTGCTGGTTGTGGAAAAAGTATAATCACAAGTTTCGCCCATCTGGGTAGTAATATCAATGGTCCGAAATATATCACTGGCTTTCTGATAATAATATCGGGCTTTGTCGTGGTCGAAAAACAAGCATACATCACCCAGAAGTTCAATATTGAGAGCTTCCTCGGCTTTGAGCATTTCTTCCAAGCCCTGGCGTTTGATTCCGGGGTCTTCATTATCTTCAATATATTTTAATTGGGTTTCTATAAACTCTTTTTTTCCCAGTCTTATATATTCCATTTGTGCCAGATGGTGCCCAAGGTTCCCCCTGGCCAGTAAACTAGCATATTCAGCTTTTTCAACAAGCTGGTAATAAAGACAACTAAAATTAATGTAGCTGGTATTTTCATAACTAACCGAAAATGCCGTACCCGGAGATTCCCGTTTTATCAAGGATAAGTTTCTATCCATAATCCCCATTATTTCATACAGGTAGGCCAGTTCCGAAAATCTTTTTTCTTTCCTGAGTTCACGGACTACTTTGTCACATTTTGTTGAGCTACACAAATGAGGGATATTACCCCATTGAAGCCTGTGCTCTAGCTCCTCGTGCTTTTGAAATCCATCTATTTCTTCATAAATGCTTCTAACTATTGACCACGCCCAATTCAGACCAAACGCCTCCCAATTTGTTAAGACCCATGACACATAAGACAGATTATGCGACGTAGTAGGAGTTTTATTTGACACGGGCTCGCTACGCTCGCACACAGATCCTGCGGGCACAGATTAACACAGATTGTAGGTGTACCTATTTTGAAAACGAAACAAATTAAGGCACCCGCAAGGGGTGTCGCTACGAAGCATTAAGATTCTTCACTCACGCTCAGAATGACATAATAGGCTTATTCGTTTATTGTTGGTGCGGACAACGCATGATAATTCTGAGCGTTAGCGAAGAATCTGACCGTATTCATAACACGTTAACCATCAACTTGGATCTGGGGTTCATTAAACCTAAAAATCAAAAACAGTCACCCTCCGGGTACTACCATGTTCACTTCGTTCACTACTAAGGTTGCTGCGTTAATCATAAGAATCGCCCTTCGGGCACTACTGATGCTCCCTTGCGCTCGCTAATAAGGTTGCCGTGTGCGAGCGTAGCGAACCAGCGTCTATTAAACTACGTCGCAGTTTCTGTCAAATACGTCATAAGGATCAATATACAAGTCTAGCACTGAAGGATGGTCCAGACCTGATCGAAGTCCTTATTCTGCAATGCCTTTCGGGGTATCCAGAAATAGAGTCGGCCGCAATCTCCCCACATCATATTCTCATTACTGTCGGAATCCACCTGCAAAAGCAGTATCCACTGCAGGACATCATCCAGCAGTTCAGCAGCTCTTTGATATCCGGAATCCTGCGGTTCTCCCCTGGGAAGCACCAAGCTTTTTTCGTTCTCAGTCCCCAGGGTAATACAAGTGCTTGCATCATCCTTAGCTAAAAGGTAAATCCATTGCTGAGTATCCCCGGCCAATTCGACAAGTCTTTGTTCAGGAAGCCCTTTGAGAGCAAGGCCCATGCCCCGGGATGTCCGCTCACACTCTAACCGCATATCCCCCTGAATGTTATCGGAATAACCCAGCAGGCGATAAGCCGGATAATCGCCATTATCACCATAAAAGGCAGCCAAGTCCTCTTTAAGATTACAATAAGCATCTTCCTCTGCAGGATTAAACCTGCTCTCCTGCTTGAGCTTTTCAAAAAATAGGCTATAGCAAGATGGCAGGGTAACTTCACCCTGGAATTTAAGCCGGTAGGGAAAAAACCGGGAAGTAGCGGGTACCTCCACCGGGAAAGCTGTTCGCTGCAGGCTTTTCAACTCACCATCATAATACAGGACTTTCCAGTGCTCCCGGTTTTCCTGTCGTAAACCCCAGGGCTTCTCATCATTATCATAAAAAAAGTAGAGCCAGCCTTTTGACGGCAGGACCTTCTTTTTGTCCAGTTCAGTCAAGTCCCCCAGTTTCAATTGGGCAATAAAGGCGAATCTTCTTTCCTTGAGCCCAGGCCATTCCATATAAGGCGGGAGGTCGGGCATCCCGCCAAGTTTGGATTCTCCCACTTTGATTTGAAAATCTTCCATCTTTTCCGGCCTTATCCTGATTGACTCTATCAGGTAATCTTGGAGCTGATCACGAACCCTTTCCAGGCCGTTTTTTTCTATCATCCGCAAAAGTTCGCCATATAGACGTAATGCTTCACCGGCCAATTCCATATTTTCCTCCCCTACTCCCTCACAAAAAGCAAGGATGATATTAGTAATCAGGGCCAAGTCTTCTTAAAGTAAATACGAAATAGTGTTCCGTATTCTTACATTAATTTTCCAAAACAAAAAAGAGGCCAGGGAAATCCTCTCCCCAACCTCTTTCCTTATGGCCTCTCACAACTGTCCTGGATTACAATCCTCCGCTATTATCAGCTTCAACCCGGGGATAAATCAGGTATTCTTCTTTTACCCAAAAACCCCAGCCTCCCGGAGCTGTAATCCTGGCATATCCCTCTTTCTTTTCCTCTATTCTTCCCCTGCTGTCCATATCCAGCCTCCTAGCCGAAGTATTTGCTATGGCTTCAAATTCATATACTTCATATATCTTTGTCCCCTCTTTAATCTTAACTTCAGATTGCAGAACTTTTTGTTTATCCTCCGTATACGGAAGGGTCGTGCTCTCTCTTGTCCATCCTTGCGTATTTATCGGGCTGTCATAAACCGGTATTTCAACATTGAGCCAGATTTCTGTTTCCTTACCTGATATGGCAGCATTTTTCACATCTACCAGGGTATTGGCTTCTATAATGCGCAGTACAGAACTCCCCTTCTGCGGCAAGGCCAGTAATTCGGTTTCATTGGCTACAAATCTTTTCTTGGATGGATAATCTATATATTTAATCGATATAGTTGTGTTTTTTAAGCTGGATTTATCTCCGATCTCCTGAAGCAAACTGTCAATAGACCTTAGCACCTCGAAGGCTTCCATTAGTCCATCATTTCGTGTATGCATAAGCTTAAACTTAATTTTGCCTTCTTCCATTACAATCGAATCCACTGATCCCGCTGGGATTTTTAACTCCTGGCCTTCAATTATTTGTCCGGCTTCGATACGATATAGGTAAACCTGTAAATTGGCCTCTGCTGAACCATCTCTTTCTATTCCCGCAAATTGCTCAGACCCCATCCATACAATCTGTCCTTTTACATTTCCATTTAGAAAAGCCTCGTTACGGGTATCGTAAATACAGCTTGCTTCTTTATCAATATCCAGGCATTTTAACATAGCTATATATCGAAAATCAGGAGAACTGCCTAAAAGAACGTGATTTTTCTGCAATAAACGGCTCCCCGAGGAATCCAGGCAATAAATGTTATAACTGTCATGAGTCAGTGCTGCTTCCAGGTCATTTTCATAATAAATTCGGTCTTTTTCGTCCCAGGCCAGCTTGTTAAGCAGTTCACCCGTGCGCCCGCTTTCTATATAGGGGTGTTTCTTTTCGGCAATCACCTTCAACTCATCAAGGTCAATTATTTTAACCAGGCGGTTGCAATCCCCATCTTTACCTATCAAGGCCAGTTTACTGCGGTCTGCATTCAAGCTGAATGAAGAAGCATAGGTCAGTTCTCCCCACAATGGTCGGAGTTCGGTAATAATACCATCAGTAGTGATAATTTTTTCGCCGTTGACTAAAAATCTTTCACTGTCAAGCCAGACCAGACACTCTTTTGATTTATCAATGTAATACTGATAAACCTTTTCCCCAATCTCCTTTTCCTGCCCCTGGGAATCTATCAGAAAAACATCATAAATGATTCTGCCATCATCAGATAACTCGGCTTGAGCCTTCAAATTCAGCAGATGCCTGGCATCAGATTCCGGGCTACAATCTTTAACGGCGGGTCATTAGTGGGACTGACACAAACTATGTAGGCCTCTTCCAGATCTTCGACCTGTCCGAAATCGGTAAGAAAACCAAAATGAATCCCGTCCCCGCCGGTAGAAATAAAGGTGATTAAATCCGGCGGCGTAATAAAGTATCGAAAGTTGCTTTTCTCCAGGCGCATCCACACATTCTCAAGCGAGAGGCCTTCCTCCTGTAGTTCGGCTTCCAGTTGGAATAGCTTCCTGATTCTTTCGGGGACCCGATACTTGCCATAAATCAGCTCAAGATTATGCATAGTGTCCTACCTCCAATGATAAATTTCCATGCTTATGTATTTATAAAAATTTCTGCAATGCTTTATAGGATACAATCATGGCAAATCTCCTTAAGCTAAATACGAAATAGTATTCATATTCTTACATTTATTTTCCAAAACAAAAAAAGGTTAAGGAACCCTTCTCCCGACCTGTTTCCTTATGACCTCTGCAATTGGAATGCGCACTCCGGCTACTCATTTTATATAGGTTTATTCCTGATTAAAAGTATACAGAAATTCTGAATTATTCTGCTTAATATATAAGAATTAAAAGCATATTATGATTGATTCATAAACAATAAGCGAGATGAGCACAACATGATATTCATAGAGCTAAATTTCTAAACCGAAGATCCGTTCCGCCTCTATTCAAGTCAGTGGAAATTATAAGGGTCGGATACCAAGTTCTATTTGCAGAGGTGGAATGGATCAAAATGGGTTGATGTCTATAGCCGCACCTACAGCACCAGTAACAATTTTTTGTTAGCGGTTGCAGCAATATTTTGGTTTCCAAGCGCAATTATTATTTATTCCTAAAGAATTCCATTTATGTAGCCGATATCTATTTTAGGCAGGAAAATGAACATGTGAGCTAGATGATTCCGTTGGGGATTTAAAGAGCAACTATATATTTTATTTTATGGAGAGGGGGGTAATTTAATCAATTAGTCACAATAGATTAAAGGAGGAAAAAATTAATGTCAAATCGTAAAAATATAGCGCTTTCTGTACTTATCTTGCTTATGTTATTATGTATAACACCCATATCACTCGGTTCAGCAACGGATAGCAATCAATCTCAAATTATAAATAATCCTCGGGAGAACTGTGAGTTGATCACACCTGACACTGCCCAGCAAACGATCGTTGAACCAAATTTATCCTCGAAGCAAAATATGAGCGCTATTGAATTACAGGCTGTGCAAAATTTGAACCAGAAGAGCCAGATTAATGATCAAAATAACGAGGGTGTTTCACCATCTCAAAGCACCGTCAGTGCAACAGTCTATAACCCTTTAAATGCCCCCCAGATTCAGTTAAATCAATTATATGGTGGATATCTTACTGCTCAGGGTCAGCAGCATTTGTATTATCTTCAAGTTCCCACCAGCGGCAAAATAACCGAGATGTTGGATGTTCCAGCCGGTCTGGATTATGACATAGCCCTGTACCATATCAATCCTTCAGGAGGATATACCGGAGTTGCCTCGTCCAATTATGCACCCAGTCTGCAAAGCCATTTTGGACGTGAACAGGTCAGCGCTATTGTAAATGCTGGTGATTATTACGTACTGGTTGAAGCAGTTTCCGGATCCAGTACAACCGATTCGTATGGCCTTAGGGTCGTGGAGTCTACTAGCTACAATTCCCGCGAGCCAAATGATAATCTATTCACACCAAGCTACGTAACCGTCCCTGCTCAAACCAATGTAAATATAGAAGAAGACATCGACAATGCTTATGACAATGACTTTTTCCGTTTGTCAGTTGCCGAAACGGACAAATACCGGCTGGATTTTCTTCATACTGATGGTAATGGTACTAATTGGCTAGGCTTATACCAGGTATCCGATGGCGGTCTTACTTACATTCGTGATATAGAGGAAGGTTATGCCTACTATTTAAATCTTAGCAGCGGCACTTACTATTTTCGTGTACATCCTAGTACCTACAGCAACAGCAACAGCTATCAGATTAAGCTTCGCAAACGCGCCAGCAACGTACAAATAAATCAGATTATGGGATACTATTCTGCTCCCCCATATTTCTATTCGGGTCAGCGAACTGATGCTTTCGGCGGCAGCAAATTCGTGGTCGATGGCAGGTCAATAACAGGAGAACCAGGCGATGAGTATTCCGCCAATGACGTTGAAGTACGGGGCGTTGCCACAGATGCTCAGGGCCATCCTGTGCCCAATGCAGACATCTCAATCATGTTTGATAGTACCAACAACTATTATCCCCGGGTATATGGCTACGGAAATGCGAATTCAAACGGCGAGTTCTTTGTTGATATGTTGATTCCGTCATCCTATTGGACACATCGGATGCCAGCCGGGGGTTATGTGTTCCGCTACTCCGACGCCGACTTTGATGTCCGGGGTGATGACGGCAATTACGCCAATGAATTGGTAATCCACATGTTCAGTACCAACTTGGACTACTAACCTTAAAAGCAGTAAATTGTCCTTTTGATAAACTAACCTTCCATGTCTGGAGGACACAACCACGTATAAAAATGATATGCTTAGAGCTTATTTTCGTACTAAATGCAACAGCAATTTTATTATGCAAAATGTGTTAAGGAGTGTTTAAACATGGGTATTAATTATATAGCCGGTGAACCACGGCCGTGGTTCATTTGCGCGCCTATCAATATTGAGGATTCGATAAAGAAAAATGAAACTGCGTCTATACCGGAGATAGACCCTAATTGGGAGCCTACTGAAGAGAACCTTAACGTTCGAGCCGCGACCAAAGAAGAAGAAGAACGTCACTACCAGTCCAGCCAGTTAAAACAAAGACTGATAGCTATTAATGCGGAGGATTTGGCAAGTGATTTGACCGAAAAACAGCAGTGGACACTGGTGGAAACCATGGATTCCATACTATATAGCATGATAGAACTATCGCAAACGCCCTGGGCGGATTATGATAAAACTTGCGGCGCGGTATACGGACAGAATCTTGCCAAAATTGATTTTGCCGGCCGGATATTGGGCAGCGATTATAAAGACAAGTTGAAAGAAGCCCTGGACTGGTATGCCCAAAGAACGATCCTGGTAGAGAAGAACATGTTCCAAATTGATCCCGGGAGCGCTGATTATCAAAAGTTCGTACAGGTCTTCCAACAGACCGGGAGCTTTATAGATGCCGCTTCAGGCGCGGATTCTTTAGAAACGAATTCATCAGATATTAACAAAAACGCCCTGCAATTTAAAAGTTCCTTACAGGAAGCCCTGTTGCAATTGCGTTTGTCGTTTGCCGATAAGAATATATACGAATCTACCAAAAACGGTTTTAAAGAAATCGTTTTTGAGCCCATGATTATCAATGACTGGGATAAATATTTCAGTAAACTCATATCCCATAACGTGGTACCAACTAACTTATCGGCATATATTCTTAGATGTGATGTTACCGCCTAACTAAACGGGATGAGGAGTTGGCAGGCGTTCGCCGCGTTGTTCGCTTTTGCTTTCAGCCAGCCCATTCAAGCCATCAGATAATAAGTGAAGCGATAGTTGTCTAGGGGAAGGGGTGTTGTTTTCCTTCCCCTAGCAGTCTGTGTGAATAAAGCTGCATAAAAAATCAACAAAAACAGTTTTAAACATAGGAAAATCAGCTATAAATAGCGAATTTATCTATTATGAAAGCAAAGAAATTTAGAGATTATCAACCTAATCAATTATTGCTGTTTCCACCTTCCATCAGCGAATGGGTTCCTGAAGGTCACCCGGCCCACTTTATTAACGAGGCGGTGGATTGTTTAGACCTATCGGCCATTTACGGTGACTACAATGAACTGCGGATCCCCCTTATGAACCCATGATGATGGTCAAGGTGTTAGTTTACGCTTATTCCAAGGGCATCCGTTCTTCACGCAAGATTGAACGTGCACTTTATGATGATGTTGCCTTAAGGTTTCTTTCCTGCAACCAGCAGCCGGACCACTGGACCATTTCCGAGTTTCGCCGTCGGCATCTTAAAGCTTTAGGAGAACTCCTGGTGCAGAGCATACAAATGGCTGACAAGGCGGGCCTCGTCAAGCTGAACCAAATAGCCATTGATGGAACCAAGATAAAAGCCAATGCCTCCAAACACAGCGCTATGAGCTATGCCTACATGAAGAAGGAAGAAGAAAGACTGCGTAAGGAGATCAAAAACCTTCTAAAAGACGCTGAGCGTATTGACCGGGAAGAAGACCGCAAATATGGTAACCGCCGTGGTGACGAATTACCCGATGAGCTTGCTACCCGGGAAAAACGTCTGGAAGCAATTAAGAAAGCCAAGGCCGAAATCGAGACCGAAGCCAGAGAACGTGCCGAACAGGAACAAGCTGAACGGCAAGCCAAAGCCGAAACCAATGGCAAGAAGTACAAACGGCGCAAGGATGCCAAGAAAGCAGAACCGAAAATGAAAGCCCAGCGTAATTTCACAGATTCTGATTCCCAAATTATGAGAAACGCGGATAAAGCATTTATTCAAGGCTATAATGCTCAGGCTGCGGTGGATGCTTGAAACCCAAATAATTGTCGCCGCAGATGTTTGCAATAAATCCAATGATGTAGAGCAATTACGGAATCAAGTTAATCAGGTCATCGGCAATACCGGATTCCGTCCCGTAGAAGCTTCAGCTGATGCCGGTTACTACAGCGAAGACAATCTAACTTTTCTTGAGCAACAAGGAATAGAAGCCTTTATTCCCCCGGACAAAATTAAGCACAGTGAATGGAGAACTCAGAAGGCCCTGCGAGGGCGAATACCAAAAGATGCGACCCGCAAATACCTGATGCGCAGGAAACTTAGAACAAAACATGGCCGGGAACGCTACCTTCTCAGGCAGACATCCATTGAACCGGTATTTGGCTTTATCAAAGAACAGTTGGGACTTCGTCAATTTCTACTGCGGGGTATTGATAAAGTGCGCTCTTCATGGCGATTTATATGCGCAATACATAATCTATTGAAGATATTCCGGGTGAAAACTAGGTTACAGACCACCTAATATAACCCCGAAAGGGAATAAAGTTATTCTTTTGAACTCAAAGCAGCCTTTTTGCCTGTTTCACATGTCAAAATGTTTTGTCCTTTAATATCCGATACTAACACAGGCTGCTAGCAATATAAGAAAAAACGCTGTCAACCGGCTTGAGTTGGAATTTCTCTCCCAGCTTTTCCATAGTCGCTTCCGCTTTGCTCCTGAATTTCCCTTCAAACACTTCTTCAGTGAATTCCTTAAGATCCCGCAAAAAATCCTCTTCACTTGTGAAGCAGTGCATATTATCAAGGCTTTCAGCTAATTTCAACGTATAAGCCAGCCTCAGAAACTCATGCAGATTCCGGGCTACAATCTTTAACGGCGGGTCATTAGTGGGACTGACACAAACTATGTAGGCCTCTTCCAGATCTTCGACCTGTCCGAAATCGGTAAGAAAACCAAAATGAATACCGTCCCCGCCGGTAGAAACAAAGGTGATTAAATCCGGCGGGGTAATAAAGTATCGAAAGTTGCTTTTCTCCAGGCGCATCCACACATTCTCAAGCGAGAGGCCTTCCTCCTGTAGTTCGGCTTCCAGTTGGAATAGCTTCCTGATTCTTTCGGGGACCCGATACTTGCCATAAATCAGCTCAAGATTATGCATAGTGTCCTACCTCCAATGATAAATTTCCATGCTTATGTATTTATAAAAATTTCTGCAATGCTTTATAGGATACAATCATGGCAAATCTCCTTAAGCTAAATACGAAATAGTACTCATATTCTTACATTTATTTTCCAAAACAAAAAAAGGTTAAGGAACCCTTCTCCCGACCTGTTTCCTTATGACCTCTGCAATTGGAACGCGCACTCCGGCTACTCATTTTATATAGGTTTATTCCTGATAGGTATACAGAAATACTGGATAATTCCGTTTAACATATGTAAATAAAAAGCTCATACCTCTGTAAGAAACAGGTTATTCCTTCGTATAGCACAATAGCAGAAAAATTGATTGGCATTAGTATCTTTAATTTATGTTTCATGGGACTTGGATATAGTATTCATCGACGGGCCATGAGGCTCAGTGTTCAAGCTGCTGACAGAGAGTAAAGCAATTAAAAAAAGCGAAAAAAGAAAGGATAAATAGCATGAAACTTATTAAGCGATTTGTTATTGCTCTTACGGTGCTTCTTGTTATTGGAACTGCCTATCTTTATATAGATTATCGCTTACAAAGAATCGACAACAATCAGGCTCCTGTTTTAGCTGAACAACTGGAGGTCTGTATCCGGGAGCAGGATGAATTTCTTTTAGAGGAAATTTGCCCGTTTAGCTGGGATACCCTTCATATTATTCGTCCCTATACCTCCAAAGATAAAATGTATAAGCAGGTAGGCATAAAATGGGCTACGGAAGACAGCTTTGTTTTTTTTCTTTTAAGCAGGTATTGCTTCAATAATTTCAACCTGGATGCTGATGAAGTCCAGGCTCTGGTTTTTGTAGAGCAGGGAAAGATTGTATGTTATTGTGTTTATTTTAGAGAGAATGGAGACTTCCTGCAGCTTCCCAAAAAGATTGAGCTTTCAGAGGCCATATTTACAGTCAAGAGAAAGCAATTTAGTTATCCACTGATAGAAATAGCCCCTTAATTTTTCAAAAAAGGAGGTAATGAAGAAATGAAAAATTCCGATAAAGAAAAATTAGAATTATAGACCATCTACTCTTCCTCCAGGGGTTCTGAGCGTTCTATAAGCCAGTCAGAAATGACAGGGAAAACCTCATCCCGTGCAGTGGAGCCGAGAACCAAGCCGCCATGTCCAACAGGATATTCCAGATAGGTTTTGTCGGTTCCTCCCAGGTAACTCAAGGCAGCCGCAGTTTGATGGGGCATAACAATATGATCTCTCAAGCCGACCAGAGCCAGGATATTGGACCTTATTTTCTGCAATTGCACCCTCTGCCCCCGCACAATCACCTGGTTTTTTATAAGTTTATTTCCCTGGTAAAAATCTCTAATCCAGTCCCGGTAAGCTCCCCCCGGGAAATTAATATTATCACCGGCCCATTTGTTCAGGCTTTTCCAAAATTCTATTGACTTTCCTTCTTCAATGGTTTTCCACAGACGAGTATATGTTCCCCAGTAGTTGGCCAAAGGGTTTAGCATCCTGGTTCCCCAGTCAATAAACTCCTTGGGGATTAATTCCAGGGTATCTGCAATCCTGTCTGGATCATACCCGGGGGCCTTAAGCCATACATCATAGGTTCCTGCACCTGAAAAATCAATGGGGGCTGCCAGGTAAACCAGATTCTTAAGCACCGGTTTTTCAAAAAGGGCGGCATAAAGGGTAGTCATAGTTCCCCCCATACAATAACCTATTATATTGACTTCTTTGGAGCCGGCATTCCTGGCTGCTTTTTTAACTGATGGAGCTATGTAATCACAGATAAAATCGGCACAGGTTAAATCCCGATCTTCCCATTCAAATTCTCCCCAGTCCAGCAGGTAAACATCAAAACCCTCATTAACCAGATGTTCCACCAGGCTAAAACCGGGAACCAGGTCTAAAACATAGGGTTTATTAATCAAAGCATAAATCAGGATAATGGGTGTGCGGTATTTTCTTTCAGTGGTAAAGCGATAATGATAAAGCTGGGATTTGTTTTTGCTCCACAATACTTCCCTGGGAGAACAGCCGGTTGCCGGTTGAGGATCATAGCTTAAAACCTCCTGCCATCTCAAAGTGGTATCGATCCATTGTTTTTGCTTTTTTGAAAGGAATTCCCCAAAGTCATTTGCCGAGTGATTCTTCAGAATACCAGCCACTATTCCCCCTCCTTCAGTAATCCTGCTAGTTTCGGGCAGTCTGCACCTGCTATCAAAAATATGCCAGCTGAGATCTTAATCGGATTGCTTTTCCGCCATTTTTTTCTCCAGCTGCTTCATTGTCTTTTCCAGAGTACTGGTCTTTTGAGAAATTCTCTTTATCCCATTTAAAGTCTTGTCTATCTTCTTGTCCAGATTCTCCAGATCACTGACAATATTTGTATCTTTGTTTACTTTCAATTGTGCAATATCCTCTTTGATTTCTGCCAGGTCATCCAATATTTGATCTTCAATACGGTCTACTTTATTCTCCAGAGATACCACCAATTTTGCCACCCGGGCAGTATCATGGCGGGTTGCAAAAGGAAGATAATTTGCCCATTGCTGACTGATTCGAGTATAAAGTTTCAAATATTGCAAATAGCTGTTCAGGATTACATCAATATAATTGGCAAAAGCCTGGGTCTCTACACCTTCGCGAACAACTGCAGTTATTGAGGATTCATTCATGAAGTAGGCCCTTTTCCAGAATTCATACGGATTAAGAAAGGTTTTGGAAATCTCTTCCCCGTTAAATATATTACTCATCCTGCAAATCCTCCCTCTCTTTGATTCTTATCATTTTAACAAGCAATTGGCTGGAAATGAACAGCTGCTTTTTATTTGAGAGTTTTGCATAATACAAAAATTGATCGATGTCATTCTGAGCGTTAGCAAAGAATCTATAATACAACTTGGGTGTAAATGCCGCTTTTTCGATGTTTGCGCTGAGATCCTTCACTTCGTTCAGGATGACATCAACATCAAAAACCTAATTATGCAAAACTCTCATTTAATAAGCTATTCAACTGAAAATTAAGCAAAAGTCTAAAAAATAATTAGGGTTTGACTATTGTCGACTCAACTTTGAATCCTGCTGCTTTTAGTTCATCAACTATCATTCTGGATTCAGGATGGATTATCCTCAGTATCATGAGATATGCCTCCCCTATTACCTCCATACTCACAATATTCTTAACTTCTGCACCATGAGTAGATAGAATCTTTCCCAAGATTATTAATTCTTCCGGCTTTCCTTCAATACGTAAACTTATACGGGTGCCAGGCAGGTTGATCCCCAGGATTTCCAGAAACGCATCAGAAATATCTGTCTGGGTAATGATACCTATCAAATTACTGTTATCGTCGACAACTGGTAAGCCGCTTATCTTATTATCACGCAAAATCCTGGCAGCTTGTTCTATATATGCATCCTGATAAATGGTAATGAGCTGCTGCCCTTCTGGAATTATTTCCCTGACCTTTACCCGGTACAGCTCTTCCTCCAGTTTTTCTTTTGACAAATGACGGGTAGTAATAGCAGACTTGCGCAGATTGATGTCTGAACGAGACCCAATATCTCTTCTGGTTACCATACCGACTAAATAACCTCTATCCATGACCGGCATACGATTAAGATTTTTCTTTTTCATAATTCTCCATAGTTCACCAACACTCATATCGAGTGAGGTAGTTATCGGCTTCGGGGTCATCCTGTCTTTTACCTTCATAAAATCCCCCCACTTACAGCTTCATCATACTGCACTTCTTCAATAACAATGGTTATACCTTCCATACCATAATCCCTTATTTGTATACATGATGTCAATACAGCAAGAAAACTATTTGTCGTAAGATTCTGAATATTGATTATCATATTATATATTAATCATGCTGATTAATACTCTCATCCTGAGGCAAAGTCAAAGGTTCTGAAGATTTACTCTCCAGGTACTGATTATCTTGGCTTCGCTCGCAATTAAGGGATTTCGCTGAGCCTCAACATAATGTCCCGAATATTTGATTAAATGTTTGGACTATGCCTGACTCTCATTTAATAAACTATATGAAACCACCGGACTCAAAAATTCCTAATTAGTTCCCCCTGAAAAACTCAGGAGAGTAATTCAGAAACCATTTATAAAAAACCTTTTAAAAATACCAATAATACGGTAAAAATAAGAAGGAGTTACCTCCTGATACTCGAATTCTTGTTAGTAACG
>Ga0334889_1001031_pt1 | contig 39289 bp, 33 predicted proteins | sample GraSluR1_MG_2_FD_207222 | JGI IMG/M metagenome (GOLD analysis project Ga0334889, IMG submission 207222) | Sludge microbial communities from methane-producing bioreactor in Wageningen University, Netherlands - Granular Sludge_8_08-R1 | ecosystem: Engineered > Bioreactor > Anaerobic > Unclassified...
CGTTTTCAAGTTCCACTTCATAGTTTTTTTGTGTCGAATTTGTTGTGTTTATTTCATAAACTGTTCCATTCACATTTAATGTGCATGTTAAATTTTCAGCGATATTATCTGTCGCGTTGAAAGAAAAAACAATATTTTTATTTTCAGAGACAGTTTCATTGCCTGGCGAAATTAAATTAATTTTGGGAGATGTTAGATCAACAGTAAACGAAACATTATCTGTACGAATATTTTTATCTAAATCAGTTAGATGTACCAATAATTCATGAGCCCCTTCAGATAAAGATTCCAAAGTTTTATTTTCACAGTTTTCAATAGTTTGGTTTGCCTGCCCATCAAGAGAATAAGAGCAATTCCCTTCGCCAGTTATAGTAAAATTAAGATTAACTGAAGAAACATTGTATGTTTTATTTTCAGGACTAATTAAATTAATTTGTGATTCTAATATCGAAAAATACCATGTTTCACTAACATTAAAATTAATTGAATCATTACAACCAACATTCCATTCATAATCCCCGTTTTCAAGTTCCACTTCATAGTTTTTTTGTGTCGAATTTGTTGTGTTTATTTCATAAACTGTTCCATTCACATTTAATGTGCATGTTAAATTTTCAGCGATATTATCTGTCGCGTTGAAAGAAAATTCAACTAACCTATCTGAAAGACTACTTTGGTTGGGAGGATTGACAAGTGCAATTTCAGGCAAAACAGTATCTATTGTAAAAAATACAGAATCAGAGTTTATTCCTTCAGGGTGTGTCATATACATCTCAAGATAATGAGCCCCTTCAGATAAAAATTCCAAAGTTTTATTTTCACAGTTTTCAATAGTTTGGTTTGCCTGCCCATCAAGAGAATAAGAGCAATTTCCTTCGCCAGTTATAGTAAAATTAAGATTAACTGAAGAAACATTGTATGTTTTATTTTCAGGACTATTAATTGTTATTGAAGGATAATGGATGTTCAATGTTCTCAATTCAGAAATATCAACTATTCCTAATTCTTGTTCCCAACATCTAACATTCCACATATATGATCCCAGATCTAATGTTTTTTCCATCTTCATTTGCGTTGCATTCGTTACAATTGCGGAACTAACAATTAAATTATTAATAAAAAGATCACAAATACTTGTTGTTGAATTTCTATTGTAGACTGTAAAATTAAATTCTAGGCTATTGTTTACTGTGGTTGTTTCATTTTCAGGATTGCCCAAAACAATATTTGGACTAAATTCAGGAGGGACTATTCCATATGGGGACTCAACACTATTCCCCACACCACTGCAATTAAACTGTACTTTGATGTGGCCGTTTCCACCCCATTCGGTGCCCCAACTATTTTTAATTATCCAATAACTTGTTTCCAATATCCCAGTATCTTTATATCCAACAAGTACAACACCATGGTTTAATTGTTCCCAATATGATTGATTCACACAACCAAAAATTCCATCAGAGGAATATGAATGCCAACCCTCTGCATTAACTGCTATTGACAGGGGACCATAATCAATAAGCAACTGTTTCAATTCTTCATTGCTAACATTAATCTCTGTGGGGTTTTCCCAGGAACTGCGTGTGAGGTATCCATCTAGTGTCCAAAGTCTATCTGTATAATCTAAACACCTATCGGAACATAAAATGGGTGTTTCTGTACAATTTTCATCTGCATTACACCCATTACTATCAACAGCCAGGTAAGGAAAACATTGTTCATCAACAACTCCCTCAGATATAATATAATCATAAGCCTGATCCATCATACCTCCATGGCATCCTCCATTTCCTTCATCACAAGAAACTTGATGCTGTTCTGAAAGATCTGGATTGAGCCGGGATTCGTTTTGTTCTATATTATATTTTGCTTCCATTGCTCCTAAAGCTGAAAAGGCCCAGCAGGATCCACAATAACCCTGGTTTTTAGCGGGTGTTGACCAACCCAAAGCATCATCGAAATAAACGTAATTTGATGAACTATAAATCGTTGAATTAGGGGGACTCCTCCAATCCCATTCTGGAAAGTCACTTGCATTATACAAACTTTCTCCTCCTAACAATGGTGCGAGTTTTAAACTAGATCCTTGCACCGAATTCAAAAAAATCTGTTTTTGTTCAAGTTCTTCATGTGCAAGGTCTCCACCCAACATATCCTCCAAACCCATCAATACAGTCGTTGGGCTTCCCTCTTTATTTCTATTATCAGGCTCTACACAAATCGAATATTCCATGCCATTTAATGATATTGTTTTTGTAATATTTCCATTTTGTTCACAATATGAATATTCTTGTCCACATTTTCCTTTCAAAAAATCCCACCCTTCACATTGTGTTCCGTCAGGTAGGATACATAGTCCATAAGAATCTGTGTTTCTATCACTAGTAATAATATATTCATATCCTCCAAACCGATTTTTTAATTCTTCACAGTAAACTGCTGATGGGTTTGCTAGTGCCAACACGGGTCTAATCAAAACAAAAATCATTATTACAACTAAAAGTACATCTTTTTTCATAGGTTTTGGTTATTATGTTTGATTTTAAAAACTTTTAGGCAACATCCCAAACCAACTATTTTAAGAGTATCTTCTTCCAGTTGTTCTTGTGGGTTTAGAATATTGGCGATTTCCGGATGAAAAATTCTTTTTTTGATATCCTTTTTTATTGTCATATTCTTTTTTGGGATGTTTGGAATCCATTTTCAGATAAGGTCTTGGCATTTTTTCAATATCAAATTCATGAAACATGCTAAAAACTCCCGAGAAGTTTTCTACATCTCTTTCACCCACAATATTGATTACCAAACCCTCTTTCCCTGCTCTGGCAGTTCTTCCAATTCTATGTATATAATCATTAGGCTGTGAAGGTATGTCATAATTGTATATGTGCGTAACTCCTTCAATATGCAATCCTCTTGCAGCAACATCAGTACAAACCAAAACATCAAATTTTCCTTTGTGGAACAATTCAATTGTTTTGAGTCTTTTCGGTTGATTTAATCCTCCGTGAATTTCAACAGCTTTAATCCCGTTTGCTTTGAGAAACCTAACAATATTTTCTGTGTTATTTCTAGTGTTGCAAAAAATCATGACTAAAAATGGATCCTCTTCTTTTAACAAATGAAGTAAAAGGTCTTTTTTTAGTTTGTTTGGAACTTCATAATATTTTTGTTTAAGCTTTGTTGGATCAACCATTTCTATACCTTGAACAGTAACTGGATTTTTCATATATTTTCTAGCAATTTTTTTGGCAGGTTCATACATCGTTGCTGAAAACAACATCATTTGTTTTTCTTTTGGACATGATCTTATGATTTTTTCAACATCTTCAATAAAACCCATCTCAACCATTCTGTCAGCTTCATCCAAAACAAATATTTTAACTTTTGATGTATCTATTGTGCCCCTGTTTACGTGATCCAAAAACCTTCCAGGTGTTGCAATAACAACATCTGTTTTTCTAAGATTTTTAATCTGGGGTTCGATTGAAACACCACCATAAATAGCAATCATATCCAGTTTGGTGCTTTTAGCAAAACTTACCATATCATCCTTAACTTGTTCTGCAAGCTCTCTAGTTGGAGTTAAAACAACTGCCTGTATTCCTTCACCGGGTTTGCATTTTTCAACAATACCCGTACCAAATGCAAGTGTTTTTCCACTTCCCGTGGCAGATTCGCCTATAATATCCTTTCCCTCTAAAATTGGAGGTATGGCTTCTTTTTGAATCTTTGTGGGTTCTGTAAAACCCAATTTTTTTATCGATTCCATTAATTGTTTACTTAATTTTAAATTTTCAAATTTCATGTTATTACCTCTGTGTTATATGATTAATAGAAAAAGCGAAAAGTTTGTTACTAATGCTCTCTCACTCATATACTCAATAATATTCTTTTGTTTGTAATGTTTTATAAATGTTGTTGTTGGTTTGCACAAGTGATTAAATGTCTATTTTCAAATAAAATCTGGTGTTTTTACAACTAGAGTTTCGTATTCTCCACCTTCTCCGTTAATATTAATTTTAAATTTTTTAAACTTTTCAATATCCTCTTTTATTATTTCTTTATCCACCCATGGTTTGAGATCGGACAAATCTGAATGTACAATCTTAAACCTGATCCCTTCATGAAACAACAGTTTCATTTCTTCTTCTTGGTCTAGATACCACAGGGGAGAATACATCTTCAATCCGATATGCTCGCAGATATCCTCAATTCTATTCCTTTGGTAAGTTGATGCTACAGCACCAGAAACCACTCCTTCAATACCATATCTTTTTTTTGCTTTGCATATTGCGCTTTCGAGTTCTATAAGTTCCTTTTCTTTTTCTCCTTTTGTTTTTTCAAGAATTAAGGGTATTCCTAGTTTTTTTGATAAATTTGGAACTTCCGAAATTTTAGGAGTATGGAACATAAAAGAATCTTTGTTCTGGCTTTGGATGGTTATCAAACAAGAGGGGATATATCCTCTTTTTTTCATCATCCTCAAAGCCAAAAAACTATCTTTTCCTCCAGAAAATAAAACTCCCAATTTTGAATTTGAATGTTTATTTTTATTTTGAATACCCATCAAATAATTAGTTCGTGTAGTATATTTTTTCTTCTTACGTATTTTATCAATAAGTTTGTTTATACCGCTGCCATATTGTGCAGCAATTCTTTCAGGATTAACTTCATTTTCAATAACTTTTTCATTTTTAAGATAATTCAAAAGTTTTTTTATCATACTTTTTTTTCCCATTTGAATTTTTCTCTCCCCTGGCGAATTAAGAACTTTGTCAATCAAAGAAATATCTAGATATGGGACTCTTGTTTCAATTGCATTGGCCATTGCAACGACATCATCCCTATACAAATCACGTTCATAAATGCTTCTCAAACTGCTTAAAAGTTCACGATTTATATTATGGCCATATTGATTAGTTTTTAGATGTTTTTCATACCCTGCAAATAAATCATCTCCACCTGCCCCTGTCAAAATCATTTTATGTTTGTCTTTGGAAGCAGAAAAACAAGCAGTATAAATTGGAATTCCAACCCCTATTTTCATAGGGTCGCAAGATTCGCATATATAAACCACTTTTTCAATCAAATCTTCAGATTTATCCTCGTTAATCATATGTGTTTTTATGTTTATACCCAGCTTATCTCCAATTTCATTAGCTTTTAATATATCTTTACTGTTTTCAACACCGCCGACATAACCATACACTTTTTTTCCCAACTCTTTTAAAGCAATTGCAATAATTGTTGAGTCCATTCCTCCTGAAAAAAGAATTGCAACTTTATCAAAGCCTTCAGTTCTTTTTGCAACAGTTTGTTTAATTGATTCAAAAAGCTCCTCATCAGTTAAATCTTTTTCTTTCCCAAGGGGGTTCCATTCTGTGTGGTGGTCAACAATCCTATCCTTTTCAACATCATATTCGATAATATGTCTTGGGTGTAATTCAATTGGTTTTCCATAACCATACAAAACTTTTCCTTCTGATGCAAAAACAATTCCTTTTTTACATATATACCACAAGGGTTTTGTTCCTAGTGTGTCTCTAACTAAAAATACTTTTCCATTGATATAATATGCAAAAGCAAATTCTCCATCAAGTTCTTTTTTAACTTTCTCAATAAAATTTTTTTCTTTGAATTTCAGGTCCAATAACTCTAACAAAGTTTCAGCATCATTATTTGTGTTAAAACCGAACTTTTTATTTATTTTTTTCCAGTTATAAATTTCACAATTCGCAACTAGAATACCCTGTTTTTTAAGTGGTTGGGGGGTATTGCCAACCATGCTATGAAGAAAATGCATTAGTTTTCCTTTTGGCAAATCAATTTGTTTAAAATCATCCTTGCCCCTATGTGAAAGTAAATTTTTTTCAATAGAATATTCATTATTAAATTGTCCAAAAATTCCGCACATAAAACTCACTCATATCTCTTTGAGATCTTCATAAAGTTCAATCAAATTATTAACTTCATGAAACGTGTCCATCAAATATTCAGGATAGTCGTCCCATGTCCAGGGCCTACCCCATGTAACAATACCCGATTTTATTCCTGTTTTTTTTGCAGCATCTACATCTTCAACATCATCACCAATATAGATGCAGGGCTTTCCAACGTCAGTTATTATCATTTCAATCAAAGATTTTTTATCATATATTAAGTTTTGAGTATTTCCATAAATTCCTTCAAACAAATGACTTATACCCATCAGTTCTAAAGTTGTTTCAACAGTTCTTTTCCACATATTGGATACGATAAATAGCTTATACCCTCCTGCAGACCACTTATTCAAATATTTCAAAACTTCAGGATAGAAAATTTCTTCTCCCTCCAAATTAACCATGTGCATGTAATAAACGTTCAACAAATGAGTTAATTCAATAGTAAGTAATTCCTCGTCCATTATTCCTGAGAATTTTTTAAGGGACTCTTTATGATTTTCATCAGAACTTATTGATTCTCCTCGCAAAACTGTGGCTCGGTCCAAAATATTTTTTCTAATCAGTGTACCATTCCAATCAATTATAATAATTTTATTCATAATATCAACTTGTTTATTGAATAAGCATATTTTTTATTCTTTGTGTAGGTAATAAATACGTATGCCGGTGTGGCGGAACGGTAACGCGCTGGTCTCGAATGAGCTTCTTTACAAAACCAAAGTTCATTTTAAACTTCTGAGATAACCAGTGCCTTTCGGGGCTTGCAGGTTCAAATCCTGCCGCCGGCGTCAAAACTAATCTTTTGATAATAACTGCAATATCCCAACAGTGAAAATTACAAATGCCGCCACACTTATCGCTACTTTAATCAAGTGATCCATATTCCCTAAAATTAAAAAAATAAGTGTGCTCACAAGCATTGCAATTATCAAACTAAGTGCGAGAGATACGTAATCAATTCCTTTTTTTAGTGGTTTTTCAATATTGAAAGGAACATCTGTCATTGGTTTTTCAGATGTTTTAACATCCTTAAAACCTATTTTTGGTTTATATGTGGGGGGTATTGTTTTAGATACTAAAATTGGTTTTTTATAATTATCAATAAGTTCTTTGTTTACCGCTTTTTTTACAACTTTCTTTTTTACAACTTTGGTTTTTTTCTTAACATTACTTTTCTTCAATGTTTTTTTCTTTTCAGTTTTTTTACTTTTAGATTTGGTTTTACTAGTTACCATCTCATCACCACTACATCCAACAGAGAATAAAAATATAAAGGTTTCGATATTGTTTTGAAAAGGTTATTTCCCAATTATAATTTTTCTACAGTTTTTACTTCCACAATTACATTTCATTGTTTCACCAGGCCCTAAATTACTTGAGAAATCTGATGTTATTTCTTCACCTTTTTTTATGTTTCTTAATGCGACATCACAAAAATTTTTTACGTGAGTGTTTGGATTACAGGACTCGTTCACATATTTCGCAGGAGATTGTTGCACAATTATTTTCCCATCAATATGGGCCAAATACTTTTTTTCTTTTTCAGAAAGTTTTTTTGCTTCATCTTTTGTCAATTGATGAAGTAGATTCCATTTAATAACAACTTCCCCTTTCTTGAAATCTCTAGCTGCAAAAACTCCCTTTCCTTCAATTTTTGATTTTTTAACAACAACATCCATTTATTCACCGTTTGCTATCAAAGAAGTTGAAATGCGGCCGCCGGGATTTGAACCCGGGTTATAGCGTTGGCAACGCCATGTACTAACCAGGTTATACTACAGCCGCAAAATATTTTAATAGATATTTATTCTTAAGATGTTTTAAAAAGATTGCGATAAAAATAAAAGTATGGAAAATCTTAAAAATTTGTTAAAACAACATTTAAATACTCCTGAACGGCTTAATTCTGGATGTGTAATTTTTAGTAATGTGAGCATTTTAATTTTATTTAGAATAAAACACCAACACTATGAATTCCCTGGTGGGGGAGTAGAAGAAGGAGAATCTTTGGAAGAAGCTGCAATACGAGAGACAAAAGAAGAACTTGGGTGCGATGTTAAACTAATTAAACATATCAATTATTATGATTTTACTCATAATGGTAAAAAAATAAGAAGCCATAATTTTCTTGCCCGTGTTTTGCCAGGTACAAAACCTTTTATTGCCGAACCTGAAAGATTTAATAAATTATTTTTGATGCCCATTGACGAATACAAAAATCATCCACTCGCGCCAAATGTAAAACAGTTTTGTATAGATTTTCTTAAGGGGAAAATTAAGTTTTGATCATCATAGCATCTCCAAAAGAATAAAATCTATAATTCTTACCAATTGCTTCTTTATAGGTTCTAAATAGTTCTTCTTTTCCCATCAAAGCTGAAACCATTAAAAGAAGTGTTGTTTTTGGAAGGTGAAAGTTTGTTATAAATGCTTTAAATTTAATTTTGTAGTTATAACCTGGATAAATATATATTTTAGTAATTCCCCTGCCCGGTTTAATTTTACTGTTTTCATCTGCCAACGTTTCCAAAACTCTCATAGTTGTAGTTCCGACAACAAATATCCCCTCTGCATTATTTATCACATCTGCATTTTCTTTATCTAAATAAAATTCTTCGGAATGTATGTCATGGTTTTTATAGTTTTTTTCTTTCACTTCTGCAAAAGTTCCTAAACCTACATGCAGACAAACATAAGCAAATTTGACTCCTTTTTTTTTGAGTTTTTCAACTAGCTCTTCACTAAAATGAAATCCTGCAGTGGGTGCAGCAACACTCCCTACATCTTCTGCAAAAACAGTTTGGTAGTCTTGTAATGGAGATTCTTTTTTGATATATGGCGGTAAGGGGGTTTCCCCTATTTTTTCAATTTCATCATGGTTAAAGCTTTTTTTAAACTTTAATACAAATTTATATATTTCTGGTTTACGTTCAATAAGAACAGCTTCGTTCCCTGGAAAAATAATTTTGTCCCCAAGTTTTGTTTTTCCTTCTATAATACATTCCCATTCATTTTCATTGATTTTTTTTGTCAATAGAATAGTGACTTTTCCACCTGTATCTTTTTTAGCAGGTATTTTTGCTTTGTAAACTTTGGTTTTGTTGACAACAATCACATCTCCTTTTTTCATATATTTTCCAATATCTTTGAACATTTCATGATTAATTTTTTTTGTTTTCAGATCATAAACGAGAAGTTTATGTTTATCTTTGGGTTCAATATACTGTGCTATCATTTCCCTCGGGAGATAATAATTGTAATCTTCTATACTTCCCATCTTTTTCATCCATTTTATAAAAATTCAGTTAAATTCAATTGTTCTTTTTGTTCGTCAATAAATATACTGTCAATATCTTTTTCCAACAGCATCAATCTTTGTTTAAGATATTCGGGCAATGAATATCTTTCAGTTATTTCTTTTGATATTTTCAAATATTTTTTCACACTCCCTTCATGTATTGTCAAAACCAACTTCCCCCCACATTTCAAACATTTTCCTTTCATTGGAACTCTCCTGTATTTTTGATTGCATTGCACACACCTAAATGTTTGCTGTGAGAATTTTCTTAAATTACCATAAAGGTCAGGTATAAAATGCGAAAGTATAACTTTTTCTGCGGCATCTCTATTGTCCACAGCTTTAATTTTATCTTGAATCTCCAGTTGAGTAAATACTTTTTCCCTCATTGTTTTGAATTTAACATATCTTGACATTACAGGACCGTCACCCATATTGTCAACAGGTTTTGTGAATCCAAACCCTTCATATTGCTCAGGTTTTCCCAAGACATCCTGAACAAATTTAATACCCTCTAAGTTCGACTCAAATTTTTCTGCTGATTCAAAAAATGAGAGGGGATATTCATTTGAAATTTCCATACTAAATACTTCATCATCAATTTCTTTAGGATTGATAATGGCTGTTAAAACAATTGGCATGTCCATAGTTCCTCCTCTGATTTCGGGTTTGAATTTAAATGAAAAATTAAGCAAAGCATCCACTAATAACATTATGGCGTCTTCATCACCGTCACAGTTCCGTCTTTTCGCCATGTGAAAATAAGGGTGGCCCAGGGTTCCCCGTATTTTTGTAGAACCAATCACTCTGACAATAGTTCCTGCAGATATATGAGGTGCCAATCCAATGCACAAATGGCCTATTATATCATTTTGGTCTCTTAATTTATAATAAGGTTCAACCTTATAGAATCTCTCTAATAATTCATCAACAAAGTTGGCCGTTTTAAATAACCCTTCTTTAATTTCTTCATTTACAACTATATCCTGTGGAAAAATCTCAATTATTTGATCTTCAGTTTCAAGAGAATTTCCATAACAATCTTTATCATACCCCAATTCATGAAGTTTTTCAATTGATGTTCCAATATCTTTTGGTCTAAAATGCGTTAAAGGAATGTCAGTTGCATCAAATCTGCAGGTTCCATCCTTATACATAGATATTCCGTGTTTTGCTCTCAATATTCCTTTCTCTAATCTTTCAGGTATTCTTTCAGAACTCATCATACCTCTTACACCTTTAACTACTTGGGGAGGTGAGATATTCAGGTCACTAATTGCTTTTTTCCATAAAAGACTAAGGTTTACTGCTTTTTTATCATATTTCTTTTCATCTGAGGGTATTGATTTTTCACCACAAATATCACATTTGGAAAAAACAGTTTCAGTCCCGCATTTAACACACTTTCTTTTTGCTATTTCAATATACAAACTTTTTCCATTTGTTTCAAGATTTTTTACTGTTGCAACAACATTTCTCATTCTATCATATTCGCCTACAGGAAATAGAGTATGTATTGAGGGTTTCATCTCCCGCATTTTTGCTTTTTCAGGTCTGCCCATTCTTACGCCAATATAATACGAAACCCAATTTTTTATTTCCAAAGGAGAAATATCATTTATTGTTTTCAAACCTTCCTCATAATTATTATCTCTGGTACCTTTCTTAATTTTCCAGAATCCCAAAGGAACAATTAATGCCGAAGGATGTTCATCTATATGTACTTCGTTTTCTTCAATGTGATATTCTACCAAAAGCTCTTTAAGAACATCAACAAGTTCATCACTGTAATTTAATGATAAAATTTCTGGTTGGTTTCCTTTTATAACTTTTTTTTCAACATTTTTTTTCAAAACATCAATTTCTTGTTCCGTTAATTTAACCCAAGGTTTTGTTAGTTTTGGGTGAAGGGGCAGTTCATTATCAAATGAAAAATTTACCAATTCCCAACCCTCAAGTTTTTTATTTGCAATATTTTTATTTTTTAATAATGCATCCCACCACTCTTCACACCAACAATTAGGTATTATCGGATGGCCCGATTTCAACATATCTCCAATTGGGACAAGCATATCACCCACAAACAAAACTTTTTTTATTTGTGGTTTGAGTTTCTGAACCTCTTCCCGCGTTTTTAATTTTTTAACTGAATTATCCTCCATCAAAACAACAGGTCCTTCAATATGCTCACAAACAGTAACAACACACCCCTTTCCAGGTCTTTCAATTTTTGCTTGAGTTCCTATGGCTAAAAAACCATCTAAAACTTCTAAAGTTGCTGGATTGAATCCTTTGCTCATAATTCCAGTCAATGGACTTCTACCGTATCTAAGTCTAAAACCTCCTTCAGTAGAAGGATATGCGAAAACTGGTCTACCTGCTATAAGTTCACTTATAAATGTCCACAATGGTTTAATTTTTTCATCAGTTTTTTTCTTTTTAACTTTAACAATTTTCTCAACCCACTCCCATCCTTTCAAATCTACTTTTTTCGCATATTTTAAAATTTTGGGTGCTTTTTGCGCAATTCCCTCGCCAACAACTAAAGCAACTCCCCCCCTAACTTTATTTGTTGAAACACCATGTACATTTCTATGAACTGATGTTTCAATATCATTGGTTGGTTCTCCATTTATACAAATTGGTGTGTTTTTAATAATAATTCTTATTTCATCTTCTGTTGGTCTGTACTGAAGTCTTGCACAACGCCTGTCATACAAATCAATTTCTTCCACATATCTTTCAATCTCACTTTCAGTGGGCTGATATTTTCCAACATCCAATTCTATTCTTGCAATATCTGCTAATACAACGCTTAATGCAGCAATAGTTCCTCCTGCAGATCTTATAGGTCCTGCAAAATACACATCAATTCGTTCACTACCATCCGCATTTTTTGCAATTTTTATCTTTGCAATTCCCTCTGTTGGTGCGACAAGAACACCTTCTGTCAAAACTCCAACACCAACTCTGACTGCCAAATCCAACAATTCTTCTTTTGGTTTTTTAATAACTTCTCCTCTCACAATTTTTTTCACGATTTCAGCAGCAACAACTTGTCGGGACAAGCCTTCGTTTTCCATGGATCTTATAACATGGGATATCCCTTCTGGACCTATCAATCCTTCGACCCTTCCTGCAACATCTTCTGCCAATTTTATTTCCACATAATCTACAGGATCAAGATTTCTTTTTCTGGCTTCACTTGCGAAATCAAAACCTTTATTTGTTTTATCAGTGAGCTCATCAAAGTATTTTTTTAGTTTTTCACTGCATTCTGGATAATTCATACCTCTCCCTCATAAAATTTAACGTGTGAAATATTAAGCGAATCCATATTAAACAAAGTTGCGATTCCAGGAGTAGGAACATGGCCAAATTTAGCTTGATATTCTGTTTTAAGCTGAAATGTTCCTGCGTTAATATTGAAAACATTTCTATATTTTGAAACACCATTTTTATGCAAGTGTCCCATACAAACAACTTCAGGAACTTCATCAATAACCAAATAATCTGTTGTCTCTGGGACTATGGGATTTGTTCCGTAAATAGGTGAAAGATGTCTTCGTTTCAAAAGTTCCACCATTGCTTTTTCTGGTTGTTTATAATCTAGTCCAGGTAGCGATGCAATAACAGAATCTAAGGCATCCCCATGGTACAACAAATGCAGATACTTTTCTATAGTGACCCATGCAGGATCCCCTAACAAATGCACTCTCCCATTAAGATTTATCAGTTCTTTAGGTATTTTTGGTTGGGGCTGTGCTCTTCTAACAGCATCATGATTTCCGGGGATGATAAAAATTTCAATATATTCAGGAATCTGTTCCATATATTTCCCAAAAATATCATATTGTTCATAGATATCTTTCACTACAAGTTCTTTTTCTTGTCCAGGATATATACCCACCCCATCAACAACATCACCCGCTATACACATATATTTTACTCTTGATGCTTGCTCTCCTCCTTCTTTAAGCCAGTCAATCATTTTTTCAAATGGTTTATCTAAGAACAAATTGCTCCCTATATGCGTATCAGATATATACATAATCGATAAGTTTTCTTTTAAAGGTTCGAGTTTATGATTTACAGGTATGTCTGGCCAAACAATTCTTTCGGCAATAACCATGTTCTTAAAAATAGATCCTTCAATTCCGATCACTGAATCATTTGAAATCATTTGAGCCTCATCAAACAATTTAGTTTCTTTATCAGAAATAATTATTATTCCAGTATCGCTTTCATCTTCAACCTCTAAAAGAAGATTTCCTTTTTGTGTTGTTCGCTTATCAGAAACAATAACTATGACCCTTACTTTTTCAGATTCCATTCCTCCCCCATTTATTTTTTTAAAACTAACATTTTGATAAGTTGTCATCTTAGTTCGTACAATTGACGATAATTTTTTGTATTTATCTCTGACATTTTCAACAAAATCCTCAATTTTTCCTTTCGAACGCGATTTATTTGTAATATCTCTTTCCCAGTGTATTTTGAAATTAGAGCTGTATTCTCTGGCTTCAATTTCTTTAAAAGTAGATCTAATTACTGTAATTTTTTCTTTTTCTTCTTTTTTTAGATCATCTAATTCAACAAAAACTTTTTTTTCTTCCATCAAAGTTAGAACAATATCTTTAACCTCATCAATTGTGAGGTTTTTTAAGTATTCCTCTGCTTCGGGAGTTAACCTCATATTATGTTCTAAAAATATTTCTTTTACATCCATCCTAAATCAACTGCTTTCCCTCAACTCTTTTAAAATTGATTCTAAAGCGGTTAATATGTTCCATATCTGAGTTCTTGCATGTGGAGGCATATTGATGTCTTCAGTCAAACTTTCGATAACATAAACTGCTGCACCTACTTTAACCAAATTTTCTTCATCACTTTTCAAATGTTCCACAGATTCAGTCAAAGCCCGTCTTATGTTCCTAGGGAGGGTTGTGTCCTCAGATACGGTTTCAATCACTCCTATTATACTAGATAGTTTATTATCAATTTCCATTTTCTCACCCCCAAGGATTAGAACATAATATAAAGTAGTTAAGGTTTTTAATCTTTGGCTTGTGGCCAAATTAATTTTTTAAACCTTTTTTCAAATCTGGTTTTTCAAACTCAGTTTTTTCACTCTTTGGACCATTAAAAGTAGATATAACCTTTTCACGTTTGTTTGCGCTCATCAACAAAGCTTTTGTTAATATTATAAGCTTTTTAAATGAAAATTCTTCTGAAGTTCTTTGTTTATACGCATCTAAAAATTCATTGATTCCGTTCTCTAGTAAATACATGTCCCAGCTTTTTTGATAGTTCTCTCCCGGCATATCTACTGGTTTTGGGGCTAATCCTTCCACACCCTCTTCTATTCTATCATACAACGAATCTAAAAAATCTATATAAATTTTTCTTTCAATATCATATAAATAAGGGGATCCATCTATTTTTTCCACTGTTACTGGATCAAATCCTGTTTTGCGCATAGCTATATTGTAAATATCATAAACTGCAAGTCTTACATCAAGAGTTCCAAAATTAATCCTATTATCCATTTCTTTTATTTTTTTATTTGTTTTTTGTTCGACTTCTTTAATCTTTCTACCTGTTCTTTCACTTTTTCGCGAGTTGTCAACGAAACAACAGTTTTCATATTCTATGGTTATGCCCAAACTTTTGGCAAAGTCATGGTCAAATAAACATTCTATTTTGCCTGGTGTTGATGAATTAGTCCTGCTTCTAAAAGGTTCCATTGCGTTTTGTTTAGTTGTATCAAATTCCATGGTTTCAAAAACTTCTATCGGAATTTCTGGCATATTTATTTTATAGAATTCTCTTTCACTATTGGTTAATTTGACTGGATAAAAACATTTGAAATTTTTGGGACAGGATATATCTCTAGTTTTTCTAAGGTATAATGCATACCCTCCAAACCATATTTCATTTTTAGAAAATAACTTGCAAATATCTTCTATTTTTTTAACTGATTTATTTGATGGTGTGAAACGTTCTACTTCTTCAAGTTCGAAACCACAATTCTTTATTAATTCATCAAAATTTTTAGTAATTGAATAGGTTAAAGGAAACGTTATTATCAACACACCTCCTGCAAATAAAAGCCGGTTTGCTTCAGATAAAATTAATCCTGTATGCTGTATAACATTCTTGGCGTACAAAGAATTATTTGCAAAAATTGTAGAAAATGATTTGTCTGCATACGAACTTATTCTGTATTCTGGTTTTTTTTCACCAACTGTCAAATTATTTTTAACAAAAGCAAAATCAGTATCTTCTACTTGCACTCTTTCTTCAACAAAAACATCCCTCAATTTTCTTTCAAATTTTGCAATTTCAAGCACGTATCTTTTTTCAAACAAATCAAAATTATTTCTTACAACCATATTTGCAAATTTTTCATATGCTTTTTGTAGTTTTATTGTTTGGGGGCTGAACTTATTTTTAATTTCTGCTTTTTCATCTCCAGTTAACATACTTTTTATTTCTTTTTTTTGTTTTTTATCATTCCCTGTTCTAAATTCAACAAAATCAAATTCTGAATTTTTTCTTCTGAAAACTTCGTTAAAAACGGGAATAAATTCAGGATTTCTAACGAATATTCCTTTAATTGGCATCTCCCAAAATTTAGCATATATAGTGCTGTGCGAATGTCCTAGTTTTGACAGAATTTCTCCCATCTTTGGTTCCTCACACGTTTCAATTTCTCCTAGTATTATATTTAATAGTCTAACATCAATTGCTTTTAAGGGCGATTTTGAAAGATCAGATATCTGTTTTGAAATTGCTTCAAAAAATTCTTTGTCACTCAAAGCATTCACTTTTCTATCTGTAAATTTGTTGAATTCTTTTTCAAAATCAGGATTTCTTTTAAAAGCATTATTTAATCCATTCAATATATGTCTTTGATAAAAACCGTTATCAGGATACATTTTTTCAACAACTGCAATTTTTATAGGAACACCTTCAAATTTTTTCATCTCTCTAATAAAAATATCAAAAATTCTTTTATCGATGGCATATTGTTGAAACTTGGGCATGGATGGATAGGATTTTGATAGTTCTTCTAAAAATATTTTTTCATCTAAAGAATTAATCTTTCTAACTATTGTATCATCAAATATTTTTTTAAATTTGGGATTTCTTGCCAACAGTCCAGAGGATTTGGTTTTTTGATTTTTTAGGTATATTGCACCCATCGAAACCCCTATGTTTTTTGAAATTTGATTTCTGCTAGGTACTCCATCATAATTTTCAGTCTCTTTAATCAGGTATTCAAATAACCGAAGATCAACTTCTTTTCTATGCTCCTCAGGAATATTTGGTTTGGGATTTGAGATGTCTTTTATAAAAAGATCTAAAGGCATATTTCTTATTCGTTGGATAACAGCATCACTGAATTTATCCATAAAATCAGGATTTCTTGTCAACAGCCCCACTGCTTTCCCATGTTTTTTTAAATTATAAACAGTGCTGGTCGAAACTCCAAGTTTCTTACAAACAGAATTTATTGTCGGGATAGTTTCTAATTCTTCTACAGTTCTCAGTAAAATATTTAGTTTTTCTTCATCGCTCAGTTTATGGAAATTGCTTGAATCAGTATCTGGTTTCTCCCCGATGCCAAAATCATATAATTGATAATTTGATCCTTTAGAGTTGCATGCATCAATAAACGCTTGGATAAATTCGGGATTTCTTCCCAAAACACCAACAGAAGGATTTGCTCCTTTTTTTGCGTAAATAGTACCTCCACTTACCCCTATATTTTTTGCTATAGTATGTACTGTGGGAGCCTCTTCAAATAAGTTTATAATCTCCAGTAATATATCCAATTTTTCCCTATCATTCGCATTCTTAAATCGTTTTTTTATTGAAATAGGAGGAGTGTTGGATTTGTTATTATACATGTATTATAGTTATACAATATTGTGCTTTTAAATGTTTTGTTATGATAATTAGGCGATATATAAGTTTAATTTCATAAAAAACAGAAACGTTTTTTAATTTACAATACAATACAAATCCAATGAAATTTTCAATTGTGGTCGAATATTTAAAAGAAATCGAAAATGAAAGCTCAAGATTAGTTATAACTGAAATTCTTTCCAAACTCCTTTCTTTGTGTTCAAAACAAGATATTGAGCCTCTAATACTGCTTTTACAAGGTCAAATAGCTCCTCCTTTCAAAAATATGCCTTTGGGATTGGGTGAAAAATTCATTATCCAAAGCATTGCAGTATCAACAGGCCATACTGTAAAATCAGTTGAAAACCGATTCAATAAAATAGGGGATTTTGGATTGCTTGCCGAAGAACTTTCGGCCACAAGAAAACAACAAGCTTTAACAGCAAAAGATATAACTATCAGAGAATTTTATGAAACTTTTGTTAAAATTGCAGATTCTTCGGGTGGCGGAAGCCAAACCCGGAAGATAAGATACCTTGCGGAATTGTTTAATTCTTCATCACCTCTGGAAGCTCGTTATATCGCAAGATTTGCACAGGGAGATTTGAGAATCGGGATAGGAGATCCAACTATTTTAGATGCCCTTTCTTATATCAATGCAGGGGATAAAAGTATGAGGGAATACATCGAACGAGCATATAATACTCGATCGGATTTAGCTTTAGTTGCGAAAACTTTGTTTGAAAATCCTGAGAAACTTAAAGGATTTATTCCTACACCATTTTATCCCATACGTCCTGCTCTAGCAGAAAGGTTGCCAACTGCAAAACATATATTTGAAAAACTTGGAGAATGTTATGTGGATGGAAAATATGATGGGGTAAGAATCCAAGCACACAAAAAAAACGATAAAGTTGAAATTTATTCTAGAAGACTTGAGAACGTTACATACATGTTTCCAGATGTTGTTGAGGCAATAAAAAACTTAAAACAAAAAGAATTGATTTTGGAGGGAGAAGCAATAGGCTATGATGCTGAAAAAGACAAGTATTATTCTTTTCAATTCACTATTCAAAGAAAAAGAAAGCATGATGTTCACAAAACCAGCAAGGCTATCCCCCTTCACGTTTATTTGTTTGATGTCTTGTATGTTGATGGCAAAAGCATGGTTGATGAGCCTTATGAAAATAGAAGAAAAAAACTACAAGATATCATCCCAGAAAATTATGATATTCTGAAACCTTCAGAGGTTGTTTATGCGAAAAATGAAAAAGACATACAAAAGTTTTTTGATAAATGTGTTAAAAAAGGATTGGAAGGTATAATTGCCAAAGATCTATCAAAGCCATATATTGCAGGGGCTAGAAAGTTTGCATGGGTCAAATTAAAAAAATCTTATAGCAGTCTGGTTGATACAATCGATGCAGTAATTTTGGGTTATTATTTAGGCAAAGGAAAAAGAGCAGAATTTGAATTTGGAGGAATACTGATAGGTACATATAATGATTCTCAAGGAGTTTTTGAAACTGTGGCTCGTGTTGGTTCAGGTTTCACTGAGGACGAAATGAGGAATTTCAAAGAACTTTTGGATAAAATAAAATTAAAGAAAAAACCTAATAACATAATTTCCAAAATTGAACCCGATTTCTGGGTAACTCCAAAATATATTGTTGTTGTTGCTGCAGATGAAATAACCAAGTCTCCTATGCACACCTGTGCCAGTGCTTTATTTAAACTGGACAAAGGTCTTGCTTTGAGATTTCCAAGGATGTTGAATCTTAGGGAAACAAAAGGGCCTTATGACGCAACCACCTCTGAAGAAGTTTACGATATGTACAAATTAAACAAATAACCAATAAACACGTTTTTTCATAAAAACTAACATTTATAAACCTTTTATGACATAATACTATTTATGTTTGGGGACGATAGTACTACTAATGATGAAGGAACGTTCAGCAATTCAAACAAACAAAAAAAAGGAATTCCTGGTGCATTCATACTTATCAATAGAGTTTATCCTACATTCCTTCAATCTGATGTTTCTGAAGATCAAAAAATATTTGATATTGTCAACAATATCTTGCCAAAATTACATGCACAGATTGAAACTTATCAATTGGATGTCAATTATATATTCGAACAAATAATGAGTTCGTTATTGTTTTATTCTGGCTCAGAACCAGACACAGACTTGCTGATGTTAAAAATAGGACTATATGATGCAGAGGTCAATGAAAAATATACTTTTTTAAGATATGCGATCGATTGCAGTTTAAAATTCAATACTGGTAAAGAAATTATTGAATCACTTGAACCATTAATTTCAAAATTGAAAAAAGCAAATACGATAAAAGAATATATCTTGCTTCAGAGCAATGAATCATATGTGGAATCAGATCTCTCTGATGAAAAGGATTTTGTTTCACTTTCAAAACCAATTGATCCAAAACTTTTTTTATCAAATAAAAATGAGGAAAAGTCTTTTACTCCGCCAATTCAAAAAGAACACTCTAAACCTAGTGCAAACACATATGCTAAATATGCCCCACATATAGAGTATATAGACAAGGAGTCTGCCATACGGAAACAGGTAAAAAAATATATTGATATGAATTCAGTTCATACAGCTTATGCATTAGTTGCCAGAGAACATGGAGAGAAAGCGGCAGTTAAAACATTTCTTGATAAATACAGGTCCACTGTTTTAAGTTGTTTGTTTTCAGATAATAAAAAATTTTTAGAAAGTTTAAAAATTTTGGCAGAATCTATAGGCATTATTGAAGCTTTAGATTTGACATCAGAAAATTTACACCTGTTGAAGAATGCACCATCGGAAATTTCCAAGGAGTCAATTTGGAAAATTCTTGTCGATTACAGTATCAAAAAAAGCACAGAACAAAAAATTTTCAATGAATTGATTGAAAAGAAAGGTTTGGAATTTGCAGTTTTAACTTATTATAATCAAGGTTACGGTCCAAAAGTTTACAGATTGTTGGCTGGAGAAGATTCAGATAAAATCAAAACTCTTAGGACCATTTTTGGAAACAGATTTTACGATATTTTGAAATATCAATTTGAGGACATAGGGGAGGTATATGATAAATTATCGAGTGTTTTTTCTAAAGAGGATGTTTACAAACTGCTTTCAAAATATGAGAAATACGGCACTGTTTTAATGGTTGCAAAACATAAAAATGAATTAATATTTTTATATGATCTTTTAAAATCTTGTGGCATTTCACCAGAAGTTTTATCAAATCTTGAAGAAAATATAGCCTTTGAAAATGCAGAAGGATTGGTAAATTTAATTGAAAAAAAAGGTTTTAACTATGTTTTTTGGAAAGTCAACAACAAACATCACAACAAAATTTCAACAACAATAGAATTTTTTTATGATAAAGGTTACAAAAAAGATATACTTAATTGTTTGCTTGATAAATTTCCCGATAATAAAGCTTATGTTGAAATTCTGAAAGGTTTAGGGGACAAAAAAACTGCAGATATTCTATACAATAAATTTGGAAACATAATGGGATTTGAAAAATTGTTTGCTTTGTGTAATAGCTATAGGGATGTTTACTTATTAACTTTTGATATTCTTGGTGAGGAAGAAACATTAAATCTGGCAAATGATAGGGGAGAGTTGGAAATTGCATATCGCGAACTTGTCAGGGCAAATTTAATCGGACCAAAAAAAGAAATATCTTCAAAAATACTTTTACAATCTGGCCATTTTGAATCGTATATATTCTCCCTAATCCACAAACCTATCGATACAATAAAATGTATTGGTTTGGAGGCATCTTTACTTTTAGCCAAGGATATAGATGACTTGGAGACTTTTTTAAATAAAGCATCTGGCCAAAATCCTTTTCAATTTTCATCTTATGTTGATAAAATTATACCTAAAGATATGTTTTTGAGATTATTAATACATAATAATTTTGTTTTTGCAGCAGTTAAATATCTAGAAAAAGAAAAAAATTCCGATATTGAAATTGTAGATCGTATGCTCAAAATCTTAAACGAATCCACAAAACCCCTGGATACTGAAATGTCCCCAAACATCTCAAAAACAGGGGTGTGGATTCTTTATAATGGTTTAATTAAAATTTGGGGAATTGAGCGAACTATAAAGGCAATGGAGAAGTATTCAAATGAAGTTATAGATTATATATCTGAGGATTTTGTTTTGCCCGAAGCAGTAAAAATATTTGAAAGCTCATTAGGTATGGATGAAAATGCAAATGCACTGCAACCCAAAACTTTAAACAAATTCTTAGTGCTTCTAAACAAAGTTTCAAATCTTGATGAATATACTGAATATTGTATTAAGCATGATATCATTAGACAAGGATTCAAGGTTTTATATGATATTGATGAAACTGAAGGCAAAAACCAAACTCGAAAAATGCTAGGAAATTTGGGAAAACACGGAGTATCAAGAGAGCAGACTGCAGATCTTCTTTTAGATATTGGACTCGTTAAAAATGCTTATGATGTTTTAACTTCGAAAAGTATTACTTACGCAATTGAACATATGGAAAAAACAACATCTTTAATTGATATTTTAAAAATAACAGTATCTGAAAATAAAGGAGTTAGTATTGTGATAAATAAGTTGAAAGAAAAAAACGATCACAATGAAATGTACAATGCATTTGTTGAGATGGGGGACATAGGAATTGAAACTGCTTTAAAACCAAACCATAATCTTAGCTTGGGATTATATGAGTATTTGTGCAGTAATTTTGGAGTAGATACAGCTTATGAAATATTTAGAGAAAAAATTGGAAAAGATAAAACTTTTCAAGTCGCCAAAATTACAGCTTATGCATCTGACACTCTAAAACATATGTGGGAATATAACCGTTCAGAAACATTGAATACCCTGTTTGAAAATTTTGGAGTGCGTGAAACTGTCGCATACGCTTGGAGGGTTTTTACAGAAGATCAAAAATCTGAGTTTTTAGAGGCGGTTTTAAATCAAAATGACCCCAATAGGACAGAGTCTATACTTCGTGAACTTTCATACAATAAATATTTTGGTATTGAATCACTTATTGATGGAATTGTTTCTTTTGGAGGTTCAGACTACATAAAACAAAATGAAGGGGCCCACATTTTTTATGATAAGCTTTTGAATTTTTATATGAACAACGCCCCACAGAATCTTCACAAGATTCTTTTACCCCTAGTTCCATATGATGTTGCTGTAAAAACTATCCTCGATAAAGCAGAATCTATGTCAAAACCCGCTGTATGCAAATGCGCTATGAAAATTGTTGAAGACAGAATGACTACAGGTCAGGAGTACGCGAAAGGTCTGGGGATAATAATCGATAAACTTGGAGAAAATAATGCCTTTTCCCTATTTTCCGATATAAATTTCTGGGATAAAATTGAAATGTTTTCAAAATATAAAACTTTTGTGGAAAAACATCCCTTTACTAAACCCCTTCCAGAAAATGCTGTCACTAATTCCGTTAAAATTAATTATAGCGGGAGGTAGATTTGAACTACCGACCTCCGGGTTATGAGCCCGGCGGGCACTCCTGGCTGCCCCATCCCGCTTTAAAATTAAAGCAACAAATAGTTTTCTTTTAGAATACTGTAGTGGAAAGAATTTAAAAAACTTCTGTTTAAACTTATTGTTGTGCGCTCGTAGTCTACCGGTAGGATACGAGCTTCCCAGAAACTTCTTTAGAAAAGAAGTTTCATCAAGAAAGATGAGATTCTTTAGAAAAGAAGTAAGATGAGATTCTTTGGTTTGGAATAAGCTTGAGAACCGGGTTCGATTCCCGGCGAGCGCATATTACAAAACAGTTTTTGATTTTCAAAAGTTTGTTTTGTTTCAAAACATAGAAGGTGGGTGTGATAATGAAAAAAATATTAATATTGTTTTTGTTTATATCATCAATTGTATTTTCAAAATGCCCTACAGGCTTGGCGGTTGTTGAGGCGCCTGCAATTGTGGGGGATGCGAAAGGAGGATTATTGAAAATATATGTTTTAGTTGCTGAAGGAGATGGAAATGTTTACACTTCTATCGATCCATATATTGGCATCAGTACGCAGCAATCTGCACAAAACGCAGTTGAACTCGCTTTCAAAAAATCAGGACACAATTTAAATGAATGCAATGTTTTTTATACAATACCTAGCAGCGCACGATTTATAGATGGTCCTTCTGCAGGAGCATTATTCACATGTGCAGTTTATAGTGCAATCACAAATCAAACCATGAGAGATGATATTATCATAACTGGTTCAGTTAATACGCGCGGCAGTATTGGTTCTGTGGGTGGATTGGATGGCAAAGCCAAAACAGCATCAATATACAATAAAAATTATTTTATAACTCCAATTGTATCCAATAAAGATTATCTCCTCGTTTCAACGATAAATGAGAAATATGGTGTTACTATTGTTCATGTTGAGGATATTGATACTTTGTTTAATTATGTTTTTTCAGATGAGGAGCTTCCCGAAGTTAGTTATTCTCTCCCGCACCCAAATCTTAATGTTGAAGATTTACAAACAGAAAATATAAATAATTTTGATACAGTTGTTTATGGTTTGGGCTATGAGGTTCTTGATGAAGTTGATACAATTTCTCCGAATACCTCTATCTTGTCGAACATAGTGGGTTTTATGATAGATGATATTGAATATCAAAACAAATTAAATGAAAAAGGTTACAAGTTTACAGCTGCAAATAATTTATTTTTACATTATACTGATCTATTATTTGTAGAATACTTAACAAAATATCAAAATCTAAAATTATATCATTCACACATCAACAAAACTGTTCAAGAATTCGAACCCGTAACCGAAAAAACAGATAAAAATTTTGAATCGGTAGTGGGAGGTTATATGAGGTATACTTGGGCAAAAAGTAAGGTTGAAGCTGTTGGTGATCAAATAGAAGCAGTAGGTGACGAACAATATTCTTTAGCTTATGATTTGTCTTATGCATCAGCATGGTTGAAAGTAAGTTTGTTGTTAAATACTATGGACACCTCAGGAGAAACAATAAATGAGAACAAAGTCCAAAAAACAGCTGAAAAATGGATTTTAGAAACCGAAAAAATATTGACTCGCTCACCCAATCCTTCATCAGATGCAGTTTGGCATTATTCTCTAGCCAAAGATAATCTAGATAACAAACAATACATTGCAGCAGTCTATGAAAGCGCTTTTGCACAAGCTTTACAAAGGGCAAATGATGGTGATGATGAGGATATGGGACTGATATTGGATGTTGCTGAAGTGTATACTCCAAAAGGATTGTGGGGAAAATTATATTTTGGGCAGGGCATGTATTTGTTGAAAAATGGAAATGAAGAAGAAGCATATAAACTAATGATTATGGCAGTTTATTTTGATAATGCTTATGAAGATGTTTATGACACTCTTCAAAAGGAAGATATACATTTTGACGAATTGCAAACTGAGTGTGACTATTCTAAAATTAATTCTTTTAACAATCTAATGATTTTGGTTGGTGTAGGCTTGTTCATTATTCTGATACAATCTGTCGCAATAATTATTTTAAGCAGACAGTGAGTTTTATAAATCTAATCTTTGTAGGTTTTTTGGGTGATAATATGAAAACTTGTAATCCTGGGGAGGAATTTTACTTTAAAATGCCGAATGAACAAATCATCGGCAAAGCTGCAAACATAAAAGAATTTATTGATTTAATTCATACTTTACCCGCAGAATCTTTATACTATCATCAAACCAATAAACATTTCAGTCCCTGGATTTCACATATTGGGGAGAAAACAAAAGCCAAAAAAATTTCTTTGATGAAAGCAGTTACAACAGAAAATATCCGAATGAAGTTACTAAAAATTCTTTTATAAGTTTTTCTCAACATTTAAAAATCATTTCATACATTAAAGTAATCTATTTGGGGTCATGGTGTAACCAGGTAGCACGGTAGGCTCCAGGTTCGCAAGAACATTACCGTGAATAAGAAACCTGCATATTGGGGTTCAAGAAACTTCTTTCCGAAAGAAGTTTCATCAAGAAAGAAGTTGAACAAATCCCCATGACCCCACTCTTTATAATAGTATTATATTAATGTAATATCACTAATTTGTTTGGGGGGATTTTATGGCGCAGATGGACGTGGCTAAGTTGGATTTTATTAGATTGGCTGTTAAAGCAGAGGCAGTAAGGTTCGGCGAATTTACTTTGAAAAGTGGGAGACTATCACCCTATTTTTTCAATGCGGGTTTATTCAACAGCGGAGGATCAATTAAGGCAGTTGGGGACGCTCTCTCTAATCGTACACATGAAATAATGCGTCCTGAAAATTTCGATGTTTTCTTTGGCCCAGCATATAAAGGAATTCCTTTGGCTGTTGCAACCAGTATGCAATATTTTGCTATTGTTGGCGAGGAAAAAGGATGGGTTGTTAATAGAAAAGAAGCAAAAGGTCATGGAGATAAAAAAGGACTGGTTTTTGGGTCTGAATTAAAAGATGGAACAAATGTTTTGATGTTGGACGATGTTTTTACCACTGGCGATACAAAAATGGAAGCAATTTCTCTTTTGAAATCAATTGCAGATGTTAATATTGTGGGAGTTTTGATTTGCTTGGACAGGCAGGAAGTTAATGAAAACGGAGAAAATGCCATCCAAATGTTTGTGGATGAAACAGGAATTCCCGTTTACAGTTTACTTACTGCAACAGAATTGTTTGTTGCTTTGTATAATGTCGAAATCGATGGAAAAGTTCATGTTACACATGAAACCATTCAAAAGTTCCTAGAGTATAGGGCAGAATATGGGGTCCCGGATCTTTCAACAGGTAACGGATCTGCCACATTGGGCGGATTTGTTGTAGGAAACTTATAAACTTCAATTTACTTTTTTAAAATAAAAAAAGAACTGCTATGATATTAATTAACTTCTTTTAAGTTAAAATTAGCATTTTGTATATTAAAAGGGAAAGAACAAATCCTCATGACCCCACTCTTTATTATATTTAAAAATGATCAACAGGCCAGTCTCTAAAAAAACAATATAGGTCATGCATATATTCTTTGCATAATCCAATATCTTCAAACGCGTTTTTGCATATGTGCCGAGTTTTTCCAGAAACAATTATTTTTTTCTTCTTTCACATGTTTTGCATGCTTCGGGCGTTATTGGATCCTGTGTTTTTTTGATTTTTATAATAGGTACTGCCATTTGATCATCCCACATTAATTTTCAGAAAATGAAAAATAAAAAATACAGAATATGTTTATTCTGTCTTAAATTCAGATATATGTTGTACGGGCTTTTCTTCATATTCACCACAGGGGCCAATAGCAGTAAACGCATTTTTGCACACATACATTGTTTTTCCGCCAAAGTTGATTTCTCTCCCTTTACATGTTCCACATGCTTCTGGTGTTATATTTCCTTCTGTTTTTCCATTTTGTGGTACTAATGGTTTTACTGCCATTTCTAAATCACCTCATAACCATAATATTATTTCATTTGTTTTTGACCAATTAAAAGTAGTGTTTACCTATTAACAAAAAATTAACAGTAATGTTTATATATTAACAATATGTTAATATAATATGAAATCAGTTACAAGCATAGTTGAGAGGATAATTGAAGAAAATCCTTTGATGGAATATTCTATGAAAACCGGCATTGCTAGTCATGTCAAAATAGCCAAATATATTCATAACGATGTTGAAAAAGCAAAAGGGCAAGAAGTTAATCTTTCAGCAATCGTTATGGCTCTACAGCGTTTTTCGTTTTCCAAAAAAGAACAAAAAATTAAGGATTTTTCAATTCGGAATATTACCACTCGCTCAAATCTTTCAGAAATAAGCATTGCCAAAACTCCCAAAATTCGAGATATCATTAGTGCAGTATATAATATAATTGACAGCGACCGTGGCGAGATTGTTAATTTTGTGCATGGCAACAGTGAGACGACCATCATATTTGAGTCACAGAAGATGGATAAGATCAAGGAGAAGTTAAAAGGCGAAAAAATCCTTGCAGAGATTGTCGGGCTTTCCGAAGTTTCTGTACTTTTCAGCAAGAACATGTTTGAAGAGCCGGGATTTCTCGCGCATATCTTGAAAGAGCTTGCATGGCGTGAGATAAACGTTGTTGAGGTTATATCCACTTACAACGAGCTTTGCATCATTGTCAGGGATGAAGAGCAGATTGACGCTTACAAGGCGATCAAAAATCTTTTCAGTCCACTCACAGCCTCCAAAGCAAAACATCAATCTAAAAAATAACTTTTTATTTTTCTATTTCTTTCAACATCACAACTATTTTTTCAACAGGCAGGCCTTGAAGAATATTGAACATACTTCCTTCAATTTTTTCAATAAATGAGGAACTATATTTTCCAAAAGGATCATATGCCAAAGCATAAGTTTTGTAAGATTCATTTTTATCCTGGTCTAAAAATTTTTTTATCTCATCATCAGTTAGTTCTCGCATATGGGCAAACGTTTCAGCAACATCTGTTAATGTTTTGCCTGTATCCAAATCAATAATATGGATTCCCGTAAAAAAGTTGTGTTTGTTCCCAGAAAGTTTTTTCAATCTGTCAAAAGCTTCTTGCCTTGAAGAAACTTTTTCTAATATTTCTCCGTCAAACTCGCCAACAGAATCAAAACCAATCACAATTCCTGATGAATAGTTTTTTGCAACTGCTTCTGCTTTTAATTTTGCCAAATACTTGACCAACTCAACTGGGTCATCAGGCCTGTCATTTGTCTTTTCATCTACACTGCTTGTCTCAGCAATAAAATCTAAGCCCAGTTCTTTAAAGAATTGTATTCTATGTGGAGATCCTGTTGCTAAAATAATCATCTTACCTCGCCCTCTTTTATCTTGGAAGTTTTAACTAGCTTTCCAATAACCAATTCTTTCCCGTCAAAGTAAACCTGATTGTCTTTGACTGTCAGCTTATGCTCAAAAAGCTCCTCAATTGTTATCTGGTCTTTTTGAGTATTATGTGGCAGAACAGTTTTTGTTCCAATTTCTTCTTCTGTGAAAAGAACTTCAACACTTGCCCCATCATCTGCTGCGAGCAGCATCCCTTCTGATACCACTCCCCTTAATTTTGCCGGCTTAAGGTTTTCAACAACCAATATCTTCTTTCCTAAAAGCTCCTCTTCCTTGTAATACGGAACTAACCCGGAAACAATTGTTATGTTTTTATTTCCCATATTAACTGTTTCAATATACAATTTTTCAGCTTCTGGATGTTTTTCAATTTTTTCTATTTTTCCCACTTTCACAATTATACCTTTTTCTTTTGGCACTTCCATTTTATCTAACATAAAGACTACTTGGTATACTTGAAATTCTGAAACTAACCCATATCCCAACACAAAACCAAATTGGTTGACTATATCTAGTGATATTTTTGGTGTGAAGGGGGATAACATAGTTGCAATTCTTTGGATTGCATAACCAATAGAGTAAAATATTTTATTGCATGCTTGTTTATTTTCTTTCATTTTATCCCATGGTTTTTGCTCTTGAAAATATGCATTGGTTTTGGCACTCAATTCTAAAACAACACTTAATGATTTTTTAAATTCTCTTTCATCCATGTGTGTCGAATACTGTTCCACCAAGGCGTTAATTTGTTTAATAAAAGTTTCATCTGGTTCTGGCGTTACTGGACCGTATCTAGAAGTCATTGTTGCCAATCTTCTAACCAAGTTTCCAACATTATCTATAAGTTCTTTATTGACTCTTTCAACAAATTCATCCCATTTGAAACTAGTGTCTCCATTTTCTGGCGCAATTGAAAACAAATAAAATCTCCAATAATCAGTTGGAAAGGGATATTGCATCGCTTGTGTACAAAACACCCCAATATTTTTAGATTTGGAGAATTTTTTTCCTTCAAAATTTAAATAATCCATTGCATGCAGAACATCAACTGTTTTCCAATTTTTATTATCGCCTATTAATATTGACGGGAATATTATTGAATGAAAAGGAACATTATCTTTCCCCATGAACTGGTAATATTTAACTTCATCTGGACAAAGCCACCACTTGTCCCAATCTTTGGTGTAGGTTTGTGTTATTGATATATACCCAATCGGTGCATCAAACCACACATAAATAACCAAATCATCATAACCTTCTAGAGGTACAGGTATTCCCCATTTAATATTTCGGGTTATATCTCTTTCATGTAATTCTTCTTTCGCCCATCCTTTAGTAATTGATTTAGCAAGATTATTCCAGTTCCCAATTCTTTGTTCATGCCACTCAAACAATTTGGGTTGTAAGCTCGGCAAATCTAAAAATAAATGTTTTGTTTTTTTGAATATAGGTTTTTTGCCAGAAATTTTACTAATGGGATTAATCAAATCTTTTGGAGATAATAGTTTTCCACAGGATTCGCACTGATCCCCTCTTGCCCCGCCAACATTACACTCGGGACAAGTTCCCTCAATATATCTATCTGCCAAGGCAGTTCCGGTTTCGGGATCAATGGGCTGTTCTATCTCTCTTTCAATGATGTATTTGTTTTTATACAATCCCATAAAAATATTTTGAGTTATCTCAGTATGTTCTTTTGTTGTAGTTCTTCCAAATTTTTCTGTGCTAACTCCCCACCACTTTATAACTTTTTTATGGATTTCATGATATTTGTCGCAAAGTTCTTTTGGAGATATTTCTTCTTTATGGGCGGCAATTTCTGTAGCAGTTCCATATTCATCATTTCCGCAAATAAACATAACATCATGACCTTTCATCCTCATGTATCTTGCAAACACATCTGCAGGTAGCAAAGATCCTATCATATGTCCCAAATGCAGATCATTATTCACATAAGGCAATGCTGAAGTAATCAGTATTTTCATTTTTCTTCACCTACTTTCATCTTTCTGAAATATTTGACGTATTCTAAAAATTTTTCTTTATTTTTTATAACAATTTTTTTTCCTATTAATTTTGCTTCAAATCCTAATCTTAATAATATCATCTCATCAATTTTGTCAGAATATGTAATATATATGCTCTTTTCATCTTTATTATACCCTCCACAACTATCAAATCTCCCCGCCAAATATGAAGCTGAAAATTTATTCTCATACTGGAATCTTTCTAATCTATTTTTTATTATATCTTGAAAAAACAATCTGTATTTTGAATGATAAAAAAACATTCTATCTTCGCGCATTTGAGTTTTTTCATGTGTAGTTAAACCTGCATCTATAACTGAAAGGGCGAATGTTTTAATGACTTCATCGCCTCCAACAACACCAATTCCTTCTTTGGTTGCACGACCTTTCCATAGACCTATTATGTATGATAGTTCTGGAGTTAGTTTAAATTTCATTTAATCACATCAAATTAATGGCACTATTCTCTATGGCCATTTCTTCTTCAGTATAAATTTCTTGTTTTTTTGTTTGTTTGTCAAATATTTTATGTTTTTTAAATTTTAATTCTTTTAATATACCATCCAATTCTTTATTATCGAAGTCAGATATTAAAAGTACTCTTTTTGGATTTTTAATACCTACTGAGGATATAGCTTTTTGCACGTGGGGAGTTTGCCCTACCACAAGAAGGATTTCTGTAGATAAGTTGTTAGCAATATTGACACCTTTGTCAAATCTCTTTTTAGCAATATATACAGCATATTCAATAAAATATTTCGAAGATATCGAATCCAAATCAAATAACTGCAACATATTATTTTTTTGAAATTCTTTAATTTTATTGAAAACATCAGTTTCTTGAATTTCTCCTTCTAGCATATGCATAACTTTTTTAATAACAGATAACGTTTTAAAGATTAATAATCTGTATATTCTCATGTGGTTTTACATAATACTGCTGGCAGCGTCGTTAATATTGCTTATTAAAGGGGCAGATTTTCTTATAGATGGGGCCACATACATCGCTGAACACTTTGGAATACCTCCTCTCATCATTGGTTTAACCATTGTTGCTTTTGGCACTTCTTTGCCAGAGCTATCCGTAAATGTTTTCTCAGCTCTCAGTTCACAAGGGGGTATTAGTTTTGGAAATATCTTTGGTTCTAATATCGCAAACATATTATTGATTTTGGGTGTGGCAGCATTCATAAATCCCTTCAAAGTCAAATCCTCAACAATGTGGAAAGAAATCCCCTTTGCCATTTTAGCATTATTTATTCTTTTTTTAATGGTAAATGATTCGTTATTTATTCAAGGCAGATATAATACGCTTGAAAGAAATGAAGGATTGATATTATTGGCTTTATTTTTTGTATTTTTGTATTATACCTTTGGCGTAACAAAAATGGAAGTTAAAAAAACCAAAAAAAATATTAAAGTTAACAAAACAAAATCTGCACTTCTTATAATTCTAGGAATAATATTTTTATTCATAGGTGGAAAATATGCTGTTGAATCAGCAACTAATCTAATGTTTCATCTAAATATAAGTGGCGAGGTTATTGGTTTGACAGTTATTGCTTTAGGGACCTCACTACCAGAACTGATTACAAGCATTGTTTCAATACATAAAAAAAATACGGATATTCTTATCGGAAATATACTTGGTTCAAACATATTCAACATTCTTTTTGTTTTGGGCATAACCTCATTAATTTCTCCTGTTGTGTATAATGCCTCATTGAATCTGGATTTAATTGTCGCTCTAGTGTCTTTGTATCTGCTTTTTGTAGTTTTGTTTACGGGTAAAAAAGCAAGATCAATAGAAAAATGGGAAGCATTAGTTCTTATTATATGTTATGGGCTTTACATATTATCTATATTCTATAGAATTGGTCTGCCTTAACTTATCGGAATGTAAATATATTATCAGTATATTTGGCCATTTTTTTTCTAATGTTTGAAATATCTTTTGTTCTTGATGAATTAAGCAATATAAATATAATGCGCAAATATCTATCTTCTTCATCATTTCTAACTAAGTTGGCATATTTATCTTCAAATGCTTTAAACATGAGAACAATAGTTTTATCTGTAAGAACGCCCAACAATTTTCTTTTAAAAAGAGGTTCGTTTAACATTTGGCCCAAAATATCAAAATGTTCTCCAATTATTAACTGTTCAATATATCTTTCAATAAGTTCTACAAATTCTTTTTTTGTATTGCTTTCTAATTTTTCTGAAACATTTAAAATTTTATAAAATTCAGGAAGGCCCAAATTTTTTGTTTTCATCATGTTTTCAGATAATTCTAGAAGTTCTTCTAACGCTGATCGATCTTCACTAACGTTGTAATGATGTGTTAGATATATAATTCTGAATGGTTTAGATAACTCAACATCTTTTGTTTTCAAGTAATCTATTATTTTTGTAATTTTTCTATCAAACATTTTAATCTCTTCAGATGTTAAATATCTTGACTCGTAAATTTTGAATAGGTCATTGAAATAAAATTCATGGTTTTCTGAAGATTTTTTTATTATTGATAGGATTATATCAAAAATAAAATGCTTAAATCTAACATTTGTATTGCATGATGTAATTAATTCTGCGAAAATACCAACTTGTTCATGGGGATTCATCACTCTCTTGCCCACACTTCTAACTATATCTTTTACTTTATCAATTTCTTCAGGTGACAAATCTTCAAGAATTCTTTTCAAATCTTTAATATAGTCTGCCCTAAATCCCTCACGCATAAAAAGCACTCCAGTTGTCGGAGTTTCAGTCTTACCTATACTAGGATCAAATTTCCTTTTTTGTTTTTCTGTATGAGTAGCAGTAATTAATCTATTTGTTTCGGGCGGCATACTTATTTTATCTACAAAATCCTTTTTATACTTAACGGTTTAAATAATTTAAGTTAAAATGTAGTTTTATTGAATTTGAGGTGTTTTAAATGGGATTATACAGCTATATTAAAAAAGCTTTTCAAAAGGGCTATTCAACAAAAGCTCCAGAGTATAAGGAAAAGATTAGGGCTTGGAGGAAAGGTCAGGTTATAACTGAATTGGAAAAACCAGTTAATATTGCGAGAGCCAGAACATTAGGTTACAAAGCAAAAGAGGGTTATTTTGTTTTAAGAATAAGAATTGGCAAAGGATTAAGAGCAAGACCTAGTCCAACTGGTGGAAGAAAACCCAGACATAATTATAAATATAAAGCTCCTGGGCAAACATACCAGGCCATTGCAGAACAGAGAGTTGTAAAAAAATATCCTTTATTAGAAGTTTTAAACTCTTACTGGGTTGGAGAAGATGGACAATATAAATATTTTGAAGTGATATTGGTTGATCCTCTCGTCACAGGATTAAAACTATCAAAAGGCAGAGCTTTCAGAGGATTAACAAGTGCCAGCAAAAAATCAAGGGCTTTAAAAACTAAACAAAAGAAATAACTTTTAAGGATTTATCATGAAAGTTTTAGATCTCAAAAATCCTGAAAAATCTGCACTAAGCTATAAAAATGAAGAGGTTTATTTATCCTCTTATAAGCTTAGTTCTACTTTAAAACAAATAGCCAGAGATAGGAATTTGATATTTATCATTGATGTTAATGATATTGTTAACAAATTATCTTTGATCAATAAAATTCAAAAGTTTGTTCGACTCTGCAAGAAATATTCTGTTAGCTATAAATTGATTTCTTCCGGAAAGGACTGGGAAAAAAGAAACGGGAAAGAATTGAAATTTATAGAATTTATGCTGGAGGGAAAATAATGCTTAAGCCATCTTTAAGAACAAGATACAGGTATATTCTTTTTGAGGTTATTGGTGAGAAGGTGGAAGAACCTGAGAAGATGGTTTATAAGGAATTAATTAATCTTGTTGGAAAGATTGGTGCAGCTGAGATGGGTATAAAAGTTATGAGTAAAAATAACAAATTTTTTATCAAAGTTGAGAGAGATTATTTGAATATTGTTCGTGGGATAATACCCTTGATAAAACAGCTTGGTAACTATAAAGCAAGACCTTTAATTCTTAAAACAAGTGGAACAATAAAGAAGACGGTGATTTGATGTATAAAAATGTTATATTTGATTGGTCGGGAACGTTAAGCAATGATCAGATTTTGGTTTACACTGCAACCATGAATGCTTTCAAAAAAATCAACATAGAAACCATATCTTTTGAAGAGTATAGGCGTATTTATGAGCTTCCGTATATGAAATTCTATAGAAAGTTTGACAAAGTTCGGAGCAAAGAAGAAATAGATAAGCTTTTTCTTATTGAGTTTGAAAAATTGGGCAGCCCCAAACCTTTTCCAGGTGCTGAATCTCTTCTAAAAAAATTAAAACAAAAAAATATAAACTGCATTCTTTTAAGTTCGCACTTGTCAAAAGAGCTTAATTTAGAAGTTGATCAAAACGGATTTAGAGAATATTTTTCAGAGGTAAATGGCAGTGTGCATGACAAAGTTTCAGAAATCAACAAAATAATGAAACGAAACAATTTCACTCCTGAAGAAACTGTGTATGTTGGTGATATGACACATGATGTTGATGCCGGAAAACATGCCGGCGTCAAAGTAGTTGCTGTAACTTATGGATACCAAACACGTGAGCAGTTGCAGACTGCCAATCCAGATTATATAGTTGACACAATGAAAGAGCTGGAAAAGCGGGTTATTGATAAATAACAATTATTTTTATTCTCACCTGCGAAGCTTTGTTTGAACTGTTTTATACATCCTTGTAGGGGTAATATCTGCATTTTCTCTTGGTGGGCAGATATATCTCTCATTTTGGTATTTTTTTCTTTGCAGATGGCTCTCCCACAATTCTTTTAATTTACTTTCCCTGATGTTACCAATCTTATCAAAACAACCTGGGCATGCATATGCATCTCCCACCACATTAATATATAATCCATAACCAAGTTGTGTGCAGCGAAGTCCACCTATGAAAGGCGAGAGGCCATTGAATGAAATGTCAAACCTGATGTTTTGGTTGTAAACATCCTCATATAATTTTGATTTTTGGTCCAATGTTATATCTATTGATTCGCCGCGTTCTTTTCTTATATTATAAACGCCGCACGGCATGGAAGTTACCATGTCTGAATATATGTTAAGATAATGTTTCAGTTTGTCAAGATCACGCAATTCGGGCAAAGTGTATACATTGACTTGCACCTCAAAACCCAGCCTTGTTGGTGTTTCTTTTGTAAAACCTTTCTCAAGTAATTTGGCCAAAATTATATTCCTTCGTTCTGTAAAATCTGGTGTTTGAACTATTTTATCCATGACTGCTGGTTTGAAGCTGTCTGCTTTAATAAAAACACTATGTCCATTTATGTATAAGTAGTCAATAATCTCGTCTGGGCTCATGCCATGCAATCTTTTTATTTTTTCTTCATCAGTTAAAACATATCCGCTGGTGAACAAAACAACTTTTATCCCTTTATCAGTTAGGTATCTTAATGCAGACATGAAATTAGAATCCTCAAAAAATTCCCCAGCTCCAATTAACTTAACTGTTTTAACACCACATTCACAGGCTTGGTCTATTAAATTATGCCATTCACTCAAACTTAGAGGGTTCCTTTGTTTAGAAGGTTTGATATTATTATCTCTATTGTCATCATACCTGAAACAATATTGGCATTTTAACCCGCATTTGATCCCAAACTCTAAATCAAGAATCCACAATACATCCTCTGAACAGACTTGGTTTATTTCTTCAGAAGGAAACCACCAGTTTTTTACGCCGTTAACAAAATTATCCCCAAAATCTTTCTGCGATGGAAAACTTCTTTCAATGTAGGGCATAAAAAATTCTTCTATTTCAGGATTTTCAAATATTTTATCCACAATAATCACCTCTTCAATTATCTTCTTTTATCCTTGGCCTGTACAAACAATGACCCTCAAAACATTCTGGGTTGTGACCTGGGAAATCCACGAGTATTTTCTTTGACAAGTCACCGATTGAGTCTGTTTGTATATGCCCAATACATGTTTCGTTCCCAGGACACGGACTTACCCTTCCATCTCCATAAATCTGAAGCCTCTCAACACAAGGCATAGTTACAAAGTTGTTCAAGACTGGGTGGACAAAACCAAAGCAGTTCCTATCAATCTTTTCAATAGTTCTCCTGAGTTGGGTTTTCTCTTCTTCCGAAGGCACAAGCCATTTGTATTTTTCAAATTCTTTACTTCCACTACGGCCTGCAGGGAGATAAAACGAAAAAACGATCCAGAGATTGTTCTGTCTGCAGAATGTAAGTGTGTCTGCCACTTCTGAAAGATTACCTCTTGAAATTACCATGTCAAACCCCAGTCTGGTTGTGCCATCCATTTCTATCTTATTGAAGCCTTCATCAATAAGCAGTTCAATGACCTCGTTTCGTTCATAAAAATACCTTCCGGTTTCATCACCAACAACCCAATTTTGATATTCGTTATCGTAAAGGCTATCGCATTTTGGTACAACACTTGCTCCTAAATCTTTTACTCTTTTAATAAATGCAAGATCTCTCATCATTGTAGCGCCGTCTGTGAAAATTACTGGCTGAATGCCTTTCTGGGCAGTATACTCAATAATTGCAAAGAAATCCTTGTCCAATGTTGGTTCACCCTCCCCTAAATAATCAATAGCATGAGTCCCAATATCTGCAAGCTGGTCAATTGCGTTTTTTATCTCATTCTGTGTTAGTGTCTTTTTTAGTTTGTCAGTAAAGCAGAAGCAACATCCTTTTTGTCTTTCAATCCCAGTTGCTCAAGCAAATTCTCAGCTTTTCCCCTGGCCTTTTTTCCGCCGACTCCGTAAAGCGACCCAAAATACATAAGATTTTCCATACAAGTTAAAAGAGGATAAACTGCATTTTCTTGTGGAGCCACACCAATTCGCTTACGGCTTTTTGTGTTCGCTTTCTCTCCAAAAATACTTAATGTTCCAGTATCTTGTGTTTCCAGCCCAGAAATAATTCTTATGAATGTGCTTTTGCCCGAACCATTATGTCCTAACAAACCAAATATTTCTCCCTTTTTGATTTTAAGGGATAAATTGTTGAGCACAACTTTCTTTCCGTAAATTTTCACAATGTCTTCGGCTACAAGCACATGATTCATAATTTAAATCTTATTATTAGATTTAAATAGGTTTGCATATTTTTTGTTTTCAACTTATCAAAATCAGGATAACACCTGCAAAAATCAAAATTGCGCCAATCATTCTTTGTTTTATGTTTTGCTCATTGAAAAACTTTCCGCCAAAATAAATCTGAAAAAATATTGATAAACGAAATATGGCGGTTGCGTATGCAGTATACATCAAACTAAAAGCAATTTGGCCTAAAACTAAAGTAAGCGTTCTGTGGAAATTCCCCATCAGTGCGTTTTTCCATTTAACATTAACTTGTTTAACTGCGTCATTTATTTTTTTTCTTTTAAAAATTAAAATTAAACTTCCTGTCAGTGTTGAATGTATAATTGTGAAAACAATTATCTGCGTCCAAACAGTTGATGCCAGAATTGCTGCTTTCACCATTGGATTTCCTATCGCTGCAGTTATTGTAGCTATAAAAACTAATTGTACTCCTCTATTTTTCATTAAATCTTTGAAGGGTTTTGAATCTTTAATATTTTTTTTATTTAAATGAGATAAATATCCTCCCAAAAAAACTAGACCTATACCTAAAAAACCCAAAAGCGAGGGTATTTCATTTATCAGTATAATGGAAGATACCATCGTAAAAACTGGTATAAGGGAGTAAAAGGGGCCTACTATAGAAAGATCTGTTTTGCCCAATGCAGAAATAGTTAGGAGAGTTGTTGTTGTTGTGAAAACACAACCAACAACTATGTAAATCCAAAAGTTATCATCATTTATTTCTAATTGGTATCCTAACAACAAAACAAAAACACAAATTGAAAACAAAAGCAAGGATGTTAGAAATTCTACAATCAAAGGGTCTATTTTTTCGGTTAATTTTTTTGATTCAACAAATTGTCCTGCTTGAAAAATACTTCTTGAAATTGCGACAATTGGTCCTATCATTTAATCCCCCTAAAAAAACGCTGAGGAGGAGATTTGAACTCCTAAGCCCCGAAGGGCACCAGATGACTTGATTCTTGATCTTTGAGTATTCTTGAATACAAAGTATTCAAGTCTAGCGCGTTACCAAGTTCCGCCACCTCAGCATAAATGTGCAGGGGGTGAGATTCGAACTCACGCAGGCCTAAGCCACTGGATATCCAAAGCTTTCTTAGTGAAGGTTCTTTGCTTCGCAAAGAAAGTTCCTTAAGTCCAGCGCGTTTGACCAAGCTCCGCCACCCCTGCATTAAAGCTAGTGGTATTATGAATCATTTTTATCTAATCAAACATTTTTAAACTTAATGTTGGATTGGACCGTCTTTAAGAATATGGTTTAATATAATATTCATTCTCTCTTGATTGTTTCTTGCAACGTTTCCTTCAACAAACATGGGCACTTCAACAATCTTGTAACCTTTGTTTCTATATAAGACTTTTACTCCTTCATATTGTTCCCATCTCTGTTCTAAAGTTTTTTTTCTTTTGCTTGGGTGAGTTTCATTTCCTATTGTCATGTCAACACTTTCAACAGGCATCAAAAGAAAAACGGGATTGTCATATCTAAAATTGGCAGAATCATACCATTCGGGGAGCGCAATTCCATCTTTACCATGAATGTATTCAAGAAATAAAATGGATCGATCGTAAATATTGACTCCAGGTTTTGCATCTCTGTAGTTTTCCACTTCGTATTGCATCATTTTTTCAAACCATGCTTTCATATTTGCTTCAGGTGCCAAACCTTCTTTATTAAATTCCATAACTGCTTTGCAAGGAGATTCTGTCATACAATTCAATCCCAATGCCAATAAATTTGGTTTTATCATTTTGCCAGAATCTTCAGGTTTTCCAAATATTAAACTGGTTTTTCCTGAACCTACTGCCCCATCAATAATATATCTTCTAATTATTTTTGAATGTGTCATGGTTATTATTTTGTGATAAAAAGTTTATAAAACTGTCTTTTTTCAAATTAAATACGTATTTTTTCATTTTCAGTTTCATCTTGTTTTTTTATAGGTATTAAAGTTGTTAATTGTTCCTTTTTTCTTAATTCTGTTAATTTGTTTGTTGCCCATTTTCTTTGTTCTGAAGGCATGTGGGAAATTCCTTTTTCAGCCTCATCGTACATGTT
>Ga0334889_1001033_pt1 | contig 39213 bp, 37 predicted proteins | sample GraSluR1_MG_2_FD_207222 | JGI IMG/M metagenome (GOLD analysis project Ga0334889, IMG submission 207222) | Sludge microbial communities from methane-producing bioreactor in Wageningen University, Netherlands - Granular Sludge_8_08-R1 | ecosystem: Engineered > Bioreactor > Anaerobic > Unclassified...
CCACGACAGCGCGCTGCGCCGCCAGCTGGCCGAGGCATCTCAGGCAGCCGACGAGGCGACCCCTGGTATCTGAGCAGCCCGGCCCGCGGACGGCCGTCAGCGGCTGATCCGCAGGCCGGCGGCGACCGCATCGACGGCAGCAGCGTGATCGTCCCGCTCGACCGGGATCGCCGAGAAGAACCAGGTGCGCTCGGGCGCACTGTCGATGACGATCAGCCGCAGCCGGGAACCTTTGGTCTCGAGTTGCGGGTCATCGAAGCGGACGATGAAGTCGGCCTGGGTGCCCGCGACCTCGTCGATGACCACAGACTGCTCGGTGTAGTCGTCCATCGCGACATCGATGCTCACATAGAAGCCGCTGGTCAAGATGCACTGGGCCATCGTCCGTGCCGAGTTGGCGGTGCTGGTGAAACCTGGGTCGGCCAGGATCCCGATCGTCATGGACGATGCCCACGGCCGCTGATAGGGCAGCTGCTGCGAGTAGCCCCAACCGTCTCGTCCCAGCGGCATCCGCGGTTCGGACCGCGGACCCGACCAGTCCGCACCAGGCGAAGGCATCGACAGCGGCCCCACCGTGAGGGGATCCATGGTGACCGCCGACGTGCCCGAGCCCGAAGCGGCTTCGCAGTTCAGCGGCGCGGCGCTGCTGGGGTCCGGGGTCGGGGCCGACGTCTCGTCCCAACCGCTGGCGGTCGGCGCCGCCGAGTTGGTGTCCTCGACACCCGGGCCGGGGCCGCGCCCACCCTGCCAGATGAGCGCGGCCACCACCACGACGGCGACGACAACCACGAGCAGCGCGAGCAGCCAGCCCCGGCCACCATTCCGGCCGGGCGGGCGCGGCGCCGCGCCGGTCCCGGCGGCAGACCGCACATCATTGGTCCACTGCGCCCCGTCCCAGCGCCGCAGCCCTCCGGAGCCCGCGGGATCGGGATACCAGCCGGGCTGACTCATCCCAATCAGGCGTCGATCATCGTGCCGGACAGATAGTCCGCATAGGCCGGCAGATCGAGTTGCCCGTTACCGGAAAGCCCGATCAGCACGACCTGACCGTCCGCATCGTTGTCGGCAGCCCGCAGATGGGCCACCGCTCCGGCGATGGCATGGTTCGACTCGGAGGCCGGGATGATGCCCTCGGCCCGGGCGAAGAGCACGCCCGCGGCGAACGCATCGCGCTGCTTGATCGCGACCGCGTCCAGCAGCTTCTGGTCGTAGGCGGCGCTGACCAGCGGGGACATGCCGTGATAGCGCAGCCCGCCGGCGTGTACGGAGGCCGGCACGAAGTCGGCACCCAGCGTGTACATCTTCAGCAGCGGAGTGAAACCACCGGTGTCGCCGAAGTCGTAACGGTATTCGCCCTGGGTGAGCGACGGCGCCGCGGCCGGCTCGCAGGCCCGCACGTGCACCGAGGCGCCGGCGGTCAGATTCTCATGCAGGAACGGGAAGCTCAGACCGGCCAGGTTCGAGCCGCCGCCCGCGCAGGCGAACAGGTGATCGGGCAGCCTCTCACCCGCGAGCTCCAACTGGGCCAGGGTCTCCAAACCGATGATGGTCTGATGCAACGCCACGTGGTTGAGCACGCTGCCCAGCGAGTAGTTGGCATGCGGATCCTTCGCGGCTTCTTCGATGGCCTCGCTGATGGCCATGCCCAGTGAACCGGTCGTATCGGGGAACCGCTCGCGCAGCTGGCGGCCGATCTCGGTGCGATCCGAGGGGCTCGGCGTCACATGCGCGCCGAAGGTCTCCATCTGAATCCGCCGGTACGGCTTGGTCTCGTAGCTGTTGCGCACCTGCCAGACATCGCAGGTCAGCCCGAACACCTGACAGGCGAACGACAGCGCAGCGCCCCACTGGCCGGCTCCGGTCTCGGTACACAGCCGCTTGATGCCGGCCTGCTTGTTGTAGAAGGCCTGCGCGACCGCCGAGTTCGTCTTGTGGCTGCCGACCGGGGACGCGCCCTCGTACTTGTAGTAGACCCGGGCTTTTGTGCCCAGCGCCTGCTCGAAGCGGTGCGCCCGGTACAGCGGCGACGGACGCCACAGTCGGTAGATCTCGGCCACAGCATCGGGAATCGGGATCCAGCGCTCGGTGCTCACCTCCTGAGCGATCAGCGCCTCCGGGAAGATCGCCGCCAGATCGGCCGGCCCGGCGGGTTGCTTGGTGGCCGGGTTCAGCGGGGGCGGCGGGGGAGTCGGAAGATCGGGAGTGAGGTTGTACCAGTGCGTCGGCATCTGGTCCTCGGGCAGCAGGAACTTGGTGCGCTCATCGGTCATGGGTTGAGGCTAGCTGATCACTGAACTATGGTCGCCGTGGATCATAAGGAGGTTCGCCGGTGCGTCTGGTTCGTCCACTGTTGTGTGCCCTGGCGGCCATCACCGTCGCTGGTTGTGCGAGCGGTCCCGATGCCGGTACGGCAGTCTCGTCCACCCCGGTGGCTTCACCGGGAGCATTCAAGGTCTGCATGGTCGCCGACGAGGCGGGCTTCAGCGATGGCGGGATCAACCAGTTGGCCTACACCGGCATGATGGCGGCCGCCACCGATCTGAAGCTTCTGGTCGGGCAGGCGCAAGCCGATGCCCAGACCGACTACGCGGCATCGATCGCCTCACTGGCCGCCGCGCAGTGCACGCTGATCATCACCGTCGGCCAGCAGCATGCCGGCGACGCTCAGGCCGCAGCGCAGGCCAACTCCGGCGTCAAGTTCCTGCTGGTGGATGCCCAACCGGCCGAACCCCGGGCAAACCTGAAACCACTGCTGTTCGACCTTGCCGACGCCGCCTTCCTGGCCGGTTACGTGGCCGCGGCCCAGACCCAGACCGGCACGGTCGCTGAGCCGACCGGTGCCGACGAGCCCTACCGCAACGGTTTCGCGGCGGGGGTGGACTACTTCAATCAGGCCAAGGGTGCTGCCGTGGCGGTCGTCCCGGATGCTGCTGCCAGCACCGATGGCGTTCGCAAGGTCGTCGACGCGGCCGTCATCAGCGCGATCGGTGAGGCCGCGCGCGGCCAGTTCACCAGCTCGCCGTATTACGGAACGCTGAAGGACGGCGGAGTCGACATCGCGCCGCTGGACGCCTCGGCCGGCGATGAGCTCAAAGCCGAGGTGGAAGCAGTTCGCGCCGCGCTGATCAATGGTTCGGTCACACCGCCGGCCGCGGGTTAGGCTGTCGAACCATGACGAAGCGATGGATGGCGTTCGCCGCCGGGCTGCTGGCATTCGCTCTCGCCGGGTGCGCTCAACCGCCGGTGACCGCCACTACCGACGTCACCGAACCCGATGATTCTGCCGCGGGCAGCTACAAGGCATGCCTGATCACCGACGCCGGCAGCGCGTCCGACGGCAGCCCCGCCCAGCAGGCGATCAGCGGGCTGGATCGTGCGCAGCGCGAACTCGGTATCGAGACCAACTCGGTGACCGCTGATTCGGCCGCCGACTATCCGCGGGTGTTGCAGTCGCTGGTGGACGCCCAGTGCTCCATCGTGGTCGCGCTGGGCAGCGGAATGGCCGATTCGGTCGAGGCTGCGGCAAAGACCAATACCGACGTCCAGTTCGCACTGGTGGATGCCACCCCGAACACGGCCCCGCCCAACCTGCGTCCGGTGTTGTTCAGCACCCACGAATCGTCCTTCCTTGCCGGATACCTTGCTGCCGCCCGTTCGGCCAGCGGCAAGGTCGGCGTCTTCGGCGCGCTGAGCGTGCCTGCGGTCACCGTCTACATGGATGGCTTCGTGCAGGGTGTCGACTATTACAACCAGGCGAAGGGCGCCCAGGTGCAGGCACTCGGCTGGGACCTGGCGGCTCAGACCGGCACCTTTGTTCGCTCCGACGCGGCGCCCTACCAGGACCCGGCGGCCGGGCGGGTGGCCGCCGAGGCGTTGACGGCCCAGGGCGCCGATCTGATCATGGCTGTCGCCGGCGACTCGGGCACCGGCGCTCTGCAGTTGGCGGCCGACACCGGGACCCTCAAGGTGATCTGGACCGACACCAACGGCTGCCTGACCGAGGCCGTCGCCTGCGACCAGCAATTGGGCTCGGTGGTCAAGGATCGCGGCTCGGCCGTGTACGAGCTGATCCGCGCCGACAAGGACGGACGCAATGCCTCCGGGGTCTTCACCGCTGCCTTGCGCAATGACGGCACGGCACTGGTCGAAGCACGGGATGGGGATTTCGGTGCCGACTTGACCGCTGAACTCGACCGAATCGCTAAGGATATCATCGATGGCTCGATAAGCGTGACCTCACCTTCCGCAATTGGCTGACCTGCGAACAGCCGCCCCCGCCACCGAATTGGGAACCCCTAGGATGGTTGACCAATAGGGCGGATGAAGGGCGGTTTGATGTCTGGGGCGAAGCCACAAGAGCTTGCACAGCCCATCTTGGGGGTGCCCGCAAAGTCGGCGATCTATCTGACCGTGACCGTGCGGGCAGGTTCCGAGCAGGCGGTGCGTGAAGGGCTCGCAGACGTGCCCGGACTTAAGCGTTCTGTCGGGTTCCGCGTCCCCGAGACGGGGCTCAGCTGCGTGACCGGCATCGGTTCGCGGTTCTGGGATCGCGCGTATGCCGATCTGCCGAGGCCGTCGGGGCTGCACCCGTTCATTGCGCTGACCGGGTCGGTCCATACGGCGGTCAGCACGCCAGGAGACGTTTTCTTCCACCTGCGCGCTTCTCAGCCTGATATGTGTTTCGAATTGGCCCGCCAGTTGATGCTCCATTTCGACGGCATGGTCGATGTCGAGGACGAGGTCTACGGCTTCCGCTATTTCGATGAGCGTGATCTGCTCGGATTCGTGGATGGCACCGAGAACCCCGAGCCTCCGGTCGACGACATCACCGCAGCGCTGATCGCCGATGACCCGCTCTACAACGGCGGCAGCTATCTGGTCGCCCAGAAGTATCTGCACAATATGAGCGCCTGGGATGCGCTGCCGGTCGAGGAGCAGGAACGGGTGATCGGCCGCACCAAGCTCAGTGACATCGAACTGCCCGATGACGTCAAGCCGTCGAACAGTCACGTCGCGTTGAACGTGATCGAGGACGCCGACGGCAACGAGCTCCAGATCGTCCGTGACAATCTGCCGTTCGGGCGCGTCGGGCAGAGCGAATTCGGCACCTATTTCATCAGCTACGCCGCCGACCCGGCGGTAACCGAGCAGATGCTCACGAACATGTTCATCGGCAATCCGCCGGGCAATTACGACCGCATTCTCGATTTCTCGACGGCGGTCACCGGATGCCTGTTCTTCGTCCCCCCGATCGGGTTGCTCGACGATCCGGAATCGTATGCCGATCTTCCTGCCGAACCGTGCAAGTCCACAAATTCAACGCATTCATCACGTACCGACGGCTCGCTGGGTATCGGCAGCTTGAAAAGGAGTGGTCAGAAATGAACAACCTGCATCGCGGACTAGCCCCGATCTCCGAGGCTGCATGGGAACAGATCGAGGACGAGGCGCGCCGCACCTACACGCGGTGGATCGCTGGGCGTCGGGTCGTCGACGTCACCGGCCCCGAAGGCTTCGAGCTGTCGGCGGTCGGCACCGGGCACCTGCGGGCGATCGAGGGCGTCGCGGAGGGCGTCATCACCAGCCAGCGCGCGGCCAAGCAGGTCATCGAACTGCGGGTCCCGTTCCGGGTGACCCGTCAGGACGTGGACGATGTGGAGCGCGGCTCCGAGGATTCGGACTGGCAGCCGGTCAAGGATGCCGTCCAGCAGATCGCGCTGGCCGAGGACCGGGCGATCTTCCACGGCCTGGGCTCGGCGGGGATCGACGGCATCGCACCCACCAGCAGCAACCAGCTCGTCCACGCCTCCGACGACGTGACCGAGTTCCCCGAAGCCGTCGCACACGCGGTCAATGAACTGCGCCTGGCCGGGGTCGGCGGCCCCTACAGCCTGCTGCTGTCGGCCGATCTGTACACCGAGGTCTCGGAGACCAGCGATCACGGCTATCCCATCGTCGATCATCTGGCGCGGATGCTTGACGGCGAGATCATCTGGGCACCCGGGCTGGAAAGCGGCGGCCTGTTGGTGACCACCCGCGGTGGCGATTACGAGTTGTACCTGGGCCAGGACCTGTCGATCGGCTACCTCTCGCACAACGCCGACACCATCGAGCTGTACCTGCAGGAGTCGTTCACCTTCCTGGCTTACACGGCCGAGGCCAGCGTGGTGCTCCAGATCGAGGCGGACGAGGACTGAACCGCCCGGTGATGGCCGGCTGGGACGAGCTGCTGGCTGCGGCTCGGGAGATGACCACCCGCAGCTACGCTCCCTACTCGAAGTACCCGGTGGGTGCTGCCGGCACGGCCGACGATGGACGCCTGGTCACCGGCTGCAATGTCGAGAACGCTTCCTACGGGTTGACGCTGTGCGCCGAGTGCGGGCTGATCTCGCAGCTGATCGCGACTGGAGGCGGACGGCTGGCCGCGTTGTGCTGCGTCGACGCGTCCGGAACCGTCATCATGCCGTGCGGACGCTGCCGCCAGCTCTTGTGGGAGCACGGCGGTCCCGATCTCCAGGTGCTGACTCCGAACGGGCCACAAGCCATCTGCGATCTCCTGCCGCAGGCCTTCGGCCCGGCAGATCTCATGCGCTAGCCTGTCGCTCGTGATCATCGCAGCCGCAGACGGTTCGTCCTTGTCGAACCCCGGTCCTTCGGGCTGGGCGTGGTACATCGACGACGATCACTGGCACGCCGGGGGCTGGCCGAAAGGCACGAACAACAAGGGCGAGCTGTACGCGGTGCTCGATCTGCTGCGCTCGACCGCACATCTGCCGGACGAGCCGTTGAAGATCTTGTGCGACAGCCAGTACGTCATCAATGCCGTCACCAAGTGGATGCCCGGCTGGAAACGGAAGGGCTGGAAAAAGGCCGACGGCCAGCCCGTGCTCAACCAGGATCTGCTGAAGGCCCTGGACGAGGCTCTGGTGGGCCGCGACGTCAGCTTCGAGTGGGTCAAGGGTCACGCGGGGCATGCGATGAACGAGGCCGCCGATGAGCGGGCCCGGGCAGCAGCGACCGCCTACCGGGACGGCACCGCCGTGGAGCACGGACCGGGCTTCGGGTCGGTCGAGGCGGCCGAAGCAGCGGTCCTCGAAGAGATACCGGTTGCCTCACCAGCGGCTGCTGCACAGCCCGCGGCGAGGCCAGCTGCGCCCGCGTTGCCGGCTCAGGGGCAGCCCCGGCCGACGTCGGCGACCGAATTCGACCCCGGCATCCAGACGGTCATCGGCTACGAGAAAGAACTGCTCTCCGACAAGGTGCGCAGCGATCCCATGAGGGTGCGCGAGCTGTTGCACCCGCAGTTCAGCGAGTTCGGCGCGTCCGGGAGGATCTGGACACGCAACCGGCTGCTGGCGGATATCGCGCCGATGCCTGTGCGGGTGAGCTACGAACCGATCGCCGCCGACCGGCTGGCAGACGATGTGATCCTGTTGCGCTGGCGGGCGGTCGGCGCCCACAGCACCTGGCTGCGCAGTTCGGTCTGGCAGCTGGTGGATGGTAGTTGGCGGCTGCTGTTCTCGCAGGGCACGCAGGTGCCGTAACCGGTCCCAGCCCTTGCCGGAAAGGACCTAGGCGTAGGTGGCGCACCGGCCCGCAACGTCGATGTTGCCGTTGCCCTGATCGAAGTCGATCTTTGCCGATGCGAGAGTGCCTCGTCCGCGGTCGCCGAAGTAGAAGTTGCCCTTCATCACGTCGGGGTTGCCCATCAGCCCATCTGCCACCCAGGTGTCTGCGATCTGCCTCGCTACCGCCTCGTTTGCCTGGGTGATCTCCAGAAAATCGACATTGTCGGTGGCGGTGTCCAGATCGCGGGTGCTGAACTGGCCGGTCAGGCTCACCTTGGTGCCGTCGGCTCCGGACGAGTTCGTGCAGGGGGCTTCAGACACGCTCAACGGCACCACCCACAACAGGTCAGGGCCGGCTGCTCGCAGGGTGCTGTCATACAGCGCGGACAGGTCCTCGCGGACGGCAGCGACAGGTACCGCCGGATCAAGCGGCTCGACGGGCTCTGCTGTGGGATATGTCTGCGCCGGTGCCTCGTCGACGCCGCCGGTGCTGGAAGAAGACGCCGTCTGGGAGGAGTACGGGCTGTGGTACCGGCCGTGCTGGACGAGCAGCCAGCCCTGCCGCGCGATGACGAGGACGAGACCCGCGGCGATCAGCCGCCAGGCGATCCGTCGTGCCGCGGGTGGGAGCCGCAGATCCTGCTTTCGTTGTCGCCAGGCGAGCCCTGCTGCTCCGGCTGCGGTCACGATGATCCACAGCGACAGCGGTGGCGTCAGCCATTTCGACCAGGCCGACGCGTGGTAGGTCAGCCGGACCAGCGCGTCGAGCAGCACCATGACCAGTGCGTAGCCACCGGCGAGAATCCCTGCCCTCGCGATCCGGCTCCGCGTGTTCATTGCCGCCGCGGTGAGTGCTCCGATGAGGACGGACAGTGCCGCGCTGGTGGGCAGGCGGGTGATGCCGTACAGCCGGATGGTCAGAAGTACCGACGTGAGCCCATATCCGCCGGTTGTGCTGTCGAGCCACACCGAGACGGCGATGATCGCTACCAATGTCTGCAGCGACCCGATCCACAGCGCATGACCGATCACCCGCAACGCCGACATCCGACACGTAGTCACAATCCCGATTTCTCCTCAGACCCTCTGCTACGCGTGGTAGGACGCGTTGTCCTCCCGGCTCGTCCGCTCGGCACATCCAGGCTTACGTGGCGCACTTGCTGAGGACGAGGATATTGCCGTAGCCATCAAGAAACTCGATCTTTGCGGTCGCGAGGGTCTCGGTTTCCAGAACTTCGAAGTACCAGCTGCCGAGGACCGTCTTCGGGTTGTTCATCAATCCGTCGGCAATCCAAGCGTTGGCGATCTGCTCGGCCGCTACCTTGTTCTCCTCAACTATCTTCCGGAGGTCGACGCTGTCGACGGGATGATTGAGATCGCGGACCGTGAACCGACCGGTCAGTGCGAACACGGAGCCGTCGGCTCCGGATGGCGTTGAGCACGGGTCCTCCGACATGGCCAGAGGAATCGACCAGCGCAGGTCGGGTGGCGCGGCCCGCACGGTGCTGTCATATAGCGCGGACAGCTCGTCCCGGACTGCGGGGATGGACGGCACTGGCTTCAGGTAGCTGGTGACGGACGGTGTTGCCGTCTGGGAGGTGGTCTGGTGATTGGACGCACGGTAGCGGTTGGCGACCTGCCAGCTTTGCCAGGCCAGGACCATGGCCAGCCCGACAGCGATCGCTCGCCAGGCCATCTTCCGTCCATCGGAGGAGAGCCGCAGATCCTGCTTTCGTTGCCGCCAGGCGAGCCCTGCTGCTCCGGCTGCGGTCACGATGATCCACAGCGACAGCGGTGGCGTCAGCCATTTCGACCAGGCCGACGCATGGTAAGTCAGCTGGACCAGCGCGTCGAGCAGCACCATGACCAGTGCGTAGCCACCCGCGAGAATCCCTGCCCTCGCGATCCGGTTCGGCGCGTTCATCGCCGCCGCGGTGAGTGCTCCGATGAGGACGGACAGTGCCGCGCTGGTGGGCAGGCGGGTGATGCCGAATAGCCGGATGGTCAGAAGTACCGACGTGAGCCCGTACCCGCCGGCTGTGCTGTCGAACCACACCGAGACGGCGATGATCGCTACCAACATCAGCAGCGACCCGATCCACAGCGCATGACCGATCACTCGCAGCACTGGCGTCCGGTATCGCGCTGGCGTCCGGTATGAGGTCACGGGTCGATTATTCCTCACGCATTCGCGGCGGCCGTCGGCGCATCGTCTGCGCGATCGGCGGGTCTGCCGGCGACCGGCCGGCAACAGCCCTGAGCGGTGGGTGGCCCACCAGCGCCGAGCCCCTAGACTGTGGACCATGTGCGCTCACATTCTTGCTACCGCTGCCTGGCCCTATGCGAATGGGCCGCGTCATATCGGGCATGTCTCCGGCTTCGGGGTGCCCTCGGACGTTTTCGCGCGGTACATGCGAATGTCGGGTCACGAGGTACTGCTGGTCTCCGGCTCGGACGAGCATGGCACCGCCATTCAGGTGAAGGCCGAATCGGAGGGGCTCACCCCGCAGGAGGCCGCTGACAAGTACCACCGTGTCATCGTGCAGGACCTGCAGGGCCTGGGGCTCAGCTACGACCTGTACACCCGCACCACGACCGACAACCATGCCAAGGTCGTGCAGGAGATGTTCCGCGTCCTGTACGACAACGGCTACATCGTGCAGAAGACCCTGATGGGTGCCATCTCGCCGTCCACCGGGCGCACGCTACCCGACCGCTACATCGAGGGCACCTGCCCGATCTGCAAGTTCGAGTTCGCCCGGGGCGACCAGTGCGACAACTGCGGCAACCAACTCGATCCGATCGACCTGATCAACCCGCACAGCCGCATCAACGGAGAGACTCCGGAGTTCCGTGAGACCGAGCACTTCTTCCTGGATCTGCCCGCGTTGGCCGACCAGTTGAAGGAATGGCTCGACACCCGCCAGGACTGGCGTCCCAACGTGTTGAACTTCAGCTACAACTACGTCAAGGAGCTCAAGCCGCGCGCCATCACCCGCGACCTCGACTGGGGCATCAAGATCCCGATCGACGGCTGGCGCGACGACGACATGAAGCGCATCTACGTCTGGTTCGACGCGGTCACCGGCTACCTGTCGGCATCGATCGAATGGGCCAAGCGCACCGGCAATCCCGACGCCTGGCGCGACTGGTGGAACGACCCCAGCGCTCGCTGCTACATGTTCATGGGCAAGGACAACATCGTCTTCCACTCGGTCATCTGGCCCTCGATGCTGCTCGGCGTCAACGGCCAGGGAAGCCGCGGCGGCAACCCCAGCCAGTGGTTCGGAATCCTCGATCTGCCGACCGAGGTCGTCAGTTCCGAGTTCCTCACCATGAAGGGCTCAAAGGTCGACACCTCCCACGGGCACGTCATCTACGTCGGCGACTTCCTGCGTGAATTCGGACCCGACTCCCTGCGCTACTACATCGCGGTGGCCGGCCCCGAAGCCCGCGACACCGACTTCACCTGGGACGAGTTCGTCCGTCGCAACAACACCGAGTTGGCCAACGAGTGGGGCAACCTCGTGAACCGCTCGGTTTCGATGGCCCACAAGAACAACGGCGCCATTCCGCCGGCTCACGAATTGCTGCCGGTCGACGTCGAACTGCTCGAGCACAGCAAGGCTGCCTTCGACACGGTCGGCACGCTGCTGGAGCAGCGTAAGTTCAAGCAGGCGATCACCGAGGCGATGCGGGTGGTGAGTTCGGCCAATCAGTACCTGTCGCAGACCGAACCCTGGAAGCTGAAGGACGACACCGACCGTCGCGACACGGTGCTGCACGTCGCTTTGCAGATCGTCTCGGATGCCAATACGCTGCTGACGCCCTTCTTGCCGCACTCTGCGCAGCGGGTGTTCGAACTGCTCGGCGGTGAGGGCGTCTGGGCGGCCCAGCCCGAGATCCACGAGGTGGACGAAGGCCCGGGCACCGCAACATACCCGGTGCTGACCGGTGACTACGCCCACGAACAGGCCGTCTGGCAGTCGCGTCCGATCGTTGCGGGCACCCCGCTGGTGAAGCCGACCCCGTTGTTCCGCAAACTGGACGACTCGCTCGGCGAGACCGGCCCCGAGTGGGCTCCGATCGCCTAGACCGCCGGTGTTGCGACAAGCCACCAGCCCCTGGCAACCGACCGCTCGGCTGGCCGGCGACCTGGAGCGCGCCCGGCAGGTGCTGACCCAAGCGTCCAGCGTCGTCGTGCTGACCGGTGCGGGGATCTCGACCGACTCCGGCGTCCCGGACTACCGCGGGCCGAATTCGATCAGGGCCACTCCGATGCTGTTCAGTGAGTTCGTTTCAGACCCCGCGGCCCGACAGCGCTACTGGGCGCGCAACTATCAGGGCTGGGCTCATCTTCGCGACGCACAGCCGAACGCCGGCCACCGTGCGATCGCGTCGTGGGAGCGCGGCGGACGACCCACCGCCCTGGCCGGGGTGATCACCCAGAACGTCGACGGGCTGCACGAAGCCGCCGGCACCCAGCGCCTGATCACCCTGCACGGGCGCTCGGCCGACGTCATCTGCCTGAGCTGCGGCGAGCTGATCGACCGGGCGGGACTCCAGACCAGGCTGGCCGAACTCAACCCGGATGTCGAGCCGATGCGCCGGCTCGAGCATGCCGAACTGCGTCCGGATGCCGACGCCGAGGTCGCCGACTGGCGCGGCTTCCGGGTGCCGGAATGCGAGCGGTGCGGTGGTGTGCTCAAGCCCGATGTGGTCTTCTTCGGCGAGTCCGTGCCCAAGCACCGGGTGAGTGCCGCGATGGCCTGGTGCGGTGGTGCGGACGCGCTGCTGGTGGCCGGGTCGAGCCTGACCGTGATGTCAGGGTTGCGTTTCGCGCGCCAGATGGCCAAACAGGGCAAACTGATCGTCATCATCAATCACGGCGCGACCCGCGCCGACGACCTGGCTGCCGTCCGCTTGGATATTCCGCTCTCGGCGGCCTTGGCTAGACTGACCACGGAGGTATGAGATGTCTTCTGCAGTACCGTCACCGCTGATCGAAATGGCTGGTGGAGTGCTTATTCCGCAGCTCGGATTCGGCACCTACAAGGCCACGTCATCGGAGGCGTATTCGAGCGTGCGGGCCGCGCTCGATGCGGGATATCGGCACATCGATACCGCCGAGATGTACGGCAACGAGCCAGACGTGGGCAGGGCCATTGCCGACAGCGGTTTGGCCCGTGACGAGGTGTTCATCACCAGCAAGCTCAACAACCCCTTCCACGAGCCCGCGGCCGCCCGACGGGCATTCGCTCAAACGCTGGAGGATCTGCAGGTCGAGGCCGTCGACCTCTTCCTCATCCACTGGCCCATGGCCAAGACGACCGATTACGTGGCGACCTGGCGGACGATGCTCGAGTTCCAGGCCGACGGCCGGGCTCGCGCCGTGGGTGTCTCGAACTTCGAGCCGAAACACCTGCGGGCGATCATCGACGCCACCGGTGTGAAGCCGGCACTGAACCAGATCGAGATCCACCCGTATCTTGCCCAGCGTGAGCTCGTCGATTTCGACACCGAACTGGGGATCGTCACTGCGTCCTGGTCGCCGTTGGGCCGCGGCGCGCTGCTGACCGACCCGGTGCTCACCTCGATAGCCGATGAATTGGGACGCAGCACCGCCCAGGTGATCATCCGCTGGCATCTGCAGCGCGGCTTGGTGGTCATCCCCAAGTCCGTGCATCCCGAGCGCATCGCGAGCAATGCCGACGTCTTCGATTTCGAGCTGTCGGACGACCAGATGGCCCGCATCAACTCACTCGACCGCGGTCAGCGCACCGGATCGAGTCCCGACAATGTGGAACTGGCATGACCCTGACTGCGTCCGACGTCGAGAAGGCGGCGGGGAGCCTGGCCCGGGTGGCCCGGCGGACCGAGTTGGACTACAACGAACGGCTGAGCAAGCTGACCGGTGCTCAGGTGCTGCTCAAGCGCGAGGACCTGCAGCCGGTCCGTTCCTACAAGCTGCGTGGCGCCTACCACCTGATGAGCACGCTCACCACGACCGAGCGGGCGGCCGGCGTGGTCTGCGCGTCCGCGGGTAATCACGGCCAAGGGGTGGCTTATGCGTGCGCCCGGCTGGGCATCAAGGGGCGTATCTTCTGCCCGACGACCACTCCACGGCAAAAGCGCGATCGGATGAAGTCGCTGGGCGGAGACTGGGTGGATCTGGTCTTCGTCGGCAACTCCTACGACGAGGCGGCAGCGGCCGAGAAATCGGTCGCCCAGACCACCGGCGCGATCCAGGTGCCGGCCTTCGACGACCTGCGGACGATCGCCGGGCAGGGCACCGTCGCCATTGAGATCGTCGATCAGCTGGGGACCGCTCCCGATGTGCTGCTCGTCCCGGTCGGCGGGGGAGGCCTGCTGGCCGGCTGCCTGACCTGGCTGCACGAGCGCTGGCCTGCCACCCGGGTGATCGGGGTCGAGCCGGCCGGGGCCGCGTCCATGCAGGCTGCGCTGCGGGCGGGCCACCCGGTGCGGTTGGACCACATCGAGACCTTCGCCGACGGCGTGGCGGTTCGCAAGGCCGGTGACAAGACCTTCGAGATCATCAACCGGATCGGCTGCGACTGGGCGACGGTCGCCGAAGGCCAGATCTGCAGCGAGATGCTCGACCTCTACCAGGTGGACGGTGTGATCGCCGAGCCGGCGGGTGCGCTGGCGTCCGCGTCGCTGCGCAGCGTCGTCAGCGTTGAGCCCGATCAGACGGTGGTTGCGATCGTCACGGGTGGCAACAATGACGTCTCGAGGTATTCGGAGATCATCGAACGCTCGCTGGTCTTCGAAGGACGCAAGCACTATTTCTTGGTGCAGTTCCCTCAGGAGCCGGGCGCATTGCGGCACTTCGTGGACAGCGTGCTGGGTCCCGACGACGACATCGTCTTGTTCGAGTACACCAAGCGCAGCAACCGGGAACTCGGCCCAGCCCTGGTCGGGATCGAGATCGGCGATCCGGCGAATTTGCCGGACTTGCTGCGGCGGCTCGCCGATTCACCGTTGCAGGTCGAAGCCATCGACCCCGACAGCCCGTTCTACCGCTTCCTCGTCTGACCTTGGGTTGCCGGCTCACACCGGAGGGGCACGGCACACGACAAACGGCCAGGGACCATGTGTTCGACACATGCTCCCTGGCCGTTATGAATCGTCGGATCATGCCACCAGGTGATCTTGCCGCCACCAGGACACCGTGCCGGTGCCGGTGGCCGCAATCATCAGGCGGCGGCTGCCACGGCCTTCTTCTTGTTGGCCCCGATCTGCTTGAGCACCGTCACCAGCAGTGCGGCGACCAGAGTGCCCGCGATGATGCTGACCACAAATCCCCAGAACGGGTCGATCGCGAAGAAGACGAACAGGCCACCATGCGGAGCCTTCGAGCCCACACCCAAAGCCATGCACAGTGCGCCGGTCACCGCGCCACCGGCCATCATGGACGGGATCACCCGCAGCGGATCTGCCGCCGCGAACGGGATAGCGCCTTCGGAGATGAACGCTGCGCCCAGCAGCCAGGCTGTTGTGCCGTTCTCCTGCTCGGCCGGGGTGTAGAGGTTGCGGCGCACCGTGGTCGACAGGGCCATCGCCAGCGGCGGAACCATGCCGGCAGCCATCACGGTCGCCATGATCATCCAGGACGCCTCGGTGCCTTGGGAAAGCCCCGCGGTGGCGAACAGGTAGGCCGCCTTGTTGACCGGGCCGCCGAGGTCGAAGCACATCATCAGGCCGAGGATCACGCCGAGTAGCACCGCGGACGCGCCGGTCATGCCGGTCAGCCAGTCCTGCAGACCGGTCATGGCCGCCGCCAGCGGACGGCCCAGCAGAAGCAGCATCAGCAGACCGACGAGCATGGTCGTGAGCAGCGGAATAATGACCACGGGCATCAGTCCGGCCAGCCAGCGCGGCGGTTTCAGTGAGGTCAGCCACAGCGCGACCAGACCTGCCAGGATGCCGGTGACGAGGCCACCGATGAAGCCTGCGCCGATGGCCACCGACAGCGCACCACCGATGAAGCCAGGAGCGATGCCGGGGCGTCCGGCAAGCCCGAAGGCGATGTAGCCCGACAGGGCCGCAACCAGGAAGCCCATGCCCCAGCCGCCGAGAGATGCCAGCAGCGCACCGATGTACAACGCAAGCCCGGAAGCCGAGGTCGTCATCTCGACGCCGCCCGACATATAGGTCTGCGCGTCCGGCAGGTTCCACAGCGAGTAGTTGAGTGCCACGTCGTTCGAGACGAACGCCACGTCATAGCCACCGACAGCGAAGCCGAGCGCGATGAGCAGGCCACCTGCAGCCACGAACGGGATCATGTACGAGACGCCGGTCATGACCGCCTGCTGGATGCGCTTGCCCCAGCCGACCTGCACGCCGCCCTCAGCAGCCTCCGAGCCACCTTCACCGCTCGCGGCCACGCGGCGAGCGTTCGGGTCCTTGGCTGCCGCGACGGCTTCGTCGAGCATCTTGCCGGCTTCCGACATCGGACGCTTGACGCTGGATTCGATCAGCGGCATGCCGGCGAACCGGTCGCGTCCGGTGACGCCGACATCGGCAGCGATGATGATGGCGCCGGCTTTGGCGATGTCATCCGGGGTGAAGGGGACGACCCCACCCGAGCCCTGAGTCTCGACGTGCAGCTCGATGCCCTTCTCCTTGGCTGCCTCCTCCAGCGCCTCCGCCGCCATATAGGTGTGGGCGATGCCGGTCGGGCAGGAGGTGATCGCCAAGATCACCGGCTTGGCGGGTTCCCCGGCCGGGGCGGGCGCAGTGCTGGCGGCCGGGACAGGCGCCGGGGCCGCGGCTGGCTTGGGCTCATCGGGCTGGACGATCGCCGAGATCAGGGCGGCGGCTTCGGCCGGCGTCTTGGCCGCACGCAACGAGGCCAGGAAATCCTTGCGGACCAGCGCCCTGGAGAGCTTGGCCAACAGCTTCATGTGGGCATCGCCGGTGCCCTCCGGCGCGGCGATGCCGATGATCAGGTCGGCGGGCCCATCCTTCGACCCGAAGTCGACCGGTTCGGCCAGCCGGATCAGTCCCAGCGATGCCTCCTTGACGGCCGCCGCGCGGCAGTGCGGAATCGCGATGCCGCCGGGCATGCCGGTGGTGAACTGCGCTTCGCGCTTTTCGAATGCATCCAGCAAACCTGCGCGATCAGCGCGTCCGCTGGCAGCGATCAACGTCGCCATCTCGGCGATGACTGCATGTTTGTCGCCAGTGACAGTAACCCCGAGTCTGACCAGCTCGGGAGTGATAAGCGGTTCGGTCATCGCGTTTCCTCTCTGATCGCAGGCTCTCGCCGGCGAGATTGTGCTACAAAACAGGCCACGTTCAGTCGAGCGGGCCGACCGTGCTGTCGGGGGAGGCCGACGGGCAATCTCAGGGCTGCGATCATGCCCGCACAACCTCAATTCCATTGTCTTCGAATAGTTGGGTGTAGGAGTCAGACAGGCCGGAGTCGGTGACCAGTACGTCGATTTCGCCGAGTTCGGCGAAGGTGACGAGCTGAACCAGACCTGCCTTCGACGAATCGGCGAGCACGATACGCCGGCCCGCCTGGGTGACCATCGCGGTCTTCGTGGCTGCCTCGTCCACATCGGGGGTGGTGAACCCCGCAGCGCTCATGCCGTTGCAGCCGATGAAGGCCACGTCGGGATGCAACCTGGACAGGGCTTGGACGGTGTCGACGCCGACCGCGGCGTGAGTGCTGTGACGCAGCCGCCCGGGAAGCAGGTCGAGCCGGTCGGTGGTGACCATCAACGCGGCCTGTGCGATGCCGACGGCGTTGGTGACCACCTGAAGATTCCTGCCGCTCAGATAGCCCACCAGCTCGAGAGTGGTGGAACCCGCGTCGAGCAGGACGGACTTGAGTGGGCCGGTGGGCAGGAACCGGGAGGCGGCCAGTGCGATGCGCTTCTTTGCCGCCGTGTTCGTGCTCAATCTGGTCGGCAGGTCCGGTTCGGGATCGGCTGTGCGCTTGGCGATGGCCCCGCCGTGCACCCGGGTAAGCAGCCCCGAGGACTCGAGAGTATCGAGGTCGCGCCGGATCGTCTCGGTGACGACGTCGTAGCGTTCGGCGAGTTCGGCCACGGTCACCCGGCCGTCCCTGTCAAGCGCGTCACAGATCAGCTGTCTGCGTTCCTCGGCATACATGTGGTGGCACAACTCCAAGCTCCCGTTGCTTCGACGCCTGCGATGGCGCGTGTCGATAACGAAGACAATACACACAAATGCCATGCAATACAACTGTTGTTATGTGTGGTTTTTGGCGAATGGTCGCGGCGTGCGCCCGGCGAGGCTTTGGCGGACGGGTGGCCGCGCATTATCGCAGATGTGCGAAGCTGGGGAACGTGGCAGACACACGAACATGGCAAACGATGGACGGGAACGAGGCCGCCGCGCGCGTGGCGCACGCCCTCAGCGAGGTCATCGCGATCTACCCCATCACGCCCTCGTCGGCGATGGCCGAGTCGTCGGACGCCTGGAGCGCGGCCGGACGCACGAACATCTGGGGTGAGGTTCCCGAGGTCGTCGAGATGCAGTCCGAGGCCGGGGCAGCGGGCGCGCTGCACGGCGCGGTCACCAAGGGCACCCTGGGAACGACCTTCACCGCTTCGCAGGGCCTGCTGCTGATGATCCCGAATATGTACAAGATCGCCGGTGAGCTCACTCCGGCGGTCATTCACGTGGCGGCTCGCACCATTGCCACGCACGCGTTGAGCATCTTCGGAGATCACTCCGATGTGATGGGCTGCCGGATGACCGGCTGGGCGATGCTGTGTGCCAGCAGCGTGCAGGAAGCCCATGATTTCGCGCTCGCCTCGCACGCCGCCACGCTGCGTACCCGGGTGCCCTTCCTGCACTTCTTCGATGGCTTCCGCACCAGCCACGAGGAGAACAAGATTCAGGTGCTCAGCCGCGACGACCTGCGGGCGCTGGTGCGCGAAGAAGACGTTCTGGCCCATCGCGAGCGCGGGCTCACTCCGGACGCGCCGAGCATTCGCGGCACCGCACAGAATCCCGACGTCTTCTTCCAGGCGCGTGAGGCCTCCAATCTGTTCTACGACGCGGTGCCCAAGGTTGTTGCGGAGGTCTTCGACGAGCTAGCCGAGCGCACCGGACGCCGCTACTCGCTGGTCGAGTATCACGGCGCGCCCGACGCGCAGCGGGTCGTCATCGTCCTCGGTTCTGCCTGGGGTACCACCTGTGAGGCGGTCGACGAACTGGTGGCCCGCGGCGAGAAGGTCGGCGTGGCGACGTTGCGGCTCTATCGTCCGTTCCCGGCCGCCGAGCTGATCGCCGCACTGCCGGCCACCACCACCTCGATCGCGGTGCTCGACCGCACCAAGGAACCCGGTGCTGCCGGCGAGCCGCTGTTCACCGATGTGATGGTTGCCGCCGCGGAGAATGCCACCCGCTTCGACGCCGGCATGCCGGCGATCATCGGCGGACGCTACGGCCTGTCGAGCAAGGAGTACACCCCTGCGATGGCGGCCGCCGTGTTCGCCGAACTGGCCGCCGACCAGCCCAAGAGGCGCTTCACGGTCGGCATCAACGACGACGTGACGCATCTTTCGCTGCCGGTACCCGCCGATTTCCGCACCTCGACCGACGCGCTCACGGCGGTCTTCTTCGGTCTGGGTTCGGACGGCACCGTCGGTGCGGCCAAGAACACCGTCAAGATCATCGGATCGGATCCGCGACGCTACGCGCAGGGCTACTTCGTCTACGACTCCCGCAAGTCGGGAGCAACCACCGTCAGCCATCTGCGCTTCGGTGAGAAGCCGATCAACTCGGCCTATCTCATCGACCGGGCCGACTTCGTCGCGGTGCACCAGTTCGAGCTGCTTTTCCAGATGCGCACTCTCGATCTGGCCAAGCCCGGTGCCACCGTGCTGCTCAACTCGCCCTACGGCGACCGCACCTGGGACGAGTTGCCCGCCGAGATCCGCGATCTGATCGTCCAACGTGAGTTGTCGGTCTGGGTGATCGACGCCGCTGCCGTCGCACACGCTGCCGGCCTGGGTAAACGCATCAACACCGTGATGCAGCCCTGCTTCTTCTATCTGTCGGGCGTGGTTGCGCGCTCCGATGCGATCTCGCAGATCAAGGCCTCCGTCGAGGCGACCTACGGCCGCCGCGGACGCACGGTGGTGGAGCGCAACTTCGCGGCCATCGACGGCGCCATCGCCGCGCTGGAGCCGTTGAGGATCACCGAAGCCGGCACCACGACGATTCACCGGATGCCTCCGATGCCCGACAGTGCGCCGGACTTCGTCAAGCAGGTCACCGCGACGATGCTGCGTGGCGAGGGCGATCTGCTGCCGGTCAGTGCGATGCCGGTCGACGGCACTTGGCCCAGCGGTACCGCGAAGTTCGAGAAGCGTGGTATCGCCGAGGAGATCCCGATCTGGGATCCGAGCCTGTGCATCGACTGCGGCAAGTGCGCGATCGTCTGCCCGCATTCGGCGATTCGCATCAAGGTGGCCCCGGCCGACGAGCTGGAAGGCGCGCCGGACACCTTCAAGTCGAAGCCCTACAAGGACCGCAATCTCAAGGGTCACCAGCTGGTCGTCCAGGTCGCCCCCGACGATTGCACGGGCTGCGGAATCTGCGTCGATGTCTGCCCGGCACGGTCGAAGACCGAAGTCAAACACAAGTCGATCAACCTCGAACCGCGACGCGATCACCTGGACGCCGAGCGCGCCAATTACGACTTCTTCCTGGGAATCCCCGACCTCGACCGCACGAAGGTGCGCCACGATCAGGTCAAGGGCGCCGCCCAGTTGGAGCCGCTGTTCGAGTTCTCGCTGGCCTGCTCGGGTTGTGGTGAGACGCCGTATATCCGCACGCTCACCCAGCTGTTCGGTGACCGGCTGATCATGGCGAATGCGACCGGGTGCTCGTCCATCTACGGCGGCAACCTGCCGACCAGCCCGTTCACCACCAATGCGCAGGGCCGCGGCCCGGCCTGGAGCAACTCGCTGTTCGAGGACAACGCCGAGTTCGGGCTGGGGATTCGGCTGGCTTGGGAGATGCAGAACTCGCAGGCGCGCCGGCTGCTGGGTGAGCTGCGTGGGTCACTGGATGAGGAGCTGGTGGCGGGGATTCTCGGCGCCGATCAGTCCGGTGAAGCCGGAATCATCGCCCAGCGCGAGCGGGTGGCTGTGCTGAAACAGCAGCTGGCCGGTGTCGGTGATGCCAAGGCGTCGACGCTGTTGACCCTTGCGGACGAACTGGTGACCAAGAGCGTGTGGATCGTTGGTGGGGACGGCTGGGCCTACGACATCGGCTCGGGCGGTCTGGACCATGTGCTCGGGTCGGGGCGCAATGTCAACGTGCTGGTGCTCGACACCGAGGTCTATTCCAACACCGGCGGGCAGGCGTCCAAGGCCACCCCGCGCGGTGCGGCGGCGAAGTTCGCGACCGCCGGCAAGAGCTCGCCGAAGAAGGATCTGGGCATGATCGCGCAGGCCTACGGCAATGTCTATGTGGCTCAGATCGCGATGGGCGCCAATCAGCAGCAGACGGTGCGCGCGCTGTTGGAGGCCGAGGCCTGGGACGGCCCGAGCATCGTGATCGCCTACAGCACCTGCATCGCGCACGGCATCGACATGCAGACCTCGATGACTCACCAGGCGAACGCGGTGGCGACCGGCTACTGGCCGCTCTACCGCTTCCGCCCGACCGAGGAGTCCGAGGGCATCCCGCTGCACCTGGATTCGAAGGCGCCCGTGGGTGCGGTCGCCGACTACATGGCCGACGAGGCCCGGTACGCGATGCTGAGACGCTCGAATCCCGAGCGCGCCGCCCAGCTGTTCGCTCTGGCCCAAGCAGATGCGGACGAGCGCTGGCACTATTACAGCCAACTCGCCGGCGTCCAGCGGGCGTTGCCCGCCGACCATGGCGACGCGGCCAGCGAAGCCGAATCGGGTCCGAAGGAGAGCTGAGTCATGGCAGATCTGACAACGTCGTATCTGGGTTTGGACCTGCGAGCGCCGATCATCGCGTCGTGCAGCCCGCTGACCGGACACGAGGACTCGTTGCTGCAGCTGGCCGAAGCCGGTGCGGGAGCCGTCGTGTTGCCGAGTCTGTTCCAGGAAGAGGCCGAAGCCGAAGAGCTCGCGGCGTCCGACTTGATGGATACCGGTGACGACTTCGCCGAGTTCGCCTCCGCGCCGCTGCCGGAGATCGAGTTCACGGAGATCGGGCCGGCCCGCCATATCGACCGGCTGCGCCGCGCCAAGGAACTGGTCGACATTCCGGTGCTGGCCAGCGTGAACGGCTCCCGGGTGGGGGACTGGGCCAGATATGCCCAGATGCTCGCCGAGGCCGGCGCGGACGCGATCGAGTTGAACCTGTTCTCGGTGAACACCGACCCCGACGAGTCATCGGCTGATGTCGAGGCCCGGTACCTGCAGATCATCGAGTCGGTTCGTGGACGCATCGCGGTGCCGTTGGCGGTGAAGCTCTCGCAGCACATCACCGGGTTGAGTTCGTTCGCGCGCCGTATCCAGGAGGCCGGAGCCGATGGGTTGGTGCTGTTCAACCGCTTCTACGGCGCCGAGGTCGATCTCGACTCCTTGACGTTGGAGAGCCGTCTGGCGCTCTCGTCGCCCGACGAACTGCGTTTTCCGCTGCGGTGGATCGGGATCTTGCGGGCGCAGCGTCCGGGCCTGTCGCTCGCCGCGACTTCGGGTGTCCACAGTGGTTTGGACGCTGCGAAGGCCCTGCTGGTCGGCGCCGATGTGGCCTGTACCACCTCTGCGGTGCTGCAGCACGGACCGGGCTATCTCGCCGTGATGCTGCGCGAGCTGGACGCCTGGTTGGACGAGCATGACTACGAGTCGGTGCGTCAGCTGCGGGGCTCGATGAGCGCGGCCAACGTTCCCGACCCGGGCCAGTTCGAGCGCGCCCAGTACATGAAGGTCGTCACCTCGTCCCTGTGACCGCAACCGGGTAGCGTCGAAGCATGGCTGAGGATCCGGTGCCCCGCTACGAGCCGTTTGCCGACAGGATCGTGCGCGAGGCGATCGAGCGGGGGGAGTTCGACAATCTGCCGGGCAAGGGCAAGCCGCTGCACCTCAAACGCGTCGGCGATCCCGATTGGTGGATCAAGGACAAGCTCGAGCGCGAGCAGTTGGATCATGGCGAACTGCGCCGGCAGTGGCGAAATCGCCGGGACGGCTGAGAATTCTTGAGTCGGCGCGCGACGGTCGGCGATAGGCCGTAAGATTCCTGCCAGTTGGAGACCGGCCAATCCGTGTGGTCTCGTAAGCCGATTTGAAGGAGATATGCCATGGCCAAGAAGACCGTCATCGTGGGTTCTTCTGTTGGACTGCACGCCCGCCCCGCAGCCACCGTCGCCGCCGCAGCGGGTGAGTACGACGACGAGATCACCCTCTCACTGGCCGGTGGCGACCCGATCGACGCGTCCTCGGTGTTGCTCATCATGACCTTGGGTGCCGAGCACGGCAGCGAAATCACCGTTGAGTCCGACAACGCCGAGGCCGTCGACAAGATCGCCGCCCTCATCGAGAAGGACCTCGACGCCTGATCCGTCAGGGCGTCTTGGTGGTCACTGCTTTCGTGCAACCACCCCGGCCACCAAGACGCCGCGGTCGCTTCCGACCTTCGTCACCCGCCCAGCGGCCAGCGTCCGATGAGGTGACACTCGTTGCTGCGGTACCAAACCAATTCCAGGGCATCGGCGCGCCCATGTACCGGCAGCAGGCCGTCTAGCAGAGCTTCGGTGGACGCCACGCCGACCTGAGCTGATAACCGATCCAGTGTCAGATGCGGCAGGGGATCGTCCCCGCCGTAGGGGCGCACCTGCGGATGCGCCAGCCACGCGCCGGCCGTCAATTGCTTGAACTCTCCGGTCTTGTCGGTGTGCAGATAGATCGTGCCGTCGGCGAAGGTGTCGACGTGATCCAGCTCGAAATCGAACGGTTTGCTGGACGCCGCCAAGGCGGCGATCGCTTCGACGTCCCAGCTGGTCAGCGGAGCGAGCACGGTGATGTGCGCATGGTGGAAGCCCGGATCGTCGCTGATGAAACCCGCGTCGTAGTGCCGGGTGCGCGTGACGATCCAATCCTCCAACTCGATGACCGGGACCTGCAGCACCGCGTGCCCCGGCCAGCCCACGGATCTGCGGCCCGGGCGATCCTGCTCGCCCACCCCTACGCGACCCGGCCGGGCAGGCATCGACGCCATCCGCAAGCCGGTCAATCCTCGACAATCAGGCAGATGACCTCGCCCGAGGTCAGCGATGTCCCGGCCTCGACCAGATCGCGCACCACACCGGAGTGGTGCGCGCTGATCGGCTGCTCCATCTTCATGGCCTCCAAGACCACGATCAGGTCACCCTCGCTCACCGTGTCGCCGTCGGACACCGCAGTCTTGACGATGGTGCCCTGCATCGGAGAGGTCAGCGCCTCGGACTGATCGGCGGGGCTGATCGAGCGGGCCCGGCGGGTCGGCTTCTTCGGCTTGACGGGCCCGGCTGCACCACCCAGGTTGGCCGGCACCTTGACCTCCAGGCGACGGCCGTTGACCTCCACGACGACGACCTTGGACGGGGTCTGCACGTCGGGCTCGCCGAGCTCGCCCAGGTACGGCTCGATCCTGCCGGTGAATCCCGTCTCGATCCAGTCGGTGTAGACGCCGAACTGGCCATCGGGCGCAGTGAAGGCTGGATCGCGCAGGAGAGCCTTGTGGAATGGCGCGACCGTCGGCATGCCTTCGATGAGGAACTCGTCGAGTGCGCGGCGAGCCCGGGCGAGCGCCTCCTCGCGGCTCGAACCGGTGATGACCAGCTTGCCGAGCAGCGAATCGAAGGCTCCTGGCACGGTCATGCCACGGCGGTAGCCTTCGTCCATGCGCACGCCCGGGCCGCACGGCGGACGCCAGCGGGTCAGCGTGCCGGGAGCCGGCATGAAACCACGCCCGGGATCTTCGGCGTTGATGCGGAATTCGATCGAATGCCCATTGATGACGGGGTCGGCATCGGGCAGATGAGTGCCTTCGGCGATCGCGAACTGCCAGCGGACCAAGTCCCATCCGGTGACCTGTTCACTGACGGGATGCTCCACCTGAAGGCGAGTGTTGACCTCCAGAAAGCTGATCGTGCCGTCGATGCCGACCAGGAACTCGCAGGTCCCGGCGCCCACGTAGCCGGCCTCGCGCAAGATGGCCTTGCTCGACTCGTAGAGGCGCTGGGTTTGGGCGTCCGCGAGGAACGGCGCGGGCGCCTCCTCGACGAGCTTCTGGTGGCGGCGCTGCAATGAGCAGTCCCGGGTCGAGACCACGACCACCTGGCCGTACTGGTCGGCCAGGCATTGGGTCTCCACATGCCGCGGACGATCGAGATAGCGCTCGACGAAGCACTCGCCGCGTCCGAAGGCGGTCACCGCCTCGCGGGTCGCCGACTCGAACATCTCACGGATCTCGTCGCGCTGCCGGGCGACCTTCAGGCCGCGTCCGCCGCCACCGTGAGCAGCCTTGATCGCGATCGGCAGGCCGTAGGCGTCGACGAAGGCGAGTACCTCGTCCGCATCTGCCACCGGATCGGCGGTGCCGGGCACCAGCGGGGCACCCACCCGCTGCGCGATGTGGCGGGCCTGCACCTTGTCGCCGAGTGCCTCGATGGCTGCCGGGGGAGGGCCGACCCAGGTCAGGCCGGCGTCGATGACAGCCTGCGCGAATCCGGCGTTCTCCGACAAGAACCCGTAGCCGGGATGAACTGCGTCCGCCCCGCTGCGTTTCGCGATGTCCAGCAGCTTGTCGATGTTGAGGTAGGTCTCAGCAGGGGTGGCGCCACGAAGTGCGAACGCCTCGTCCGCGAGTTCCACGAACAGTGCAGCGGAATCTGAATCGGCGTAGACGGCGACTGAGGTGATGCCCGCGTCCCGTGCGGCCCTGATGACACGAACCGCGATCTCGCCGCGGTTGGCCACCACCAGCTTGGTGATCGTCATGATGGGGAGTCTAGAAGTTTTAGTCTGGTTTCATGCCTACTCCAGATTTCATCCTCGCGTTGCGCGCCAAAGTCGGCAATCATCCGCTGTGGGTGCCTGGGGTCACCGCCGTGGTTCTGCGGCCGTTCGACGAGCCCGAAGAGGTGCTGCTGGTGCGTCGCGCGGACGACCGAACCTGGACTCCGGTGAAGGGGATCATGGAGCCGGCCGAATCGGTTACGGCGGCAGCCAAGCGCGAATGCCTCGAAGAAACCGGCGTCGTCATCGAGATCGACCGCCTGGTCAGTGTGGCCGTCAACGGTCCGGTCCGGTACGCGAATGGCGATGTGACCGACTACCTGGATCACACCGTCCGGGCGCGCTGGATCTCCGGAGAGCCGGTGGTGGGCGATGACGAGTCGGTCGACACCGGTTGGTTCAGGCTGGACGATCTGCCCGCTCCGATTCCGGCTTCCGATCTGGCCCGGATCGAGATCGCGGTCGCCAATCCCCGTGATGTCGTCTTGGACGGGGTGCCGCGCTAAGTCAGCGCGTTCGTCCGGGGGAACCCCCGCGGCGGTCCCGGCCATATGTGCCAAGTCTGCGCTGCGCGGCTGACAACGGTATACGGGCGCTCGCTGGATGGACAACGGCCATTGCGATCATGCCCGCCGCGTAGCGTGCCGGGATCATGACGCATCGATTCCTGATGCACCGATCGCGAACGGCTCAACCCCTCCGCCGTCCGCAGAAAGGAGTCTCCATGGCCACCCCTCATTCGGCCCAGGTAGCCGAGAAGATCGTGGATAAGGGTGATCAGGGTTACGACAAGGCACTCAAGCGCCGCCATATCCAGATGATCGCCATCGGCGGGTCCATCGGCACCGGCCTGTTCCTGGGAGCAGGAGGACGCATCGCCGACGGCGGCCCGGCGCTGGCGCTGTCCTACGCCATCTGTGGCGTTTTCGCCTTCATCATGGTGCGCGCGCTCGGGGAGCTGTCGATCCGGCGCCCCTCGTCGGGTGCCTTCGTGTCCTACGCGCGGGAGTTCATGGGCGAGAAGGGCGCATTCGTCACCGGCTGGTTGTTCTTCCTCGACTGGTCGACCACCGTGATGGCCGACATCACCGCCGTCGCGCTCTACCTGCACCATTGGCGGTTCTTCCAGCCGATCCCCCAGTGGTCGCTGGCCATGACCGCGTTGGCCCTCGTCTTCGTCCTCAACATGCTCAGCGTGAAGTTCTTCGGCGAGGCAGAGTTCTGGTTCGCCGCTATCAAGGTAACGGCCATCGTGACCTTCATGGTCGTGGCGATCTGGGCGATCCTGACCGGGCACGCCGTGGCCAACGACACCATCCCCGACGCCCAGGCAGGCTTCTCGAACTGGACGAACTACGGCGGCTTCTTCCCCGCCGGAGTGGGTGCGATGCTGATGCTGACCCTCGGCGTGGTCTTCGCCTTCGGCGGCACCGAGATGGTCGGTGTGGCCGCGGGCGAGGCGAAGAACGCCAGGGAGATCCTGCCCAAGGCCGTCAACTCGATGATCCTGCGCATCTTCGTCTTCTACGTGGGGTCGGTCATCCTCATGACGCTCGTGCTGCCCTGGCGGGCCTACTCGAAGAACGAGTCCCCGTTCGTGACGTTCTTCTCCGGGATCGGCGTGCCGCACGCCGGTGACATCATGCAGGTGGTCGTGCTCACCGCCGCCCTGAGTTCGCTCAATGCGGGCCTGTATGCGACGGGCCGCACCCTGCGCTCCATGGCTATTGCCGGCGAGGCCCCACATTTCGCCGGGCGGCTCAACCGCCACAAGGTGCCCTACGGCGGCATCATCATCACCGCGGTCCTGGGGCTGTTCGGGGTTGCGCTGAACCTGATCGTGCCCGAGAACGCCTTCAGCATCGTGATGAACCTGGCGGGCATCGGCATCGCCGGCACCTGGATGTCGATCCTGGTGACGCACTGGATCTTCATCCGGCGGGCTGCGCAGGGCCTGGACACGCGTCCGGAGTACCGGCTGTTCGGCGCGCCCTATACGAATGCCGCAACGATCATCTTCCTGCTCGTGGTGATCGTTTCCATGGCCTTCGACGTGAACAACGGCGGGCCCTGGACGCTGGCCCTGTTCGGGCTCATCTGCCTGGCGATGGTGATCGGCTGGTACAGCGTGCGCGACCGCATCAGGGCCGACAAGCTGGACGAGATCGCAATCGAGGAGCCCGCAGAACTGGCTCCGGGTGAGAACTCCTAGCGACCGACGATGCGCGTTCACATCCTGTACACCGGCGGCACTCTCGGCATGATCGACACGCCTGCCGGCCTGGCGCCCGGCGCCGACCTGACCGGCTGGCTCGATCGGCTGCTCACCGGCACCGATCTGGCCGACGAGGTCACGTTGAGCGCCTTCGATCATCTCATCGACTCGTCGAATGCCACGCCCGCGGACTGGGCTGCGATCACCGCCGACCTGTGGGCTCACCAGCAGGAGGCCGACGGATTCGTGGTGCTGCACGGCACCGACACCATGTCCTACACCTCATCGGCGCTGAGCTTCGCGCTGACCGATTTCGGCAAACCGGTGGTGCTCACCGGCTCCCAGTATCCGCTGGGCGTGGTCGGCTCGGACGCCACCCCCAACGTGACCGGGGCCCTGCGTGCCGTCACGTCCGGCAAGCTCGATCGGGTGGCGGTCTTCTTCGGGCACAAGCTGCTGGCCGGTAACCGAGTGATGAAGACCTCATCGTGGGCCTTCCAGGGGTTCGACTGTCCGAGCGTGCCTGCTCTGGCGCTCACCGGAGCGCCCTGGCAGTGGACGCCCGCCGTGCAGACCGGCTGCGGCTGGCACGACCCGGCCCCGTATCAGCGCCATGACGTACTGGTGCTGGATCTGGCGCCGGGCATCACCGCAGCCCGGCTGGCGGCGGCTCTGGATCCTCTTCCGGAGGCCGTGGTGCTCCGCGCCTTCGGGGTGGGGAATATGCCCAGCGAGGAGCCGGGCCTGGCCGCGGTCATCAGCGACACGATTGCGTCCGGAGTGCCGCTGGTGGTCGCCTCCCAGTGCCCTCAGGCCGATGTGCTGTTGGGGCATTACGAGGCCGGCCACGCGCTGGCCCAGGCCGGCGCGATCAGCGCTCGCGACATGACGATCGAGGCGGTCTACGCGAAGCTCGTCTTCCTGCTCTGCCAGGGTCTGGCGGCCGAGGAGATCGCCCACTGGATGGTCACCGACATTGCCGGTGAACTGAGCAGCTGATTGGCGTCGAGGACTGTGGCGTCGAGGACTGTGGCGGTGCGACGACAGAGCCCGCCGCTACAGCTCTTCGCCGCCTTGGTCGAGTGCCCACAATCCCTGCCAGGCGACACCCAGGTCGAGCAGCATCTGCCGCACCAGCGGTAGCGAGATACCCACCACATTGTGCGGGTCGCCGCTGATGCGAGTGATGAAGGGCCCACCGAAACCATCGATGGTGAACCCCCCGGCCACCCGCTGGGGTTCCCCGGTAGCCGCATATGCGGCGATCTCGGCATCGGTCAGGTCGGCGAAGGTCACCCCGGTCTCGGCGACCCGCACCTGGGAACGCACATCATCTGATCCGTGCACCACGGCGACATAGTGACCGGTGTAGAACAGGCCCTGCCGTGCCCGCATCCGGTACCAGCGGACGATGGCGGCCTCCTGGGTCCCGGGCTTGCCGTAGACGCGCCCCTCGATCTCCAGCATGGAGTCGCAGGCCAGCAGCACGAATGGTGCCTCGAGCTCGCCCGACGCCTCGATCTTGCGCAGCACGGACTCGCCCTTCAGCCGCGCGAGTTCGGCGGTCATCTCGGGGGCGCCCGGACGGTGCACCGTCTGTTCGTCCACATCAGGGACGACGATCAGCGGCTCGATGCCTGCCTGCTGCAACGTGAGAAGCCGCGCCGGCGAACTCGATCCGAGGACGACCAGTCGGGGCTGCGGTGCGGCTGTGGGTTTGGGCACGGTCCCATCCTAGAGAAGGCTGCCTCGCCAGGCTTCCGGCCCGGACACAAACGGCTGCCGGACCTTGCGCCAGTACGAGTTCCAGCCGCCGGCGATCGGGCGATCCTTGTTCGGCTGGGCAGGTCCCGGGCCGGCCAGTTCGGCCGCGAGCACCACGACGACACCGGCGAGTTCCTCATCGTCCGGATTGCCGCGCACGACCTCGAACTCGCTCATAGCGGGATGTTCCCGTGCTTCTTGGGCGGCAGCGCCTCGCGTTTGGTGCGCAGCACCCGCAGGAACCGGATGACCTGTGAGCGGGTCTGATGCGGGTAGATCACCTGATCGACGTAGCCGCGCTCGGCCGCCACATATGGATTCGCCAAGGTCCGGTTGTACTCGTCGATGAGCTCATTCGCCTTCGCAGCCGGATCGGGTGCCGCGGCCAGCTCCTTGCGGTAGAGCACTTTGACGGCACCCTCGGCACCCATCACCGCGATCTGCGCGGTCGGCCAGGCCAGGTTGACGTCGGCACCCAGATGCTTGGAGCCCATCACGATGTAGGCGCCGCCGTAGGCCTTGCGGGTGATCACGGTCATCAACGGGACGCTCGCCTCGGCGTAGGCGTAGATCAGCTTCGCGCCGCGGCGGATGATGCCGTCGTGCTCCTGTTCGACACCCGGCAGGAAGCCGGGCACGTCGACGAAGGTCAGCACCGGGATGTTGAATGCGTCGCAGGTGCGCACGAAACGCGCCGCCTTCTCGGATGCCTTGGTGTCCAGGCAGCCCGCCAGGACCATCGGCTGGTTGGCGACGATGCCGATGCTGCGGCCCTCCACTCGTCCGAAGCCGCAGATCACGTTCGGCGCGTACAACTCCATGATCTCGAGGAACTCGTCCTCGTCGAGCACCGTGCGGATCACCTCGCGCATGTCGTAGGCCTGGGCCGCATGGTCGGGAACCAGGGTGTCCAGGGTGCGGTCATGGTCGGTGAAGTCGAGATCGGCGGTCTCGGTGAACTCGTAGATGGGGGCGTCCTCGAGGTTGTTCTGCGGCAGGTAGGTGACCAACTCGCGGACGTACTCGAGAGCGTCGGCCTCATCGACCGCCAGATAGTGGGCGTTGCCCGACTTGGTGTTGTGGGTACGGCCACCGCCGAGTTCCTCCATCGAGACGTCCTCGCCGGTCACCGTGCGGATGACCTCGGGGCCGGTGATGAACATCTGACTGGTCTGGTCGACCATGACGATGAAGTCGGTGAGTGCCGGCGAATAGACGTGGCCGCCGGCAGCCGCGCCCATGATCACGCTGATCTGCGGGATGACTCCGGAGGCCTGCACATTTCGCAAGAAGATGTCGCCGTAGGCACCCAGCGAAACCACGCCTTCTTGAATGCGGGCACCGCCGCCCTCGTCGATGCCGATCAGCGGGCACCCGGTGGTGGTGGCGAAGTCGATGATCTTGGCGATCTTCGCGCCGTAGACCTCGCCCAGCGAGCCGCCGAAGATGCCGACGTCCTGACTGAAGACGCAGACCGGGCGTTCATGGATCTCCCCGAGACCGATGACCACGCCATCGCCGTACGGACGTTTGGCCTCCATCCCGAAAGCGGTGCTGCGATGCCGCGCGAATTCGTCCATCTCGGTGAAGCTGCCCTCGTCGACCAGCGCGAGGATGCGCTCGCGTGCGGTCATCTTCCCGCGAGCGTGCTGCTTCTCGACTGCCTGAGCGCCGGACGCATGAACGGCATCGTCCATTCGAGTGCCGAGGTCGGCGAGTTTTGCGGCAGTGCTGTTAGCCTCCATGTGCTCAAGATAACCCGATTCGGGCGGCCAGGGTGGTGGAGAAGATGGCGAATCCACGATCGGGGATAATCGAGTTCGTGCCTTCAACGCCTGCAGCAAATGCCGAACGGATCACTGACCTCCTGGGGCCGCACAGCCCATGGCGGGTGACCACGGTCGCCGCCACCGGATCGACCAATGAGGATCTCGCCGAGCTTGCCCGCCACGGGGGGCGTGCGGGCGAGGTACTGATCGCCGAGCATCAACAGGCCGGACGCGGACGCTTCGCGCGGGTCTGGCAGTCGCCGCCCGGAACCTCGTTGTCGACGTCGGTGCTGTTGCGTCCGCGGCGCGCCTCGCTGGACTGGGGATGGCTTTCGCTGCTGGTCGGCCTGGCGGTCACCGACGGCCTGCGCAGCCTCGGCGCCGAGGACCGCATCCAGCTCAAATGGCCCAATGACGCCCTGATCGACGGCAAGAAGGTCTGCGGAATCCTGTCGGAGCTGGTGGTCACCGATCTCGGCAATGCGGCCATCTGCGGCTGGGGCATCAATGTCTCGTTCGACGAGTCCGAACTTCCCGTGCCGCAGGCGACCAGCCTGCTGCTCAGCGGCCTGCCGATCGACAAGGATCAGGTGGCGGCAGCGATCCTGGGACGGCTGGGCGACCTGTACACACGCTGGGACGCCGGCGCCGAGTTGAGTGCCGAGTACGCCGCGGGCTGCGCCACGGTGGGACGACGGGTCCGGGTTCACCTGGACGCCCAGTCACCCGATAGCCCCTCGGTCAGCGGGCAGGCCGTGGGCATCGGGCCCAATGGTGAGTTGCTCGTCGACCTCGGCGGCCAGATCGAGTCGTTCGCCGCCGGAGATGTCGTCCACCTGCGCTGACCGGTAAGGGTCCGACGGCCTGCCGGCCGGCCGCGTTGACCAGGGCGGGACAATGGAGGCATGGCGCTTGAGCTGTATCCGGGGGAGGAGCTGGTCACCACGATCCGCCCGCATGCCCGGACACTGTTGTGGCCGGTCATCGGGCTGTTCGCGATATCGGCCCTGGTCGGCACCGGCATCGCGGTCGTTCCCCGCGACTACCGCCCGATCGGTCAGCAACTGGTGGCCGCCTCGGGAGCGCTGCTCGGTGTCGTGGTCCTCGTGCGTCCGCTGCTGCGCTGGGCGACCAGCAGCATCACCTTGACGACCCAACGGATCATCGTGCGCAACGGCATTGTCCGCCATGTCGAGCATCAGATACCGCTCAACCGCATCGTCGACGTCGCCACCAGCCGCGCCGCCGCCGATCTCGGCTTCGGATCGGGCACCCTGCTACTCACCACCGTCGGCGGGCAACAGTTGAGGCTGGCTCACCTACCGCAGATCAAGGCCATGCGGCAGGCGGTCAGCGAGCTGGCCACCGAAGCCCAGCCCGAGTTGTGGACCGGGCCCGATCCCTGGACGCAGACCCGGGTTCTGGAAGGACCCGATCAGTGGCACTGATCGCCATGGCGGGGCTGCCCGGGGTCGGCAAGTCGACCATCGCCCGCGGGCTCGCCGAGCGTTTTCCCGGCGTCCTGATCAACGTGGACGATGTCGCGTCCGCCCTGGTGCGCGCAGAGTTCGAACGTTCCTTCGCGACCGGGCTCGCCGGCTACCTGGTGGCCGAACAGGTGGCGCGCGTCAATCTGGCGCTCGGCAGTCACGTCATCGTCGATGGTGCCAATTCGGCCGGCTATGCCCGCAACATCTGGACTGCGCTGGCTCGTGAGTTCGGCACCGAGTTGCTGTTCGTCGAGGTGGTCTGCACCGATCTGGCCGCCCACGCCGCGCGGCTGGCCACCCGCCGGCTGCCCGCCGGGCAGCCGAGGATCAGCTTCGACGATGTGGTGGTGGCCTACGCCGAAGCCGAATCGTGGGCAGCCGAGCCTCGCTGGCTGGTCAACACCACTGAGGATGTCGACCACGACCAGGTCTTCGCCGACGTCCAGGCCGCCCTGCGCGGTTACTGAGCCAGGCCCGTCACAGCAGCTCAACAGGAAGCTGCTCGATCACCAGACCGCCGGACGCAGGCTCCCCGCTGGGCGAGAACCTCGCCACCCTGGCCCCTTCGCGCTCGGCGACCCCGCCGCTGAGCTTGGCATCCACCCAGTGCAGCGCGGCACCGTCGTCGGCCGCGTACCCGGCGGGCAGCAGACCGGCGGCGATCGCATCGGTGAAGATCGGCTGGCGTTTGCTCTCGCCGTCCCAGTGCGGGCAGAAGCTGCCCTGCAGGATGCCCAGCCCGTCCGGCAGCACCCGCACGTCGCCGAACGAATCGGTGACGCAGCCCTGGTACCAGCAGGCCGCACCGGCCGACAGGCCTCCGAGCACCAGATCGCGCCCGGGGCCCATCATGTCGATGAGCACCCGGTCGACCCCGTGCGCACGCCACAGCGCGAGCAGATTCACCGTCGATCCGCCGCCGACGAGCACCAGGTCTGCTTGTGGCAGCCGGTCCAGCGAGGCGGCGGCGTCCTGCCACAGGGTCAGCACCATGGTTCGCACACCGAGTGAGGCGTAGCCGGTGAGGAACTTGCGCACATAGGTCGGGTCATCGGCCGAGGCGGTGGGTACGAAACAAACCAGGGGAGAACGTCTGCCGGTGAGTTCCACGAGGTACCTGTCGAGATTCGTCGGTGCGCCCGTGGGAGACATCGAGAATCCGCCGCCACCCATGGTCACGATGTGCGTGGTCATGGGCTCATCATCCCACGGGCGATAGTCTGTGCGGGTGAGTCGCACCACCATCGGAGTTATCGGCGGCGGCCAGTTGGCCCGCATGATGTATGCCCCAGCCACCAGGCTGGGCATCGGGTTGCGGTTGCTGGCCGAAGGGCCGGACGTGGGCGCAGCGCGGATTTTCAAGGACGTGACGGTCGGCGACTACACCGACGAGGCGACCGTGCGCGCCTTCGCGGCCGGCTGCGACGTCATCACGTTCGACCACGAACACGTGCCCACCCGCATCCTGCGCGGCCTGGTGGCCGACGGGAAGCTCGTGCGACCGGGGCCCGACGCGCTGCAGCATGCCCAGGACAAGCTCCTGATGCGGCAACGTCTCACCGATTCGCTGAATGCGCCCGCGCCGAAGTGGCGGGCCTGTGCCAACGGCGACGAGTTGTGGGAATTCGGCAAGCAGATCGGTTTCCCCATCATCGCGAAGGCCAGCCGGGGCGGCTACGACGGACACGGCGTCTGGAAGGTCGATCGACCGGACCAGACGGAGATTCCCTTCGAAGAGGCGCTCGCCGAGTCCGCGGGGGAGAAGGTCGAGATCATCGGCGAGGAGTTCGTCGACTTCGCCCGCGAGCTGTCGGTGATCGTGGTCCGCGCACCATCGGGCCAGGCCGTGGTCTACCCGGTCAGCGAGACGATTCAGCGGGCAGGTGTCTGCCGCGAAACCATCACGCCGGCTCCCGGACTGACCGACGAGCAGGCCACCCGGATCGCGAAGCTGGGGCTCGACATCGCCGACGAATTGCAGGTCACCGGGGTGCTCGCGGTCGAACTGATGCAGCGCCACGACGGCAGCGTGGTGATCAACGAGCTGGCGATGCGTCCCCACAACACCGGCCATTGGACGATCGACGGCGCCCACACCAGCCAGTTCGAGAATCACCTGCGCGCGGTTCTCGATCTGCCGCTGGGTGATCCGCGAGCCCGTGATCGGTGGAGCGTGATGGTCAATGTGCTGGGCGGGACACGCGACGATCTGCCCAGTGAGCTGCTGCACTGTTTCGCGCGCGATCCGAAGCTGCGCGTCGAACTGTACGGAAAGGACATGCGTCCCGGACGCAAGGTCGGGCATGTCAACTGTTACGGCGACGACCTGGACGAGGTACGAGCGCGGGCCGAGCATGCGGCGCGCTATCTCATGGGTGAGATCGGAGAGGGATGACTATGGCCACGCCACTGGTGGGGATCGTGATGGGTTCGGATTCGGATTGGCCGACGATGAACCCGGCGGCCGAAGCGCTCGACGAGTTCGGCATCGCCTACGAGGCAGATGTCGTCTCCGCGCACCGGATGCCCGAGGAGATGGTCCGCTACGGCCGCGAGGCGCACACCCGCGGGTTGCGCTGCATCATCGCGGGTGCCGGCGGCGCGGCTCACCTGCCCGGCATGCTCGCCGCGCTCACTCCGCTTCCGGTGATCGGCGTGCCGGTGCCGCTGAAGTACCTGGACGGAATGGACTCGCTGTTGTCCATCGTCCAGATGCCGGCCGGAGTCCCGGTGGCCACGGTCGCCATCGGGGGGGCGCGGAACGCGGGCCTTCTTGCTGTCCGTATCCTGGGTGCCAGTGATCCCGGCCTCATCGACAAGATGGTGAGCTTTCAGCAGAATCTGCGCCAGACGGCGCTGGCCAAGGGGGAGCGAGTCCGGGAACAGACGTCGAAGGGGTAGCTCATGAAATCTGCCGGCAGATGGATCGTGGCGCTGCTCGTCGGTTTGGTGGTGCTGGCCGGCTGCGGCAGCCCCGCCGGCGGCGACTCGAGCGCAAGCCCGTCGTCCGATCTACTCGAGCGCTATGGTCTGGCGTCGCTGACGACTGCCGAGATCGTGGAGAAGCTCGATCAATCGCCGGAGACCCGGCCCACGAAACTGGCGGGTTCGGTGCGTCCCGATCAACTGCTGCTCAGCGAGGGCGATGAGCAGCTCGCCTTGGACATGCCCGACGACCAGTTCTACCTTTCCGTGGCGCCCTACCTCACGCACACTCATGACTGCTTCTACCACAACACCGGCAGTTGCCAAGGCGAGCTGGTCAACTCCCAGGTCCACGTGACCATCACCACCGCCGACGGCATCGTCATCGTCAACAGGGACGCCACCACGTATGCCAACGGCTTCATCGGCTTCTGGGTGCCGACCGGCAGTTCGGGCACCATTACCGTCAGCCAGGACGGCAAGTCGGGCACCGTGCCGTTCGCCACCGGTGACCAGGACGCCACCTGCATCACCACGCTGAAGCTGGTGTGACGAACCCGCCGCACCGATCGAACCGGAAGCACCGATCGAATCAGGGTGTCTCGGCAGGTCGCCACGATGCTGCCGCAGCAGCGCTCACTCGGACAGCTGCAGGCCCTGACGCCAGTTCAGGCGTCCGCTGGTGCGCAGCAGCGCCCGGCGGTAGATGCGCTCACCCAGCAACACCATCAGCGCCGCGAATACCAGGTTGGACGCCAACGCGGCCAGCGGCTCCCACCACGCCGCCGTACCGTCGATCAGCCGGGCCGGCATCAGGACGGCGGACACGATCGGGACGAAGCTGAGGATGTCCCGGGTCGTCCCCGTGGCCACGAAGGCGGCCACGTAGGTCGCCATGATCACCCACATCAGGGGCGTGGAGGTCTGGTTCAGGTCCTCGCTGCGGGTGCCGAGTGCGCCGGCCGCGGCCCAGATGCACGCCAGCGCCAGGAATCCGGCGAGGAAGAAGACCAGGAACCAGCCGGCCGCCCCGGCGAACTGCGGCAGGAGATCGCTCAGTGGGGTGAAGGTCAAGCCGATCAGCCCGGCGCCGAGCAGCAGCATCACCTGCGCGGCAGCGATCAGCGTGTTGGCGATGACCTTGCCGGCCAGCAGCTCCCGGATCGGGATCACCGCCACCAGGATCTCGACGATGCGTGACTGCTTCTCCTCGATCACCGAGGTGGCGATCTGCATGCCGTAGGTCATCGCCGACATCATGAACAGCACGCCGAACACGACCGTCGCGATGAAGGCGATCGGCCCGGCGGTGCCGCCGGCGTTCAGCAGCTCGACGTTCACCGCCATCTGTTGGCTGATCTGTTCAGGGCTCACACCCGCCTGAGCAGCGAGATCGTTGATCGTCTGGGCGCTGAGCACGTCGGTCAACGAGGTGATGAAGCCATCGTCCGACTCCGATTCCCAGGTGGTGGACCAGCCGGTGTCGCCGTGATGCAGGTAGACATCGGCGTCCCCGTCAGCCACCTGGGCGCGGGCCGCCTCGTCGCTGCTTGCTTCGCTGACGTGCACGCTGCTGCGGGGATCGGACTGCTTGGCCACGGCTTCCACGGAGCGGGCCAGCGCGGCCGCATCGGGAGTGGTGACCACGACATCGGTGGTTTGCGCGCGTCCGCTGACCAGGAAACCGATGGCGAATCCGGCCACGATCAGGCCGAGCGTGGTCAGGGTTCCGATGATGAAGGCCCGGTCGGTGACCTTGACGACGATCTCGCGGATCGTGACGATCAGCCAGGCGGGCCGGCGGGCGGGCGTGCCCTGGGCAGTGCTGGGGTGGCTCATGCCGTCACCTCCCGATAGATTTCCGACAAGGTCGGACGCACCGGCGTGAACTCGATGACATGTCCGCGCTGCAGGGCTTGGGCGAGCAGATCGTCGCCTGCGCCGGGAACCAGGATCTCGAACAGTGCGGTGCCGCCGTCGACTGCGTCCACCCGCAGCCCGGGGACGTCGCGGACCCACCCGGCGTCGGTGTCGGTGACCAGCCGGTGCTTGGTGGCGCCGCGCGACTCGAGGTCGTCCTTGGTGCCGGCGGCGACCACGCGTCCGTTGGCCAGAATGACCAGCCCGTCGCAGAGCCGGTCGATCAGATCGAGCTGGTGGCTGCTGAACAGCACGGGCACCCCACGGGAGGCCCGCTCGGCGAGTAGCCCGGCCATCTCGTCGACGGCCTTCGGATCCAGGCCGCTGAACGGTTCGTCCAAGATCAGCCCGATCGGGTCGGCCATCACGGCGGCTGCGATCTGGACGCGCTGCTGGTTGCCCAGGCTCAGCTTCTCCAGCTTGTCCTTGAGCCGGTCACCCAGGCCGAATCGTGCCATCAACCCGGACGCCTCGGCCGCTGCCGAGTCCCGGGTCATGCCCTTGAGCTCGGCCAGGTAGATGAGCTGGCTCAGGATCGGCTGCTTGGCATACAGACCGCGCTCCTCGGGCATGTATCCGAAACGGGAACGGTCGGATCTGGTGATGGGGCGCCCGTTCAGGTTCACCTGTCCGCTGTCGGGTGCCAGCAGCCCCATGATCATGCGCATGGTCGTGGTCTTGCCGGCGCCGTTGCCGCCGACGAAGCCGATCATCTGGCCTGCCGGCACCGTGAACGTGACGTCGTCAACGGCGGTCAGTTGGCCGAAGGTACGGGTGAGATGTATGACATCGAGCACTCGGGGTTCTCCTGTCGGTCGGTTGCGTGGTCAGCTGATGAATCGGTCCAAATCCGAGGTGTCACCTCGGGCGATGTTGCCGAATAGTTCCGCGGCGGCCGCGTCGTCCCAGATCACCACGGACTGGCCGTCGTCGGTCCAGCCGTCGGTGCTGGCGATCGGCACCACCAGGGACAGTCCGTTGCCGCCCGACACGCTCAGCAAAGCCATGCCGGCGCCCATCAGATCGAGCAGGCCGGTCTGATCACCCTTGTTCAGCATGCTGGCCACCGCCATGGCGGTGCTCCAGTACTTGATCGGATTGAGGATCGTGGACGGGGTGGCGGCCTTGGCGACCACCTTGCCGATCACTTCACGCTGCCGCTTGGCGCGCCCGATATCACCCTCGGGGTCGGAGTAGCGCATCCGCACGTAGGCCAGCGCCATGTCGCCCTTGATCAGGCTGCATCCGGCGGGCAGGTCGAGCCCCGACAGCTCGTCGTTGACGGCTGTGTCGACGCAGACCTCGATGCCGCCGACCGCATTCACCAGATCCGTGAAGCCCTCGAAGCCGATCTCCAGATAACCGTCGAGTTGGACGCCGGTCGCTTGTTCGACGGTGTCCTGCAGGAGGGCGGCGCCGCCGTAGGAGTACGCGGCGTTGAGTTTGTTCTGCCCGTATCCGGGGATCGTGACATACGAGTCACGAGGCAGGCTGATCAGTACCGAGCGTCCGGTCGGCGGCCGGTAGAGGATCAGGATGGTATCGGCCCGCGCGCCGTCGACTCCCTCCCGGGAG
>Ga0334889_1001043_pt1 | contig 38911 bp, 41 predicted proteins | sample GraSluR1_MG_2_FD_207222 | JGI IMG/M metagenome (GOLD analysis project Ga0334889, IMG submission 207222) | Sludge microbial communities from methane-producing bioreactor in Wageningen University, Netherlands - Granular Sludge_8_08-R1 | ecosystem: Engineered > Bioreactor > Anaerobic > Unclassified...
TAAATATTTTCTGTACTTCTACTGCTGTATCAGGGCTGTTTTCTTCGGCTATGGCTGCTGTCAATCCAAGGCCAAAAATCATCAGGGCCACGAGGCTTATCAGCAGCAGTTGTTTTCCCCTCGTTTTACTTTTTCGCATTGTTTTTCCTCCCCCTTTTTTAGCTTTCTTGCTGAAAAAACAGCAGCGTTTCATCTGTTTCTCCAGTTTTTATTTACTTTGAATTATACCAAAAATTATATCCAAAAAACCATATTTTTTTATAACCCCCCCCCCGCCTTTCGACAATTTTCTCTTTTTGTTCTTGAGCTCTATATTCTTATGTTTCAGATTAATGCAAATTCCATCTATCATAATCTAGAAGATTCGATGGAATTATTTAACATATTATGTGAGGAAGTAATCCATCCTACAAATTTTCTAATATGAGAGTTTTGCATAATACGAAAATCGATGTTATTCTGAGCGTTAGCGAAGCCTCCTTAATCGTGAGCAAAGCGAACATCAGTAGTGCCCGGAGGGTAAATCTATAACAACTCGAGGCAAATGCCAACTTTACGGTGTTCACAGCATGATCTGCGATGAGATCCTTCACTTCGTTCAGGATGACACCAACGTCAAAAACCTAATTATGCAAAACTCTCATATAAGTCAGGAGACCTGGTTTTTGCTTGTCAACACAGTAATTCACGGACGCAGGGAAGATATAAGGAAGACTACCAGGCTAAAGAGAGCCAGGGCAAAAGCGGCTACACCCAGATAAGCATATTCTTCGCTAAGTGCAGCATGATTGGTCTGTATAATCATGGAAGAACCTATCAGGGCTCCGGTAATTATAAGGCTGGCACTGAGACGGCTTACCATCTGGGAAATTTTATGCTGGGATTTTTTACTGAGTTCCACTTCAATTTTCAGGGATAGATTCCCTTTCCCCGCAGTTCGCAGCAAATGGTTTATATTAGCCGGCAATGTCCCCAGCGGTTTGATGTCCTGGTAATATTTACGGTTCAGGTATTTATATATGTTTTCAGGTTTTAAACGCTCTTGATATACTTTCGTGGCCAGTGGTTTTGCGGTATCCATAAAATTATAGGTGGGGTCCAGTTTTTTACCCACTCCCTCAACGGTAATCAGGGCTTTCATTAATCCAGTCAAATATGCGGGCATTCTTAAATGGTAACGATAGGCCAGGTCCATTATCTCTCTTCTCAGGCGGTTCATATCCAGCTTGCCCAGACTGACAGAAGATACCCGGTCAATTAAATCAGCAAAGTCTTCCTGGAAATTTTCAATATCTATGGAATCATCAATAATTCCCATATCATGCAAAACAGCCATGGCCATCTCCATATTTTGCTTGCTGAAACTGAATAGGAGTTCCCCTAATTGCATCAGTCTTTTTTCGCTCAGTGATCCAATTTCGCCAAAGTCTATAAAAGCTATATGGCTTTCATCAACGACTATAATATTCCCCGGATGGGGATCAGCCTGGAAAAAGCCGTGTAATATGACCTGTGAAAGGAAAGTTTCGGTTCCCAGTTCAGATATTTTTCTCCTGTCCCAGTCTCTTCTATCTATTTCTTCTATGTCACTCAACTTAACACCTGGAATATATTCTTCGGTAAGTACCCTGTCGGTAGTATATTCCCAGTAGACTCTGGGAATCAGCACCCGTTCATCCCGGGAAAAATTATAATATACCCTCTCTGTATTTCTGGCTTCCCGTGCATAATCCAGTTCTCTTAAAAACATTTTGGCATAGTCTTCTATCATATCCACCAGACCAATTCTCCTGGCTTCAATGGACCTGCGTTCCGACATTTGAGCCAGCCCGGTGACTATTTCCAGGTCGTTTCTGACCTTTTGCTCTATTCCCGGCCGTTGAACCTTTACAATTACCTTTTCACCTGTCTTGAGCCGGGCCAGGTGTACCTGACCAATAGAAGCAGCAGCCAGGGGTTCCGGATCGAATTCTGCAAAAACATCTTCTGGATGGCCGATTTCTTTACAGAGCTGACTGATTACTTCACTGTGAGTCAAAGGGCTGACCTTATCCTGAAGGCGCTCCAATTCCTGAATATAGGCAGGTGGCAAGAGATCAGGCCGAGTACTGAGCAACTGTCCCAGTTTGATGAAAGTAGGACCGAGTTCCACCAGTGCCTGCCGCAGCCTGAAAGCCAGCAAATGATCCGGCTCTTTCTCCCAGCTTCTTTTTTTATAGCGACTGGATACCGGGCCAAGGTTATCCAGGCCCATGCTCTCTACCAGATATCCCAGCCCGTTCTTTATCAAGACTCCAACTATCTGCTGCCGTCGCCTGATATGCCTGTATGTCCTGCGAAGCCCCATATCAAAGCCCCCCATTTCTATATGCCTGCTGAATTTAATAAAGATATTCGAGACTTTTCCCTTTTTTCCTCTATTATTCTAATTCCCAGTAGCCAGAGAAAGCGCAACAAGGAAATTTTTTTTGACACAGGCTCGCTACGCTCGCACACGGATTTAACAGATTTACACTGATTTTTTCTTTAATGTTTTTATATTTATTGGATTTCTACAAAGGTGAACTGATGGTTAATAGATTTGCTTTTATTTAGATTTCAAGGATAACGGAAGCTATAGCTTCCATTATCCTGAACAAAACATTAATGGAAGCTGAGTATTTTATCAAACTATCAACTAATTTTGACGTTCACCAAACTAAAAATACTAAGAAGAATCTGTGTTAATCTGCGTCCGCAGGATCTGTGTGCGAGCGTAGCGAGCCCGTGTCAAAAATTCCCCTTAGTGCGCATTCTCTGTCTTAGGCGTCTTAAGCAGCAAAAAGGCGGGATTGCTCCCGCCTTTTTAGAAAACTATTTTTTTATTTTTTAGGCTGCCATACCTCCCATACCTTGCCGGCTAGTGCAGGAGATGGTTTCAGGGTTGGTTCTCCTTCTTCCCAGCCGGATGGCATAACTTCGCCGGTTTTTTGCTGGTGCTGGTAGGCCTTTATCTGCCGGAGCAGTTCGTGGGGATTGCGTCCTACCGGGGGAGATAGTATCTCCACAGCCTGAACAATTCCTTCAGGGTCAATCAGGAAACGGCCCCGGACATCTACACCGGCATCTTCATCATAAACTCCCAAAAGGCGTCCTATGCTGCCGCCACGGTCGGTAAGCATGGGAAAAGGTACTCCCCCATCCACCATTTTGGATAACTCGGTCTCATTCCATACCTTATGGGAAAAAACACTGTCCACACTAATGGATAAAACTTCCACGTTCAATTTCTTTAATTCATCATAGCCCACGGCTATGCTCGAGATCTCTGTGGGTCAAACAAAGGTAAAATCACCGGGATAAAAACAGAGAACCACCCACTGTCCTTTGTAGTCCTGGACACTTATTCGTTTAATCTCGCCCTTTACAAAAGCTTCTGCCTTGAAATCAGGAACCTTTTTGCCTACTAACATTCGTATCAGCCTCCTTTTCCCAGTATATTTGTCCTCTAAATGCTTACTTGGATATTCTGAAAAAATTATAACCTCAGGCATAATTCAGCACATCGTTTTCATCCCCCTTGTCCCTTATCTATGGCCAAAATAGGGGTTATGAAGTCCAAATAATGAATTTACCTGGGCTTAGTTTAACCATATTTTATTCTGTTGACAATAAGAACAAGGAGAACCTTTATTAGGTTATTCTATAGATATTTTCATCAACAAGATTGTTTTTTAATTAAAAACCAGCTTTAATGGGCATTGGCTTCAAAGATAATCAACACAATAATTATCAGCAACTATAATTAGTATGCAAAACTTTCATATATATTCCTTTATATTTTTTGTTTTTTGCAAAAATCTTAATGCTTTTCTTGCACAATGAAAAATATGGCAAAATGTGATATATTTATTAGCATATGAATAGATATTTGGCTGTTTCCTGAGCTGTTCCCCAAAAACAGCTTTAGTACAGGAATCTGAAAAAGAAATCAGATTTTAAGTATTCTAATCCGGATTGGAGGTTTAGGCTAATGAAAAAGCCTTTGTTGTGGGTTATCGGTTTTTTGTTGTTTATTTCCATTTTACTGGCTGTATTCCTTACCTGGAAGATTTTTTCTTCCACTCCCCCGGAGCCTACTGTTAAACGAGCGACATTGATAAATCCAACCGGTCCTACAGTAATACCGGTAGCAGGTTTGGAAAGCGGCCAATTTTACTCTGATTTTATACTCGATTTGCATTACTGGACAAATACTGACGAAGCCCTGGCGCTGCTGGCCGCAGAAAAAACTGATTTTGCCGTTCTCCCGATTACTGTTGCTACCAATATTTATGCCAAAAATATTGACATTGCCCTTATCGGAGTACACGAGTGGAAAGTTTTCTACCTGCTGGCTCCTGAGAACAGCAGCTTTGACGGCTGGCAGTCACTCAAAGGGAAAAATGTCTACATGCCAGTGGGCAGAGGCCACACCCTTGATATCCTTACCCGTTACGCCCTGCAGAAAGAGGGCATTGACCCCGATGAGGATCTGCAGATAAACTATGCCCCCCCTCCGGAAATAGTCAGCCTCTTTGTGGCTGGTAAAGTGGATTATGCGGCACTGCCGGAACCCTTTGTCACCCAGGGGATATTAAAAGGAAATGGCAAAATTGTCCTGGATTTTCAGGAATTCTGGGGAGAAAGCACAGGTATGCCAAAAAGGATTCCCATTGCGGGCCTTTTTGTACAAAGAAGCTTCCTGAACGAGTATCCGGAAGAAAGTAAAGAAATGGCCAGAATTTTTGCTGAATCAACCACCTGGGCTAACGAAAATATAGACCAGGCTATTGAATTCAGCAGCGAAATATTACCTATCCCGCCATCTGTTATGAAAAGCGCTATGAGCCGTACCGAATTTGATTACATTCCTATAGCAGACTGCCAGGTGGAAGTCGAAAACTTCCTGAATAAAATGCACGAACTCTATCCGGAAGGACTGCCAAACTTACCGGACAATGGTTTTTATGCTGAATGAAAACACTGAGCCGTTCACTTACCGGAATACTCATCTTCATTCTGATATGGCAAATTGTTGCGCTATTGCTGAACAAGCCTATTATAGTCCCTTCACCGACAGAAACTTTAAAGACATTATGGCGTTTACTCGCCGATCCGGTTATTATGGCTGCCGCTTTCCAAACTGCCTGGAAGGTTTTTCTGGCCCTGGGTCTGGTACTCGTGCTGGGTATTCCAGCCGGTCTTCTTCTGGGGCTGATGGAAGGACTATACGATATGTCCAGGCCAGTAATCATGTTAATTCAGGCAGTTCCGGTAATTTCCTGGCTTTCTCTGGTATTGTTTACCTGGGGACCCAGCTGGGAAGGTCCGGTATTGATAGCATTTCTTTCGCTTTTACCAATGGCCATACTCACTACGGTATCCGGAGTACGCAATCTGGACCAAAATCTGCTGGAAATGGCCAGGGTATATGAGGTTGATAAGAAAAAAATTATTAAAGACATTTACCTGGGCTCTCTGCTTCCCTTTATTATAGCCATAATAGATGTGAGCATAGGCCATGCCTGGAAAGTAATTCTGGTAGCGGAATACCTGGCCGGTAACAGCGGTCTGGGCAGAAAAATTTATGATGCCCGTTATTTTGTGGCCGTCGCTGATATGTGGGCTCTGACCCTGATAGCAGTAATACTCGGTTTGCTTACCGAGCGTCTGATTAAAATTGGCCTGAGGAGGGCTTCAAAAAAATGGATGCCAGCTTGATTGCAGAGAACCTGTCCAAGTCGTTTTCCACTTTGAAGGTACTCGACAGATGGAATTTAAAGATTGAAAAATCCGAGCGAATAGTATTACTGGGGCCATCCGGTGCTGGCAAAACAAGCTTTCTGAAAATGCTGTCCGGGATTGATTCTCCTTCATCAGGCAGTCTTGAAGTATTTGCTGATAAAATTGGCTTCGTTTTTCAAGAACCACGTTTGATTCCCTGGCGTACAGTCAGGGAAAATCTTTTGTTTGTCAATGAAGATGGAAAAATAGATGCTGTTCTGGAAAAATTGCGGCTTAAGGGCTTTGCCGACTACTATCCCGGTCAGCTCAGCGGGGGAATGCAGCAAAGGGTAAACCTGGCCAGGGCTCTTTTGCTGGAACCTGATTTGCTTATCCTGGATGAAGCCTTTTCATCCCTTGATTTACCGGTGAAAAAAAGTATTATGGAAGATATGCTGATGCAGTGGCAAGTTAAACGTTTTACCATTCTTGCCGTAACCCATGATCTGAAAGAAGCCCTTTATATGGCTGACAGAATAATTATTCTTTCCAGCAGACCCTCCAGGATTGTTAGGGAATTTACTGTTGACCTGGATAGCTGCAGAACATTTTCTTCACCAGAACTACTGGCTTTGGAGTCACAGCTTCTGGATATTGTCTTTCAGGATGATGCTTACGGAATAAGCCATCTTTCAGGATAAAGCAGCCAGGTTTCATTGAAAATTTAAATAAAAATTCAACTTTTTGCAGGTTTTTTCAGGAAAAAGGCGAAAATAACAGCTCAGGCATTATTATTATATAATTAGCTTATTTTTTGCATTCATGATTGCTGCCATATGTATATATTTTAAATCTTTTAAGGAAGGAATCACGCTGGTTATGAAAAAAAGTGATTTTCAAGTAACCTTCTGGGGTGTAAGGGGTTCTTTACCGATACCTGGACCCCAAACTGTAAAATATGGAGGAAACACTTCCTGTGTGCAACTCCAAATTGCTGAAAGGCTGATAATTCTGGATGCCGGTACAGGAATATATAAACTCGGTCAGCAACTTATGAAAGGTGGCAATAGGGTCTGCGGTGATATCTTCATTACCCATACTCACTGGGATCATATTCAGGGTTTCCCGTTCTTTGCACCCGCATTTGCTAAAAATAATCATTTTAACCTCTATGGACCTACCAGAGCGGATATCGACTTTGCTGATTTAATGAAAGGACAGATGACATACCAGCATTTTCCGGTAAACCTGGATTCTATGGGAGCAGACATCTTTTTTCATGAATTGCTGAGCGGTGATGTCCTGGAATTGGGAGAAAACATTGTAGTTAAAACAACGCATAATAATCATCCCAACGGGGGGCTTTCTTATCGTTTTGACTTCGATAACCGCAGTTGTTGTTATGTTACTGATACAGAACATTTTTCCTGCATCAATGATAGACTGCGGGAATTTATAAATGATACTGATCTTTTGATTTATGATACTAATTACACCGACGAAGAGTACAGTAATTTCATCGGCTGGGGTCATTCGACCTGGCAGGAAGGAATTAAACTCGCCCAGTCAGCCGGAGTGAAAAAACTGGTATTATTTCACCATGATAAGGAACGAAGTGATGAAGACATGGATAAGATAGAAAAACAGGCCCAGGAACACTTTCCTGATTGTGTAGCTGCCAGGGAGGGAATGGTGATTTCCCTGTGAGAGTCTATTCTCCTGAAATTCTGGAATCTGTCGAGGATATTCTCAATATTGGTATAGCTCTATCCTCAGAAAAGAATAAGAATAAACTATTGGAAATGATTGTGACTGAAGCACGCAGAATAACCAATGCTGATGGGGGTACTCTTTATCTCTGTGAAAGCGATCACCTGACTTTCAGGATAATGCAGAACGAAACCATGAATACCTTCCAGGGCGGACAGGGAGAAGAAATTACTATTCCACCACTTCCCCTTAAATTGGAAAATGTTTCCTCCTATGCTGCTATTACCCATCAAAGCGTAAATATCCCCAATGTTTACCAGGCAGAACAATTCGATTTTTCCGGTCCGAAAAAATTTGACGAAGCTACCGGATATCATACCCTTTCCATGCTGGTCATTCCGCTGGAAAACCATGAAGAGGAAGTTATCGGGGTACTGCAATTAATAAATGCCCGGGACGTAAACAAAAAACCTATTCCCTTTGCCAGCCATTTTGAAAAGGTTATTTCTTCACTGGCTTCCCAGGCTGCTATTTTTCTGACCAATATGAACCTCTTGAATGACATTGAAAATCTCTTTAATTCCTTTGTAGAAGTAATGGCTACCGCCATCGACTCCCGCACTCCCTATAATGCCAATCATACCCGCCGGGTAGCCCTGCTGGCCGGAGAACTGGCTAAAGCGGTAAATCGAACAGCAGAGGGGAAATGGGCAGAGGCATACTTTAATGAGGATGAAGTGGCCCAGTTGGTTATGGCCGGCTGGTTACATGATATAGGTAAAATTACCACCCCTCTGGAGGTTATGAATAAAGCCACCCGCATTGAGAAGGATTTGGAACTGGTGATGCAGCGCTTTGATTACATTTACTCTTCCACCAAAACACTCTATCTGGAAAAGAAACTGGCACTAATGGAAGCCAACGGGCAAAAAGAACTGGAAGAATTGGAGAACTGGTGGGAAAAGGAAAGTGCCTTTATCGAATATGCCCGGGAATTTGTGCTCAAGGTTGATAATCCGGGAACCTTTGTCGATAAGGAAACAGTTGAAAAAATTCATGAAATAGCCTCGCGTACCTTTATAGACCATTCCGGCGCAGAACAACCCTGGTTAAGGAAAAAAGAAGTTATTTGTCTCAGCGTAAGCAAGGGTACTCTGACTTCTGAAGAGCGTCAAATAATGGAGGACCATGTTGTGCTCACCGGGAAGATGTTGGAAAAGATACCCTTTACCAAAAAGCTGCGCAATGTACCCTTCTTTGCCGCTATCCACCATGAACATATCAACGGGAATGGTTATCCCAATGGCCTGGCAGGAGATGAAATTCCTATTGAAGGCCGAATACTGGCACTGGTAGATGTTTTTGATGCTCTTACTGCATCTGATCGTCCTTACAAAAAAGCCTTGCCTTTGGAACAGGCCCTCAAAATCCTTGGTTTTATGGTAAAAGATGGAGAGCTGGACGGAGATTTACTGGATATTTTTATTAATGGCAAGCTATGGGATAATATCCCTGATTAGGAACTGTTTAGCCATGGTTTTTTAAGTTTTTACTTCATGCTTTCTTTCTTTAGCAGCATATCAATAAGAATACCCTGGAAGAATGAAGCCATAATTGTCCAAAATAATAGGATTCCTGCAAAAGCCAGTCCAAAATAGTATATCATCACCGGCAGCATAGGAATTTTGACCGATCGGTTGTATAAAAATACCGCAATTAAACTATCCTTCATACCCTGAGCCTGTAAATCCTTAAGCAGAGGATACCAGACATAAACGGTCCGTGACTCAATATCCCAGCTATTACCGCAAAGAGCCAACCTTTTATACCAGCGCTTTCTCCCAGGTGCCTGGATATCATTTTTTTGTCCAGAAAATATTCGATTAATCCCATAAAAATAATTACCAGCAAAAATACAGGGGCAACCTGTATTATAGTTTTCCCGCTTATTTTTACGGCCTGTAATGTACGAGCAGAATCAAATAGAAATAGTATAAAATATAGAATTATTACCCCGCCAAGAAAATAATAGCTGTTCTTGCCTCTGGCCTTATTCTTTGTTCCCTTATCGACCCCTTTTTTCATCTCGTTCATGCTATCACCTGCAAGGTATAAACTACTATCAGTGACATAAATGCAGCAAGTATAATTCCACTAAGGTTTCTGAATATGGCAAATCCCTTGCCCAGCATGGAGATCTCCAGCGGCAGTTGAATTATTCCTACAGTAACCCAGGAAAGCAAAAAGGCAGTAACCGCAAAAAGGCTTATTCCTTTATCAAGCAACTCTCCTCCAATAATATAACTGTTTATAACCTGGCCTCCTGAAATGCTGCCTATCAACGAAGCTGTCAAGGTATCAGTGAAGGGATTACCTGAGAACAGAGCAGCCAGGTGTTCCTGCGATACATAGCTTTGAAATAAACCCAGAAGCAACATTATCCCGACGATCATTGGCAAAGCCTGGGCAAAATTCTTTGCCGCCTGCAGCAGAGATAGAAGCAGGCTTTTCTTCTTTTTCATTTGTTTTCACCATCCATTCATTTATTAACTACTCTTAGCATTATATCAAATACGCATAAACCAGAGACTACGCACTAAGGGGAATTTTTGACACGGGCTCGCTACGCTCGCACACAGATCCTGCGGACGCAGATTTAGGGGGGACCAGGGGGAGGGTTCTTGTGGTTTTGGCTGGTTCACAGAACCAGCCAAAACCACAAGAACCGTCCCCCTGGTCCCCCCTAAAAAAATTTCCTTGTTGCGCATTCTCTGGCTACTGTGTAGCTTTCGCAATTGAAAAGCACCTGCCTGCTGGGCAGACAGGTGCAAAGACAAAACTGACTAGTTTGCTGCTCCGCGGCAGTATTGAAGCTTGGAACGGTCCAGCAGCGGAGTATAAGCCGGCCAGAACCACCCATCATATATATTCTTGTTATATACATAATAACCACCCTGACCATAGAGATAATAAATGGGAATATCTTCAGCCAGTATTTCCTGCATCTCAAAAATCATTGCTTTTCTTTTTTCAGCATCCAGTTCAGCCTGCTGTTTGTCAGCCAGCTCATTGAACTCAGGATTATTATAGCCAAAAGAGCTGAAATTGTGATACGTATTGCTTCCGGGATTAAAATTACGTCTCAGGAAATCGGGGTCACCTGATAGTCCGCCATAGCCACCCTTCTGCAATACTATCTGGAACTTGCCCTCAGCCGTCATCTTGTCAACAGCGCCTCTTTCGTTACTCATTATTTCAGTATCTATGCCTACTTTTTTAAGATGGATTTGAACCAGCTCTGCAGCTCTTGCATTTTGGGACATGACCAATATTTTAAATTTCAGAGGATCTCCGTTTTTATTTTCTCTTATACCATCGTTATTTATATCCTCATACCCCAAATCATCCAGGATATCGATAGCGTTTTCCGGTGCATAATCATATTTCTCAATATTCGGATTATACATTGGATGAACCATGGGAATTCCTCCCTGAGCACCAGGATTTCCGACTCCCATATACATTCTTTCCAGCAATTCGTTTTTGTCTATGGCATAAGCAAGTGCATGACGGAACTCTACATCGGCCAGATCAGAATCATTCAGATTAAAACACAGCCATTTATGATGATATGGCTTGAGTTCCTCAATAACAAATTCCTCTTTATCCTTAAACATCTCGATTTCCTGCGGGCTAATCATTGTTATAGCAATTTCACCGTTTAATAGTGAAAGAGCCGATTCACTGCAGGGAACTGTAATAATTTCACTAACCCTGGGGCTTCCTCCCCAAAATTCATCATTGGCAATAAACTTATAGCTTCCGTGTTCCTGCTGATAATCAGCCAGTTTATATGGCCCGGTAGCAACTGCTGCTTTTTCAGGCTCAGTAACATGAAATTGCTTGGGGTCCTCTACATTTTGCCAAATATGTTGAGGAATAATGGGCACTGTCTGAAAAATCCTGCTTTCAGCAACAACAGAGGGTTCTTTTAGCTCAACTTTTACCTGGTAGTCTCCATTTTTCTTTATACTGCTTATGCTGGAAAGATCATAGAGATGGTTTTTTTCCTGGTAATATTCAAACGTAAATACCACATCATCGGCAGTAAAATCTTCTCCGTCATTCCACTTGACTTCCTTTCTAAGATCAAAAGTGTAGGTCTGGCCATCGTTTTCAATATTCCAATCTGTTGCCAGCCATGGAATTGTTCCGCTTTCATCCTCTTCCAACAAAGAATCGAAAATGAGCATGGTATAAACCCCGCCCCAGTCACGTGGCTGGTGGGCAAAAGGATCAGGAAAGCCCCAGTCTCCACCAACAAGAGATATTGTTATCGGCTGAGTTTCTTGTGCTGCTTTTCCTTGCTCATCGGCCGGTTTTTCACCGCAAGCAAGCAGTGTCATTGAACAGATTAAACAGAGGATTAGAATGTATAATACCCTTTTCCTGGATTTTTTCATTAGATTACTCCTTTCTTTTTAGAGAATACTAAACCCTTATAAATAGTCATTATGATCTTTCAATAATAAAACGTGCTATATTCAATTTTTTAGGCGGGGATCAGCAAGATCCTCCAGGGCTAAACCCAATAAAGCGAAGCCGATGCAAACCAGGGCAATGCAGAGAGACGGCGGCATTACCCACCAGGTCCAGGCTGATGTTAAATATGTGGAAGGGTATTCCAGGGCATAATGCAATATCATTCCCCAACTTTTGGAAGTCGGATCGCCAATACCCAAAAAAGCCAGTCCTGATTCCATCAATATGGCTCTGCCTACCATATTGATCAAGGCAGTAAAAACCAGGGGAAGAATCTCCGGGAAAAAATGCCGTTTCATCAGATAGAAAGAACTTCCGCCAAACATTCCTGCTGCTTGAATATAGGCATTGTGTTTCAGCGAAACAACCTGTCCTCTTATTATCCTGCCAATTCGGGGCACAGCAAAAACAGAAATGATCAGTACAATATTCCTCAGGCTGCTCCCTGCATAAGCTGCAATCAGGATAAAAAGAGGAATATTGGGAAGACTCTGAAAAATATCACTGCCTCTCATCAAAAACCTGTCTACTCGCCCCCCCCAGTAACCTGCAATCATTCCATAGATTACCCCACCGCTTACCCCCAGTAAAGCTGCACAAATCCCAATCAGCAAACTGATGCGGCTGCCCCAAATCAGCAGGCTGAATATATCGTGTCCCAGGTCATCGGTTCCCAGCAGGTATTGTCCAGAAGGCACTAAAAAAGACGCATCCACCTGTTCATTAGCTCCATAAGGAGCCAGAATTTCAGCCGCAAAGGCCAGGAATAAAAAGAAAGCCAGAATAATAATAGCTGTCCATCCCATCGCTCCCAGTTTTATTTCCTGTCCTTTATATTTGATCAAGACTCTCCGCTCCTTTTATTGCTTTTTAATTAATAATTCCTCACTGGCTGCCGGAAAAAACCTCTCTACCATCCCGGCACAGTTTTTCAGCAAATCCAGCATTAACAACGGATCTGTAACCTGGCGTGTGGAAAGGATATCGACTCCCCTTTTTAATAGCGGTTCAGGGTAAAAAGCCGCAGAACAGCCATATACTATCACTCTGCGTCCCTGGCACTGTTTAAGCACTTCTTCCATGGTATTGGTTACCAGGGTACAACCGGTAAGCAGAATCGTATCCATCATCTGAAAATAGTCTCCAGCTTCATCTGCCTGGATAATTTCTGCTCGGGAAGGTCCTTCTTCCAGGCCTTTTGAGTTGATAATCGTTGATTTAAACAATTCAGGTTCCAGCTCTGAGACCACTACTCTTTTAGCCTTTTGCGCCAAATTATGCACCTGCCCGCCAAATCCGACTATTCCGACGCTTTCATCCTCATTGATAAGCCCGGCTGAATACTTCTGCCCACCTCTTTCCACTTCAAAACCGTGAGAACTCAGGTAGTCTTCCTGCATAAAGGGATTTGATAAAGCATTGATCAGTGCCACCTGAATAGAATTTTGCAGAATATCTGCAGAATTGCTCAAGGCTTCCGCTGCTTCAAGACCGTTCCTGCCAATCTGTTGACCAAGAAAACCAGCAAGCTGGCTACTGATAGCAGTACCGCCTTTTCTGCAATTCATGGCTAAGCCCATTTCTCCATTATTGAGCATAACCCCGGTGAAATTTGGATTGACAACTATTTCCTCAAGCAATGGCACATTCGAGAGTTCATGCTGAAGAAAATCAATCGCTTCCCTTAAAATCACTCTATTTTCCCCCCCTTCAATTCCGTTTTTGCCTGTAGCAGATTATATTTCTCATTTATGCGTAAAAAGACAGATGCTGCCGGAGGCTGGATAATAAATGCCAGAGCCACTATCAATGCCGCATCAGGTCCGTAAGCTGTAGCCGCCACCCCCATAGCAATAGCCAGATTACGCAAAGCGCTGCCGAATATTAATGCCAATGAATCCCGGGCATTAAGACAATATTTGCCGATTATTATTGAAACCAGATAGATCACAACATAGAAAAGCACCAGGACCAGCAAAGCCATAAAAATCAAATCGGGTCTGGAAATAATCCTCTGGGCATTAACACTTATGGATGCAAATATTATATATACCATTCCCCAGGCGCTTGCTGCCAGAAAGTATGGTTTAAGCCGGCTGTTGAATTTTTTTTCGTTGTATTTCTTCAATAAAAAATAATAAGTAATGATGCCTGCCAGGAGGGGAACAAATATTACTGTAGCAATAGTTTTTAAAGTAGCAAGTATATCTATTGGTATATATTGTCCCAGCATAAAGAGTAGATACCAGGGTGTCAGCAATGCTCCTGCGATAAGCCCCAGTACGTTAATTTGAACTGCCCCTGGTACATTCCCTTTCGCCATAGCAGTAAAAGCAATAGTCATATTGGCAGTCGGTAATAGTGCAATTATCAGCAGTCCTGCAAAAAGCAAAGGGGCCTGCAGAAGAAATATGCTCCCCAGAGCATAAGCCAGAACCGGTAAAAACAAAAAATTAAATACCATCGAAATAGCTATGAGCCTGCGGTTTGACAGTTTAAATATCTCTTCAATTTTGTACCCAACCATAGCAGGATAAACTACAATTATTGATACCAGCAGAATATGTTTTTTTAATATACTTGTATCAACGAACAAACCAGCTGTAAATCCTGATATTAATACTATTAAGACACTTAAGAGAAAATTGCGTGATGGGAACAAAAAGATATTTTTCATGGCAAATCCTTTCATAAACTTGTTGCCTTTAGTACAGGACCAGAGGCAGATATATTCAGTCTATTTATCTGCCCATGTCCCGTTTTATTAATTCTGTCTACTCTTTATCAGCTTTTTTTCCCCTTATATATACCAGTTTGGAAACATCGGGTAAGCCAGATCCTGCCGCATAAAACCACCCATCATAAATCTCTTTATTATAAGCATTATAGACACTGTCCCCACAGATATAATAATTAGGTATATCATCTGACAATATTTTCTGCATTTCAAAAAGCATGGCTTGTCTCTTTTCACTATCGACTTCAATTCTCTGCTTTTCAGCCAGCTCATTGAACTCCGAATTATTGTAGCCATACGGCGAAAAAAGGCTGCGTGCTTCCTGGGGAGCCAACCAAGCCCTCAAATAATCAGGATCTCCTCCCAATTGCTGCACTCCGCCAAATTGAAGAATAATCTGGAACTGTCCATTATTAATAAGTTCATCGATTACACTCATTTCATTGCTTTTTATCTCTAAATCCAATCCAACTTTACTGAGCTGATTTTTGACCAATTCTGCATTGCGAACAGTTTTTTTAGTTGTCAGAAGCTGAAATTTGAGTGCATTGCCGCTTTTATCCTCTCTTATCCCATCACCATCAGTATCTTTGTAACCCAGCTCGTCCAGAATCTGTCCGGCCTTTTCCGGATTATAAGGGTATTTGCTTACATCAGGATTATACAAAGGATGAGTCTCTGGAACAAAGCCCTGAGAAGCTATTATTCCTTTTCCCATACATATTCTGTCCAGGATTTCCTGCTGATTAACTGCATAGGCCACAGCGTGCCGGAAATTCACATCTTTCAGTATCGGGTCTTCCAGGTTAAAACAGAGCCACTGGGTCTTATATGGCACACTCTCCAATATTTCAAATTGGGATTTATCCTCGAATGCAGCCAGGTCTTGTTGAGTAATGTCGGCTTCAGCTATATCCCCATTTAATAGCGAAAGAACTGGTTCACTGGTAGGGATAGTATTGATTTCAGCTACCCGCGGAACCCCACCCCAAAAATCTTCATTGCGGATAAAGCGGTAGGTTCCATGTTCTTGCTGGTAATCAGCCAGGATATATGGTCCAGTTCCAATAGCTGCCTCTTTTGAGTTGGTGGTATGATATTTTTTAGGATCATCAACATTCTTCCATATATGTTCCGGCACTATGTTGGTATCCTCAAACACCTTATTTATAGAAAGCAGTATCGGTTCATTCATTTCAAACTCTACTTTATAATCGCTGAGTTTTTTTATATCTTTTACAACAGCTACATCAAATCGGGTAATATTTTTTTCTTTGAAATAATTAAAAGTAAAAATTACATCGTCAGCAGTAAAAGACTCCCCATCCTGCCATTTGACATTTTCACGGAGATTAAAAATATATCTGGTACCGGCATCCTTGACTTCCCAGTCAGAAGCCAACCAGGGTATGGAACCATTTTCATCTACGTAAATCAGGGTATCAAATATGAAATCAGTATAAAAACCACCCCATTTGCGCGGATGCTGGGCAAATGGATTGGGAAATCCCCAATCCCCGCCTGCCAGGGAAATTATTATTGGTTCAGTATCTTGGGCCTCCTCAACTTCTGGTCCTGTAGCATTCTGCTCTCCACAACCCACCAGGGTAAAACTGAATATAAAGACAAATAGTATTATTAGTGACATGGATCTCCGATTTTTTTTCATTCCAAAATTCCCTCTTTCTGAATCTTATTAAGGCTTTCTGGCCTCTACCCACAGAAAATGCCTGACTAAACGATAGTTGTTAATAACAGCTTTTTTGAGAACATCTTCCCAGTATTCCCGGTCAAAATGATATCTCTGCCTTGCCTCAGAAAATTTGTTACGCAAGTGTACTCTTGGTCAGCTTATGATTTATGGATCTCTATCCACCTGCCTGCTTCACCAGGCACGTCGGCGACCAGGCGGTAAGAACTAATTCCAGCCTGTTCCAGCAGGGAATGGAGTTCCTTTTCGCCCGGCCTTTTTTCTCCCCTTTCAGCCAGCCATTTTTTCCTGCCTGCCAGCAGTCTTTTACGCATAGTCTCCGGTATATACCTTCCCAATCCTCCGCCCACTACGGCTACTCCGCCGGGTTTTAATACCCGGTAAATCTCTTCCAATCCTTTGGCCTGGTTTTCCCAAAACCACAGGGAACCCCGGCTGACAATCAAATCAGCCGTATTATCAGCAAATGGCATTTCCTCTACATTGACCGGCAAAAAATAGGCAGGATTCGCCAATTCTGCTTCCCTGGCATTGGCTTCAGCAATTTTCAAGGCTTCTGGATTTATGTCCAGAAAATACATTTCCAGCTCCGTAATTTTAGCAATTTCAATGCCCAGATAACCGTGTCCGGTTCCAATATCCAGACAGCGTCCCTGGTATACCCCATAATCATCGAGGAATTGCTGGGCCAGCAGGGGATAAATGGGCATCAACTCGGCATATGGTTTTGACATTATTTTCCTCCTTTCATTATTTTTTTTGCAGTACCTGAAAATAATTGTCCCAGCCCTGCCACCAAAAATTACATTCATTATTCAGTGCTGACATCTCAATTTCTGGAGAGGCTGGAGTAAAATCCTGACCGCGGAAGAATTCCTGCATTTTTGCGGACATCAAAAAATCTCCCACTGCCAGCAACCGTTCGTCCACATCTTTCTTGAAAACCATTACCTGGGGACTGCATAAAGCTCCATCATCAGGCCAGATAAAGCCCACATTTTTATTGCGGGAAAATCTGGCAAAAGATATGTTCATAATCCCTAAAGGATATCTGCCCTCATCAACAGCAATTACCGTCTCCTGTGGGCTCCTGGAAAAAAACGTATTAGCCGCAAAGCCCTCATATTTATCGGGAAAGTGGTATTTGATAAAATCCAGAGCCAGCCGGGAGACTACATGGTGGGCAAAAGGAGCAGTTACCTGACCCCACCATTTGGCATCAATTAACTCTTCCCAGGTCCGGGGAAGATCTTCTTCTTTTATCAACTGACGATTGTATATAATAACAAAAGGTACAATAGCAAAGCTGTTCAAGTAAGCGGCAGGATCAAGAAAGTCTTTTGCTATCATTTCCCGGCGCAGCGGGAAACGCTCAGGTAATGCCTGAAAGTGTTCCTGAATTATCTCCTTTCCCAGATCGACCAGCTTAACTGCATGAGCAATAACCACATCAGGAATCTCTCCTGCCTCAACAGCCTTTTGCAAGAGCGGATCATCCGGTCTTTGTTGAACTTTGATATTGATATCTATCCCCTGTTTTTCACCTAATTCCTGAGTAAATTCTTTCAACATCTCGCTGAAGCTTCGCCGGGTGTTTACCGGACAATTCAGAATGATACTGGCCATTACAAAAGCTCCCCTTCCCGCAAAGTTTCTTTATTAATGCTTCCACCCTGCCGAATATTATCACGCAGGATAGATAGTTTCTGGTCAACCTCGATAAGCTGCTTGAGTACTGTTTTTTCCTCCTGAGTAGTCTCTTGCAGTTTAAGCATGCCACCGTTTTTCATCACTATTCTTTTATCCGCCATCAGGGAAAGCATGGGATCATGGGTAACAACTATTACAACTTTGCCCTGCCCGGCCAGGAAACTCATAGCCTGCAAACGGTTAATACCGGCATTCTCTACTTCATCGATCAAGACTACGGGAGCATTGCTTATCAGAGCAACATCGGCAACCATTAGAGCCCGTGATTGTCCTCCGCTTAAAACGGTAATGTTATCCTGCTTTGATACAGGTTCACCTGCCAGTTCATTGGTTACTTTTATTACCTCTTTGGTAACGATCTCCGGCCTGTCAATTTCTCTAATCTGGGCATGCATCAATAAAAATTCCTCTACCGACATATCAATGACGAAATTCATATTCTGTGATACTTCAGCTACCAACCGGCGAAAAGACAATTGCCCGTCATAATCACCTGCCGCCAGATCGTTTATCAAAACATGACGCCTGGAAGGGGTCTCCCCTGCAGCATACTGTTCAATATCAGAAATAAGCTGAGTTTTCCCCGAACCTGTAGGCCCTACCACCGCCAGTATTTCTCCGGCTTGAACCTCCAGCATTTCTATCACTTCCAGATTGGCAGATTTATCCTGTCCGGCTAAAATATTTATTTTTTTAACCACTGCTTTTCCTCCCAAAATCCACTTTTTTAATGTTTCCCATCTGGTACGTACTGCCTATTATGGTTTCTCCACTACAGTAGGAACATACTGCGGCCGGCATGGAATACCGGAGTTCCTTGCCTTCAATTCTATTAACGGGAGAACTTTCGAGTATTTCCTTTTTCAGACGCAACGATCCCTGACCTGTGAGGCCATTGAGCTCTATAATCCTGGCCCGGGGATTTACCATTTCCACTTTACGGCGAAAGACTTCCCTTTCAGCCTGGGATACAATGTCCCCTTTGCTTACCGCGACAATGTCAGCCGTTGTCAGAATCGGTCCCACCTTCCTCGGGGTATCAATACCGCTCAGATTGTCAATCACACATATGGAAAGGCAGCCATCTACTGCTGGAGCACAGCGGTGGCATAAGCCTGCAGTCTCCAGAACCAGAATCTCTGCCTCCTGTTCTTCAGCCCAGCTGAAAATCTCCTCCAGGTTAGCCACATAAAAATGATCCGGACAGAAATAATCACTCAAGCCAACTGCTACCGGTATCCCCAGGCTACGATAGCGCCTGTCGTCCGAAGTCTCCAGGCAATCAATTTTACAGGCAGCGACCTTTAAGCCTTCTGTGAGCAAATGCCGGATGGTATGCATCATAACTGAAGTTTTTCCCGCAGCCGGAGTACCCGTTACAATAATGAAACGCAAATCAAACACCTTCTTTTACCTTTTTTACAAATAAATGCAAAAACTTTCTACTGAATTTGCTTTTTATTTGCTCTTGCTTATTTCAATCCATAAATGGCGGTTCATTAATCGGTATTCTTCAATTCCCGCTTCTCTCATTACTTCTTCCCAGTAATCAAAAGAAAAATTGAATTCTTGCCATCTCCGGGAAAACTTATTTCTGAGGGGAATTTTGATACTATATTTTAATTTTTTTAATATATCCTTAATCTCTCTGGGCCATTTTTTCCCGTCACCGCCGCCAACATAAGCCACTCCTCCAGGTTTCAAAACCCGGTAAATTTCTCTAAAAGCCTGAACCTTGTCAGACCAGAATATGAAAGACCCTCTGCTTACTATCAGGTCAAAATAATTGTCTTCCAGGGGTATGGCATGGACATCAGCATTCAGGATTTTCACCCGCTCCTGTACTCCGCGTTCCCTGGCCAGCCCGCGTGCTATTTCCCCCATTTCACTGGAAATATCCAGAGAGGTGACTTTCAACTCGCTCTGTCGGGCAATTTCTATACCCAGCAGACCTGGTCCAGCTCCAATATCCAGGCATTTACCATTCCTGATTCCATAATCATCGAGGATCTGTGCTGCAAGAATTGGGTAAATATACGAAAAATCTCCCAAAGCTGTTTTTAGCATTCCCTGTGGATTTGTAGTAACAGGTTTTTCTTGCTCGCTTTTATTTGTCATTTTCTATCACTCCATTTCAGTATGCATATTATAAGCGTTAAGATATTTCCTTTATTTTCTAATCTTTCTACAGCAAGCTGCCTTCCAACTCCTGCATCAACTCCCGGGTGTAAAGATTGCAGGAACAGGCCAGCAAGTTCTCACTCAGGCCTTCTTCGACTATTTCGCCTTCCCGCATAATATAAATTCGCCGGCTCACTTTTCTGGCAACCCGCATATCGTGAGTAATCAGCAGCAAGCCCATTCCACTTGAGTTCTGCAGGGAAAGCAACAATTTAATAATTCTGGCCTTTTCACTGGGATCGAGGTTGGATGTTGGTTCATCAGCCACAACTATACGCGGTTTAACAATAAGCGCCCTGGCAATGGTAATCCTTTGCAGTTCCCCGGAACTCAACTGGAAACAGTGCTTTTCGCAAAACGCCTCATCAGCAGGCAGCCCAACCTGTAAAAGCATATCCTGAACCATCTGCTTCCTCTCCTCACAACTGCACTCTTTTCGAATGAGGAGAGGTTCAGCCACTGCTTCCATTACCGTAAACCGATGTGAAACAGCTCCCCTGGGGTCCTGAAAAATATACTGTACATCCAGGGGCTTTACCGTAGTATCAAAGCTTATTTCTCCATCATCCTGTTTAAGGAGCCTGGAAATAATTCTTCCCAAAGTGCTCTTGCCTGCCCCTGACTCTCCTACCAGACATACAACTTCTCCTGCTTCAATATGAATACTCACATTCTTCAATACATTAATATTGCTTTTCTTAAAGGTTTTACCTGAAAGCATATAAGTCTTGAAAATATTGCTGGCCTGGAGCAGGTCCACTACTCCCCCCCGGTGACATGCCAGCAGCCTGTCCCCGGAATTTCTTAGAAATGGTTTTTCTTTATAACATTGTTCAATCGACTGCGTACACCTGCCGGCAAATACACAGGCCTCCCCACATTCTTCAAGCCCCGGCATTCCCCCCCGGATAGCTGATATCTCCCGGGCAGTTTCCATACTGTTAAAGGAATTATAAAGGGCTCTGCTGTATGGATGCCGGGGATCAGCAAAAAAGCTTTTACTTTCGGCGAGTTCAATTAATTGTCCGGAATATAAAACTCCTATACGCCTGGATAGTTCTTTTAATACCGAAAAATCATGGGACACCACTATCCCGGTTTTTTTCTCCATAATTTGCGCCAATAAAGCAATAATCTCTTTTTTGGTCCTGGGATCAAGGCCGCTCGTGGGCTCATCAAAAACCAGAACTTCAGGGTCATTAACCAGGGTCAAGGCTATTAAAGCCCGCTGCAATTCTCCTCCGCTAAGATGTACTGGATAAGAATTATGCTTTTCCGGCGGCAGCTTGCAATAAGAAAGAAGTTCTCGAGCCCTGATAACAGCTTGTTTCTTGTTCCATAATTTGTGCTCCATCATTGTTTCCACCATCTGCTCAACAATGGTATAGGAAGGGTTCAATATTTCCAGGGAAGAGGAAAAACAATAGGCTATTTCATTCCATCTGATTTTCTTCCAGTCCTTTTCATCGTTTTGAAGTAAATCATGTCCCTTATAGACTATCTTTCCAGTCACCTGGCCAGGAACCACACCCAGAAGGGCCTTGCACAGACTGGTCTTGCCTGAACCTGACTCCCCGGCAATTCCCAGTATTTCTCCTGCCTGAATATCAATGGAAAAATTTTTCAGTGCAAAAAATTTTTCCAGACCACAGTTATAGGCAATATCCAGGTTTTTTATCTCCAGCGTCTTTTCATTAATCCTAAAGTTCATAAATACCCACCCTCTTATCCAGGTAATGAATCAACTGATCAGCAATAAAATTAGCCCCTACAACCGATACCGCCAGAATTAAAAATATCCCGTCAAGTACAGGATAATCATGCACTGTAAGAGAATCGTACATAAGCTTTCCCAGGCCCGGATAAGCAAAAACCATCTCGATAAAAATACTGCCCCCGATCAAGTGACCCAGGCGCATAAACCTGGCAGTTACCACAGGGATCAAGGAATTTCTCAGAGCATAACGATATTTGACCAGACTATCTTTTAAACCCCTGGTTTTGGCTGCCCATATATAATCTTTTTTAATCACGCTTACCATGGTGTTTCGAGTTAAAAGAAAAGGATGGCATAATTCAGCAATAATCAAGGTTATGGCAGGTAAGATCAGATGCCAGACAATATCATAAACATATGAGAAAGTCGAAGAAAAAGAGGCATAAGGTGTTCTGGCTCCGCCCAGCGGGAAAAGATTTAATTTGGCCGCCAGAAAAATCAACATAAAAATGGCAATAATAAAAGACGGTATGCGATTAAGAATAAGCATAAAATTCAACGCAAATTTATCCAAGAAACTATCGCGTCTCCAGGCTGAACTGGCCCCAATAAAAATTCCCACAAAGGTAGCAATCAAAAAGGCCGTACCCATAAGTAAGAGGGTCCACGGAAGTGCTCCCATAATCAGATTGCTCACCGGCATATTATGATAGATGCTGGACCCCAGATCGCCATGGGCAAGATTATACAAAAAACGGAAAAATTGCTGGTGAAGAGGCAAGTCCAGGCCATAATATTCCATTAATTTATCATGAACTTCCTCTGTTATAAGGACATCGCTATACCCCATTTCACTGTTCAGGCTCAAGTAATAAAATGGATCACCAGGTAAAAGCCGGCAGGCAAGAAAGTTTATACTTATAATTATTAGCAGGGTAATCAGGTATTCCCCTGATTTTCTGAGCCAGTACATAAAATTATCCCTCTTAACTCTCTTTAAAAAACAAAAAAACCAGGAACGAAAGTCGATCCTGGTTTACAGACATAAGCAGTTAAAGATCAGAACAGGCCTGTTCAAATAGACAACCTGAAACAATCCTGACCTTCACCGGCTTTGTTTTAGTCTATAGTAGCAATATAGAAAACACCAACAATCAGCCTGCATTCGTTTCACACAGGTTGGCTCTCCGCTTTTTACATACTGCCACTTTGCCAATCTCTTCTTTCCGCAATACGGGGAGGCATAAGCGTTTCCGCTTATACCCGCAGGCCCATAGACCATAGCTAAAAAATAACTTTAGATTTAAGGGCTCGAAGATATATATAACTTTTTATTATCACCCCGGCAGGGATGAGTTTTTCTGCATAAGGTAATTATCTGAATATAAATCCCCAGGAAAAAACAATTATCCAGGTTCTAAAAACAATCTCCCAGAAATAATCACCTTCCTGTACCAAAAGATAAACTCCTCCAATTTTGATATTGATTATCGTTTTCATATTGATGCTGCATTTATCAACAATATTATGATTATTTCTATAAGAAAATCTTAATTCCTCCTTTTGAATGAGAGTTTTGCATAATTAAAAAATTCAATTCAGCGAAGCAGCCTTAATCATGTGCGAAAGCGAACATTAACAGTACCCGCAGGGCGAATCTTAAGATCCTTCAGCCTTGCCTCAGGATGACGGTACTAAAATACCTGTCTAATGATGTAAAAAAGCAATTATGCAAATCCTCAAACATACTATTCTGAGTATTATAAAAATCAATCATGTTCCCTGGCTGAATAAGCCGGAATAAATAAAATAAGCACCCAGGCCCAGCAGAAAAATGCCGCAGAACAAAAAGACCGCATCATACAAACGCTGATTAAGGAACCTTCGCCCGCCGGCTACCGCAGCAGCAATCAGGGAAAACCAGGACAGATCGGCCAAAATATGCCCGCTGTAGAAAGAAGCCAGTCCTGCTATCCCACTCTGCATTGAAAGGCTGATATAAGTAAACCCTACCGTAATCCACCAGATTGTCCAGTATGGGTTAGCCAAACTCAGCAATATGCCAGTAATTACTGGATGAAAACGTCCTTTCTGGCCCTGCATCTTATCAAGCTCATCTATAAACAATTCTCCCTTTTTATACTCTTTCAGCATAGTAAAGCCCAAATAAATTAAAAAGCTTCCGCCCAGCAAACTTACTACACCAGTAAAAGCAGCTTCATTAAAGTACCTGGCAAGACCAGCTGCCAGAGCCAGCACAAGTATAAACTCCAGGATAGCATGTCCCAGAACTATCGCAGGCCCGGCCCAAAAACCCCGTCGAGCAGTTTCAGTAATTGTAGCCGTCAACAGAGGCCCTGGCACCATTGCCCCCGACAGAGCTACAAGAAAAGATGTTGCAAACAAAGATGTTGTTTCCATTTACATAATCACCGCTTTATAATTTATCTCCTGCTCTAGCTGAAAAGCCTTTGCCGTTTAATAATTTGGCTAAACGCTTATTGGCTTTTGGCAGCAGAACTATTATCAAGTCTATGCGAGTCTGTAATTTTTCTCAAGTATTTCAAAAAAATATGCCCCCATAAAATAGCAGACGGCTAATACCGTCTGCTCACCTCATTCATTAGCTTTGCATTAAAATACAGCGGATTTCAAGAATCTATCTTCACTTATTCCAGCTCATTCAAAGCCTTTTCCACTTTTGCTGCCACATCCTCTGGAACCCAGCTTTGCCATACATCAGGATATCCTTTTAAAAAGTATATAGCTGCCGCTTCACTGGCTTCCATTTTTCCTTCATAATCCATCATATAGGTTAGAATATCACTATTATGTTCCAGTGTGGTCTCATAATTCTCCAGGAAATCTACGAGTTCTGGTGCAAGTGTTTCCAGTTCACTGTTAACCGCAATGAGTATGGTTGACTCTGGAAAAGCACAAGCCAGGGCATCCTCATCCTCCCATTTGCTTTTGTCGAAGGCCGGTTCTTGCAGGCGGGTCATATTAAGATTGCTTATTGCCCAGCTTGGTTCCCGGCAATAGCCCAGCCAGGGTTCTCCTTTTTGATAAGCACTGAATAAATGCTCCTCAGCTGCCTTTCCCGTAGCGGCAAAAATATTGAAGTATTTATCCAGCCCGTAATTTTTTATTTTAACTTCGTTAATTTTAGAAACTGCCCAGCCGGTTGTACTATTGTAGAAACGTCCTTTTGCCGGCACTTCAGGGTCTTGGAATAGTTCCCAGTGTAGCGGTAAATCAGTAACTGACAGTAAATCAGGCGCTACTGCTTCAATACCGCGTTCCACATCGCCCTTAATTATGTATGTCGGTACATACCACCCCTGTATCGCGGCACTATAATTGGCTCCCAATTCCTTTACGTTTCCATCATCAAGCATTTTAGTCCAGGTTGCACCATAATTATCCGCCCATACCTCCATAAAAATATCAATATCCCCCTTGGCCAGACCTTGCAGAAGAGTAAATGATACTCCAGACTGATATAATGGTTTGGGATAATCATAACCATGTTCAATTATGAAAGCTGCGATACAATTATGTACCTTTATACTGTCCCAGCCCAAATCCCCTAAAACCACCTGCGGCTTTCCCTCTGCGAGAGGTACCCCTCCCTTTTTATTGTGTATATCATTACTGGCTTTATTACATCCTGGCAGACAGTATATTAGCAGCAGCAAAACCAACAGTGCAACAACTTTGTTCGAAAAACACCGATAAGATTTCTTCCTGGTCAGCACAAAATTCCTCCTCGCTCAGCGGGCAAAACGCTACGGTAGTATTAAGTAAACGCCAATATCTCATTTTAATAATAGCCAGACCTTTACCAGAGGTCAAGGGATGATAGGAAGAGAAGACAGGGGAGGAAGAAAAGAACAAACATCAGACTTGCTGCTTCCAAAAATTCTAAAACAACTGGCAGGGATAAGCAAAGTTCTAATAGAATTAAGTTGTATGGCTAAAAAACAATCTCTTTTTTGAAGACCTGGTATCATTGGACAGGTATTAAGTTTCTTAAAAATATGCAAAGTTTTCATTAATAAATATCAAACAACTATTCTTCAAAAATTCAGAAAAATATCTGTCCTCTCTCTCCATAGATGCTTTTGTAAGATAGGAGTGATTTGTTTTGGGAAAGCGGCCCAGCAAAACCGACTACTATTTGAACATTGCTCTTGATGTTGCCTCCCGTGGGACCTGTTTGCGAAGGAATTATGGTGCAGTAATTGTAAAAGACGATGCTATTGTCTCCACAGGCTATACGGGAGCTCCCAGGGGACTGCCCAATTGTTGTGATTTAGGGGTTTGTGAAAGAGACAAACTCGGGGTTCCCAGTGGAGAAAGATATGAACTCTGCAGAAGTGTCCATGCAGAGATGAACGCCATAATCAATGCCGGAAGGCCTAAAACCCTGGGAGCAACTTTATACTTAAGCGGATATGATGTAAAAACCGGAAAATTAATCGATGCCGAACCCTGCTTTTTATGCCGCCGTATCATTTTAAATGCTGGAATATATAAGGTAATTTGCCGTAAAGCAGATGGCAGCTCACAGGCAATAATACCTGAAGGGCATCCTCTTTATGCTCAGTAAGCCTAAGGGCGACAGGGGTGGGACAGGGGGACGGTCCTTTTGTCACCCTGTCCCACCCCTGTCATTTTTACCATTCGATAGATAACTGTCCGTCTTTTTCTCCCACACGAATGGTAGTCCCATCCATGACCTGTCCACTTATCATCGACCTGCCTACCAGGGTTTCCAGGTTCCTTTGCAGGAAACGCTTAAGAGGGCGGGCGCCATAGACCGGGTCATACCCCTGGGAAGCAATGAATCTGCGTGCGGCTTCATCCAATTCCAGATTGATATGCCGATCCTGTAAACGATTTCTTAAGTCATCCACCAGAAGTTCAACGATACGTTCTATTTCTGCCAAAGCCAGAGGTTTGAATAAAACCGTTTCATCAACCCGGTTGAGAAATTCGGGTCGAAAATGTATTCGCAGTTCATTCATTACCATTTTTCGTGCTTCCTCACTGATCTCCCCGCTGGCATTGATCCCTTCCAGCAGATATTGCGAACCAATATTGGAAGTCATTATAATAACAGTATTCTTGAAGTCCACGGTCCGCCCGTGAGAATCGGTAATACGCCCGTCATCCAGCACCTGCAGAAGCACATTAAAGACATCATGGTGGGCTTTTTCAATCTCATCAAACAGTATAACCGAATAAGGCTTGCGCCGCACAGCCTCACTCAGTTGTCCGCCTTCTTCATATCCTACATAACCGGGCGGAGCCCCAATAAGCCTGGATACCGTGTGCTTTTCCATATACTCGCTCATATCAATACGGATCATATTGGCCTCGCTGTCAAATAAGGCCTGGGCCAGGGTTTTGGCCAGTTCAGTTTTACCCACCCCGGTAGGCCCCAGGAAAACAAAAGAGCCAATAGGACGCCTGGGGTCCTTTATGCCTGCCCGGGCTCTGATTATAGCATCAGCTACCAGTTTTACGGCCTCATCCTGTCCTACCACACGCTCATGTAAAATTTCGTCCAATTGCAAGAGCTTTTCCCTCTCCCCTTCCATCAGACGGGTCAGGGGAATACCGGTCCAGCGGGAAATAATCCGGGCAATTTCCTCTTCAGTAACCTCTTCACGTAAAAGGGTATGTTCGCCTTTTTTCCTGCTGAGTTCTTCCTCTTCGCTTAAAAGTCTTTTTTCCAATTCCGGCAGTTTCCCATATTTCAATTCGGCAGCCCGGTTCAGGTCATAGCTCCGTTCTGCCCGCTCGATTTCCTGGCGCACTGCTTCTATTTCTTCACGCAGGCTGCTCACATTGCTGATGGAATTCTTCTCTAATTCCCACTGGGCCTGCATGGAATCCGCCTGGTTTTTCAAATCGCTTAAATCCTTTTGCAGGGTCTGCAACCGCTCCCGGCTGGCCTGATCTGTTTCTTTGCTTAAGGCTGCTTCCTCAATTTCCATCTGCATTATACGCCGGGATATCTCATCCAATTCTGCCGGCATGGAATCAATTTCGGTTCTGACCAGGGCACAGGCCTGGTCAACCAGGTCGATGGCCTTGTCGGGAAGAAAACGGTCAGAGATATAACGATTGGATAATACTGCTGCACTTACCAGGGCATTATCATGAATCTTCACCCCGTGGAATACCTCATAGCGTTCCTTCAGGCCCCGGAGTATGGATATGCTGTCCTCAACACCGGGTTCATCGACCATGACAGGCTGGAACCTGCGTTCCAGGGCAGCATCTTTTTCAATATGCTTGCGATACTCGTCCAGGGTAGTAGCTCCGATACAGTGGAGTTCGCCCCTGGCCAATAAGGGCTTGAGCAGATTGCCGGCATCCATGGAGCCTTCTGCCTTTCCTGCTCCAACAATATTATGGATTTCATCAATAAAGAGAATTATCTGCCCTTCACTCTGCTTGACCTCTTGAAGAACTGCTTTCAAGCGTTCCTCAAATTCTCCCCGGTACTTGGCTCCAGCTACCAGAGAACCCATGTCCAGTTCAAAAATAATCCGGTTTTTTAGACCCTCAGGTACATCATTACGCACTATCCGATGGGCCAGCCCTTCAACAATGGCAGTTTTCCCCACTCCCGGTTCACCTATCAGTACCGGGTTGTTTTTGCTCTTGCGGGAAAGAATCAGAATAACGTCCCTGATTTCGCTGTCACGCCCGATAACCGGATCGAGTTTATTGCTCCGGGCCAGGGCCACCAGATCACGGCCATATCGCTCCAGAGCCTCGTAAGTATCCTCGGGATTAGGTGAATTTACCCTTTGATTTCCCCGCACTTCAGTAAGGGCCTTAAGAAAAGCATCCCGCTTAACGCCCATCTTATTCAATATCAGAGCCGAGGCTCCGGCAGGAGATTCGTCAAACATAGCCAGCAATAGGTGTTCAACTGAGATATAGTCATCTCTCAGACGAGCAGCCTCCTGTTCAGCCCGGGCCAGAACCTGATTCAAACGCTGGGTTATATATACTTTGCCTGCTTCAGTCCGGCCTCCCGAAACACGGGGTCTTTTTTGCAGATTGTTTTCAAGTTCGGTCTGTATTCCTGTCAGATCCAGATTCATGCGATGAAAAAGCCTGGCTATCAGACCATCCGGCTGCTCCAACAAAGCCAGCAAAAGATGTTCTACATCAAGCTCCTGATGCCCCAGCAGAGACGCTTTACTTTCAGCAGCCTGTATAGCTTCCTGTGATTTTTGAGTCAAACGATTGGGATCCATATTTTTACACCTCCATTTCCCTTAGGGGATATTATACTTTTTATTATCTATTCCATATAAGATTCTATATGGGCTCGTAAACGTTCAATCTCGCCTTCCAACTCTTCAATACGTTCCAGCAAGTCCATTACCAAACCCAGGCCAGCCCAGTTTATACCCAGATCATTATGCAGTCTCAAAACCTTACAAACCAGAGGGACTGCTTCAGGAGCAAACAAAGGATCAGGAGAGCTTACGTCCGGTTCTATTATCCCCAGTTCCAGCATTTTTTCCAGCAAAGAAGGCTGTATCCCACAGCGGCGGGCTGCTTCTTCAATGGTCAAAAGGTTAGAGTTTACGGAAATATGGCGACGGCTTAAATAATAGCGCCGGTATTCCATTATCAAGCCCCCCTTTCCGTCTGGCGTGGATTAAATTCGGATACCTTTGCCAGTTCTTCAAAGAGTTCCCGTTCTCTTGGACCCATTCTTTTGGGAACCACAATCTTAAGCAGGGCATAAAGATCACCATGTCCACCTTTTTTCAGCGGCATACCTTTTCCCTTGAGCCGCATTTTCTGCCCAGAACGAACTCCGGGGGGTACTCTTAAGCTAAGGGTACCGCTTATGGTAGATAGTTTTACTTCAGTTCCCAGGGCTGCTTCCCAGGGACTGAGCAATAAATCCATTTCCAGATCAGAGCCATTCAGCCTGAAAGTCCGATGAGGCAATATATGTACCCTGAGGTACAGGTCACCATTGGGACCACCTCCCAGGCCAGGGGAACCCTGCCCGGCCAGGCGAATACGATTACCCTCATTGGCCCCTGCCGGTATATCGACAGTAATCTCCCGGCTTTTCGGTATATAAGCAGAGCCTTCTCTTTCCATTTCTTGAATACGAATAGTCTTCTTTCCCCCATTATAGGCCTCCTCCAGCGTCAGGCTGATATCAGTCTCCTGGTCATTGCCTTTCATGGACCAGCTGGGGCTGTCCTGTCCTCTCCAGGTCTGGGACCGCCCCCGTCCAAACAGACTCTCAAAAAATTCACTAAAACCCGAACCATCGGAACTGTAAAACTCGAAACCGTCAAAATTACCAGCTTCCCAGCCAGGCGGCGGGCTATATTTGTCGCCATCACGCCAGTTAGCTCCCAGCTCATCATACTTATGCCTTTTTTCCGGGTCTTTCAAAACCTCATAAGCCTCATTGATGGCTTTAAACTTCGCTTCGGCATCCTTCTCCTTATTTATGTCCGGGTGCATCTTACGAGCCAGTTTACGGTAAGCGGTCTGAATATCCTTTTGACTGGCATTTCTATTTACACCCAGCGTCTTGTAATAATCCTGAAATTCCATTTATCCAATCACCAGCCTTTCTTTGAGGCTAAATTTCATCCAAGCTGCCCAGGCCTCTTGCCAATTGTTCTCCGTAAAATCATCATCAATAGTATCCTCGTCCAATGGCTGCCGCCCGTATAAGAACCTTCCTTAACTTCTTTTTTATCTTCCTTGGCCTCCTGAAGCATCCTCTCCATTCATTTTCATCCGGCTGGAATCACTTAACTCTATTCACACCAGTCTTCCACTCGGATATTCAGCTTTCTTTCCAGCATAAGGATTAGTTTGACTCCCGCCAGGTTTACCCCTTTTTCCTGAATCAGATAACGGATATGCACAAGAAGTTCAACATCCGTCTGAGAAAAAAGCCTGGTGTTGCCCTCGCTCCTGGCCGGGCATATCAGGCCAGATTCTTCATAAATCCGCAAAGTTCTTGGATGTACTCCCAACAGTTCTGCGACAACACCTATGTTATAGACCGGCCTATCCCGAAAAACATCCGCCATTTGCCATAACTCCTTTTGCTATTCATCCTGTTTTTAATCTTAAAATGTATAAAGATTATTGTCAAGTTTTTTATCAATATTGTTTTTATGTTTACTAATTAATTACTCGTAACTCTTTCGTTAATTAATCTTTCCCAAAAACAAATATGATAAAAAACTGTCACCCTTCATTCAGTATGAGTATAATTAGTATAGAGAGGAGAAATACCAGCAATGAAGAAACACCTGCAAGCTACAGAGTATATAGATTGCAAACATCCTGATATTCAGGATATTTGCCAGCTTTTGACTCAAAACTGCAGTTCTGCCAGCGAACGGGCCAGTCGTATATTTTATTATGTCAGAGACAACTGTCATTATAATATGTATGATATTTCCCAAAATCTAAAGGATTATAGGGCATCTGCCATTCTGCAAACGGGACATGGGTGGTGTCTATCGAAAGCTGTATTGCTGGCAGCCCTGGGACGAGCCGCCGGTTTACCTTCACGGCTGGCTCTGGCAGCGATTCGCAATTATCGTCTACCCCCAGAAGTAGAGCAATATCTTGGTTTCAATCTCTTTTTTCCTCATGCCTATAATCAGTTTTACCTGGATGACAATTGGTTGAGCTGCGCAGCAACCTTTGATAAAGTTATATGTGAAAAAGCAGATTTACCAGTGGTGGAGTTTAACGGCAAAGAAAATGCCCTTTTCTCACCCACTGATAATCAAGGACGTGCCTACATCGATTATGCAGAGTTTTTGGGCTATTATGATGATCTTCCCTGGAAGGTTATCAAAGAAAACATTTCGCGTTTTTACGGTGAGAGCTATAGCTTATGGTTTCCCATGCTGGATGATTTACCGCAAACATAAATAATTGTTATCAGTAAATCAGGATGATTTCTCTTTTAGATGGTATTTGCCTTTAACTATGACTGGGAAAAACAGTACATTATGAGGATTCTACATACATAATTGGTTTTTGCTCATCATCAGGCAAATATTTAAATACTGTAATCCTGAGGCAAAGCCGAAGGATTTTAAGAATCACCTTGGGCACTATTGATGTTCGCTTCGCTCACGATTAAGGCTGCTTCGCTAACGCTCAAAATGACGACTTGGATTAATTCTTTCGTTACTAGTACAAGTACAAATGAATGCATTAAGGGAGGCTTTGATATCTGATGAAAGAAAATTATGATTTTGATGCTGGCTTTTTATTTATGGAAAATCTGTCCAAAAAATTTTGGGATTACTGGACAATTAACCTGGATGCTATCTGCCGCACTCAGAAACAACTGGAAAAAATGGCGTATACTTTTATGGAGCAAGAAAAGCTCAGCCGAGAAAAGCGCAAACAATTCATGGATATTATTTTTAAACAATTTCAGGAAAAGCAAGCGGAATTCTATGACATGGCAGCAAGAAACTGCGATAACCCCTCAAAAAAGCTGGATTTACCCGGTATTGACCATTGGAAAGCCTTGAACCGGCAAATGACTCGCCAGTGGATAGAAAATCAAGAAAAATACCTGGAAATAAGTCAACAGGCCAGAGATTCATTGCTCCAAGCCGCTGTCACTAATCCTGCAGAGCATAGCGCCGAATTCAGAGAAAAAAGTGAAGTCTTTTTCAAGCAAGGCCTGGAAAACCAGCAAAAAATGTGGAAAATGGGAAGAGAAGCTTTTCAGGCTTCAGTGGAATATGCCAGGCAGCATAGCGAAAATGCCAAATCTAAAGAAGAATAAGCTTCAGGAAGTAAGCAGACATTCTTATATCAGCATAAAGCAGGGCTTTCCTCGTGAAATCCCTGCTTTAATAGCAGTTTATTCAAAGCTTTCAATGATGGCTTTGATTTCCAGCCAGTTTTCTACCCGCCTTATATTTTTAGCTGAAATGTGCGCATTATATGGATAATGAAACATAATTACCGGTAATCTGGCACTCAGTTCCAGAACCAGATCATGGTGATCCTCGATCATCAGCTCAATGTTATTGTCCAGGCACGCATCAAGCTTGCTGAAATAGTGCATGTTCCTGGTATTATTCATAACCAGTTTGTCATATTTTAGCCCGTACCTGTGCAACCATTCCAGGGTTGCCTCGGTAACATAAGGAAATTGCTGATTTCGGGAAGTTACCAGCACAATGGAGTGCTTCGCGTGCAATTCCCTGATTACATCCACAGCATAAGGCTTAGGCTGAACCTCTTTGTAGATATTGGGCAAATAGGTATCCAGGAAACGGGCAGCTGTAGCCTCTTCCCAGCCCAGGGACTGTTCCAGGTAATATTCGCTTAAATCTGCTACCGTATTCAACTGGTTTTCCCGGCCGAAAATCTCCACATAATTCATTATCATTTCCGTTGTATGTGAAATGGTATTATCTATATCTATCCCTATAATCACTTCCTACTCCCCTTTTTGGCGAATATAAATTTGAACTTTTGATTATGCAAAACTCTCAATACTATATATAATGATAACAGAATTCAGCCTTATGAAAAGACTTAAAATTTAAAGCCACCAAGGATAATTACCCATGTCAGAGCAGGTATTACAGCGTTTTTTCCAGTCCCTGTAAAAAAGCCAGCAAGCCTTCGCCGAGAGAAAGCGGGTTATAGCCCCCCTCTAAAACAGCAAAAATCCGGCCTTCACATTTTTCCCGGGCAAAATCGCCCAGAAGCCGTCCGATTTCGCCATAGTCTTTTGTTGACAGCATTCTCCCCCAATCATCACAATGACGATCAAACCCGGCAGAAACCGCCAGTAATTCGCCGTCGGAGTAATCCAGATGATTCTTTAAGTTCTCAATAAAATTCTTTCCATTATGTCCGTTCCCATGGTAATAAGAAACATCTGTCCGGCTTTCAAAATGGTCGTTCGTACCGTCGCCAAAATGCAGATCAAAATCTACAATCATAGCTGATTCAATAGCTCTCCTTTGCAATAATCTTTCTATGGCTATAGAAATATTATTGAAATAGCAAAAGCCCCAAAAGCCATCAGGACTGGCATGATGCCCCGGGGGGCGGCACAGGGCAAAGGCAGGCTCGCCCTTTACTGCAAATTCAGCTGCCTGTATAGCAGCTCCCGCTGAGAGTAAAGCCATTTCATATACCTGACGGTTCATCCTCACCCGGTTTAAATGTCTGTCATTGTGTACCAGCAGAATATCAGTATTCTGTGCCGGCAGGGCTCCCGAAAAACTATAGTGTTTTTCCATTAATTCCAGGGCATGGTCCAAGCGGCGACTGGAGGCAGCTGGATCACTGCAATAGCAATCCAAAAACTTTGGCTCAAAAACCAGCTTCATTCATATTCCCCTCTTTCCATATTACAAGCAACCATCCTTTGATGATATTTGTATTTTTTTACATTTTAACAAATTTTTCTTTGTAGATCTATTTATATGAAAATAAAGGTAAAGGGCATGCCCACTTAATACCTGGCTGGATTTTTAAGATCTTGTCACCGTTATCACGATAATTATCATTTTGTTCAAGCAACTTTTCCGATCTTCTGTCATTGTCAGCATCCTAAACGCTGAATAATAGCTACTGACTGCTATACTCAGGAAATATAACAGTCTTGATTCAAATGGTATAATATTTATTATAGACAGCATAATTTTTTTCACCAGGATTGAACCGTATTTTTTTATATATCGCTTTGCTATCTTAACCTGTCGATACAGATAAAATCTATTGCCAGGAGGTTTAATTGTGTCCAATTCCCTTAGCCCTGCCCTGGAAGACTATCTGAAGGCTATCCTGCATCTCTCCGAGGACAGAAAAACGGTAAAAATCAGTGAAATCGCCAGAAAACTTAATATTACCAAGCCCAGTGTAAATCAGGCTGTTGGGATACTAAAAAATGAAGGCTACGTTTTTCACGAAACTTATGGCCCGGTGGTATTAACCGAAAAAGGGCATAAGAAAGCCCATGAAGTCTGTTATCGCCATAAGACTATCAGGCAGTTTCTCAGCAAGGTGCTGAAAGTCTCTGCTTCTACGGCAGACTCCGATGCCTGCCTGATGGAACATATTCTCAGTGCAGAAAGCTTTGAAAAAATGGAAGAGTTTCTTAAGCACTATGACTCTCCTGCAATCTCTGGAAAAGCAGAACATCCTGAAGCACTGACTCTTAACGATTTGCTCCCGGGAGACAAAGCCCGGGTCAAAAAAGTCTCTGTTAAAGAAACCCGCCTGAGGCAACGCCTCCTGGATATGGGAATAGCCCCGGGAGTGGAAATCGAGGTCAAGAGAGTTGCCCCCTTGGGTGATCCTATCGAAATAGAAATAAGAGGGTTTTACCTCAGCCTTAGAAGAAGTGAGGCAGCCGGAGTTATTGTTGAGAAGGATGCGAAATAAGGTGACAGGGGGGAAACAGGGGGAAGCAGAGGGACGATCCTCTGCTTCCCTCTTCTTCCCCCCAGCCGTCCCCCTGTGTCGCCTATCAACTTTTTATTCAGAACCATTCCCCTTCTTAGCTTTTTCCATGGACTTCCCCAGAGTGCGAATGAGTTCAGTAGCCAATGCAGGAGAGATATTGTAGCGAGAGGCTTCTTCGATAACCTCTTCCCATTGTCTAAGATGCTGCGATTGAGCGGCTTTGTCTGTCTTACTGCTTTTGATAGACTCAATATCAAGATAACCTGCAGCAATCAGCATATCCTCAACACTGACATCGTTAAGCGCAGCATCTGCCAGTTTTTTGATCACTCTCGCACTGGGAGCAGAATCAATCAATCCCCTGAGCAAACGTGAAATATACCCTGGATCCACCTGGGAATCAATCCCGTATCTGTTTATAGATCTTTCTCCTTTTGCCAGATTCAAACATACGGCAAATCTTTCCTTATCAAAACTCAGTTCATAGCCCCCCTTTTGCCTATCCTATTTTATCCCATATATTGTCTCCAGACAATTAATTGGGAACTATTTTTTATGTAAAAAGATGACAAAAATGGTTGACTATTGTCCATAGACATGATATACTTTGCAGTATGTTGTTGGCAAACAAAACGGGGGTTGAAAATAATGCGTGCAAATATCTTTGCTTTAAAGCAACTTGCCAGGGTAAAACAATGGACAATTCCCGAGCTGGCGCGACAACTGGGTATTAATTATTCCTATCTCTTCCGGGTAATGCGGGGCGAAAAACGCGGTGGGGCAAAATTATGGTGCGGTATTTACCGTCTATGTAAAAAAGAAGGCTTGCTCGTTGATGACTTCATTCTAATGGATGAGGAATAAATGCCTTGATTCGAACAGCTAAGTTCAGTTCTGTTATATTGAACAATAACAGCAAAATACTCTACAGGTTAAAGGACATAAAACTATGATACGTAATCAATCCGATATGATAAATATTATTGAATTATTGCGCAAGCGTTTGGGAAATATTATTCAGAGCCCAAAAGACCATACAAACCCAGAGGTACTGGCAGTTAGCCAGGCTTTAGACAAAGCTTTAAATGAATATTACCGGCTAGATAAAACAGGTGACAGATAAGTAAAACAGGGGAAGGTTCTTTGTTTTCTTTGAGACAAAGAACCTTCCCCTGTTTTATCCCCTGTTTCTAAGGTTCCCAATAATTAATATCATCACATGTACAATCCCAACTCAGACCAATAAGACGCAAGCATTTGGGACATAATGATTCATAATCCAATTGAGCGCATAGAGACATACATTTAAGGCAAATCGGAGTATAGCATAATATGCATTTTTTTACGGTTTTTTCACCAGGATGAAAACTGCATTCCATTTTTCTTTATTCCTTTTTTAATTAATAATATAATTTAATTATATTCTATATTGTATTTTCCAGGCAAGGATTTTTTTCCCTTTATTCTTTGTATGAAACAGGGTATGAAACAGGGGACGGTTCTTTGTTTTACTGTTTTCTCAAAGCTTTCTACAAACCACTCAACGGAATAACAAATTCGGGTATGCCTGAAGCATAGGGCGCGATTTCATACTGGTCAAAAAATATCAGCAGATTCCCATCCTGGATATAATAGCCCTGTTCTTTATCAATACCGTGAAAACCCATCTCTCCAGCAAAATAAATCTCCGGGTTTTCTTTTATCTGCCTGGCTATTTCCTTATTGATAGGATCATAATAATTATAATTCTTCGGGAAAAAGTCTTTTAAGGCTTTCAGCTTCCCGGTCTCCAGGTCAATATTGTAAGCCCGGCGCTCGGTTAAACCATGAGCCCCCCCGGTATATTGGTAGTAATCAACATAGAGACTCAGGAAATCACCGGTCTGGGTCATCAGCTGGTAGCGGCTCACATATTGGAAAGGATGCAAAGGAAAGCCAGCCTGTTCAGCCTCTTCTGCATATTCTTGAGCCTCCTTTTCCATTTGCGGAATTATCTCCATTGCTTCCTGTTCAAAAAGATTATTAATCTCTGCTTGCACTTCTTCATCGGCAAGTCCGCTTACAAGAGGTATATTCAGGTCGATTTCGAAAATTTCACTTTTCTCCTTTACTTCGTTTAAACTCACTTTTAGCCCCTCTTTTAGCTCCGGGCTCTCAATAAACTCTACTTTCAAGGTGAAGGTTTTCAAAGGTTGAACACTTTCCCATGGTCTGCTGTATATGAGTTTAATTTCAGTTTCTCCTGCTTTTAAAGCCTTAAAACGCCAGAACTCCTGGCCTCCCTGACCTACAGCATTCCTGTTCTCAGTATCCAGATAGCCTTTGGAACTCAATTCCAGCAGTTCCTGATTCCATGAACTATCCAGGGTCCATGAGTACCCGTTGCTGGGATTACTGTCCAGAGAAAGGAGAAAGCTCTCACCTGCTGCCAGGCTGTATGCTTTTCCATTATGAGTCTCATTTAAGGCAAGCAAACTGGCACATGAATTCAGAACCTTTGCCAGTTCGGCACGCTTAATTGAAGCAGCAGGACGAAAATACCGGCCATCCCCGCTCATAATCCCAGTATTGCTAACAAAAGCCAGGGCATTTATGTCTTCCTGACTCAGTTTGTCCATATCAGAGTAAACAGGCAGCATCATAATCATGGGCATGCTGACATTCTTCACTGTAAAACACTTTTGAACAGCACGGGCCACTTCCAGGCGGCTTACCTCCTGTTGCGGATAAAAATAATCCCCTGGAGCAAATACCTGATTAACCGCACAAATTAAGGCAGCCTCAGCATACCAGACATCCTTATCCACGTCCCGGTAGTAATCACCGATTTTTTCATCACCTATTGCCCCATCCAGTTGGAACACACGCAACAGTACCGTAGCCAGTTGAGCCCGGTTTACCGTATTCTCCGGTGCAAAAATTCTAAAGAGTCCATCTTCGGTACTGCCTACCCCATTCATCAGCCCTAATTGCTCAGCATTTCTTATACTTTTCTCTCCCCAGTGACCATTTATGTCAATAAATTCGCCAGGGCTCATTTTCCCCAGAGACAAGGCAGGAGCTGTCAAGGCAAAAACTGCAATAAGCAATAAAGTCATTACTCTTTTCATTAATACTCTCTCCTATCTGAGAATTTTGCATAGTTACCTTTTTAATATGAATCGTTGGGTACTTTAGTACTGTCATCCTGAGGCAAAGCCGAAGGATCTGAAGATTCACCCTCCGGGGCACTACTGATGTTCGCTTCGCTAACGCTCAGAATTATCATGCGTTGTCCGCACCAACAATAAACGAATAAGCCTATTATGTCATTGTTATGAATACTACTAGGCATAAGGCCATACTTAACTAAGGGTAGGTTATACAACCCTTC
>Ga0334889_1001053_pt1 | contig 38632 bp, 35 predicted proteins | sample GraSluR1_MG_2_FD_207222 | JGI IMG/M metagenome (GOLD analysis project Ga0334889, IMG submission 207222) | Sludge microbial communities from methane-producing bioreactor in Wageningen University, Netherlands - Granular Sludge_8_08-R1 | ecosystem: Engineered > Bioreactor > Anaerobic > Unclassified...
TCTCCGCTTCCGTATACCGATGAGCGTGGGATGAAAGAGGGAATCGGCTGGGAGAGAATGCCGGTGTACGAGGGCGCCAGGTTGAAAACGCCAAGGTCTTCTGTGGATAGAACCTCAATGGAGACATGGCTGACGCTTTCTCCCTGGGGAATGACAAAGCTTCTGGAAACCGCGGGGAGGGCCGGAAGCCCAGTTTCAAAGCCAAGAGCGCCGCCGGGGATGAACAGAATGGTTTCACCCCGGAATTCCATGGTTGAAACCAGGGAAGCCTCGGCGGTATACGAAAACGTGAAGGAGGCAGCGAAGGCGCACGAAGCGGCGATCAGCGGCAGAAAGGCTTTCATTGGCAGTATCTCCAATCGGAGGAAAGAGACAGGTCTTTTCGGGAAACTATTCACGCACTTGAACTCTGCAATATAGCCCATTGAGGAGCAATGTGTTCCTGCCCAGATTATTGACAAAAAAGGAATACCACCTATGTTACTTACCCGTAAGTAAGATCAACATGGAGGTGGCATGACCAAATCCCGGGGAAACCGCGAGAAGCTTCTCGATGCCGGAGTTGACCTTCTCTCAAAAAAGCGGTTCACCGACATTAAAATGGAGGAGGTGGCCGCCCGGGCGGGAGTCACCAAGCCCATGGTCTACTACTATTTCGGAAGCAAGGCGGGGTTTTTTACCGCCCTGGTGGAGCACATGTTCGACCTCGCCCGGGAGTTCTTCCGGGATGTGATGCCCGAGAGCATTCCCGTGCGGGAAGCCCTTGGAAGGTTCATGCTCACACGCCTCAGGCTCCAGAGCGAGAACAAGGCCTACACTGAAGCGTGGGAAAACCTTCTGCAGGAGAGCTGGCGGCTGGCGGACATGGAGATAACCGGCAGGGAGTTCTTCCGGGAAGTTTTCCAGCCCGTATTCGACCGGGCGGTTCGCGAACAGGAGATACGCCCCGACATCAAACCCGAGCTGGTCCTCGGGGTTCTGGGTTCGGTGATAGAGGGAGTTCTCGAAGCTCCCCATGTGGACACGCGGAATGTCAGAAAAATGGAACAGCTGATAGCGGATGTTACGGACATGGTGTTCAACGGGCTTAAATTTGAAAAAGGTGACAAGGCAAATGATTAGAACAGCAATACTGATGATGGCTCTGGGGGCTTCCGCATCGGGTCTCACCCTGTCCGAGGCGGTTGAGTTCGCGCTGGCAAACCGGGGAGACGTTGCCGCCGCGAGAGAGAGCCTTGAAAGCTCCCACTGGACCGGCAGGGCCGCTTCAACCTGGTTCCTGCCCCAGGTCAGCGCGGTGCTCGCATACCAGAAGAACGAGGATGTCTCAGGTATCGTCATTCCCGGTGTGGGAGAACTCCGCACCGGCACCACATACCAGAGCCAGTACGGCCTCACCGCCTCGGTTCCCCTGCTGGTTCCCCAGGCGATTACGGGTTCATCCCTTGCGGGCTTGTCCCGGGATATGGCCGAACTTTCTCTGGTTTCAACGAATATACAGGCAGTGCAGCAGGTTATAGCGTCTTTCTACGGTGTTCTGCTTTCTGAAATGATGCTGGATGTGACCACCGAGGCTCTTGACATCTCCAGGGAGGGCTACCGGCTTGCCCTGGAACGGTACGCCGCGGGAACAATAAGCAGATTTGAGCTTCTGCAGAACCAGGTTGCCTACGAGAACAGAAAGCCCGACTCCATCGCCGCCGCGGCTGGTCTTGAAAACGCCCGTGCAGCCCTGGCGGTGGCCATCGGAACCCGGTGTGAGGGTTTCGTAGCAGTTCAGGGCGACCTTACGGACCCCTTTCCCCTCCCCACTCCGGAGACCCTTGAAGAAGCCAGGGAGATAATGATGGCCAACAGCCCCAGCCTGGCAACAGCGGAGATCCTGCGAAACCTGGGCGATGCCGGGGTGCGGCATGCCGCCGCGGCATTCGGACCCACCATAGCTTTCCAGACATCCCTGATGTATCAGGGGGGCGCCGATGAACTGGGTGATCTGGACGGAGATTCCTACAGAAGAAATCTCACCCATTCCCTTTCGGTTTCCATTCCGGTGGTGAGGGGAATCTCCGACTACTCAAGCTACCGTGGCGCCCGGGCGGACAGGATGGCCTCCCTTGCCCAGGCCGATGACCTGGCAAGGTATGCCGAGCTGGTTCTGGTGCAGGCATGGAACCGGCTTGCCGAGGCGAGACAGGTGGTGACAGCGGCGGAGGCCACCGTGGAACTCGCCGGTGAAGCCCTGAGTATCGCGATAGTATCGTACGAAGCCGGTTTGATTACCCGGCTGGAAATGGACCAGGCTTTCCTGGCCCATACACAGGCCAGAACCAATTACGCTTCAGCCCTTTACGCGATGAAAACCGCGGAAGCAGGGCTGGCGGCTGCCATGGGTGTTCTCACCCTTGGCGAGGAGTAAGCGATGAGGAAGAACCTGTTGATAGGCGGCGGTCTGATCCTTGCCCTGATCACCGCCTGCGGTCCCGGAGGCGATGAGGCCTCTGAAAGAGTGGTCAGGGTAAGGGTGGAACAGGCCGCCACCGAAACCATCTCCACCGAATCCTACGCCAATGCCAGGCTTGAAGGCGCTGAGGAAGCCCTTATCTACCCATCCATGCCGGGAAGAATCGAGGAAGTGCTGGTTTCCGAGGGCGATTTCGTGGAAGCGGGCAGGCGGCTCATAAGAATGGACACCGACCAGCAGGCGGGAGCAGGCTCATCCGCGGCCCTGGCGGCCCTGAGCGCGGCCCGGGCGAATCACGAGAATGTTCGGGCAAATCACGATCGCATGATGACGCTGTTCGAAGCCGGAGCGGTAAGCGCCCAGGACCTGGATGCGGTAAGAACAGGCCTTGAAGCCGCTGCCGCCCAGCTTGCCCAGGCCCAGGCGGGCTACACCCAGGCGAGAACCGCCAGGGACAACGCTTGGATAGCCGCCCCCTTCTCCGGAAGGATAGGCAGGGTCTGGGCCAGGGCGGGCAACTCCTCCTCCGGAGCCTCGCCGCTTTTGTCCATCAGTGGAAACGGCGGCGTGCTTGCCAGAATTCTCCTCCCCGAGCGGGATATCTATCGGCTTGAAGAGGGGCAGGCGGCCTATGTGACCGTTGGCGCTCTGGACTACATGTCCGTCCCGGGAGTGGTAACCGCTGTCTCCCCTTCGGTTGACCCCATTAGCGGTCTGGTCTCCGTGGAAGTAAGGTTTGACGACCCCGAAGGGGTTCTCCGCCCGGGGCTCAGCGGCAGGGTGGCGGTAATCACCCAGGTGAGGGAAAACACGATCGTCTTCCCCGAGCGGGTTCTCAGACGCACACGCTCAGGCTTCCAGATGGCGGTGGTTGAGGACGGCAGGGCCGTACTCAGAGATGTTACAATCGGCATTCGCAGTCATGGCATGGTTGAAGTCGCAACCGGGATATCCCGGGGAGACAGCGTTATAGTGCTTGGGCAGAACAGCGTCACAGACGGAAGCCCCGTGGAAGTGGTGAGGTAATGAGTCTCTCCAGCGTTTCGGTAAGACGCCGCATCACCTTTCTTATGGTGTTCATCTTCATAGTGGGCCTTGGCTTCTTCGGCCTGACCCAACTCGGGCTTGATCTGTACCCCAAGGTTCAGTTCCCCATGATCGTTATCATGAGTTCCATGACCGGCGCCGGTCCGGAGGAAATGGAGAACCTGGTGACCAGAACCCTGGAGGAAGCCGCCTCCCGGGTGGGCAGCGTGAAGAAGGTCACCTCAACATCCGCGAACGGCGTCAGTATCGTTATGGCGGAGTTTGAGTGGGGCCACAATCTCGATCAGGCTGAAACCGACATAAGAAGACAGCTTGACTGGTACGAAGACTACCTTCCAACCGATGCCTCTTCGCCAATGGTTCTGGCGCTGGATCCGAGCATGCAGCCGGTGATGTTCATCGGTTTCTCCAGCCCGGTTCTGGATGACTTCGCCCTGAGGCAGCTTCTGGAAGACGAAATTGAGCCAAGGCTGGCCAGACAGCCCGGTGTTGGTTCGGTTGGAACCATGGGAGGCCTTGTCCGGGAGATTCATGTTGAGGTGGACCCCGCCCGGTTGCAGGCCGCCGGTGTTACACTGGGCCAGGTTACCGGCGCCATCGCCCAGGTGCGAAACGACATGCCGGCCGGTGATCTGGAGACCGGCGGAATCACCCTGAGCGTTCGGGTGGAATCCAGCGTAAAGAGCCTGGCACAACTGGAACAGTTGATCGTGGGCCATGGGCCTCACGGAGCGGTTCTGCTTCGGGATGTGGCCGAGGTTGTCGACGGTGAAAAGGAGGTTCGCCAGTACATCCGGATGGACGGCGAGCCTTCGCTGTTCGGGGTTGTGATGCGAAGAAGCGACGCCAACACCGTGAATGTGTGCAACGGCGTGCGCAGGGAGATTGAAGCCGTGGAGCGGGATTACGGCGGCCAGGTGGTGCCCTACATCATGTGGGACCAGTCCGACTTTATTCAGCAGTCGATATCCAATCTGGCGAACACGGCGGTTCAGGCTTCCATCCTGGCGTTTCTTGTCCTTCTGCTTTTCCTTCGCTCTCCCCGGGGCGCCCTGATTGCCGGCGCCGCGATTCCGGTTTCCATCGTGACCACCTTCGCCGTGATGCACTTCGCAGATGTGGACCTGAACATGATCTCCCTGGCTGGCCTTGCCCTGGCGGTGGGGCTTCTGGTGGACAACTCGATTGTGGTTCTGGAAAGCATCTACCGGCATCGCTCCATGGGGGACAGCCCCTGTGCCGCCTCCTTCAGGGGTTCCGAGGAGGTGGGGATGGCGATCACCGCTTCCACACTGACCACACTGGCGGTGTTTGTACCCATCCTGTTCGTGCCCGGTCTTGCGGGCCAGATGTTCCGGGAGATGGTGCTGACCATTGTGTTCAGCCTTATCGTCTCACTCTTTGTTGCCCTCAGCCTTGTTCCCCTGTTGAGTTCCTTCGCTTCCAAACTGGTGCCGCAACACAAAGACAGAAGCCTCGGAGCCTGGATCAAGAAGCGCTTCGAAGCGGCGGAAGAGCGATATCACAGCATTGTGGTAAAGCTTGTGCGTCGGCGGAAACCGGTGATTCTTGTCACAGCCGGGCTTCTGGTCGCCTGCCTGGCGATGATTCCCCTGATAGACACCGAGTTCATCCCCAACAACGACAACGGTTTCATCAGTATCGACTTGAGCGCCGCCATAGGAACCAGTCTGGCGGAAACCGACGAGATGATCCGGGCTCTTGAAGACTCGCTTCCAAAACTGTTCGAGGATGGCGACCTGATAACCTGGTACACACAGGTCGGGCAGGAAGAGGGTTTCGGGGCGATCTTCGGAGGGGTTTCCGGCAGCTGGTCCGGGGAGATGATGTTCCGGCTGGTGCCGGTGAATGAGCGACAGGTGAGCCAGGACGAATACGAAGAGAGAATTCGAAGCGTGCTGGATAACATAGTCGGCCTCACCTACGACATTTCCGGCGGCAGCTTCATGGGCGGCAGCCCCATCGAGCTGAAAATCTACTCCGATGATCTGGACCAGCTGGTCATCGAGGGGGAGAGAATGCGGGAAGCCATTGCCCAGGTTGAAGGCACCCGGGAGGTCAAGACCTCCATGGATGACATGATGCCCGAACTCACCTTCCGGCCCGATTACGCCGCCCTGGTGCTTTTCGGGTTCAGCCCTTCCCTGGTGGCCTCGGAGATTAGCACATCCCTTCGGGGAAGCCGGGCGGGAGTGTTCCGCGAGGGCGGAACCGAGTACGACATCCTGGTGACGATTCCGGAGCGGTTGCGGGCCTCCAGAGAGGATCTGGATTACCTTTCCATCGCGGGAGTCCCCGCGGTGAACCTCGGCTCGTTTCATGAGCGGCTGATCTCCACCAGCATTCAGCGCACAAACCAGCAGCGCTCCATAACGATCAGATGCGATGTCGCCGGAAGAAGCCTGGGCCAGGTTGCCGCCGATGTGCGTCGTGCCGCGACGGAGGCCAACATCAACAACCTGAGGCTGGAGTTCGGCGGGGACATGCAGGATCAGCAGGAAACATTCCTTTACCTGGGCATCGCGATACTGGTGGCCGCCCTGCTGGTTTACATGGTCATGTCCAGCCAGTTCGAGTCTCTTCTTGAGCCGTTCATCATCATCTTCACGGTGCCCATGGCAGTAATCGGAGTGATTCTCGGGCTTCTCATCACAGGAACCACCCTGTCCGTCATGTCACTGATCGGAATGCTCATGCTTGCGGGAATTGTGGTGAACAACGGCATCGTCCTGGTGGATTACGCCAACCAGCTTCTCAGGATGGGAGCCGGATCCATCGAGGAAGCCATCACCGAGGCTGCCCGAACCCGTTTCCGCCCCATTCTGATGACCGCCATCACCACCATGCTTGCCATGCTTCCCCTGGCCCTGGGGCTGGGAGAAGGGTCCGAATCCTGGGCGCCCATGGCAGTCACGGTGATTTTCGGGCTTCTGGCAGCCACGGGGCTGACGCTGTTGGTGGAGCCGTGCATCTATGTGGTGTTTGGAAAACGGCTTGCCGGCAAGGCGAGAATGGAGTGCCATGATCAGGGGCAGGAAGGGGTGTGACTGGAAGCGGGCATAGCCGTAGATTCAGGCTCGGAGGGATCGGAAGATGAATCCTTTTGAGCACTACGCCAGACTCGTTGACGATACTGCTCTTGCGGTTTTCGACGGGCAGCTACAGCTGCGGGACAGCAACAGGGCCTTCAGGGAAGCCTTCGGCGACACCGGGGATGTTTCCCTCGACACGCTGCTGTCTACGATGGAGCAGGGAGTCCTTCCCTCCCTGCTTTACGAGCTTGAGCTTCAGGGCGCCACATCCCCGGTAAGCCTGGCACTGAACACGGACAGTTTTCGATTCGTGTACCGGGTCGTTTTGCACAGGTTGGAAGAGGGGGAGGAAAGGCTGATCCTCGCCAGTTTCCGTGACGAAACGGAAAAGGGTTTCATGGAGCAGACTCTAAGGGACCGAAGCCTTTCCCTGGTTTCCATCTCCCCCGGGATTCCCGTGGGGTTCTTCAGAGCCGCCAGGTCGGGCAGCATCATCACCGTCAACAGGCCCATGGTGGACATGCTGGGCTATGAAAACGAGTACGATCTCTTCAACGCGAAAATCCCGGAGACCTGGGTTGACCCATCGGATCGGGATAGAATGCTTCGCACCCTTGAAGAAGAGGGAACCGTATCCGGTCTGGAAGTTCAGTGGACCCGCCGCGACAAAAGGGTGCTGTGGGTCTCCATCAGTGCCTACGGAGTTTCAGACGACTCCGAGGGAACCCAGGTGTTCGACGCTGTTGTTCTGAACATTACCAAGAGAAAAGAGGCGGAGGAGGAACTTAACCGTTACAGGAACCGGCTGCAGGAAATGGTCGGGGAGAAAACGGCGGAACTTTCCAAGGCCAACGACATGCTTCTGATGGAAGTGGCGGAAAGGCAGAAGGCGGAAACAATCCAGGCCGTTCTGCACTCGATAACCGATGCCGCCATCACCTGTCAAACCCTCTTCAACCTGCTGGAGCAGATCCACACACACCTTTCCAAACTGTTTCATACACCCAATCTCTTTTTCGCGTTTTACGATTCCAGCCACAATTCCTACTCCTTCCCCTACTCGATGGATCAGAAGGACAGCGCCGTGGGGTTCACCATACCGGGTTACATGGAGGGCACCCTTACGGACCTTGTCCGGTTGAAGGGAGAACCCAGGCTGATAGACCGCAAGGCTTATGAAGAGCTTCTGGCCCGGGGCGGTGTAAGGGATTTTGGTTCCATCGGCGAACAGTGGATGGGGGTTCCCCTGAGAGACGCCTCGGGAGTATGGGGAGTTCTGGTGGTCAAGAGTTATGAGATAGTCAACGCGTACACCCCGGAGGATCTCAGGCTGTTCTCGAGAATATCCGAGCACATCGCCCTTGCGATAAGCAGGCACCGGGCAGAACAGGAGTTGAGGAGGAACGGCGCCCTCTTCCGGTCGGTTCTGGAAGGGGAAACCCGGGGAATAATAGTAACCGATTCCGACGGCGCGATTGTCTACATTAACCCCGTTCTTTCCCGGGAGATGGAACTGCCTCCGGAGGAAGTGAGGGGCAGGGAAATGTCGGTAATGCTCCACTCCGATGACAATCCTGTTTTGGCGGAAACGGTTGAGAACTGGAAAAGGGGGGGCGGCAGGCCTGTGATTCTGCGGGTACTCCCCGGGCCCTGTATCATGCGCGCCCAGCCGTTGCGGGACAGCTTCAGCAACCTTCTGGGAATGATTGCAATAGAGGAGTCCCTCGAGGAAGTTCATCCCTCGGACATGTCCGAACCGGGTGAACCCTGACCGAGTGGTTGACCAACGGAAACAGCCGTTTCTTCTCATGCTGATGTGGAGTGAATCATGAAGACCAAAAGCATTGTTTTCACACTCGCGGCCATCACCGCCCTGGGAATCGGGTGCGGCGCCACCGGGGACACCGCGATGTTCCGGGGCGACTCTCGCCGGACCGGTGTTTACGATTCCACTGGTCCCAGGGTGTTCGGCGGTCAGGCATGGAGCTTTCAGTCCGGAAGCGAGGTCAGCTGCACCCCGGCGGTATCCGGGGGTTCGGTGTTCTTCGGCAACTGGGAGGGTGGATTCCACTGCCTCGACGCGGTTTCCGGAGACCCCATCTGGTCTTTCGACGCTGGCGTGAAGATATCCTCCTCACCTGCTGTGTCCGGGCGGCTGGTTTGCTTCGGCAGCTGGGACGGAACGCTGTTTGCCCTGGATGCTTCGAGCGGAGAGAAGATGTGGGAGTTCCATACCGATCAGGAGGTGGTCGCCTCACCCCTTATCATCGATGGAGTTGTGTACTCCGCGGGATTCGACGGATATCTCAGGGCGTTGAACGCTGAAACGGGACGGGAGTACTGGAGATTCAACGCAAACGGTCAGATCTTCTCCTCACCGGCGATATCCGGTGGGATTCTCTATTTCGGTGCGTTGAACGGAAGGTTCTACGCCGTGAACACCGCAACCAGCCAGGAAGTATGGAGTATCGACGCTGGCAGCGAGGTCTACAGCACCCCGGTCGTTCGGGATGGGGCTGTCTTCTTCGCATCCTACGACGGGGTCGTGTACGCCCTGAATGCAGCGGACGGAACAGCGAAATGGACCCATGAGATAGCCGACGACGTGGTTGTGGGGTCCGGAGCGGTAGTCAACCGGACCGTACTCCTGGGAACCCGCCGGGGTGATTTCCTTGCCCTCGATGCGGAAGACGGACGGCTGAAATGGAGTTTTTCGTCAGGCCAGGAGGTGATATCCTCTCCGGCGGTATCCGGAGAAACCGTGTATTTCTCAAGCCTTGAAGGCTTCCTCTTCGCAGTTGACGTGAGTACGGGAGAACTTCTCTGGGAGTACGAAACCTCCTCCCCCCTCAGCTCCTCCCCGGTGGTGCACCGGGGCATGGTGTTCTTCGGAGGCCTGGATGGCAGCCTGTTCGCACTGATGTAGCCTACCGAAGCAGAACCACTTTCGAGGCCGCCGTGGTTCCGTTGCCATACGCCCTTACAAGGTAAAGCCCAGCCGGGGTTTCCGCCCCCGGGGCCCACGACGCGGTTCCGTCGCTGGTTTCCAGCGTGGCCGCAAGCCTTCCCGCGGTGTCGAAGACTCGAATTGTCACCGTTTCCCCGGGGACACCATGCACCGCAAGGGTTACCGGACCCATGGCGGGGTTCGGCATGGCGCTCAGCGCCAACCCGTCAGGCAGGGGGCCCTGAATCCCCAGGGCATCATTGGTGAACTCCACGACCCCGAAGCCCCGAAGCCCGGCGAACAGCTGGCCAGGCCCGTCTCCGTATACCAGATCCCACACCGTTCGGTTTTCTATGCCAGTGTTCATGGGTTGCCAGGTGTCTCCACGGTCCGGGCTCCAGCGAACTCCGGAACTCCCTGTGCCATTGAAGACATTATCGTTCCGCTCACCCAGAACCGCCCAGGAAAGCCCGGAGGAACCCGGGCAAGGTTCCCATGAAGCCCCCCTGTCCCACGAACGGTGTATGCCGGTGTCGGTGGAAAGGTAGGCCATTCCATCATCGCCCCAGAGGGTTGAAAGCCCCGGGTGATATGAGCCGGGAACCGATGCGGCGCTGTAGCTTGCCCCTCCGTCGTCGGAGAAGTAGACACCAGTTCCCATCTGCTGGAAGGATACCAGAACCCGCAGGCCGCCTCCCTCAAGATCCATCAGTTCAATCGAGGGATAAAGGGCGAAGGGAAGCCCCGAACCCGCGGTCCAGGTCTGGCCGCCGTCGGTGGTGTAATGAACTCCGGCTGTGGCGGTGCCCGCCCATGCCCTGTCGGGGTCTTCGGGATCGAAAGCCACACTGGAAACCTGGGTTCCCGGGAAGCCCGCGTGAGCCCATGAGTCCCCGGCGTCGTCGGAGCGGTAGACCCCGCCGGCGGTTGCCACATACATGACGCTGCCCTGGTAGTGGAGGTCGGATTTTGGCCGAATGTCATAGATTGTCCAATTGGCCGGACCGGGGTTGATGATGTTCCATGTCTGTCCGGCATCGGTGCTTTTCCATAATCCGTGATACTCGCCGCCGGCGAAGAGCTCGCCGGTGCCGGAAATGTAGGAAACCGCGTGGATGAAGGTGTTTCCGATGCCTTCCTGAGAAACCAGGTAGTCTCCTCCCGGAGCTGTGGTGCGGTAAACGCCGCCGTAATGGCCAGCCAGATAACCCGCGGAAGAGACGCAGGCGGCCTGCCAGAAGGAAGCCACGATTCCGGAGGTGTTGAGGTTCCATGTGCTTCCGCCGTCGGTGCTTTCATACACTCCCGCCGCGGCGTTCACCGGCGCGTACAGGTTGACGCCGTCGCAGGCGGCGGGGGCGTAGCTGCCCCCGGAGACCGCCAGGTTCCATGTGGCTCCGTGATCGCTGCTGATGTAAAAACCGTGATCGTGGGTGAGTATGATGGTTTCCCCTGAACCGAAGGGAGCCACCAGCAGCCCCCATCCTGAACCGGCAGGGCCAACAGGGTTCCATGTTGCCCCGCTGTCGGTGCTTTTGAAAAGGGAGTGGGACAGGCCGGACATGGCCAGATACAGGGTTTCCTCATCATCCGGGTCGCTGCCGAAGCCCTTCATGTAGCCTGTGCTTAGCCCCACTTCATGCCATGTGCTTCCGCCGTCGGTGGAACGCCGTACCCCGGTGTTGGAGGAGAGGCCCGCGATAAGCAGATCCGGACCCGCGGCGCCAATGCCTATCACATAGGAAGAGGGCATGCCGGAAACCACCGACCAGCTTTCCCCGTCGTCGAATGAGGCGTAAAGGCCGGTTCTGGTCGCGGCATAGAAGGTGGAAGGGGGTGCGGCGCAGGCGTCGTTGACCTGAATGCCGAAAAGTTCCGTGGCGGTCCATGTGATTCCGCCGTCGCTGCTTATCCAGACCCCGCCGGCATCGGCGGCCATAGAGAAACCACAGGCCGCGATTACAGTCCCGTTGTTCTCATGGGAGGGAACCAGAGCTTTCAGATTGCCGCCCCAGGGGCCGTTCCCGGTCCACTCGCCCTGACCTGCCGGGATTGGAGCAGCGGGCGCCTGCTCGATATAGCCGTGAAGATGATCGGGAACTGGAAAACCGGTTTCGGCATCAATCAGCGCAAGCCCGAGAACCAGCATAATAAACATTGCATTACCTCCGTAATCGGGTGTATAGAAAGAATGGCTACCAATGTAAGTATAAGTAAAAAAGTCGTTTAGCAACAGTAAGCCCCCGGCTGAGTACCGGGGGCTGACTGGCTGGCGGGCAGGGATTCGAACCCCAATAGGCGGATCCAGAGTCCGCAGTCCTACCATTGGACGACCCGCCAATGGAGTCGGAATTATCTCAAAGTCGTATATTCCTGTCAAGCACGGTTTCGAAAGGAATGCACATGAGTACTCGGCAAAGAGACAGAAGCAACAGCCTCATTCTCGCGTGGGTGGCATCGGGGCTCAGCCTTTACCTCACATCACTTATTCTCGGTTCGGGCATGAGGTTCGACGGTCTGCTCAGCGTGGTGCTGACCGCCCTTGTGGTTGGTTTACTCAACTTTCTTCTCGGTCCCCTTCTCACCTTCATCACCTGCCCCCTGATGATTCTCACCCTGGGCCTCGCCCGGTTTCTGGTAAGCGGGCTCATTCTTGTGATGGCTTCCTGGTGGATGCCCGGCTTTACCGTGGCCGGCTACTGGTGGGCGGTTCTGGCGGCAGTGATCGTTTCGGTGATCAACGGGGTCATGGACAGAATGCTGGGCGTCAGGTAGATACCCGCCTGATGATTCCTGCCGGCGTCTGCTCGGTTCCCTGCCCCAGTGGATTGTCGGAAAGAATTTCAAGAAGAAGTTTTCTGTCAAGGTCTCCGGGCCATGTTCCCAGGATGTTTCCCCCCAGGTCATTTATGTCCACCACCGCCGCCCGGCAGTTGAACCTTTCCGCCAGGCGCCTCGCGGCGCCGTCGGGGTCTTCCGGCGCCAGGCTGACCGCGCGGTTGAAGGGGGGAATGGTGCCGGATGTGGGGCCGTCGATGGATCTCGCCCTCGACCCCGCGATTCGGTAGAAATCCCCTTTCCTGCCCAGGAGCTTTCCAAAGGCGCCTACAATGGCGGCGAACAGAATACGGGGGGCGCCACACTCCCGAATGGCGCATTCCATTGTTTCCGGCATTCCAAGACCGATACCCGCCGGGGTTTTCGTAACATGCCTCGAGAGCCATGTCGCAAGCCTTCGGGGTTTGACTTCCCCGCTGTCCAGAATGTGGTACCTGCCCTGGCTGGCGCTCACCGCCTTCTCACTCACGAAAAGCGTATCCTCCGCCTCCGTTGAGAGCCCGGACATGGCGAGTCCCTGAAAAATCGCGTCCTCAAGGCTGTCACCCTTGAGGATCAGCCTTGTGCGGATGGGAAAGCGCGCCCAGGTTCCTCCCCCGGCAGTGACCTCCGTTTGCATATATTCACCCCCATGGAATACGAATTGCTGTTTTCTTCCCAGGCAACCCGCCCGTCGGCGGGAACCGTTATTCTTCCCTCGGGCAGCCTGGAACAGCACGGAACCGAAGCCCCCCTGGGGTGCGATGCCATAATCGCAAGGCACCTGTGCCTCAAGGCCGGCTCACTCACCGGCGTTCCAGTGCTTCCCAGTCTCCCCTACGGCGATTCCCGCTGCCACCAGGCTTTTCCCGGCACCTTTTCCCTCAGAACTGAAACCCTTACAGCGCTGTATGCCGAAATCCTTCAGGCCGCTTCCAGGAACGGGTTTCGCCGATGCCTGATTATAAGCGGTCACGGAGGCAATCGAACCGCCGCGGAAGAAGCGTGCTCCCGGGACTACGGGGCGATGAGGTCGGCCTATCTGGGCTACTGGCAGCTCCCCGGCGCCGATGAACTCGAGCAAAAGCTGTTCACCCGGAGCGGAGACCATGTGACCGCCGCGGAAGTCTCCATGGTCTGGCATCTGCTCGGCAAGCGCCCCCCCGGGCTGTTCACCGGAACCTATCCCCCCTGGAAGTCCGGCGCCGACGACCCGGGTGAGTTCAGACGACTCTATCCCGATGGCGGGGTGGGGGGAGACATGTCGGGGGTTTCCGTTGAAAAGGGAGCGGAACTCTTCGGTTTTCTGGTCCGTTCCCTTTGCGCCGTACTGGATGAATCCATTGAGTGAGCAACAAGCCGCGGTCCTCAGTGGAGTATCCGTTTGTTACGGGGCCGTTACGGCCCTCAGGGGATTTGACATGGAAATCCCCCCCAGGGGTGTTCACGGGCTGCTGGGAAGAAACGGCGCCGGCAAGACTACGGCAATCAGAGCCCTTGCGGGGCTTCTCCGGCTTTCAGGGGGTGTTGTTCGGGTATTGGGCGCCGACCCGGCTGAAACCCGGGGAAGAATCTCAGTCCTCTTCAGCGAAGACGGTCTTGTCCCTTCCCTGACCGTGGCTGAAAACCTGGCGATCTGGTGCGGCTTTTACGGGTTTTCCCGAAGTGAGTCCATCGACATGACCCGAAACTCCCTGAAAGCCTTCGGCATGCAGGCCAGCGCAGACAAGCCGGTGAAAGACCTCTCCACCGGCAATCGTCGTGCCGTAGCGATGGCAAGGGTATTCGCGGTTCCCTCGGAACTGGTGATCCTTGACGAGCCCACCGCCTCCCTGGATCCGGTGAAGGCGGCGGAGGTCAGGGGCATGATCGCCGAAGCAGCGGGCAGTCGCCCTGTTCTTCTCTCAACCCACAATCTGGCGGAAGCACAGACGGTGTGTGACACCATCACCATCGTTCACAGGGGAGAAAGGGTTCTTTCCGGTGAACTCAAGGCCCTTATGAGCGCTTCGGGTTTCCTTGTTCGAACCGTGGAGGGCTCCGTGGTGCACAGGGGAACAACCAGCCCCCCGGATTCCACCGGCCGGGTTCACCTGGAAAGCGAGCTTCCTCCCGACATGCTTCTCGATGCCCTGATTCGGGAGGGGAACCGGGTGACCGAGTTCAGGGCCGCCGGCAGGAATCTCGACGAGATTTTCCTGAACCTGTCCCTGGAGAATGAGGAATGACCGTATCGGTTTTCCGCCGGGAAGCGCTCTCCTTCGGGCGTTCCCTGGGCCGGGGCGGGGTCATGCGGCTCATTATGGTCTACATCGGCATCTTCGGTCTTTACCTGCCCTCAACCATCGAAAGCCCGAACCTGGCCCTGCTTCCGTTCATATTCTTCCCGCTCTACATGGCGGGGCCGGTGGGCATTGATTCCATAGCCGGCGAGAGGGAGAGGGGAACCCTTGAAACCCTGCTCTCATCTCCCCTCTCTTCCAGGGCGCTGATGTGGGGCAAATACCTTTTCTGCGTATGCGCCGGAACGGTCTTCCTCATCATGAGTCTGTGTGTGTCAATCGCCTTCAGAGCCCTCAGGGGCATGCCGCTTCCAACCGCTTCGGCGGTTGCTGTTGTTCTCCTTTTGGCGGTGGCATCCAGCGGTTTCGGAGCAGTTACAGGCATGCATGTTTCTCTTCGGGCCAGGTCATCCAGATCCGCCATGCAGTGGTTTGCCGCGGTGTTGGCGGTGGTTTTCGTGGGAACCGGCGCAATGCTCAAACTGTTTGCCGACAGGCTTTTTCCCGGGCTGAAGGGAATGCTGGAAACGGTTTTTATCATGGGATGGGAGTCGCCCGCGGTGCTCACCGTGGCCGGCTTCGTACTCCTTGTCACCGCCGCCATGCTGGTGTGGCTCGCGGGAAGAATGAGGGTGCTGTGGAAACTCAATTTGTCCAGGTGACCAGCACGATTGACAGTGAAGACACCGCGACCCTTCTGGTCAGGAAGGTTGTCGGCGCCAGGCTGGCAGCCTGCGGCCAGGTTTCCGGCCCGGTTTCCAGCGTGTACTGGTGGGAGAACAGCGTTCAGGCGGAAGACGAGTTCCTGATGGTTTTCAAGACCACCTCCCTTGCCGCTTCAGGTTTGGTGGAGTTTCTCAGAAGGAATCATACCTATGAAAACCCGGAGATTGTGGTTACACCCATCATCGGAGGGTCGGAAGACTATCTGGAGTGGATAAGCAGTGAAACCAGCCGCTGAGGTCAGGTTAATCAGCACCGTGGAAGTTGAAGAGGCGTTGGCGGCCATGTGTGTCGAGGCCTGCACCCGCCCCCCTGCAGGGCTTCGAAACCTGCTCGAAGCCGCCCGGGACACCTCTCCCGGCGGACCGGGAAGAACCGCCCTGGAACTTTGTATGCGGAACCTTGATGAAGCTGAATCCACAGGGCTTCCCATCTGTCAGGACACAGGCATAGCGGTGGTGTTCGCGGAAAGGGGGAACCGGCTGGTCATCAGTGACGGCTCCCTGGCCGACGCCATCAACCGCGGAGTGGAAAGGGGCTACAGGGAAGGCCGGCTTCGGAACTCATTGGTCAGTGATCCTCTGGGAAGAATTCCCCTCCCTTCCAACTCCCCGGCGGTGCTTCACCTTGATGAGGTGGAGGGGGATCGTCTGAAACTGAGCCTGCTGGTCAAGGGGGCCGGGTCCGAGAACGTTTCCGTGGTTGGCATGATGCCCCCCCTGTCCGGTGAGGACGATGTGGTGGAGTTTGTAAAGGGCGTCGTCAATGCCGGCGCCGCCGGCGCGTGTCCGCCGGTGTTTGTCGGCGTCGGCCTCGGGGGAAACCTGGAGATGTGCGGAGTTCTGGCGAAGAAGGCGCTTATGAGGCCCATCGGTATTCCCAACGCCAACCCCGGGCTGAGACCGCTGGAGAAGCGCATACTTGAAGCGGCGAATTCCACCGGTATCGGTCCCCAGGGGTTCGGAGGCCCGGTCACCGCCCTGGAGGCCAGGGTGGAAACGGCTCCCTGCCATATGGCCTCACTGCCGATTGCGGTCTGCCTGGGCTGTCATGCCCACAGAACCTCTGTGAGGTCGCTGTGACGAAACTTCATACAAGGTGTTCCCATCATGACCTCATGAAACTCAGAGCGGGTACACCTGTTCTGCTTTCCGGTCCTGTGGTGGCCTGCCGGGATCGGGCCCACAGAAGAATGGCGGATCTCCTGGCCAGGGGCATGCCCCTCCCCTTCGACCCGATGGGAGCCGCGGTATTCTACGCCGCCCCGACCCCCGCTCCCCCGGGCCGCGCCTCCGGCGCGGTGGGCCCTACAACATCGGCAAGAATGGACCCCTGGACACCCCTCCTGCTCCAGGCCGGGGTGAGAATTCTCGTTGGAAAGGGCCCCCGCAGCTCCGGGGTATCCGCTGCTATCAACAGCGCCGGCGCGGTGTACCTGGCCGCCCCCGGGGGCACCGCGGCACTGGGCGGAGGATGCGTGGTTTCCTGCGGTGTTCTGGCGTGGGACGATCTTGGTTCCGAAGCCCTGTACTCCATGGAGCTCAGGGAGTATCCCGTTTTCGTGGCGCTGGACACCATGGGGCAAAGCATTTTCACTCGAGGAGGCAAGCCATGAAGCCCTTCGGGTTGAAGGAGGCTCTGGAAAGATTCGATGACATGCCGGATTCCGACGGCGCAAGAACCCGATTCTTGAAGATACTCGCGCTGAAAGCCCACAGGCTCTGCGGGGGCAAGGTCCGGCTTCTGCCGTCGGTGGCGCAGATGAACCCTGAATGGCTTGGAGTGTGGTACACTCCGGGGGTATCCTCGATATCCACCGCGATCAGGGATCAGGAAGGCGAAAGCCTTGAACTGACCATGAGAGGCTCTACGGTGGCAGTGATCAGCGATTCCACCAGGGTGCTTGGGGATGGGGACTGCACCCCCCCGGGGGGCATGGGAGTCATGGAGGGCAAAGCCCTTCTGATGGCATGGCTTGGCGGGCTGAACGCGGTTCCCCTGTGCGTGAACACAAGAAACCAACGGGGTGAAAGCGACCCCGGAAAACTGGTGGAGTTCGTACTGGCGGCTTCACCATCCTTCGGCGCAGTGAACCTTGAGGACATCTCGCAGCCGAACTGCTACCGGGTTCTGGATGAACTGAGAAGAAGAAGCCCGATACCGGTCTGGCACGACGATGCCCAGGGCACCGCGTGCGTGATGCTCGCCGGGCTTTTGAACGCCCTGGAGGTAACCGGGCGAACACTGTCCGAGTCCCGGGTTGTGTTCCTTGGCGCCGGAGCCGCCTGTTCAGCTTCCGCCAGGCTTCTGATCGAGGCCGGGGTACAACCGGGAATGATCTCAATGTTCGACGGGATCGGCGCGCTTGTTCCGGGAAGAGCCGATTTTCAGGGCGAAGGTTTCGCCTGGCACAGGGAGCTGTGCGCAATCACAAATCCGCAGGGCTTCAGCAGCATCGGAGAGGCACTTGGAGGAGCGGATGTTCTGCTGGCCGCCTCGGCGCCGGGGCTTGTGCGGCGGGAGTGGATAAGCGGCATGAACCCGAAACCCATCGTGTTCGCCTGCGCCAACCCTGTTCCGGAAATCTATCCGCGAATCGCGCTGGAAGCCGGAGCGGCGGTGGTTGCCACCGGCAGAAGCGACCTGCCGAACCAGGTGAACAACTGCCTTGGTTTTCCGGGAATTCTGAAGGGCGTGCTTCTCTCAGGGGCGAAGGCAATCACTGAAGGGATGGCGGTTGCGGCGGCGAAAGCCATTGCCGCGGAGGGCAGGAAGGGAGAGTTCAACCCCATGAACATCATGCCGGAAGTGAACGCGCCGGAGGTGCATGCGTCGGTTGCGGCGGAAGTGGCGGTTCAGGCCTGGAAGGAGGGTCTGACCCCGGGTCCGGTGAACCGGGATGCGGTTTACCGGAAAACCATTGAAAGCATCCGAACAGTCAGAGACGCTCACAGGGCCATGGTTGAAGCCGCTGTGGCCCTGGAAGTGCCGCAGGTCATGGTGGAAGAGGCGTTCTCCGAAGCTCTTGCCGGACCGTGAGCCCCGGCCCCGCGGTTGAGCTGCGTTGTCACGGCGGGTGATTCCGGGCGTTTGGATCATGTTCCCCGGATACCATCAGGGGTCGGAATCTCTGTATATTTTGGAATGATTTGTCCGGGTGGGGTTTGCCAGAGCAGCTCAATCCTGTTGACCTTGTCAAACCGGCGTGAAAAAGGAGCTTTACATGCCTGATCTTCGTCTTGTTCTTTCAATTCCCCAGGGTGGGATTACAGCAACCTCTCTTGGAATCCAGGGGCTTGCCCGGCACCGCAGCCCGGGCTCCGGCAAGCACTTCAGAGGCCGGAAGCTGTTCGTTGATCTGGCGGTAAGCAACGGCAGGCCGGATTTCGAGTATCTTGACGAGGGTGGCTGGCGCGACGCCATGGGCGATACGGTGAGTGCCCTCGCCGCCGCGGCGGCCGGCAAGCGCACAAAGACCGCTTTATCCAACAACGCTTTCTCGTGCACCCCGATAAAGGCTTACCGGAGCTTGTTCCTGGTGAAGACCGGCGGTGAGGTACTGGAACTCGCACCCGGCGAACAGCTCCATACATTCAGTTCAAGCCAGTGCCGGGAGGAGATGTCTCCCGCGGAAGTGGCGGTCGCCGCCGGCAGCCCCGATCAGGACCAGCGGCAGCGTCACATCTATCTGGTCATGTGTCCGATCCAGCTTTTACTGGTGTCCAACCTCACTCCAATCGAGTATGCCTGGTATGCCACTCACAGGCCGGGCAAGGTGTTTCGCCAGGTGGTCTTTTCGGAGCTTCACACCGAGCAGTCCCACCTTGCGGCGCAAAGCCGCTTCTCCGACGCCCGGCATGAACTCGAGATCCAGCCCGACAAGAAAACCAAAACCATCGTCTCGGACGACTGCATGAACGAGGTGCCGTTCCACACCTGGATGGGGTACCGGCAGCGCTCCGAAGGCGGTATCTATGTTGCGGATCAGGATCACATGGCCCTCTGGCGCTTTCCAGAAGAGATTCCCAGCTCCTGGGAGAAGCCGATAGGCTGACCACGGGCCGAGTAAGCCGGGCGGAGAACAGCCGTCACAGGAAGCATTGGCTTTAATCGTCTGTGACTGCGGGAACACCGCAGGCGTTAACAGGATGACGTGTTACAAATAGATAATAGGCAACAAGTAAGGATTGATATGAAGAAGGACGCGGGGTTCGATACCATACTCGTTCACGGAGGACAGAAGCCGGATGCCCTGATGGCGGTTAACCCTCCAATCTATCAGACTTCCACCTTCGCTTTCAGGAATGCGCAGCACGGAGCGGACTGCTTCGCCGGGGAAAGCGATGGCTTCATCTATACCCGTCTGGGCAACCCGACCATCCGGGTTCTGGAAGACGCGGTGGCCGCCCTTGAAGGCGGGTTTGGAGGAATCGCCGTGGCAAGCGGCATGGCGGCGGTGACCACGGTCTACATGTCCTTCCTTGAAGCCGGCGGTCATATAGTTTCCACCGATGCCGTGTACGGCGCTTCCCGAAGTGTACTGGAGAAGCACTTCATCCGCTTCGGGGTGGAGGCGACATTTGTGGATACCAGTCGCCCTGACCGGATTGAAGCGGCGATACGCCCAAACACCAGGCTGCTGTTCATCGAAACCCCCGCGAACCCCACCATCACCATCACCGACATCGCGGCCTGCGCGGAGATTGCCCGCGCTCACCACATCCGTCTGGTGGTGGACAACACCTTCTGCTCTCCTTATCTGCAAAGACCACTTGAACTTGGGGCGGATGTGGTGCTGCATTCGGTCACCAAGTTCATCAACGGGCATGCCGACGTGGTTGGCGGAGTCATAGTGGCGAAAACCGAAGCGGATCACAAGCTCATGTACAACGTGATGACCAGCATGGGACCCAACATGGATCCGCATCAGGCATTTCTTGTGATTCGGGGGCTGAAGACACTCTCTGTAAGAATCGAACGGGCCCAGGCCAACGCCTTCAGAATCGCGGAATACCTTGAAAGCCATCCCGCGGTAGCCTGGGTCAGGTATCCGGGCCTTCGGTCCCATCCTCAGTACGAGCTGGCACTGCGGCAGCAGAATGGCGCCGGAGCCATGATATCATTCGGTTTGAAGGGAGGCTTTGAAGCCGGCAGAATCCTGATGGACAAAGTTGAACTGGCCGCGCTTGCCGTTTCACTTGGAGGGGTGGAAACCCTGATTCAGCACCCGGCTTCAATGACCCACGCCAAGGTTTCCCCGGAAGCGAAGCTCAAAGCCGGGATTACCGACGACCTTGTCCGCTATTCTGTTGGTATCGAAGACGTGGATGATCTGATTGCCGATCTGGACCAGGCTCTGGCATTTATCGAATAGGTTCCCAAGGGCCTCCGGCAGCCTTTCGTCTGCTTTGACACGGGGCGAATCCGGGGCTATGCTCCGATCTGTCGCCGCATCCCGCTGCCGGATGCGTATTTATGGAACCGGCGGAGAGGTCGTCCGATCCGCTAATACTCGTCTTTAAACCGGAGGTTGGTTCGAATGAGAGTAAGGGTGGGCATCATAACGGCACTTGTTGCGGTGCTGTCTGTTTCCGGAATCGCGTTCGCGCAGAACAGGGCCTCGGGCACGGAAGCATTGCTTTTTTCGCTGCCATTCATGGTTTTAGGAATCGCGCTGGCCATTCTTATGATCGTCTGCCAGTGGAAGATCTTCGAGAAAGCGGGACAGCCCGGATGGGCCTGCCTGATCCCGATCTATAACCTCATAGTAATGTTTCAGATAGCGAAGAAGCCCGAGTGGTGGGTAATTCTCTGCTTTGTTCCCTTTGTGAACATTGTCATTTCCTTCATCATGATTTTCGCGATCGCGGAGAAGTTCGGCAAAAGCGGCGGTTTCGCCATAGGAATGATTCTGCTGCCCTACATCTTCTTCCCGGTACTCGCCTTCGGGGATTCCCGCTACACGGGCTGACGCCGCGCCAGTTTTGAACAGCCCCTGCTTCAAGGGGCTGTTCAATCCAACAGCCAAAGCGTACAATCCTTGTTCAACGAAGACAGGAGAGACAATGAGAATCCTGGCAACGCTTCTTGTTCTTCTGGGCCTGGCTCAGGCGGCCATTCCCGATTGTCCAGCCGAACCCCGAAGGCCGTTTCTGTTCCCCTGCGCCATGACCAGGTATTCAACTCCGCTGAAGCTGGGATGGGTGCTGGGTGTTGCGATGAACCAGCCCGTGGGGCGTTATGGTCACCACGGTCCATTTGTTCAGCTCGAGCCGGGTTTCGGGGGCGGCAAGGTGAACCTCGGGTACCGGTACGGCCAGATGAGCTTCCTCCCGATTTTCAATGTGGGGCTGGCTGGTTCACTGCTTCGAACCTGGGGCAACCCCCTCGGGGATGTGGAGCCCGGGCAGACCTATGTTGGTCTGGAGCTGTCCGGCGCTTTCAGCGCCCTCGGGCTGAACGCCGGCATCTTCCGGCATGTGGCCGGAGACGACGAAAACCACCAATGGATCACCGTTCTCGGGGTCGGGGCGGGAATCTGACCCCGGGGCAACGTTACCGCACTTCCGAAACCGCTCCCTGAAGAGCTGCGCGGGCGGAACCTGTCGGGTACCCGCAAGAGGATCGGGTCAATCCCGGGAAGACCGTCGCACGGCAAAAGCTCTCTCGTATGTGGCATGGGAACGGGGATAGAACCAGCCCTCCCGGTGGCCGTCGAAATCGAACAGCCACTGCGGGGAGACGCTGTCCGTTCCTGTGCTCCACACCCATACACCGCCGTTCTCGAAGAGCCCCCAGCTCTCGTAAGTGATACCGGCGTCCATCAGTTCCTGCAATTCCGTCTGTGAAGGCATGCGCCATGGCTCACCCAGGCTGCTTATCCAGGCGTTCGCCTCTTCCCAGTCCATGTCTCTGTCGGGCCCCACCATCCAGTCAAGGCCCGTTTCAAAGTCACTGACAATCCCGCCGGGACTTGCCGCGAAGCGTTCCTCTCCGCCCGCAGAACCCGCGGTGACTGACGCCATGATCAGCAATGTCCGGATGGCATCCATCTTCATCGGTTCCCTCCCCTGAGTGTCTGTCAAACTTATCCCCCCTGCCGTTTCCCCTGTCAAGGCCGGACCGTTTTTTCATCCGGAACGCAGGGATTCTCCCTCCGGGCCGTCGTGAACATATTCTCCAGGCAGATAACTTGATTTGGAGGCTTGGCATGCATGTTTTCATTGCACTGATGGCGTTGGCATCGGCAATCGGGGTCAGCATTACGCAGCCTGAGGACGGTGGTATCTACGGAAGCGGATGGATCGAGATCCGTGCCCTGGTCCAGAACGGGAACATTCTACCCGATTCGGTTACCTGTTCACTTAACGGCGAACCCGCGGCTCTTATCCCCAGGCTGAACACGGACTGGCCGACCTACATGCAGAACAACCAGAATCATGGTTACTCCCAGTCACCCGCCCCCATGACCAGCGAAGTGCTCTGGACCGCTCCTGTCTGCAGCGACTGGCACACATTCGAGAACCCGGTGGTGGTCGAGGGCGTGGTCTACCAGGTCGGCCGATCATCGGTTTACGCCCTGGAAGCCGCCACCGGCCAGGAGATATGGAGCTACCCTATTGGTGGCCATGACGATCCGCCATCCTATGTGGACGGGCGGCTCTATGTTCAGGGGCAGGACTCCGTGTACTGCCTGGACGCCGATTCCGGAGAGAGGATATGGGCTTTTCACGGCCCGAACGATCACGGCGGGACCCCCTGCGTCCTCGAGGGGCGCGTGGCGTGCGCTGGGTACCAATACCAGTCTCCGGGCCATACCACGGTGTACTGCCTTTCGGCTTCGGACGGTCAGTTGGAATGGAGCACGGCCATTTCTGGACAGATCGGCAACTGCATGGCATCCTGGAACGGGATGTTCTTCGTGGGCACCTTGAACGGACCTCTCTGCGCCCTGGACGCCAGTACGGGCCAGACCGTCTGGTCTCACACGATCACCGAAGGCGGATACTGGGACACGTCGCCTACGATAGTGGATGGCAAGATATACATAGGCGGCATGGACGGGGCGGTGCACAGGTTCGACGCCATGACCGGCGCCCTGGAATGGGAAATTCAGGTCTCTGCAAGTATCGTCGAACCAACACCGGCGGTGTTCGAAGACATGATCATCTGCGGGGCCATAGCACCCAGTGACAGCTCGGTGTTTGCCCTGAGGATGAGCGACGGTTCAAAGGTGTGGGCCATACCCGGAAGTCTTCACGGTTCTCCGGCGGTGGCGGATGACGTGGTCTTCTGGGGCGGGTGTGTTGAACCGTACAGCCGGGTTTACACCGCAGACGCTGCCACCGGTGAGATCATCTGGGAATTCGATCCGTCGCCGAACCCGAACTGGGGGCTGCAATGCACCCCGTCAATAACCGACGGCGTCATGTACTTCGGTTCCACTGACGGCAACCTGTACGCTTTCGGCACAGGGCTGAAGTGGACATACCGCGACTCTCTTCACGCCGATCCCGGTGAGCACGAACTTGTGGTGAACTCATGGTCCGAAGGCTCCATCGCCGCCAGCGATACGGTAAGCTTCACGATCACGGGAAGCGGGACAGGACCGGGCCCGAACCCCGTCGTCAGCCTTTCCATCTCTCCAAACCCCTTTGCGGGAACCGCGGAGCTAACCGTTCAGGCCGATGTGGCGGGCCATGCCACATTGCAGGTGTTCGACCTGTCGGGCAGGCTGGTGAGAACGCTGCTGAGCGGAGAGATCGCGGCGGGCGCGCACAACATCTTCTGGGATTCCAGGGATGGCACGGGCAACCTGCTTCCATCGGGGATTTATGTCTGCAGGCTTTCCACTCCGTCAGGAGTACTCACCAGGTCGTTGTGCGTGTTGAGATGAATGGTGGAAACGGGCTGGTCCGGCACAACCGCTGATCCCCGGGTTTCCACCTCAGCCTCTCAGCAAGGCCTCAAGCGCATCCCGGTCCGGCGGGCGCTGACACAGGCGAATGACGTCGTTCCAGTCGGCGGGTGTCGGCAGAGAAGCGCCGGTCACGCCCTCGCAACCGGCGATATCCTCGGGGCTGACAGGGGCCGCGCCCATGAAGCGGCATCCGTTCGATGCTACGGGAGGGAAATCGTTCCGCGCGACATCGGGGCCGGTCAGAAACTCCACAAGAGTGCCGGCACAGCTCAGAAAAGAGTCGCTGACAGTAACTTCCACCATCGGGCTCCGCAGCCTGAGCCACTGGTCCACATCGTTTTCGAGGACGAAAAGACCATTCAGCTCCAGTTTCCTGGTGAACCAGGGGTCAAGGCACACCGTTGTGCGGTTTCCCAGGAAAGCGCAGCGTTCCACAAGCAGATGCCTGATGTGGGCTCTGCCGGTTCTCGGATTTGAGAGAACGGCGCTGAAACCCTCGCCTTCGTTCGCCAGGAACCAGCATTCCCGGAGAACGGCGGAAGCGTTCCGATCCCTGGGGCCCATGGCGGAAATCTGAACGATGGGGTCGTTGCTCATCGAGTCGTGGCGACAGATTCCGATGAATCCAAGCCGTTCTCCAACGAAAGAATCAACCGTCTGCACCGCGAGGGCGGAAGCAGGTGTCCGGGCGCCCCGCAGGATGAGATTTCTCAGCCGGATATTCCTCCCGACCAGCGACATGCTTATCCCGCGGAGAGTGGCCGGTCTCCCGCCTTCCCCCTCAACCCGCAGATCGATGGCTTCGCCGCCGATGGAGCCCAGGCTGACATTGAACTCCCCGCATTCAAGATCAGGCAGAACCAGCCTGAACCCCCGGCCTTCAGCGAGAGCCTCCGCGTAGGCCTGCTGAAGCGGCATGGCGAGATCCATGGGGCTGCTGGCTTTGAATACGGCTTCGTTCATACTGGCCTCGGTGCGGAATTCGCTGAACAAGGGTGGCCCGGCAAAACCGGGTAATGATAACATCCCGGGACGGTCAATGAAATCCCCCGGTCTGGTGCCGGCGGGAGAGGGGTGAGCCCCGGAACGAGTTACTCTGTACAGGGCCTTCATCCGGGAATGCTTTCTGTACAGCGGAATCATGCCATATTATGATGTTACGGGTTGTCGAATGATTTGCTTGCGGCAACACTGACACTTCACGCAGTGTTCATGATCATGGCGGAGGGAGTGGATATGCGGGCCTCTAAAGGCAGGTACTGGCACTTTTTCGACAATGTCCGGGTTGAGGGATCGGCCGAGGTCCTGCTGTGGGTGGCGCTGCCCCCCGATCATCGCGGTCAGAAAGCCATCGTAACCGATATCCATCCCCGGCCGGATAAGGTAATCGATGATGAATCGTCGGGAAACCGGATAGTTTTCTGGCGCCTTACCGATTTCACCGATTCGGATCGGCTTTGCTGCAGCTACGACTTCCAGTTCGAAAGGGAAACCGTTTTGAGCGATGTCGATCCGGACAAGGTTGAACCCTATGACCTTGAGTCGTTTGAGTACAGGCGTTACACCATGTCAGAACCCTGGATTGAGATTACCGATGAGATCAGGAGCAAAGCGGAGGAGATTGCAGGGGGAATAACAAATCCCCATTTCCAGGCTCTCGGAATCTTCGACTGGATTCTCGACAACATGGTTTATGAGTACCCGGACCCGGCGAACAGGGGAGCGGCCAACTCCTTCAAATCACTCAAGGGTGACTGCGGGGAGTTCAGCTTCGTGTTCTGCGCCATGTGCAGAAGCCTGGGAATCCCCGCCCGCACCGTAACCTGCATGTGGTTGACCGAAGCAGGGCACAACTGGGCGGAGTTCCTTCTTCCCGGTTACGGCTGGATTCCGGTTGACGCTTCCATGGCTCAGGCCCTGGCGGGAAAATCAAAAGCATTCCCCGGTGATGATCAGGTCAGGTCTTTCGCCGAGTCCCGGGGGATTCCAAGGCATGACCCTTACTGGCTGTTCGGCAACCTTTACTCGGAAAGACTTATCATTTGCATAGGCAACAATCTGGAAGTGAAGCACCCCGATTCCGGGCTATCCAGAACCTTCAGATTCCTTCAGCCGGGGGGCGTCAACGCAATGCCCTCCGCAATCGAAGCGTCGGGTTTCAAGGCAAAACCCGTGGAAGCCGGCTTCTTCATGTTCGGGGATGATTGCGGCGACCCCGTGCGTGCAGGGAACGAGGCCCGGTTGAGAATGATCTCCGGCTATCTCGCCGCTGGTGATTATGAAAAGGCCGAAAAAGGATTGCAGCGGAAACTGAAGAATCGCCCCGACGACGCCCAGGCACTGCTGGATCTGGGACAGTGTTGCCTGAATCAGGGAAGGTTCGACGAAGCAATAGACGCCCTGCAGGCAAGCCTGGCAGGCAGGGGCGGCAGCACCAAACCGGTTTTGGACGCGTGGGTGCACAATCTTCTCGGCCTCTGCTACAGGGAAAAGGGAGAAGCAGACAAGGCCAGGAAAGAGTTCCAGGGAGTGATCGATTCAGGCATCGACTTCCAGAATTCCCGACAATTCGCCCGGGATTGCCTGAACAGCTGTGAACAGGCATTGGATCAGAACCGGAACCCACCGCAGCAATAGCACGCCTCTGGAAACCACCCCGTTCCGAGGCTGGTCCAGTACAAAGGCACGCATCAGGGGGGGCCTTAAGCAGCGGATGGCATCCAAACGGATTGCCCCGATACTCATTGGAAAACCGTATTCAGCCATCAGCTTTTTGGGCCAGTCTTGTATTGATTATTGTTCAACCACGCAGGGAAACGGCTCTGCTTTTCGAGAGGGGTCTTATGAGGATATACAGGCATTGCGTGGTAAGCATTGCGGGCGCCATAGACATCGACAAGCTCTCCGAACGTGTGAGCCGCAAGTACCCCGCGGTAAGGGCTGAATGGATAACCCTCCACAACTCTGTCAAAGCCTTGCGCTTCAATGCCATGTCATCCGGCACGATCATTGCGGACGGAAAAAAGGCGGACTTGTCTCTGGATATTCTGTGCTTCCACAGACATGTATTCATTCTGGAGTATCAACTGAACACACCCGAGCTTGAAGAGGTGTTTCTTCATCCAGACCTTATCACGAAAAAAGTGGAGATCCTCACCGACGGCGAAGTTTCCAGTAACCCTCTGAACGTACATGGCTGGATGATCATCTTCAACCTGCTGGAGTTTCCCAGAATCATTGAAAAGCTTCAGGGAATCAACATTTTCGAAGAGAACAGCAAGAGAGAGACCCACCAGGCATTCAAGGATATCTCGCTGATAGACAGTTATTTTCTTGGCGACGAAACAAATGTGCAGAGCCATGCGGACAAGGTTGATCACTCAATCCTCTGCCCATGTGATTCCGTGGCTGATTCAGCAGCCATGCCGGTCTACGAAGGGGATGACAGGGTTTGCTTCAGGAATGGCGTCTACAGGATGAGGCAGGACGATTCCGGGTTTCTCAGCATGTACAGGTATCTGCTCTACAGAGACCACACCCTCAAGGCCCTGGCAACGTTGCTGGACAAGTGGATGATTGCAGCAAGGGAACAGGCGGAAAAAATTCGCGACAACATGAATGAAACCAACAAAGTGTACTGGAGCAAGCTCAAACGAAAACTTGAGGTATGGGATCTCAACTTTCTTGATGTCTGCGCGTCATCGGTTCATTCCCTGAACACCTTCGACGGGGTCAGCATCGACGGGCTTTCGGCGGACTACGGCAAAATGGTCGATAGCAGGTACGAATCAGCCCGCAGATCCCTCATCATGAACCTTGATACACTCAAATACGCAATATCCAATTTGAAGACTCCATGTGAAACACATGACGAGGAGCTTCTTCAGAGCGAAACGGAAAAGGTGAACGAGAGAATAATGCTCCTGTCGTTCCTTGCCGTATCAATCCCTTTGCTGGGGGCGGTTTTCGCACCCGGCTTCACCGCGTCAACCAAGCTGATAGCGGCGGTTTTCCTGTTTTCTCTTCCCGGGGTGTACCTCCTTCTCAGGGGAATGCAGAAAAGGAACAGCGAGAGAAAGGCCGCACTCGGATATCTTTCCGGCCATCGGCAGAAACTGTTGGCCGAGAGGGAGTCCACACGAAAGAGCCTCATTGATTTAAGCAGGGAAGACTCCCTGGACGGGAAGACAAAGTCCCAGACCCGGGAGCTCCTCCGGAAGAACCAGGACTTCCTGGAAAGGCAACTGACCAACATCGAAAGCGAAATCAGAAAACTCAGAGGTTAGTGCCCTGTCAACGCGCTGATGTCGGAAAAAGAGAGTTCAGTTTTGATTGGGGTTCCCGCCCCGGGAAGAGCGGTTACCTGGCTTGCAGGGGCTCGGAAAGAGACACTGTTTGCCGGCGAGCGTCGAGGCTGTATGGTTGAAACGTACGCCCGGCCCGATGATTCCCCGCCCTCATGCCGAAGTCTTCGCCAGGTGCGGGAACTTCCTGAAAGGAGAGAGCCGCATGCGCTTTCGCACAAGCCTGCTTGCCATGGCCCTGTTTGCGCTGAACATGCCAGGTGTCTCGATGGACTTTTTTCTCGAGACGGATTACGGTGTGTTCGACACGGAAACCGGTCTTCACTGGTGGATCGGACCCGACAGGAACACTTCCCGGAGCGAGGCGGAAGACCTTGTCGCCGGGCTTGACGGAGACTGGCGCATGCCGGGGGTGGAGGAACTGCGTCATCTCCACACTTCCGGCGTTACCACCGGGAACTGGGGACCCTTCGCCAACTCGGGAAGCCGGGTATGGTGCACGGCCCCGGATGAGGAATCCACCGAGTCGTGGTACTTCTACTTCGACAGGGGAAGCGAAGACTGGCGCTTGGGCGACCTCTCCGTGAACGCCAGAGTCTTCGCGGTGCTTCCGGCGGAGGAAGACCAGGCCCAATGAGACGGAAATTCCCTCGCAATCTGTGGCGCTGCCCATACCGAGGAACTGCGGCTGCACCCGCTGCCATGCATCAACCCTGAAGAGAGTGGTTCTGATGGGTTCAAGACGGATGCAGGCGTTCTCATCCTGCCTCCTCATCCTTTCCAGTCGCGGCTACTGCAGGGATGGAGACATTACCCATGGCAGTATCACTGAAAGACAGGATTCGTTTTGAGTTTGGCGGCCTTTTCTGGCAGGTGGGCCCGGACCGGGACATGACGTGGGATGACGCAAAGGAATGGGTTGACGGTCTCGGAGGTGATTGGCGCATTCCAACCCGGGCGGAGCTTCAAGGCCTTTGGGATTCTGGCATCAGTTATGACAATTGGGGCCCCTTTGAGAACAGCGGCTGGTTCGTTTGGTTCGGGGAGGTTCGCGACTCCTCGTCTGCCTGGGGATTCTGTTTCGACGACGGCATTGAGCTCTGGAGCAGCCGTGGCTTCACCTGCAGCGGCGAGCAGGCTTTCACTCTTTTATTCCGCAGAAGAGTGTCAGTGGCATCATTGAACAATCATAAAGGATTCTGTTTTCCGCGGGTGAAAAACATCCTCAGCATGGATTCTTCTATCGCTCTAAGCGCTGAAAACCTTCTCGTTATGCCACTCCAGGAACTCCCGAGCGGGGTGTTCTGCTGGGTTGGCCGGAAGAATAAGCGACCCGCCGTGCAGGGCGTAGTACTCTTTCCCGTTATCATACTCTTCACGAATCCGAGGACTGACCTCAACATGGTAATCTGACGTCACGGTCATGTAACCAGAGTCGAAGAGTGTATGCAGATCCCTCCGGAGAAGCAGGCCATTGTTGGTCTTGTGCGGGCCACCCTCGCTATAGCTTCTGATATGAGCTGCTTCAAGAACCGGCAGGGTTTTCTCCCCGGTCATCGCACAGCGATGTTTGTAGGCCTCAGTCACAAGTATCCTGAAGGTTCCCTGACCAAGTCTTGCACGGGCAAGGAATTCGTTGCCATACCGCTGGCCTTCCGAGGCAACGGTGAGCTGGTCTGCAGTTGACATCGCTATCTTTTCACGCAATCTGACAGTATCCCAGAGTGCCCCAGCCCCTGGGTCTTCCTCTGTGTAGGTTCGCCCGCTCACGATGTTGGAAGCCCAGTCGCCCGGCACCGGAAACCACTCGTCACGGGGCAGAAAAACCGGGCTCGTCAGGATTGTGCAACCTATCCACGGGTCGCGCTCTTCACTCTTGCGGCGCCTCCTGATGAGGGTCGCCAAGGTCTGCAGATTCGGAGCACCGTTTTTCTGCTCGTAAGCCCGCCAGGCCAGAGATACAGGCAGCTTGAAATGCTGGAAGAAGTAGCCCCAGCCCGCAATAACATTGTTCGGGCTGTGGAGCTTGAACAGAAAAGGGGCACCAGGATTTATAGCCTTGAAGCTTGTGGCACCGCCGGGGCGCCAGAAGTTGATCTCGTCGGGCTGGGGATTCATGCCGGCGAGGTGCTCAAACCAGTTCTGATCGGTAAGGCCGACATAGAGCTTCATCCGCCAGCCAACTCATCGTATTTTACCGCGTTGCCGCGGGCCTTCTCAACAGGGTATTTCTCGCGATTTTTCTCAAGCTTGTCGAATGCAGCCTTGACCGGCTCGATACCCAGCTTCTCGGCAAGATCGACGAGATAAACCAGCACGTCGCCGATCTCCTCGGCGGCATGTGCCTTCTGCATTGGTGTGAGATTCCTGCTCTGATCCTCCGTAAGCCACTGGAAGATCTCAGCCAACTCTGCGGCCTCTACTGACAGTGCAATTGAAAGATTCTTGGGGCTATGGTACTGTTCCCAGTCACGCTCCGCTACGAACTCGCGAGTCTTCACGAGCAAGTCATCAAGAACAGAGGCACCGTTCCCGTCGCACATGCGCTGATTATCCATGAACATGTGCAGCTGCGCAAGGTGTGAACGGATGTTCATACCAGATCGAGGAAGCATTCTGGCTTTTCTCTCAAAGACCAGACGCTCAAGGAGTTGGGAGATACCATCGCATGAGGCACAGAGTCAGGCATCGAATCAAGGGAACAGCTCAGATAATGCACCGCCTGTTCGCCTGGAATCAGTGTTATCTTCACGAAGCGATCACAGTCAGGATCTGCCGTACAGGCAGAACCTTGTTTCATCCAGATTGCCCTTGCCAGGGTCCGGGATGCTTCCAAACCATTTCAACAAGACCCTCAAGTGTTGGTTCAGCAACCAATGGAGCAAGAAAATCCTCCACCTTGGCTGCGATGTCTCGGAATGATTCTGGAGCATGATTCAGCAGACTTCTTTTTCTGAATGCAGCCCACTGGTGCTGTTTCTTTGTGATGAATTCTTCCGAGAGCAGAGTGTCACCGACCGGCAGCGGAGTTCTCCTTTGCTCAAAGGTCAGCCGAACAGCATTGAGGAGTGTTGCCCCATCGAAATCGAATTGCCGGCATAGAAGCCAGACATCGTAGAAATCCTTCATTCTGCTGTTCAGAATTCCGAATTTCGCAATGGTGTGAAATTTCTCGGCAATGACACTTTCCCGGCTGTAGCAGAGAAGCCTTGCCTCCGGGTAACCAAGCATTGAAGGCAGGTTGGCTTCTTCCAGCTTCGGGTGGACAACGTCTCCAAATCCGATGTCGATCTGCATGTTTATCCTGGCCGAACCCAGAAGCCCGAGAAAGTGAATTCTGAATCCATTGTATTCAGCCTCTTCACTGATCCGCTCCGTACCGATGGAATCGGAATCGAAAGCAAGGCCGTCAGGCTCAACGCGCACGCCAATGATGTCTTGGAATTGACGGACAATGTCGGTCTCCTGGTTTTCTGTTCTTCCGAGCAAATCGATATCCATGGTTGACCGGGTCTCTGGAGAATGCCAGACCCTCAACATCAATGAGCCTTTGAGAATGTAACGGTTCCTGTGTGCGGAGCAGGACAGGCGGTAGAGAAACCTTTCCATGGCAAAATACTGAAGCAGTTCGTTGAAGGGTCTGTTGTCATTCCGGGCAAGATCAAGAAGACGCTGGTGGACTGAAGCTGAGACATTGCCACCTTGTCTCACAGCAGGGACTCCAGATAGGGGCGCATGACATTCTCGACCCGGCATACTTTTCCGTAATGGCTGAGAGCCTGCACATTGAGTACTTTGCGGGTTCTGTAAAGCTTCAGAGCTTCCAGCACCACATCCATTCCTATCCTGTTCCGAAACTTGAAACAGTCCGCGATCGTTTTCTCGGGATTATAGATTTTTACAGATACACCATCTATCTGACATTCATCAATGCCCGACTTGTACCCGGGATCAGAAAATCGGTAAACAAGCAGCGGAGGAGAATCAAGAGATGGCTGCCTTGACTCTCTGGGAACGGCTATGGAAATGCGGTGAGGGACCTGTGTCGTTATCTCATGGTAAGCCAGTGCCGAGACAAGGCAGACCACAGCTTTTGGAAAGCGCAGAGCAACCGTAACCAGATCCGGATTGCTGATGGGGGGAAGCTCCGTCAGCCGATACACTCCTCTGCTTATCCGCTCGATCACCCCTCGGTCCCTGAGCGAACAGAGCATGTAACGGGTGATTCCGAGCCTCAGGGCGCTGCTCATTCTAAGTTGACCACCGCATGAACGGAAGATGTCTTCAGGCTTTTCTTTCATGGCTGACTCCATACATAATGGCACCACATGTTCACAAGTGGTAACAATATGTATGAAATGAATTTTGGAAACAATGCTGTATTGATGAGCACCTGGGCGAACTCGGCGTAGATCCGCCAGTCCCTGTTCATGTTGGCGTTGGAGAGGTTGTTGAGGGAGACGCCGCCACGAATGCCCATGTGGTGGAGCTTGTTCCGATTGGCACTCAAACAGGCCACAATGTCCCTGAGGCTGTTCCTGTTGGTGAGCTGGCCGAAGGCCATTCAGTAGAACTTGCTTTTACAGGTGAAGTGGTGGCACCTGTAATCGCCGGAGTACTTGCTCTCGCATCGGTCAAATGCATCTCTGGGAACATGATCCATAACCTGTGAAAACACGATTGCCCCGAATGCATGCCTCGTCCATCCGTGTGATGAAGCAGAAAGCTACGCTGAAAGGGCGTTGAAATCGTGTGCGGGCGATTGCGCTCCTAAATACATACATGCCTTCATGCTACGAAGGCGCTCTCACGCGACATTGGGACAGCAGTGATGTGACATGCCTATTCAGGTTATAGACTACCAGAAACAATGAATGCCATAAGTTAAGATCAGTTACGCCCGTATGAAGAATGAGAATCGCAAACGTTGAATTCAGGTGCTTTCAGTTCTGTCTGTTGTCCGGTTCATCTATCAGAGGATCCCTGCTTCATCGAGAAGATTCAAGTCCAGGCGATAACAGAAAGCAGGAAAAATGAGATCCCCGTTAGGAACCGAACAGTGGTGTGAGGTTCCGGAATCCGGAGTCTACCCGAAAGCACAGCTGCCGGCATATGGGGGAGTACAGGGCACATCGAGATTGTTTGACATTGCATCTGGTGATGGCTATCGTCGCTTTTCCATGAATGGAACCGGAGGTTGATGTTGTCCGGGAGCGTTGTATGGACCCGCGACGAGGCACAAGCCGCCTTTTCGGGTCTGAATGGTTTCAAACTCCCCAAAGGGCTTCTTGCCGCTCTTGTCAGCGGCGGGGTTGACGGTACGATCCAGACAAAAGCCGCCTCGGTGTTTGAACGCTTTCTGGATACACCCGAGGACGATGATGTTGAAGGCGGTTTTGAAGCCTTCTGGAAACTCCTCTCCTCCAGAGCAGACACAGGCATAACCCTCAACTCCATTGAGCTTCACAATTTTCTGATCTACAGACATGCGGTTATCGACACCCGTTTCGATCCAGTGAAACCCGTGGTGATAATCGAGGGGAAGAACGGATACGGGAAGTCCTCGATCATCAGGGCGGTGCGGTTCGTTCTTGCCAGAGAGGACGAGAGTGACGGAGTTGCTCATTTCGTCCACAAGAACAGCCCCGACAATCAGGCGGATGCGAAGGTAATTCTCAACTTCACCGGGGCGATGGGGGATTTCGATGTAAGGCGGGTCAGAACGTACCGCAGGAGTACGGGGACCTGGGTGCCCACCGGGGAGGACCATCTGGTAGTGAACAGGAAGTCGGCCGCTCTCCATGGCGAGGACGCCGCGAGATGGATAGCGGAGCACTTTCCCGAGAAGCTGCTGAACTACTACGTTTTTGACGCGGAGAGCAAGATCGTCAGTGAATTGGCCGGTCAGAAGGGCACCGAGCTTCCTCCGGTGAAGGCTGCACTGGAAACCGCCCTGAACATCACGCCTCTTCGGAAGACCGCCGAAGCTTGTTTCAGGCTCTCCAAAGAAAAAGACAGCATCATTAAGAAAACGATTCGGGATGAGAAGAAGCGGAAGAGCAAAAGACGCGAGCAGGACGAGAAGTTGAGCGACCTGGAGGCTGGAATCGAGGAGGTCGCGAGCGAGATAAGGGACCTGGAGCGAGACCTGGCTCGCGCCGACACAGAGGTGACAAGGTACCAGGACAAAGCTCAACCCGAACTTCAGACACGTCGTGAGACCCTTCTGAAAGAACAGGAGCGGTTCAGCGCCAAAGTTGGCCATGCGGAGAAACAGAGGAAACAGGCTCTGATGGAAAGACTCCCTCTGGCCCTCCTGGGAGTTGCTGTTCCTCACCCCTCCATTTCATTCCCGGCGGAGAAATCCCCGGAATGGAGAAGGGGCGCCGAGGAGGCATCCGAAACAATAGCGGACCTGATCTCCTCGGGCACTTTTCCATGGGCCAGCAGCGCTCCTCCTGCCAACGAGCTTGCCCGTTCTCTTCGGGAGGCCATCGGTCTGGTGCGGGAAGTTGATTCGACAAAGGACAAGAAGAAGGATGCCATGGCAAGGATGCAGTCCAGAGCGGTGCGCGCTGGCGCAGAATTGCGGGAATGGCTCGAATCCGACAGGTTGAGTCTTCTGCAGGAGCGTCTAGACGACATCAAGCGGGAACTCCATGAGACGCCCACGCCCCATGACACCCAGAAGTGGCACGATGAGCATCTGAAGGCATCTACCCACAGACACAGCGTTTTCAGGAAGCTGGACGAGAAGAAGGCTGCATTGCAGCGCCTCCGGATGGAGAAAAGTGACTTGGAAGCGGATTCCACCGAGGCACCCGAGGTTGCGCTGAACGGTCCGGAGATGGCAAGGCTGAAGCGTTACCACAAGTTGTCTGAAGTCGCTGCCGACGCTCTTAACGCCTTTTCTGACGAACTGCTGAAAAGAAGAATCGGGCAGCTCGAACAGGACGCTTCGACCATGCTGATAAGAACCGCACACAAACACAGCGTTCTGAACGAGATCAGAGTAGACCCAAAAACCTACAGGTATGCCGTTTTCGACAGAAACGGCAACCCTGCTCCCGCGGGAAGATCCACGGGAGAAAAGAACCTTCTGGCGCTCTGCCTTGTTCACGCGATCAGAAAAGTTGCGGGACCGGGGCTTCCGCTGGTAGTGGAAGCGCCCCTCCGGGTTCTGGATCCCGTTCACAGAAGCTCGGTTCTCAGGGAGATACTCTGTCTGTACCCCGACCAGATGATACTCCTTCTGACACCGGAGGAGATTCCCGCTGAGCTGGCGCCCGAGATCCGTGATCGGGTCAGCAGAAGGCTCTTTTTGATGCGGGACGGGAGCGAAGACGTAGAGGCGAGCAAAATAGTGGAGACAGTTATCTGATGCATGCTGATGCGGCGCTTAAGGGCAAGGTGATTCTGGGGACTCCCGGGACAGGTCTCAGATACGACCTCTCACAGAGCCTCAGCGTTATGCCCGAGGATGTGGACAGAGTTGCCCTGAGCATCGGTATTGCCCTCATCAGTTCCCAGAGGCACGACCATCCCTTGAGTCTCCTGGCTGAAACTCGAGGACTCAGAATCAAGCCCGATCAGACAAGCTGCGAGACGAGAGGAGTGGAAGTTTCCATAGAGAACCTCCTGAAACCAGGGATGATGGAATGTTTCTCCGACGCTTGCCGATTCCATTCCATCGAGAGAAGCGCAGAGATCGGCTGCCTGCTGAACAATGGCTACAAGTTTCTCGCCGAACTGCATGATTCCATGGAGAAGGAAACGCTCAGGATGTTCCGGCTTGTCGCCGAATACGTTTCCCAGGCGCTTCCCCAAAGCGGTGAAACGCTTGTTGAGCAGGATTTTACCGGCCCGATAACGCTGTTGCTGGGGAAGAACACCGAATCCGGCGAGGACGTCAGATGGGTGCTCAATCGGGAAGAGGGACAGGATACGGCGCCCAATCTGAGGATTGCGGGTTCCCAGGGCAAGGGGAAAAGCCAGGCTCTGCTCGGCCTTCTCTATTCCCTGGCTGCTTCTTCCGAGAACACCGGATTCATCCTTCTGGATTACAAGGGTGACCTGTCCGAGGGTGCAACCGGAGACGCATTCCGGAGTTCCACGGGGGCGAGGCTTGTGAGGCCTCCGGAATCCCCCGTACCGATTAACCCCTTCGATCTTCCAGGGAACTCGAACATCGAACTTGCCGCTGAGGTGTTCTCAAGCACGCTCGCCTCGATCATCCCTCAGATGGGGGGGTGTCAACAGGGGATAGTGGACCGGGCGCTTGCCCAGGCCTACCGTGACGCCCGGCTGGCGGGGCACCCCGGCCCCAGCCTTATGGAAGCCCGTGACGCGGTGAGGGCCATCTACGAGAATGAGCGTCGCAAGGACGACACAGTGGTTGTCGCCCTGGACCGTCTGGCAGGCAAGCCGATTTTCGCCAGCAGGTCGGAGATCGATGTGGTGAACGTCTTCAGGCAGCGCTGGGTGGTGGACCTCTCGAAGCTGGGCGAGCTGAAAACCTATGTGGCGTTCATACTCATGCATTTTCTGAGACAGATCGCTGAATCCATTCCCGATTCACCGTTCGATCGAAGAACGAACACCCGCACCATAAGGGGGGTTGTGGCCATTGACGAGGCTCACCACTACCTGCAGACCGGCAGGAAGAGCCAACCCCTTGCGCAGCTTGTTCGGATGGGAAGAAGCAAAGGCGTTCCGGTGTTCCTGAGCAGCCAGAGCCTGGACGATTTCAGGGGAGACACCGCCTGGCGCGAGTTGGTTCCGAACAACATCCTTTTCGCCCATGGTGCCCCGCCGGATGTTGACTCACTGCAAAGCGCCCTGCGGGTTGACGCAAGAGCCGCAAAAAACCTGGCATCAAGTTGTCTCAAGCTTGACCAGTTCGTGGCGTACAGCCACCATTCCGTCGATGGGAGCGGACAGCCCGCTCCCGTGAGGATTACTCCATTCTTCGAACGCAGTTCAATTCGTTAAGCGTGAAAGGCAGAACATGGATAACCAGCAGGTTGCCATAGAGGGATTCCAGTCACTTCAGGACAAGGCGAAGGCACTCGCCACTGAAGCCGGCGCTCTGAAGAGAGTTGCCAGGTCACTTTCGAAACACGAGGGGTACCAGAACCTTCGTCGGCTTGAACATGACCTGACCACGCTTGAGTCGTTGGCACTGCTTCCCGAAGAGTCACTGGAGATGGCAAGAACCTCTGTTGCCGCCGCCAGGCTATGGCTTCAGGATGAATGGAGCCGAAGAGCCTCCGTGTTCTCCGATGAATTGAGCGTTTACCTGCAGGACCGGGCCATCTCCACACAAGTGGCCGGAAACGAGATTCGCATGGATCCCTTCGTCCTGATTCTGGAACCGGCAAGGGACTCCGCTGTCATTTTCTATTCTGGAGAGCCTGTTGGAAAGCCTCTCGCAATGAGCTGTCCCATGGTGTTCAAGGCCTACTCCGATTCGATTTCTCTTCTGGAGAGGAACCAGACTCCTCCGGAATCCTTTTCGGACGAGCTGCTCGAAGCCTACGCGGAAACATGCAGATGGAAAGGGATCAAGCAGGGCGGAAGGGCTCGTCTGTCCGACATTCACTTCACCATTTTTGCCAGACGCCAGAGTTCAACGGTCCGATGCGATCCCAGAAAGGGAAGAATCAAGGAGTATCCAAGATACCAGTTTGCCTGGGATCTGGGCCTGCTTCTGAAGAATCCCGACTGGATGGTCCGATCCGGTTCGACAATTACGCTTAATCCATCACCTGCCAGCTCCGCGAGAAGCAGAACCGACTCGGTTCGTGTTTTCTCCCCGGACGGGTGTGATCAAGTGCTGGGAACCATGCAGGCCTGATCGTATCCCACGCATCAACAGAGTGTGTTCAATGGTATCCGTGCCAGATTCCATGTGCTTGTTGAAACATTTCTTATAGGTATATATACCTATAACTTGCGTTTGGCCCCTGACTAGACAAAAAGAGTAACAGGACGGCTTGTTAGCGATGCCCTTGCGCTTGCAGGGGTGTTTTTGTATTGTTGTGTTACTAGTTATACAACTAGAGAACAGTGAAGGGAG
>Ga0334889_1001055_pt1 | contig 38501 bp, 28 predicted proteins | sample GraSluR1_MG_2_FD_207222 | JGI IMG/M metagenome (GOLD analysis project Ga0334889, IMG submission 207222) | Sludge microbial communities from methane-producing bioreactor in Wageningen University, Netherlands - Granular Sludge_8_08-R1 | ecosystem: Engineered > Bioreactor > Anaerobic > Unclassified...
CGGCGTGAACTTGGCGCAGCTGCTCGCCTGAGACGTTCCGCAGGGAAGGGTACCTGGGTTGAGTGAGTACCTCCCTGCCTCCCTCTCAGGTGCCAATATGCTCCACCAATACTCGAACAATCACCGCAAGCCATTGTGGGGAGCGGCCCATGCGCCGGGCTTGAACCTCCACGCGAGTTCTCACCATACTGCCCCTTGTGGTATAATCGGGCGACGGAGGCAAGCACCATGACCCAGAAAAAGCGGCTCCTCTTGATTGATGGCCACGCCCTGGCCTATCGCGCCTACCACGCTACGCCACCGATGACGGCGCCCAATGGCGAGCCCACCAACGCCACCTTTGGGTTCGCCAACATGCTGCTCAAGGCCATTGACGATCACCATCCCGATTATGTGATCGCCACTTTCGACGCCGGGCGCACCTTTCGCCATGACGAGTACGCCGAATACAAGGCCACCCGCGCCCGCATGCCCGATGACCTGCGCCCCCAGGTGCAACGTATCCGCGAATTGGCCGAGGCGATGGGCGTGCCCGTATTCACCCGCGAGGGGTACGAGGCCGACGACCTGCTGGGCACCCTGTCGCGCCTGGCCTCCGAACATGACCTGGAGACCATCATCGTCACCGGCGATAGCGACACCTTTCAGCTTGTGACGGACAAGGTCAAGGTGCTGACCCCGCGCCGCACCCTGAGCGATGTGCAGCTCTATGATCTCGCCGCCGTGCGCGCCCGCTACGGCCTCGATCCACTGCAACTGATTGACCTCAAGGCCCTGATGGGTGATTCGTCCGACAATATCCCCGGCGTCAAGGGCGTGGGCGAAAAGACCGCCACCACGCTGCTGCAGAAATATGGCGACCTGGAGAACGTCTACCGCCACCTGGAAGAGGTGCAGCCCGCGCGCTTTCGCGGCGCCCTGGAAGCAGGCCGCGCCGAGGCCGAATTGAGCCGCCACTTGGTGACCATCGTATGCGATCTGGATCTGGACCTGGACCTGGAGGCCGCCATCTGGGGCGAGTTCAACCGCGAGCGCTTGATGACGGTGTTGCGCGAGCTGGGCTTTCATTCGCTGGTGAGCCGCATGCCCAGCGCCCCCGTCAGCGATACGGGCCAGCTCAGCCTGTTCGGAGACGCGTCTGAACAGGCGCCCGCCGATCCTGTGCTGGGCGAATACAGCATCGTGGATACGCCCGAGGCGCTAGAGGCCCTGGCCGAGAGCCTGCGCCAGGCCGCCCTCTTTGGCCTGGATACCGAGACCACCGGCACCGATCCCATGCAGGCCCATCTGGTGGGCATCTCGGTCTCGGCGGAGGCGGGCCGGGCGAGTTATCTCCCCGTGGGCCACGTGCTCTCCAAAGGGCAACAGCAACTCGATCTGGCCACGGTGCAGCGCGTGTTGGGGCCCGTGCTGGCCGATCCCACCATCGCCAAGGTCTGCCACAACGCCAAGTATGACCTGACCGTGCTGGAGCGACACGGGCTGCCCGTAGGCGGCCTGGGCGACGACACCATGCTGGCCGCCTGGCTGCTGGCGCCCACGGGGCGAGGCATCGGCCTGCGCGAGCAAGCCTGGCAGCGGTTGGGCGTCGAGATGATGGAGACCACCGAGCTGATCGGCAAGGGTCGCCAGCAGACGACCATGGACAAGGTGCGCATCGAGCGGGTGGCCAACTATGCCTCCGCCGACGCGGATATGACCCTGCGGCTGCGCGAGGTGCTGTTGCCCGAGCTGGAGCAACACAACCAGACCGTGCTCTATCGCGAGCTGGAGATGCCCCTGGTGCCGGTGCTCCAGGCCATCGAGATGCACGGCGTCCTGGTGGATACCGGCTATCTGCAAGAGATGTCCCGCGCCATCGGCGCATGGATCGCCGAGGTGCAGGACAAGATCTATGCGGCGGCAGGCCATCCCTTTAACCTCAACTCCCCCAAGCAACTGGGCGAGGTGCTCTTTGAGGAGCTGGGGCTGCCCGTCGTCCGCCGCACCAAGACCGGCTACTCGACCGACGCCCAGGTGTTGGAAGAGCTGCGCGAGCAGCACCCCATGGTGGAGATGCTGCTGGAATACCGCACCATTGACAAGCTGCGCAGCACCTATATTGACACCCTGCCCCTGCTGGTGAACAAGGAGACCGGGCGGGTGCATACCTCCTATAACCAGACGGGCACCAGCACGGGGCGCCTCTCTTCTAGCGACCCGAACCTGCAGAACATCCCCGTGCGCACCGAGCTGGGGCGCCAGGTGCGCGGCGCCTTTGTCGCGCCGCCGGGCTATCTGCTGCTGGGCTGTGACTATTCCCAGGTGGAGTTGCGCTTGCTGGCCCACGTCGCCCACGACCCCGAGATGATGGCCGCCTTTCACCGCGACGAGGATGTGCACGCCACCACCGCCGCCGCCGTCTATGGCGTGCCGTTGGAGCAGGTCAGCTATGAGCAGCGCAACCTGGCCAAAGCGATCAACTTTGGCTTGATGTACGGCATGTCGCAATACGGGCTGGCGGCCCGCACCGATCTCTCGGTGGATGAGGCGGGCCAGTTCATTGACGCCTACTTTGCGCGTTTTGCCGCCGTCAAGCGTTACCTGGAGAACACCATCCGCCGCGCCCAAGAGACCGGCTATGTGGAGACGATCATGGGGCGGCGGCGCTATTTCCCCGAGCTGCAGAACCGCGCCACCAACCAGGCCGTGCGCCGGGCCGCCGAGCGCGCCGCCATCAACATGCCCATTCAGGGCAGCGCCGCCGATATCCTCAAGGTCGCCATGATCCGCCTGCACGCGGCTTTGCAGGAGCGCGGCCTGGATGCCCACATGATCCTCCAGGTGCATGACGAGTTGGTGCTGGAGGTGGCCGAGGCCGAGCTGGCCCCCGCCGCCGAGCTGGTGGTGGAGATCATGTCCTCGGCCTACAAACTGGATGTGCCCCTCAAGGTGGATGTCGCCGTGGGGAAGAACTGGATGGAGATGAACCCCGCATGATTGATCTGGAACTGCGAGAGTGCCTTGCCCGCGCCATCAAGCGCGCCCAACGCCACGGCGACCTGCCCGCCTTTGACATGCCCGAGATACCGGTGGAGCGCCCCAAGCAGGAGGAGATGGGGGACTATGCCACGCCGGTGTGCATGCAACTGGCGCGGGTGGCCCGCATGGCCCCCATCAAGATCGCCGAGATCCTGGCCAGGCGGCTGGAAACCCCCTCGTTCATCGGCGCCGTCGAGGTGGCCCACCCCGGGTTCATCAACTTTCGCCTGGCCGACGCCTGGCTGGCGCAGCGCATCCCGGCCATCCGGGCGGCAGGGGACTCGTATGGCCAGCTCGATCTGGGCGCGGGCCAGCGGGTGCAGGTCGAATACGTGAGCGCCAACCCGACGGGCCCCCTGCACATGGGCTCGGCGCGCAATGCCATTCTGGGCGATGCCCTGGCCTCCGCGTTGGAGGCCGCCGGCTATGAGGTGCAGCGCGAGTACTATGTCAACGATGCCGGCAGCCGCATGCGCCTGTTCCACGAGACGGCCTATGCCCGCTATGCCCAGGCCCTGGGGCGCGCCGATGAGCAAGTGCCCGCCGACGGCTACCTCGGCCCCTATATGATCGAGATGGGCCAGGAGCTGGCCGACGAGCGCGGCGACGAGTTCCTGAAGATGCCCCGCGAAGAGGCCCTGGCGGCCATCGGCAAGCTGGCGTTGGAGCGCGTGGTGACCCAGGCCCGCGAGGACCTGGCCCTGCTGGGCATCCAGTACGATTGCTGGTTCTCCGAGCAGTCGCTCTATACCGAGGGCCAGTTCGAGACGATTATGCACCTGCTGCGCCAGGGCGATCACCTGGACCTGCACGATGGCGCCGTGTGGTTCATGGCCACCCGCCTGGGCGGCGCCAAAGACGAGGTGGTGGTGCGCTCCGATGGCACCCCCGGCTATTTCGCCTCGGATATCGCCTACCACTATAACAAGTTTGTGGAGCGGGCTTTTGACCGGGTGATTGACGTATGGGGCGCCGACCACCAGGGCCACGTGCCGCGCATGCACTATATGATGCAGGCCCTGGGCTTGGACCCCAAGCGCCTCACCCTGATCCTCTACCAGCTCGTGACCCTCAAGCGCGGCGGCGAGATCGTGCGCCTCTCCAAGCGCACCGGCGACATGATCACCCTGCGCGAGGTGATCGAAGAGGTGGGGCCGGATGCCATGCGCTATTTCCTGCTCTCGCGCTCGCCCGATAGCCAGATGGAGTTCGACCTGGACCTGGCCAAGCAACAATCGGACGAGAACCCGGTCTACTATATCCAGTACGCCCATGCCCGCATCAGCTCGATCCTGCGGCACGCGGGCGCGCAAGAGTACGGGCCGGGCGATGTAGCGCTGCTCCAGCACCCGGCCGAGCTCAAGCTGCTGCGCCGCATGGCCCGGCTGCCCGAGGTGATCCGCCTCGCAGCGGAGCAACTCGCCCCGCACCACCTGGCCTACTATGCCTACGAGCTGGCCGCCGACCTGCACGGCTTTTACCGCGATTGCCGCGTGGTCAGCTCAGAGCCGGGCGACCGCGCCCTGACCGCCGCCCGTCTCGATCTGGTCCGGGCGTGCCAGGTGGTGCTCAAGAGAGTGCTGTGCCTGATGGGCATGAAGGCGCCTGATGTGATGTAAGGGACAGGCTGAAACAACCTAAAGTGCATAAAAACGCAATTACATGTAAAGCCGGGGCGGCGCTTTGACGCTGCCAACAGTCTGTGGTAGACTTGGCGAGCGAGCAAAGAGCGGGCGAATAGCTCAGTTGGGAGAGCACTTCCCTTACAAGGAAGGGGTCACAGGTTCGAGTCCTGTTTCGCCCATTGATCGTCAAGGCTTCGGCCCTTGCAGGCCGGGGCCTTGTCACGTTGGCCTGCCATTGCAGGCGTCCAGGAGGAGACCATGGCTCGAGTGCGTCGAATGAGAACCCAGGAACCGGCATACTGGCAGAACGAGTATCAGGTGAGCGAGGATGATCTCGACTATTTGGCGGGGCTGGTCCTCGAAAGCGGGCGCCCACGCCCGCTGGAGGAGCTGGTTTCCTCGCTCATGGTGCGCCATATCCAACGCGAGAAGGATCGGGCGGCCAGGCAGGTCACCGACGGCGACATCTATCGCCCAGTGGATGCTCACGAGGTGGGCCAGGCCCTGGTCTTTACCGAGCTGGACTTGATCCAGGGCGAGGTGACGGCCGTGCGGCCCGGACGCAATCCGCGCTATGCCCATTTCAACGTGATCCGCGTGGCCCTGGAAGGGGCGGATCAGGAGCGCGAGTTTGCATCCTCTTTTGATTACGCCCACCCGCTGAACCGTCCGGTCGAGGAGCTGCTCGGCGGCTCGGAGGAGGGGCTCACCGAGGCCGAGATCATTGCTGCCAGCGCCGAGACGGTGGGCGCTCGGGTGGCAACCGCCCTGGAAGAGCGCTCCGACTGGGTGCGGTTCAACGGCGTCTGGTTCCTGGAGGCGCTGCTGCCCGAGATCAACCTGGGGCACCTGAACCTGGCCGAGGCCGTGATCTATGAGGCCGGGCGCCCGCTGCCCGCCGACGAGATGCTGCACGTGCTCGAGCTGGATGAAGGCGATTCGCGCGATGCCCTGCTCTTTGCCCTCAACCACGCTCTGGGGAGCGATGCGCGCTTTGACAACGTGGCCCGCGACGACCGCCAGATCTGGTATCTGCGCGCCCTCATGCCTCAGGCGGTATTCGAACGACCCACCGTCAGCCGCACGCCGTTCGTGCCCACGGGCGAGGAATTCATCGGCTTGACCATGTTGGACTTTGTGGAGGAGCTGGGCGACGAGCTGGATAGCATCGCCCAGGCCCACACCCGCGAGTCCGCAGCCCTGGGCTTTCAGCTCAACTTTCCTCATCTCTATGCCGGCACCATGCCTGCGCCCCGCGAGCTGTTGGCGCTATTCGACTATGCGCCGGGCAGGCGCTTTGCCGTAACGCTCACCGATGGGCGCACGGGCCGTTCCTTTGACGGCTGGGTTGTGCCTGAGGAACGCTACGTCGCCGGGCTGGCCGATTGGTACGAGAGCGTGGGCCTGGTGGTGGGCAGCATCGTCACCGTTGCCCCTGGCGACAAGCCTTTGAGCCTGGTGCTGAACGTGGTCCAGCGGCGGGGCGGCGGCAGCCAATGGATCCGCACCGCTTCCGTGCAGGATGGCGCGCTGGTGGTCCAGATGCAGCCCAAGGCGATCGGCGTGCGCTATGACGCCGATACCTTGATAGATGTGAGCGACCCCGAGGGCGTGGCCCGCCTGATGTGGCAATCGCAGCAGACCAGTCGCGGGCTGGGTGGCGTGGTGCGCACCGTATTCTCGGAGCTGGCCAAGCTGAGCCCCCAGGGAGTGGCCCACTGCAAAGCGATCTATACCGCCGTGAACATGTACCGCCGCAGCGGGGCCGTGCCCGTGTTCGCCGTGCTGACCCGCAACGCCTGCTTTGACCCGGTGGGCCACGGCGAATGGGCCTATGATCCATCCCTCGAAGGGCAGGTCTATAGCACGCCGGTAGAGATGCGCGAGCGGCCGCTCTCGCACCGCAACGATCTTTTCCGCGATCAGGCTGTCCGCTACGCCGGGAACTAGGGAGGAAACCGATGGCGCTAGGTTGGAGACGCCCCACCCTCGACACCCGTTTTCACATTGATATGTCTTGGTGGCAAGAGCAGGGCCGCGATATCCGCATCTATGTGCGCGATATGCTTTGCGATGACTGCCGTGAGACGATCCGCGATTACGGCATGGATGACAAGATGGACGCCGTAGACGAGGCCACCGCCGAGATCACCCAGGTGGACGTGCTGTGGCATTGTCTGGGTACTTGCTGTGGGCTCAAGCCCGATTTCATCGGCCCCAATACGCCCATCATCGAGGCCGTTTTTCGCACGTTTCTGCTGAACAACAACACGCCGCTCTCGATCCGCGAGCTGCACGAGCGGCTGGATCGCCGCCCGCCCGAGACGTTGCTGCGCATGTTGACGGCCGGCAACATCTACCTGGGGTTGCGCCCCATCCGCGAGTGAGCCCTCGCAGGCGATGATGGCTACGGCGGGGGGCACCTTGGTTGCGCTAGAAGGCGCGCTGGGCCTCTCCGTGGGCGCGGGATAGTCCCATGCCCGCCACACGCGCGCGCCCCTATCTGATCGGGCTGGCCATTGCGGCGGCGTTGCTGGCCGTCTTTTTCGGCTCCGTCCTGTGGGGCGGCCAGAGCTACTATGCGGGCGACATCGCCCGCATCTACCACCCCCAACGCGTGGCCCTGTCCCAGACGTTGGCCCAGGGACGGCTGCCCTGGTGGACCCCCGAGGTGGGCATCGGCTACCCCATGCTGGCCGAGGGCGAGATCGGCGCCCTCTATCCCCTCAACTGGCCCCTATACGCCATGCTCTCGCCCGAACGAGCCTTGAGCCTCTCCATCGTCCTGCATTATCTGCTGGCCGGGCTGGGCCTGTACTGGCTGGGGCGCACCCTGGGCATGGCCCGCGCGGGGGCGCTGCTGGGCGGCGTCATCTATGCCCTGGGCGGGTTCAACATCGCCCACTTGAGCCATATCAGCATCCTGAGCGCGGCGGCCTGGCTGCCCTGGCTGTTGGCCTGCACCCACCGCCTGCTGGCCCCGGCCGAGGGTATGGAGCGCGCAGTTGTACCGCGCGAGCCAGATGAGGCGCATGGCGAGGGCGGCGCACGGGCGAACACAAGGTTCGCCCCTACAAGAGGCTGGGCATGGCCCTGGGCCCTGGCCCTGGCGGCGCTCACGGCGCTCCAGTTCCTGGCGGGCCACCCGCAGATCGCGCTACTGAACCTGCTGGCGGTGGGCCTGGCGGGCCTGTGGTGGTCCTGTGGACGCCTTGGGCGCGCATCTGTACTGCGCGCTCCAGCCGCGCCTCCCGATGCGGGCATTGTAGGGGCAGCCCCCCGTGGCTGCCCCTCTACCGGTAGCCTCCACTGGCCCTGGGCGGCCCTGGCCCTCTGGGCGGGGGCGCTGGCCCTGGGCGCGCTGCTGGCCCTGCCGCAACTGCTGCCCGCCGCCGAGCTGAGCGGCCTCTCGCAGCGCGCCGGCGGCCTGGAGGGCCCCTTTTTCACCAGCTACTCGTTCCACCCGCTGCTGGCCGCCACATTTGCGTCGCCCTTTCTCCAGGGCCCCCCGCACCCCGAGGGCTCTATCGAGCTGATGGGTTACCTGGGGTTGCTGCCCCTGGCCCTGGCGTGGCGCGCCCTCTGGCAGCCCCGCGCCCGGGGCGTCTGGCTGTGGGTTGCCCTGGTGGCCCTGGGGCTGTTCATGGCCCTGGGCCGCTGGAACCCTCTCTATGCCCTGCTGAGCTACGTGCCGGTGCTGAACCTCTTTCGCGTGCCCGCCCGCTACCTGCTGTGGACCAGCCTGGGGCTGGCGATCCTGGCGGGCTGGGGCCTGGATCGGCTCCTGGGGCGTGCGGCGCCTCGCGCGGATCGTCTTGGACTGGGGCTGGCGGGGGTCACCCTGGCCGCCCTGGCTGTGGTCGCGGCGCTGGCGCTGACGGCCACGGGCCTGGACGATCTGGCGGCCCGCTGGCGCTGGATTCCCCTGGCCCTGGCCCTCGCCACGACGGCCCTGCTCTTGGCGGCGCGCCGCCTGCCCCGCCCCTTGTTGGCGGCCCTGGCCCTGCTGGCCGTAAGCGTGGACCTGTACGCCTATGGCGCTGTGCTGGGCCAGAGCTACAACCAGACCATGCCCAGCGCCCAGGTGCGGCAGGCGCCCCGGGCGCTGGCGATCTTGCAGGCCGAAGATGGCCTGCATCGCAGCTACACCAAGCCCGAGATCCTGCCGATCCTCTCGGTGCAGCGCGAGGCCCTGTACCCCAACATCGCCCTGGCCTATGGCGTATCCAGCGCCAATGTGTACCTGCCCCTGGTCCCGCAGGGCTATCAGGACTATCTCGATGGGCTGGATGCCGAGCGCCTCTCGCGGCTGAATGTCAGGTATTACCTGATCCCGCAATTGCTGCCGGTGGACGAGGCCAGCGAGCTGTATGACGTGCTCAATCCCTACGCGGCCATCCCCTATGGCTGGCGGCATCCCATCGAGGCGCGGGGCATCGTCGCCATTGAGGTCGAGTCCTACGTGAGCCACGCGGCAGACGCGCCCGACGGCCGGCTTGCCGCCGAGGTGCTGCTGGAGCGTTGCGAGGGCGAGGCGTTGCGGCTGCCCCTGCGCGTGGGTCTGGAGACCGCCGAATGGGCCTATGCGCGCAGCGACGTGGCGACCAATGTGCAACACGGGCTGCCGTCCATCGCCACGACCTTTGCGGCGCGCTCGGGCTTTCCGCCGGAGGATCACCCGGGTTACACCTATCTGGCAAGCTGGGAGCTATCCGCCGCAACGGACCTGTGCGGGCTGCGCATCGAGCCCGCCATGCCCGAGGCATTCGTGCGCATCGAACGCATCCGCCTGATCGCGCAAGATGGGGCGACGCTGCTGGCCGCGCACCTACTGGGACTGGGAGACCACAGCATCCTCTACCGCAGCGAGGACGCCCTGGTATACGAGAACCATGACGTGCTGCCCAGGGCCTACGCCCTGCCCCTGGCCGGGGTGACCCTGTCCGAGGGCGAGGCGCGGCTGCCCCAGGGGTCGCTCCGGGCCATGCTGATCCCGGCCGAGATTGTGTCCTACGGCGCCCAAGAGATCGTTATCGCCGTCGCCGTGGATCAGTCCGCCCTGCTGGTGCTGGCCGACCTGCACTACCCGGGCTGGCAGGCCACGGTGGATGGTCAGCCTGCCGAGATCCTGGCCGCCGACGGCGTGTTTCGGGCCATCGTTCTGGCGCCGGGCGCCCATCAGGTGCGGCTGGTCTACCCACGACCCTGGTAGCGCGCAACAGATTGACGCTGTCTGCGCCCGCGCTATACTTGGCGCGTCACGATTGGGAGCGCCGGCCGGTTGCGCCAGATGATCTGGCGCCGTCGAGCCGACGCGCAAGGGGCCGTGAGGGCACGAATCAGGATTCGACAGGGAGAAGACAATGGGAAACGACATGTTTCGGATGGGCTTGGTCGGCACGGGCGGCATCGCCCGCACACACATTCGGGCTATGGCCGAGCTCAAGGAGCGCGGGCTGGATGGCCTGGCGCTGACGGCGGTGTGTGACATGAACGCCGAGGCCGCTGCTGAGGCCGCCGCCATGGCGGAAGAGTTGCTGGGCGCGCGCCCGGCCATCTATGCCGACTATCGCAAGATGCTGGAGCAGGAAACGCTGGATGGCGCCGATCTCTGCCTGCCCCACGGCCTGCACCACACGGCCAGCATTGATTGCATGGAGGCCGGGGTGCACGTGCTCTGCGAAAAGCCCCTGGGCATCACCATCAAGGCCAGCCGCCTGATGGCCGAGGCCGCCGACCGCACCGGCAAGATCCTCTCGGTGGCCGTGCCCTACCGGCGCCTGCCCGGCATGCGCATGATGCACTGGGTGCTAAACGGCTCTGGCCTGATCGGCAAGCCGCTGAGCTTTTTCCACACCATGGCGCGCGGCGGCCCCCGGCGCGCTGCCCCCCAGGGGCCCTTGCCCTATGCGGCCCAGTGGCGCCGCGACCGGCTCATGTCCGGCGGCGGCCCGGCCATGGATGGCGGCTTTCACTGGTGCGATGGCATCCGCTACCTGATCGGCGACGTGGATACCATCTATGCCCGCGCCATCGAGCAGGGGAGCGGCGTCGTCCAAAGCCTGCCGGACGTGCGCGAGGACACGGTGTTCGCCGTGCTCACCTTCAAGAACGGCATCACCGGCACCTGGTCGTGGAGTTTCAACGTCCCCGGCGAGAACTTTCAGAAGGTGCTGTTCTACGGGTCGGAGGGCTCTGTCAGCACGGATATCGGCCATGCCATTTTCCACCTGTACTGGCGCGGCAACGATTGGATCGAGACCGGCACGATGACCCGCCAGGACAATGTGCAGTTCGATTTCGAGCAACTCAAGGCGTTGCACAAGGTGGGCATCTCTGAGGACGAGTGGGAGTTCCTCTTTCCGGCGGGCATGGAGAACGGCTTTGGCTATGAGATCTGGGAGTTTGTCGAGGTCGTGCGCGGCAACCGCGACAAGGTCGAGGTGGACGCTTGGGACGGGCTCAAGTCGCTGGCCGTCTGCGAGGCGGTCTACGAATCGGCCACCTGCGGCGAGGTGGTCAAGGTGGACGACGTGATCTCGGGCATCGTGGATGCCTATCAGGCGCCCATCAACGAGCACTGGGGCATCTAGCCGCAGCGCACACCATCGGATGCAAGAGGGGCGGGGATTCTCCCGCCCCTTTTTATGTGCCGGTGGCCGCGCACGGCCACAACGCTTTTACTGCTCCCGCCGTACGACGGGGCGCTGCTGGGCCTCGGGCTGCTTTTCCTGAAACTGGATCGAGATCACCTGGGAGCCGACGGGGAACAGCTCGGTCTGGATGTCGTGCACCAGCCCCCAGGATTGGGCCTCTTGTGGGTTGAGCGTCAGGCGGTTGTGCATGGCCTGCACCACGTCGGCCACGCTCTTGCCCGTATTGGCCGCCACGATCTTGGCAATGTTCTCCATATCGATGCGCAGACCCATCAGGCGCTCCTCGACTTGCTTTTCCTCAAGCTGCTCGTTGCGAAAGCGGGCCGATGCGCCGTGCAGCAAAAAGCGCGCCTGGGGCACCGACAAGCGATGCTGCCCCCCGCAAAAGAGCACGACGCCGATGGAATCCACGCTGCCAAAGTTGTGGGTGGTGATCTCGACGGGGATGCCCCGCAAATAGTTATAGGCCGAGAGGCCGTGGAACACCGAGCCGCCCGGCGAAGAGATGAGCAGCTTGAACTGGCGCACACCCCGCCCCATCTGCTGGTCAATGACCTGCATCAAGGCGTTGATGGTGGCATCGGCGACGGGGGCGAAAAACTTGATCACGACAGGCGGTTGGGCCATAGGTCTCCTTTGTGGCGACATCCTCTAGCTGCAGGGCCGCTCCGGGCGCAGCAGGGTCCGGGCAACGGCCTCTTGCCAGCCGGCCACCAGCTCCTCGCGGCGGCTGGCGGGCATGGCCGGATCGTAGCGCACCTGGGGCCTCTCCAGGGCGGCCAGCTCCTCGCGCGAGGCCCACAGCCCCACGGTCAGCCCGGCCAGATAGGCGGCCCCCACGGCAGAGACATGGCCCTCCTGGCTGGCCAACACCGGCGCCCCCAGGATATCGGCCTGGAACTGCATCAGCATCCGGTTGCGGGTGGGCCCGCCATCGGCCATCAGCACCTCCAGCGGCGTCTGCGCCTCTTGTTGCATCAGCTCGAACACATCGCGTATCTGATAGGCGATGGATTCCAGGGTGGCGCGGGCCACCTGGGCCGCCGTGGCGCCCCGGGTAAGGCCGCAGATCAGCCCACGGGCATCCTCATGCCAGTGGGGCGCGCCCAGGCCCACCAGGGCGGGCACGAAATAGACCCCGCCGGCATCCTCCGCCGCCAACGCCTCGACCCGCTCCGGCTCCCCAAGGCCCAGCAGATCGGCCAGCCATTGCACCGCCGCGCCCGTGACATAGATGTTGCCCTCCAGGGCATACATGGCCCGTTCGTGGCCCCAGGCGATGCTGGCCGAGAGGCCGTTCTGCGAATAGACCCGCTCGGCGGTGGGGGTCATGAGCGAGGAGCCGGTGCCATAGGTGGCCTTGACCACCCCGGGCGCAAAGCCCGCGTGCCCGAACAGGGCCGCATGGGAATCACCGATCAGCGCGCCGATGGGCAGCCCCGCCGGGATACCTTCCAGGGCAACAGTGTGGCCGTACAGGGCGCTGGAGAGGCGCACCTCCGGCAGCGCCGCGCGGGGGATGCCGAACAGGGCCAATAGCTCTGCATCCCAGGCCAGCGATGCCAGGTCCAAGAGCTGGGTGCGCGAGGCGTTGGTTACATCCGTGGCGAACGCCGCCCCGCCCGTCAGGTTCCACAGCAGCCAGGCATCCACGGTGCCGATGCAGATCTCGCCCGCCTCGGCCCGCGCCAGGCCATTGGGGATCTGCTCCAGCAGCCAGCGGGCCTTGCTGGCGGAAAACATGGGGTCTATGGTCAACCCTGTGCGCTGGACGAGCAACGGCTCCAGGCCGCGCGCGCGCAACGCGCCGCAAAAGGGCGCGCTGCGATGGCACTGCCAGGTGATGCACGGCCCCAGGGGCGCCCCGCTGGCGCGCTCCCAGGCCAACACCGATTCGCGCTGGTTGCTAATGCCCACCGCTGCCACATCGGCAGCGGGCGCCCCGGCCAGCGCCTCGGCGGCGGCCGCCCGCGTGGCCTGCCAGATCTCCCAGGGGTCCTGCTCCACCCAGGCGGGTTGGGGATACGAGACGGCCAGCGCACGCGAGGCCGAGCGGGCCACGCGCCCCTCCTCGTCCACCAGGCAGGCCTTGGCGTTGGTGGTGCCCTCGTCAATCGCCAGGATAGTGCGCCCCATCAGCGCATTCCTCGCCGCATTGGGGTCTGTCGCTCAGCCATGATGGCGATAGACCTCCCAACCCATGTAGGCGCCCAGCGCCTCCTCCAACACCGCCCCACAATGGGAACGGCTCATGGCGGCGTGGTGCTCAAAGCCTTGCTTGCAGATGTGCAGCAGTAGGTCTTGCAGGCCCGGCACCTGGATCACGGCGCGGCTGCCAAAGGTGTCCAGGGGGTCATCCACGAACCGCCCCTCGCCCACATAAGCCTTGAGGCAGCCCCGTCGGTCGTCGCTGCTCACGCGGGCAAAGCTCAGCGGCCCGGCGGGCACACGCCCGGCGATCACGCCATAGGTGTTGTCGTTGCCCAGGGTCGAGCCCAGGATCGGGGCATACTCCATGTCCGGTTGCCCGCTATAGAAGGAGCGGGGCCAGTTGCCGCAATGAAACAGGACGCACTTGTCGTCCTCGTCGCCATAGTCGTTGTTCCAATCCACCAGCGCGCTGGGCGCGCCCGAGGCAAGCTGGAGCGCGTACATCGAGACCGCCCCGGTGACGTCCACCTCGCAAGCGCTGGGCATCAGCCCCTCGCTCATCATGCTCATCAGGGTGCAGACGTTGGCGCCCAGGTTGGCTTGCAGCGAATTCCAGCACTGGATCGCCGTGGCCTGGATATCCAGCGCTTGCATCCAGTCATCCAGGACGACGCCAAAGCGGGCCATGCGCAAGAGCGCCACGGACGGCACCCCGGCAGTGTTCAGATAGGCCTGAATCTCGGCCACCCGGGCCCTGACCCGGGCGTCGTCATCCGCCAGCTTGCCCGCCGCACCCAGGATCTCGGAGAGGTCCACCGTCTGGACGCTGATGCCGCTATCCTGCAGCAGCTTTTCGCTATAGCGCGTGGTGTTGAAGGCATTGGGGCGGGCGCCCACGGCGCCCAGGCGCGCATGGCGCAGCCCGTGCACCACGGCGCACACCCGGCTGAACTGCGCCAGTTCTTGCTTGAAGGCCGGTGAGCCCGGGCGCAGGGTGTGGCGGCGCGTCACCGAATAGGGATAGCCGTACTGGTAGAGGTTGTTGCAGACCGAGATCTTGCCGCAAAAGGCATCGCGCCTGGTCTCGGGCGCCAGGGCGTCCAGATCATCGGGAAAGGCGTGCACCAGGATGGGCACCTGCAATCCGGAGAGCTTGATCGTATCCACGGCGGCCTTTTCGTCGCCAAAGTTCGGCAGGCTGATCAGGATGCCCGTGATGCGCTTGCGGTGCTCGTCGAACAGGGCTGCGCACTTTTTGGCGTCCTCCCAGGTCTCCACCGACCCGGCCACGGAATCGGCGGGGTCCAGCAAAACGGGCTCGATCCCCAGTTCATCCAGCACCGCCAGCAGCTCTTGGCGGCCGGCAGTGATCAGGCTATCAGGAAAAAAGTCGCGGTTTCCGAGGATCACGCCCAGGACGGTCTTGTGCTGCATGGCTGCCTCCACAACGGTGATATGGGGGATTACGATACGCGCCCCAGGCTCGGCCAGGTTCAGCGCGCCAGCAACCTGTGCGCGATGGACGCCAGCCCGGCGGGCGAGATGCCATAGTGCGCAAAGAGCTCTTTTTGCGAGCCATAGACCATGTGTTCGTCAGGAAAGGCCACGATCTCAAAGGGGAGCCGGGCGCCATTGCGCATCAAGACAGCGGCGCAGGCCTCGCCCAGGCCGCCATAGGCGCTATGCTCCTCCACCGTGATGATGGCCCCCGTCTCGCGGGCCGCTGCCAGCACGGCGGCCTCATCCAGCGGCTTGATGGTGTGCATGCTCAGGACGCGGCTCTCGATGCCCTCGCCAGCCAATCCCTCGGCGGCGGCCAGGGCCACGGCCACAGTCTCGCCGCAGGCAACAAAAGTCAGGTCGGCGCCCTGGCGTACCATTGACGCCTTGCCCAGCACAAACTCGTCCCCCTCCTGGTGCACATGGGGCATAGCCGCCTTGCCCAGCCGGATATAGACCGGCCGAGACGCGGCATAGGCCGCCCGGATCGCCGCCCGGGTCTCCCAGTTGTCGGCAGGGGCCACAATGGTGATGTTATGGATGGCGCGCAACACGGCATAGTCGTGCAGGGAATGGTGGGTGGCCCCCAGGGCGCCATAGCTCACCCCCGCCGAGATGCCCACGATGGTGACGGGATGGTCCGAATAGGCCACATCGTTCTTGATCTGCTCCAGGGCCCGGGCGGTGATGAAACAGGCCGGCGAGACGGCGAACACCTTTTTGCCCGCCGAGGCCAGCCCGGCGGCAATGCCGATCACGTTCTGCTCGGCGATGCCCGTCTCGATGATCTGGGCGGGCACGACCTGGGCATAGCCCGTCAGGCGGCCCGAGCCACGCGAATCGCTGGTGACGGCCAGCACATGGCGATCCTGCTGCGCCAGCTCCAGCAGGGTTTGGGCAAAGACATCCAGGTTGGCTTGGCCCATCTTCATCTTGGCCCCTCCAATTGTTCCCTGGCGACGCGCAACTCATCCAGGGCAAGCGCCAGTTCCTCGGCTGTGGGCACATGGTGGTGCCACCCGACCACGTTCTCGGCATAGCTGACGCCCTTGCCCTTGATGGTGTGGGCCAACACCAGGTTCGGCTTGCCGGGCTCAAAGGGCGTCTGGCGCAGCAGTTGGACCAACGCCTCTAGATCGTGCCCATCCACCTCGCGCAGGGCATAGCCAAAGGCGCGAAACTTGTCCGGCAGGGGCTCCAGGGCGTTGACCTGCTCGGTGGGGCCGGTGATCTGCAATCCGTTGCGATCCACGATCACCACCAGGTTATCCAGCCCATGGTGGGCGGCGGCCAGAGATGCCTCCCAGTTGGAGCCCTCGTCCAGCTCGCCATCCCCCAGGAGGGTGAATACGCGATAGCTGCGGCCATCCAGCTTGCCTGCCAGCGCCATCCCCACCGCCACCGCCAGGCCGTGCCCCAGGGCGCCGGTATTGTGCTCGATGCCCGGCACCTCGCGGGTGGGGTGCCCGATCAGCCGCGAGCGATAGCGGCAGAGGGTGTTCAGCTCTTCCGCGGGAAAGAAACCCCGATCCGCCAACACCGTGTAGAGGGCCTCCACACAGTGCCCCTTGGATTGGACATAGCGGTCGCGGTCGGGATCGCCCGCCGTCTCGGGCGAAACGTTCAGAATCACGTTATAGAGGACATTGAGGATATCAATGGCAGAGAGGTCGCCGCCGGTATGGCCGGCGCCAGCCTGGGCGATGATGCGCAGGATGGTCTCACGATAGGCAATAGACTTGTGTTCGAGTTCGGTATCGGTCAACATGGCCGTTGGCTTGCGAGGGTCTGCATAGAAACCGTCCTTCCTATGGGTACCAAGACAGAAGGACTATATCAGCGCGGCACCCTCTCGTCAATCATAGGGGCCGCGCGTCCACAAGCTCAGAAGGCGCCCATTCTAGAGCCTTCTAGCCACGTATTTCAGGGCCAGGGGGCCTTTTGCGGATAGAGAAAACTGTGTGATGCAGGCCAACGTAAGCGCAGCGCCGGAGCGCATGGCCCTTGGCATGGGCATAGAGTCAGGCTGTGCAGGGCTGCTCCTCGTGGCTGGCCTCGGCAACAGGGGCCCTACGTGACCCCGGCGGAACGCGATCCCTTGGGAGGCCTATGGGCGGTGGCCGTCTCCTTCTTCGTCAAAGCCGGGCAGCGCCTTGGGCAGAGGCCAGCGCCGGGCATTGATCTCTAGCTTGGCCCGCACCGCCTCGCTCAGATCAATGCCGGTGCGGTTGGCAAAGCAGAGGCAGTAGATCAGGACGTCGGCCAGCTCGGCGGCCACCTCGGGGCGCTTGGCCGGATCGCGCGCATAGTCGTCGCTCTCCTCCAGCCCAAGCCATTGAAAGTGCTCCATCAGCTCGGCTGCCTCGATGGCGATGCTCATGGCCACGCTCTTGGGGCTCTGTTGCCGGTGCCAATCGCGGGCGTGCTGAAAGCTCTGCACGGCGCGTCGCAGCGCACCGATGGTGGTATCGTCATCCATCCTCTGCTCCCAAAACGATCTTGTGCGTGATCTCGAGCCTCGTTCTCATCCTCACCGTTGGGTCGCCGTCGGCGTGCGTGTTCGTGTGGGCGTGCGCGTGTACGTCGGTGTGCGCGTCGCCGTGGGCGTGCGCGTCAGGGTAGGCGTGCGCGTCAGGGTAGGCGTACGCGTCAGGGTAGGCGTACGCGTTGCGGTGGGTGTGCGCGTCAAGGTCGGCGTGCGCGTGTACGTCGGCGTCCGCGTCAGCGTTGCCGTGCGCGTCAATGTGGGCGTGCGGCTCGGCGTCATCGTGCGGGTGGGCGTGGGCTCTATCGTATCCGCTGACAAGCTCAGGGTGTAGGGCTGCGCCGATGTCTGGCCGCTTGCCCCGGGGCGCACCCGCACATAGTAGACATGGCCCCCCTGGGCGGGCGCGGTCAGCGTCAAGCCTTGCCCCGCAACGTTCGCGTACACCGAGGCCACCGTATGATGGCTCTCGCGATAGAGCACCAGGCTGGGCGCGATGTTGGACGCCACCCCTTCGAGGCGCACCGTAAGCGAGACGTTGCCCGGCGCGGGGGGCACGCTGATCCGGTAATAGTCCGCCGGGCCCGTCACCCGCTCCCAAAAGAGGCCCTGGATGGGTCCCGCCTGCCAATCCCACGGCGTGGCCTGGGCAAAGGTATCGTCCGGCTCGTGAGGATCGGGCAGCGTGGCAGCGGAGAGCGTGTACGGCTGGTCCGAGATCTGGCGAGAGGCGCCAGGGCTGACGCGCACATAAAAGACGTCCTCCGCATTGGCGTCCACCGTCAGCGCCAGGCTTTGCCCTGCGGTATCGCCATACTCGGCAAAGATCACGTGATGATTGCTGCGATAGATGGTCAGACTGGGCACAACACCGGGAGGCACACCGTCAAGCCGCACCGTCAGCAGCACGCTCTCCATGCCCGGGGGCATGGCAAGCAGGTAGTAATCGGCAGGGCCGGAGACGCGCTCCCAAAAGTAGCCCTGGATCGGGCCGGCCTGCCAATCCCACGCGGTAGCCTGGCCAAAAGTGTCATCGGGCTCGTTGGGGTCGGGCAGCGAGGTCAGCGCAAGGGTATAGTAGGCTATCGAGATCTGCTGGTTGCGGGCCGCTTTGACGCGCACATAGAACACCTGCCCGGCGTTGCCATCAAAAGAGAGGCTGGCGCCGGCGCCGGCGGGGATCTGATAGTTCGATGCGATCATATTGTGGTTGTCTCTGTAAAGCACAAGTTGCGGCGCGATCTCGGGCGGCACATTGGCAAGCGTGACGGTATAGATGCCCGGCTCGCTAACCGCAAAGCGATAGTAATCCACGTCGCCCCCGGCGCCAATTCTGCCGCGCATGGGCCGTGTGGGCGACCAGGGGCTGGCGGTGGAAAAGGCATCGTTGGGCTCGGACTCTGTCTCGCCGCCCCAGGGTGTGGGGGTGGGCGGTGGGGTGCGCGTGGGCGTAGGCGTCAGGTAACGTGTCGGCGTGGCGGTGATAGTGGGCGTGCGCACGGTAACGGGCGTCGCCGTGGCTGGCCGTGGCGTTGGGGTGGGCGGCGGCGGCCCCGACACTGCGAACTCGCACTGGGCCGTATTGTCCGCCGTGTCCTTGTCATGCATCAAACGCGCCTCAGCAGAGAGCACATAGTCGCCCGTCAGCAGGTGTTGCGAGGGGCCCTGGGTCACAAAGACATAGGTGTCGCGATCGGTCTTGTTCCAGTGATGCCAGCTATTGGACTCGCTGTTGCGGATGGTGTGGGCCCCGCCATAGGCGTTCCAAGGCGTGACCGAGTCGCTCCAGGCGCTCCAGTTGCCGAGTCCACTCTTGGTGCGGGTGCGCTGCCAGACCCAGCCGGAGACATCTCCCTGCTGCAATGTCACCCAATCGCCATCGCTGAGCAGCCGCACATAGCCCTCGGCCCCAGAGCCCGACATGCCGCTGCTGCCGGAGATCAAGGGCGTCATGTCATAGAGCCCCTCGCCCCAATCCATCTCGAAAGAGATGTCGGAGGGCTGCACGAACGTCTCCAACATCTGGCAGCGATGGTCGTCGCCATAGTGGACCAGGCATTGGTCATAGCCGCCCCAGATCACCCAGTTCGGGTAGCTGAGGGTCGTCGAGGGCTCGCGCCGCAGCAAGAGCTGCTGGCCGCCCTCGCGCTGGAGGTACAGATAGATGTCAAAGGCGCGGGTGTAGGCGCTGGGCGTGTACTCGGGCAAAGACTCGCCGCGGGCGTTATCCACCTGGGCGCCCACGGTTCCCTGGCCACAAGAAGTAAGAGCTATGCGCGCATTCGGCGCATAGCGGCAGGGGTTGACCTCGCATTGATCCACGCACACGCTGTATTGGCCCACCACCATCGAGCGACAGTCCAGCACATAGCCGCCAGGGGCGCCCACCAGCTCGGCAGCGATGGCCAGCAAGAAGGTAAAGTTCTGCCACCAGTCCGGTTCATTGCAGCCCGCCAGGGTCCAGGCGGTATCGTACCAGCGGATGAACCCATCCAGGCCACGATTGTTGAGCACATACTGGTAGCTGACGCAGTTGGCAGCGCAGGCGGGGACAAGGCAGGCCGCCTGGGCCTGCGCCCGGGGAGCCAGCGCCGGGCCGCCATACAGCAGCGCGCCCAAAAGCACCACAACGCAGCACAAGAGCAAGCAGACCGCCCGCAGCGCCTTCCTTTGTCTCATCGCCCCTCCCCATGACAGGCAATTACACAGGCCGCCACCGGCCTGCAAAGCACCGGAGCCCCGTCCGCGACGCCTGAAGCATGGGCGTCCACGGGCGAAAGGATCGCCACTCACGCAATACCATTGTACACGAGGAGAGGGCGAGGCGAAAGGGGGAAAACCAGGGCAATCGCATCTGCCCTGTTGGCCGCCCGTCCGACAGAGGAACTATGCCTATGACTGCCCTCACCCCCGCGATGCCCAGACGCTCTGCGAGCGTACGGGCATCGCCTCCCCCTCTCCCGCACATGCGGGAGAGGGGGCTTTATTACTTTCTATTCGCGTTTTCTTACTTGGGGGTGAGGGCCGCGAAAGCCGCTCCGCGTGACCTTGCTCTGAGAAGGACCCAAATGCAATCGCCCTGGGGGGAAAAGAGGACGGCTGCTGCGGTGCACGCTGTGAGGACGCGGCGCGCGGGCCGGCAGCCTGATGCAGCCTTGCGTATTGACGTAAGCTCGTGCTTGGCGTTCTTGCATTCTTGCCAACCCTTGACAGAACGGGCTGGCTCTTGTAGTATTCAGGTATTGGGCCAGGACTACACAGGCTTGCCTGTGTGAGTAGGCGTGCGACGTCACGTCATCAGAAAGGAGGTGCAGATGCGGCAATCTAGCGATTCGGTTGCGAGGAGATTTCCCCGGCGGAGTGCCGCATCCGTAAAAGGTTCCTTTCGGCAGGTAGATCGTGTTGCCTGCGTCTCGATTCTATTCTGATTACGGAGGAGAATGAGAATGTCCAAGAGCAAGTGGTCTGTACTTTTGATCCTGCTGGTCGTGTTCGGCATGCTGGCCGCAGCGTGCGATACGGCCGCGCCTGAGGTGATCAAAGAGATCGTCGAAAAAGAGGTCACCGTGGTCGTCGAGCAGGAAGTGGTGGTCGAAAAAGAGGTCACCGAGATCGTCGAGGTCGAAAAAGAGGTCGTGGTCGAAAAAGAGGTGTTGGTGGAAAAAGTGATCCCCCGCACCTACCCTCCGCTCGGCGCATGGCCGGATACCGTGGTGGTCTTTGAGGAGCCCTCGGCAGACGCCGCCGTCAACCGCATGGAGACCGGCGAGATTGACCTGTATGCCTACACCGTGGGCAACGTTGACGTGTTCAACAAGGTCGCCGCATCGCCGAGCCTGGATTTCTACCGCTCCTTTGGCTCCTACAACGAGCTGACCTTTAACCCGGTTGGCCCCGAATTCGGTGAGGGCAAGCTCAACCCCTTCTCGGTGGCTGCCATCCGCGAGGCCATGAACTGGCTGGTGGATCGCGAGTACATCGTGCAGGAGATCATGGGCGGCATGGGCGCGCCGCGTTGGTTCGCGTTCAACAACGCCTCCAACGACTATGCGACCCTGGCTGACGTGGCCCGCAAGCTCGAGTTCGAGTACGCCTACAACAAGGACAAGGCCGCCGAGATCATCGCCACCGAGATGGAGGCCCTGGGCGCCACCCTTGTGAACGACAAGTGGAGCTATAACGGCGAGCCCGTCAACATCATCGTCCTGATCCGCACCGAGGACGAGCGCCAGCAGATCGGCGACTATGTGGCGAGCCAGCTCGAGGATGTCGGCTTTACCGTCACCCGCGACTACAAGACCAGCGCCGAGGCTTCGCCCATCTGGATCCAGGGCAACCCCGAGGATGGCCTGTTCCACATCTACACCGGCGGCTGGATCACCACTGCCGTGCCCCGCAACCTTGCGGACAACTTTGCCTATTTCTATACGGATATGGGCTTGGCCTTCCCGCTGTGGCAGGCATACCAGAACGATCCGGCCTTTTACGAGCTGGCAGCCCGGCTGGACCAGAGCGACTTTAGCACGCTTGAGGAGCGCACGGCCATGATGGCCGAGGCCCTCGAGATGTCTATGAAGGACTCGACCCGCCTCTGGTTGGCCGACCGCGCCAGCATCACGCCGCGCCGCGCCGAGATCCAGGTGGCCGCTGACCTGTACGGTGGCGTGAGCGGCTCGAACCTGTGGCCCATGACCATTCGCCGCGAAGGCGAGCTGGGCGGCAGCATCACCGTGGCCATGCCCTCGATCCTGCCCGAGCCCTGGAACCCGCTCAACGGCTCCAACTGGATCTATGACATGATGCTCATCCGCGCTACGGGCGAGCAGGCCGTCCTGCCCGATCCGTTCACCGGCCTGAGCTGGCCGCAGCGCATCGAGCGCGCCGAAGTGGTGATCAAGGAAGGGCTCCCCGTCGGCAAGACCCATGATTGGGTGGACCTGTCCTTCGCCGAAGAGATCGTCGTGCCTGACGATGCTTGGGCGGATTGGGACGCCGAGGCAGGGCGCTTTTTGACCGCCGCCGAGGTGTACACGGAGACGATGACGGTCAACCGCCTGAGCACCGTGTACTATCCCGAGGACATGTTCGACACGGTCATGTGGCATGATGGCAGCGCGCTCTCTATGGGCGACTTTATCATGGCCATGATCCTGTCCTTTGACCGGGCCAAGGAAGCCAGCCCCTACTATGACGCCTCCGTCGTGCCCGCGTTCAACTCGTTCATGTCGGCCTTCCGTGGCGTGCGTATCGTCTCGGAAGACCCGCTGGTGATCGAGACCTATAGCAACAACTACCAGCTCGATGCCGAGATGAGCATCAATACCTGGTGGCCGTACTATGCGCAGGGCCAGGGCGCCTGGCACACGCTGGCGCTGGGCCTGATGGGCGAGGAGAATGGCGACTTTGCTTTCTCTTCCGCCAAGGCCAAAGAGGCTGACACCGAGTGGCTCGGCTACGTGAGCGGCCCCAGCATCGCCGTCCTGCAGGCCAACCTGGCCACGGCAACCGCCGATAGCTGGATCCCCTACGCCGCCACCCTGGGCGAGTATGTCGGATCTGACGAGGTTGCGGCCCGCTATGCCAGCCTCAAGACTTGGAATGACCGGTTCGGCCACTTCTGGATCGGCACCGGCCCGTTCTACCTGGAGCGCGCCTTTACCGTCGAAAAGACGGTCCTGCTGCAGCGCAACCCGCTCTACTCGGATCTGTCTGAGAAGTGGGATCGCTTCTCTGAGGCCGCCATCGCTGTGGTGGACGTAGATGGCCCGGCCCGCGTGACCCGCGGCCAGGCAGCGACCTTTGACATCTATGTCACCTTTAACGATGCGCCTTATGCGGCAGCGGACGTCAACAACGTCAAGTTCTTGGTGTTCGACGCAACGGGTGCGCTGGCCTTTGCCGAAGAGGCCACCCTGGTTGAGGATGGCCTGTGGCAGGCCACGCTCAGCGCGAATATGACCCAGCAGCTTGCGGCGGGCTCGAACCGCCTGGAGGCCGTGGTCGTATCCAACCTGGTCGCTCTGCCCAGCTTTGACGCCATCTCGTTTGTGACCGAATAGGGTCGTCCCGAATCGCGTTCTTCTGCCCGGGGCGAGGAAGCCTCCTCGCCCCGGGACAGTCGTATCCTTCCCCAGAAAGTGAGCCGCTATATGGCCGAAGCAAGTTTGCCCGCCGATGCGACAGCACCCCCCGAGATGCCGCGCAGGGCGGGCTCTAGCACGTTATTGCGCGTCATTCGCTACACCGGCCTGCGCGCCCTGGCCCTGTTTGTTACGGTGGTCATAGGCGTCTATCTGACGGTGCTCATCGCCAACATGGGTGGCGCGGTAGACAACATCCGTCGCGCCCAGATCCGCGAGGGAGTGGCCATGTACCTCAGCATGGACCAAGAGGTGCGGCAACTCTCGCTGGCGGAGCGCAATGAGCTGGCCGCCCAGTTCATCGCTGTGGCAGAAAAACGCTTTGGGCTCGACCAGCCTTTTGCTGTGCGCAGCTTTCGTTTTTTGCAGAACGCCCTCACCCTGAACCTGGGACGGGCAGAGCACCTCACCAGCGATAGCGGCTCTCGGCAAGTGCGCGATATCATCCTGGAGCGGCTGCCGCCGACCCTGGTGCTGTTCGCCACCGCCAACTTGTTCCTCTTTATCTTTAGCGTCAGCCTGGCGCTGTTCCTTTCGCGCAAATATGGCAGTTTCCTGGATCGGGTCATTATCGCTCTTTCCCCAACTTCTGCCGCTCCGGCCTGGTATATAGGACTGTTCTTGATCCTGTTTTTCGCTGCCATATGGGGCGTGTTGCCCTATGGCGGCATGGTTTCCGCGCCGCCCCCCAAAGAGACGGTGGCTTATCTCTTGTCTGTTGCGCGCCACCTGATCTTGCCTGTTTCGGCCATGGTGCTCAGCTCGGTGTTTTCCAGCACCTATTCGTGGCGCACTTTTTTCCTGATCTACTCTAGCGAGGACTATGTCGAGATGGCCAAGGCCAAGGGCCTGACCTCTCGTGATATCGAACGACGTTACATTCTCCGCCCCACGTTGCCTACCATCATCACCAGCTTTGCCCTGATGCTGATCAGCATGTGGACGGGAGCCATCATCCTCGAGACGGTATTCAACTGGCCGGGGTTGGGGCGTCTGTTCTACTCGGCCATCAATATCTATGATACGCCCGTGATCGTGGGCGAGACGGTGGTGTATGCCTATCTGCTGGCCGTCACGGTATTCGTTTTGGACTTTATCTATGTGCTCGTTGATCCACGGGTCAAGATCGGGGGAGGCAGGGAGACGGCATGAGTAGCTTCAAGAGAACTCTCCAGCAGATCGCCCGCTATCCTTCCGCCGTCGGCGGCACAATCGTGATCTTGCTCGTGATCGGCATCGCGTTTTATGCGATGATCACCATCCCCTATAGCGAGGCGATCCGGCTCTGGCGGGGCGGCGAAGAGGTCTGGGGCGAATACCCCAAGAATGCCCACCCCACCTATACCGATTGGTTCACCAAGGAAAAGCTGCCGCGCAGCATCGTCATCAATAGCGTTGACAATCCGGCTGTCGTCAAAACCGCTGTGGGAGACCCAGAGGTCGCCAGCCGCCAGATCATCACCTATACCTTTGACTATGCCTATGACGGGTTCCCCAAAGAGATCGTGATCTTTATGACGGCGCTCTTTCCCGAAAAGCGTCCCCATGCCTCGATCCTCTGGATCACGCCCGATGGCCGAGAGATCCGCATGGGGGATATGTCTGTCCGCACGTCAGAGACCTTTCGCCCGGGCCAGGATGCGCGCCTGCAGCGTCGCCTGGGCGGGCTCTCCGCCGAGGTGGGCTTGTTCGCCCAACCGGATGCCGAGACGCCCACGCCCCTCAAGGGCACCTATCAGATGGTGGTTGACGTAGACCTGTTCGAGCCGAACTCGAACGTGGAAGCCAAGCTGGTGATCCACGGCCAGATACATGGTCTGGCAGGCACCGACCATCTGCGCCGCGATCTGATGGTGGCGCTGCTCTGGGGCGCCCCTGTGGCGTTGGCTTTTGGCCTGCTGGCTGCTATGGGCTCTACCATCACCACCATGATCATCGCGGCCACGGGGGTCTGGTTCGGCGGCTGGGTGGATGGCGCCATTCAGCGCATTACTGAGGTCAACATGATCCTGCCTTTCTTGCCGATTCTGATCATGATCGGCACCCTCTACACCCGCAGCATCTGGGTGATCCTCAGCATCGTGATCCTGCTCAGCATCTTTGGCAGCGCCATCAAGACCTATCGCGCCGTGTTCTTGCAGGTCAAAGAGGCCCCGTACATCGAGGCGGCGCGGGCCTATGGCGCCAGCAACACGCGGATCATCTTTCAGTACATGATCCCGCGCATCATCCCGATGCTGATCCCGCAACTGGTGGTCTCCATCCCGACCTATGTGTTCTTGGAGGCATCCTTGGCCCTGCTTGGGTTGGGCGACCCGGTGTTGCCCACCTGGGGCAAGCTGATCAACGAAGCGCGTTCCAACGGCGCTCTCTTTCAGGGCTACTACTACTGGATGTTGGAGCCCTTTGTCATGTTGATGCTCACCGGCCTGGGCTTTGCTACGTTGGGGTTCGCCCTGGACCGGATCTTTAACCCGAGATTGAGAGGACTGTAGCGATGACAGATCGTTCGCTACTGCGCGTACAAGACCTTGTGTTGCACTTTCGGACCTTGGCCGGCACCGTGCAGGCTGTGGATGGCGTCAGCCTATCGCTACAGCGCGGCGAGGCGATGGTGATCCTGGGCGAATCGGGCTGTGGCAAGACCTCGCTGGCCAAGGCGATCTTGCGGCTCTTGCCCCGCAACGTCGAGACCTATACCGGCAGCGTGTATATCAACGGTACCGACGTCATGCGCCTGGATGATGAGGACTTTCGCCGCCAGGTGCGCTGGATCAAGATCTCGATGGTGCCCCAGGCTGCCATGAACTCGCTCAACCCCGTGCTGCGGGTGGGCGACCAGGTCGCCGAGCCGATGATCACCCACTTTGGCGTGAGCAAGAGCGCTGCGCTGACCCAGGTGAACCGCATGTTCGAGCATGTCGGGGTGCCTTTGGATTTCGTCAAGCGGTATGCGTTCGAGCTGAGCGGCGGCATGCGCCAGCGCGTGGCCATTGCCATGTCTCTGGTCACCTCGCCGGATCTCATCCTGCTGGATGAGCCCACGTCTGCCTTGGATGTGCTCACCCAGGCCAACATCATGAACGTGCTCAAGCGGGTCAAGCAGGATATGGATTCCAGTTTTATCCTCATCACCCACGACATTGCCACATCGAGCGAATTGGCAGACCGGGTGGCCGTCATGTATGCGGGCCAGATCGTTGAGGTGGATTCCGCCGAGCGCTTTTTCGCCGAGCCTCTGCACCCCTACTCGCAGAAATTGATGGCCAGTGTGCCTCGTCTGCGCGCCGACCAGGAGCCCGAGTTCATCGTTGGCCAGCCGCCCAGCCTGCTCAACCCGCCCACGGGCTGCCGCTTTGCCGAGCGTTGCCTGTTCCGCTTTGAAAAGTGCGATCAAGAGCCACCGCTGTTCGACGCTGAGGGACGCTTGGTCAAGTGTTGGCTGTTCGAACAGGTTCACGAACGGGCCCTATCGAGAGAGGCAGGAGCATAGCATGTCTGTAGATTCCGGTTCCACGGTAATGCAGGGAGAAGCCTCTGTGGAGGCCAGGCATCGCCATGATGGCCCTATGCTGCGCATTCGGAACCTGCGCGTTTGGTTCGAGCTGCGCCGCTTTGGCTTTGGCCGCGCCGGCTCGGTGCGTGCGGTAGATGACGTCAGCTTTGATCTGAACCACGGTGAGGCCATCGCCGTCGTCGGCGAGAGCGGCTGTGGCAAGTCCACCCTGATGAAGACCATCTTGGGCCTCTATCAGCCCACGGGCGGAGAGGTTGCCTTTGAGGGCAATGTCGTCGGCGACCTCGGGGGCGTCGATCTCAAGCACTATCGCTCGGCGATCGGCTATGTGCAGCAGGACCCCTTTGGCGCACTGCCCCCCTTTATGAGCGTACGCCGCATCCTCGAAGAGCCGCTCACGATCAATGGCGTGCCCTCCCATGAGCGGCTGCCGCGCATCGAGAGGGCCATGCAAGAGGTCAAGCTCACCCCCATCTCGGACTTTTTGGAAAAGTTCCCGCATATGTTGAGCGGGGGGCAGCAGCAGCGCGTGGTCATCGCGCGGGCCATGATCCTCCAGCCCGGCCTGATCGTGGCCGACGAGCCCGTCTCGATGCTGGATGCCTCGGTGCGCGTCGAGATCCTCAAGCTGCTGAGGTCGCTGCAGGAATCGCACGATCTGGCGGTGATCTATATCACCCACGATCTGTCCACCGTGCGCTATTTCTCCGAGCGCATCTTTGTCATGTACGCGGGCAAGCTCGTGGAAAAGGCGCCGGTGCGCTCGCTCCTGAACAACCCACGGCACCCCTACACCCATGCGTTGCTGGCGGCAACGGTTGACCCCGATGCCGATAACGCCAAGACCTTCCGCGAGGTGCCCCCTGGCGAGCCGCCCAGCCTGGTCAGGCCGCCTTCTGGGTGCCGTTTCCATCCGAGGTGTCCCCATCGGATCGAAGGACTCTGTGAGGTCGAGGTGCCTCCCGATTTCGAGACCGACCCGAATCATCTGACCGCATGTTGGCTCTATCGGTAGGCGAGCGATGTCGCCCTTGATGCTCGTCTTGCTGGGGTTCGTCCTGATCCTGGTGGGGATTCTCTTGCCCCTAGCGATGATGATGGATCTGGTCAAGACAACTTTTGCGCTCTCTTTTCTGTCTTTTGCCGTCTCGGTGGCGGGCGTGCTCTTGGGCATTGTGGGCGCAACGCGCCACGTCGCCCGCCGCCGATGAGGCATACATCACACATATTGTTGCTTGCGCAGGCGAACGCTCTTTCGTGGGGCGCAGGCGGCATAGCATGGTTGCCAATATAGATGGCTTGTACCCAACATAACGCTCATCGTACGCCCCTTGTCGGCGCCGACATCTCCCCTTCCCACAGCAACACGCTACCGCCCCGTATTGGGTCTTGGTTGCTTGCTCTGGGCCTGCTGGTTGCATTGTTTGGCTTGGGCGAGGTTCCCTCGCTGGCCGGCGGCGGCTGCCCGCTACCGCGCGAGCTGGGCGCAGGCACCTGGTTCCTGGCCTCTCTTGCTTCGGTGGACCTGTGCGACCTGCTGCACGACCCTGTGGCAACGCCTGCGCCGTCGCCCACCCGCACGCCGACGCGCACTATGACGCCTACGGCCAGCGCCACGCCCACGCAACCGCGCCCCACGGCCACGCCGCGCCCGACCATGACGGCCACGCCGCCGCCCACCGAGCACATTGTCGCCGAGGGCGAAACGCTGCTCGAGATCGCCCTGCGTTACGGCGTCACCGCCGAGGCGCTTCAGCAGCTCAATGGGCTGGAGGACCCTGACGCGCTCTCTATCGGCATGGCGCTGCGCCTACCGGCCTCTGGCGATCCCCCTGCGCAAGAGCCCACCTTGCCGCCCGCGCCGGGCCTGGTGGCCTGCTATCCGCAGGTAATGGAAAGACCCCTGGACCTGCCCTTTGAGCCGATCCGCATCGCGGCGCAGCGCGACGTGCTCTATATGCTGGCAGGGGGGCAACTGTACGGCCTGCCCACATATGCCCTGTCCGAGCCGGGGCCTGCACAGCCTCTGTCCATCATGCCCCATAACCGCCTGGTCGGCGGCATCCCGGTGCAAGAACTGGTGGACTTGGCGCTGGATGAGGCCTCCGGCGAGCTGGTGTTGTTGGACAAAACGGGCGACCTGTTCGCCTATCAGCCTGCCACGGGGCGCTGGAGCGTGCGCATGTTGGCGCAATCGGTGCCCGAGGTCTGGCTCGACCCCCAATACCTGACCATCGCCGTGCTAGATGGCGTGGTATACGGGCTGGACGTGGATGGCGCCCGTCTGTGGCGCATGACGGGCGACGTGGGCCGGCCTATTATGGTGATGGAGGAGGCCCACCTGGCCCGGGCGGTAGATCTGGCGGCCCAGGGCGGCAACCTGTACCTGCTCAACGCCAACGGCTCCCTGACGGACATCCAGGGGCGGCCCTACCCGGCGCAGATGGCCCGGCTGGCCTGGCCCGCCGACCTGAACGCCTCCGGCGAGAGCCTGATAGCCAGCGACGCCGATGGCCGCCGTGTGACGATCCTGAGCGCCGATGGCGCCCTCGATGTCACCCTGGCGGTCTCGGGGATGCAGCGCCTGCGCAGTGCAACCCTGGTGGGGCGCACCCTGTATGCCCTCGCCGGGCCCAAGCTATACACCCTGGATCTGGATGCCCCTGCCGAAACGTGCATCTCGCCCATCTATGACGATCGCCTGCTGTTCCACGGCATGGATCTGCTGCGCGAACTGCCCGCCTTCCGCCTGCCCTTTGTCGGAGGGCTCTTGCCCGATCGGCCCCGTTCCTACCCAGGCGCGCGCCGGCTCTATCGGTTCGGCATCCACGAGGGGGTGGACTTTTACCAGGGCGATGCCCCCGGCCTGGCTTTTGGCAGCCCCGTGGGCGCCATTGCCGATGGCGTCGTCGTGCGGATTGACCACGATTTCCGCGAGATGACGCCCGAAGAGTATGTGGTGGTGATGAACGAGATCTATGCCTTGCACAGCACGCCCGATCACTCGCTGGACAAGCTGCGCGGCCAGCAGGTTTGGGTCGAACATGCGCCGGGGATCGTGTCGCGCTATTCGCACCTGGCCTCGGTGGCGTCGGGCCTGCAAGTTGGCGACCGGGTAACGGCGGGCCAACGCTTGGGCGGCGTGGGCGTCTCGGGCACCAGCAGCGGGGTTTATGCCAGCGCCGATGGCTATCACCTGCACTGGGAGATCTGGATTCACGGCCGCTACCTGGGCTATGGCCTGCCCCTGCGTGAGACGATGCGGCTCTGGCAGCGGATCTTTTAGCAGGGAACCGGGGCGGCAAGAGTTTTGCACGGGGGAGCGCACATGCCACGCAAAACGCCCACTACCAACGCCCTGCGCTTGCTGGATAGCAGGGGGATCGCTTACGAGACCTTGCTCTACTCGCCCGAGATCCACTCGGCCCAGGGCGTGGCCGAGGCGCTGGGCCTTCCGGTCGAGAGGGTCTTCAAGACATTGGTGTCGCTGCCGGCGGCGGGCGAGCGGCCCCGGCCGCTCTTGGCCATCGTGCCGGGCGATAGCGAACTGGACCTCAAGGTATTGGCAAAAGCTGCGGGGGGAAAAAAGCTGCGCATGGCCACCCAGCGCGAGGCCGAGGCTGCTACGGGCCTGCTGGTGGGCGGTATCTCGGCCCTGGCTTTGCTGCAAAAGCATTGGGCCGTTTATCTGGATGCCAGCGCCCACGACGCCGACTGGCTGGTGGTGAGCGCCGGTCAGCGCGGCATCAACCTGCGCCTCGCTGTAGGGGATCTCGTTGCCGCGACGGGCGCAGTCGTGGCGCCCGTCGCTCGTCGCGTCTCGGAATAGACCTCATGCGCATAGCGCGCCATCAAGGGCAAAAGTGGCGCGACGTCTGTGTAGGGGTGTGGGCGGCCCCAGGCGCATGTATGCGCCATGTTCGCCCATTGAGGCTGTTTTCGAAATAGGCCGCCCCAGTAGCGGCCCAGGTCTGGGCACAGGCGATCTGCAACAAAAGAGCCCCGGACCACTGGAACCAGTGGTCCGGGGCTCTTTTGTTGCAGGCTCCTCGGGCTGGATTCGAACCAACAACCAACCGGTTAACAGCCGGTCGCTCTACCGTTGAGCTACCGAGGATCGCAACTGACGGACGGCAGTCTACATCAGATGGCCGGGAGCGTCAAATCTAGCGCTCCCGATCCCCGAGGGCGCGTTCACTTGTCGCATGTAAACAATACTTTGTTGCTCAAGTCACTTGACAATCAGACGAGGCTGTGCTATCATAGGAGCGGTGTGGGGGAGGGCGAGGCGGCACACGAGCCCCGAATCTTACCTGAGCACCAAGAGAAGAACAGCGGATAAAGCAAACGGCAAAGGCGCCCGGAAGATACTCATCCGAGGCGCTTTTACGCTGTAATCAGCGCCGATCCAGGCCGACCTGAGCGGCGCACAACACGGGGGAGAAGCAAAATGGAAAACAATGACATCCTTGTACGGTTCCATGAACAACGTTATCGAGAGCAGGTGAACGCCACACTGCACCAGGATCACTTTCGCAATGCAGAGATCGTGCCCGTATCGCAACAGATCCATCTGGCGCTGGACAAGGCCCTTGGGGCGGCCCAGGGCGCGCTCTGCCGCTACGAGTTCTTGGGGCGCACAGCCATCTGCCAGGATGTGGACGTCTAGACCACAAGGATCGCAGATAGAGATAGCGGGAGGAGCGAGATGAACAACAACGATATCCTGATCAAGTTTCACGAAATGAACTATGAAGAGCAATTGCATCTTGTGTTGCAGCGAGACCATTTCCGCAATGCCGACCTGGTTCCGCTGGCGCAGCAGTTCGGCCATGCGGTAGCCAAGGTGGCGGACTCGGCCCAGCAGGCCCTCTGCCGCTATGAGGTTCTGCGGGGAACGGTGCTCTGCTCTGAACCAAGCATATAACCGGGGGCGGGCGTACCATACGCCACAAGCCTACCGATGCCATATCCTCTACCTTCTCCTTTCCGAGACCCACCCCTGCGGGTGGGTCTCGGCGTTCCCTCGCAGCAGCGCCGCGCCCGACTGCAACAAGACCCTTGAGACTGCCGTGGCCCGCTCTATTCGCCCACATTGACACCCCCTGCCCCCGATGCCATAATCCCAGCCAACACCCACAGAAAGGGGCTTGTCCATGTCAATCGAGCAGTTGCGCCAACAGGTATTCGAGGGCAACCGCATGCTGCCCGAGGCGGGCCTGGTCACCTGGACCAGCGGCAACGTCAGCGGCCGCGATCCGGAAACGGGCCATATCGTCATCAAGCCCAGCGGCGTGCGCTATGAGGCCATGCGGCCCGAGCAGATGGTTGTGGTGGACCTGGCGGGCCGCGTGATCCAGGGCGATCTCAAGCCCTCGGTGGATGCCGCCACCCACCTGTACGTCTATCGCCATCGCCCTGACGTGATGGGCATGGTACACACCCACTCGACCTTTGCCACGGCCTTTGCCGCCGTGGGCAAGCCGATCCCCGTGGTGCTGACGGCCATTGCCGACGAGTTTGGCGGGCCGATCCCCCTGGGCGACTATTGCCAGATCGGCGGCGAGGAGATCGGGCGCGAGCTGGTGCGCTCCATCGGCGATAGCCGGGCCATCCTGATCAAGAACCACGGCGTATTCACCATCGGCCCCACGGTCGAGGCCGCCGTCAAGGCCGCCGTGATGGTGGAGGATGTGGCCCGCACCGTCTACTATGCAATGCAACTGGGCCAGCCCGACGAGATCCCCCCCGACGAGGTGGCCCGCGCCCACCAGGTGTATCTGAACGACTATGGCCAGGCGCGATGAGTGATATCAAGACGCCGCACAGGATCACGCCCTCACGCCCCCGCAAGACGGCGCACGTCTGCCTGAGCGACGGGCGCATCTTCCAGGGGCCGGTGGGCGCGCCGCTGATAGAGTTCATGGATGCCGCCTATCCCGAGCCCGAGGCCGCCATCGTGGGCGCTCTGGTTGACGGGCAACTGCGCGAGCTGGGCTACCCCGTGGTGCGCGATTGCGACGTGCAGCCGGTGGATACCTACTCGGCCGATGGGTTGCGCATCTACCAGCGCTCCATGTCCTTTATCATGATCGTGGCCGCCCGCGAGCTCTTTCCCGAAGGACGCCTGTACATTGACCACTCGGTCACCCTGGGGGGCTTTTTCTGCCAGGTGATCGGGCGCCCTCCATTCACCGAGGCCGAGCTGCAGGCCATCGCCCGGCGCATGGGCGAGATCATCGCGGCGGACGAGCCAATCCTGAAGGAGCGCCTGCCGCTCCAAGAGGCCATCGAGCTGTTCGCCTCACAGGGCTATGATGACAAGGTGCGCCTCTTTTCCGGGCGAGACGAGGGCGCGGTGACGGTCTATACCCTGCGCGGGGTGCGCGACTATTTCTATGGCCATATGCTGCCGCGCACGGGGCGCCTGGGCGCGTTCTCACTGGAGCACTATACGCCCGGGTTCATCCTGCGCATCCAGTTGCGCAAGCACATCTATCCGCTGGATTCGCACCTCCACTATCCCAAGCTGATGGGCGTGTTGCGCGAGTATGGACGCTGGCTGGGCATCCTGGGCATCGAGGATGTGGGCTCGATGAACGAGGCCATCGAGAGCGGCCAGGCGCAGCGGGCCGTGCTGGTCTCAGAGGCGCTGCATGAGAAGCGCATCTCCGAGATCGCCCAGGCCATCCTGGCCCGCGAGAGGGTGCGCTTGGTCTTGATCGCCGGGCCATCCTCCTCCGGCAAGACCACCTTTGCCAAGCGGCTCGCCATCCAGCTCATGGCCGCCGAGCGCCAGCCGTTCCCCCTGGGGCTGGACGATTACTTTGTGGATCGCGAGCTCACGCCCAGGGACGAGCGCGGCGAGTACGATTTCGAATCGTTGGGGGCGGTAAACGTCGCGCTGTTCAACGAGCAGTTGGCGGCCCTGATGGCGGGCCAGCGGGTGCAGATCCCCCATTTCGACTTTCGCGAGGGCAAAAGCGTGCCCGGCCCCGAGGTCCAGCTCACCGGCGACGCCATCCTGATCGTCGAGGGGATCCACGGCCTCAACCCCGAGCTGGTCTATGGCATCCCCGAGGAGCTGGTCTTGCGCGTGTATGTCTCGGCGCTGACCCAGCTCAACCTGGATCACCACAACCGCATCCCCACCACCGACAACCGGCTGCTGCGGCGCATGGTGCGCGACCAGCGCTACCGGGGGATCTCGGCGACGGAGACCATGCGCCGCTGGCGAGATGTGCGCAGGGGCGAGGAGCGCAACATTTTCCCCTACCAGGAAAACGCCGATGTCATGTTCAACTCGGCCCTGGTCTACGAGCTTTCCGTGCTCAAGCCATTGGCCGAGCCGTTGTTGTTGCAGGTGCCTGCGGAGGCGCCCGAATCGGTCGAGGCGCGGCGGCTGCTCAGCTTTTTGCGCTGGTTCAAGCCGTGCGAGGCCGATCTGGTGCCGGAGAACTCGCTCCTGCGCGAGTTCATCGGGGGCTCGGTGTTGCGCCGCTTTCAGTGGTGAGGCCAAACGGGGGATACGGCGCGCGCCGCATCCCCCGTTCCTATGCGCGCTCTGCTACCAGCGGTACATCACCGTATAGGTGATGGTGACCGCATCCTCGGCGCCGATCTCGACTTCGTAAGCGATGGTGTTGGCGTCCACCTGGGTGTAATCCTCGCTGCTCTCGAGCACCTGGGCATCCTGGGCGCGATAGAGGTGCTCGATCAGCCGCACGGTGACGGCCTCATCCTTTTGGTTGCGCAGCACGATCTCTATCGTCTCCTCCATCTGGCGCTCGCCGAGCTGGCGGAAGGCGGTCTGGCTGCGCTCCCCCACGATGTCAAAGGCGCGGCCCAGGGTCAGGTTGATGGCCTCGTTGCGGGGCGTGTGGCCGATGCCAGCCTCGCCCACCAGTTGCGCGCCCCCGTCAATGTCCTCTTTGTAGACGCGCACGGCGCCCTGGGGCAGCGGCATGCCCAGCCCGTTCTCCTCGTCGTTGATGAGCTGGATGCGCACCTCGGCGTTCACCGGCGCGTCGCCGCCCCAGAAGCGGTCGGTGATGGCGCTGCCCAGCCCCACATAGATGGGCGACGTGAATTGGAATACGTATTCCTTGGCCACGGTCACCTCGGGGGCCTGCACAAACTCAATCTGCTTGGTCTGGCGGTCGCGCACGGTGACGGGCCGGGCCACGTCGTACAGGTGGTACTCGAAAAAGCTGCGCTCGGCCACCTGGGGCGCCGGGGTCGCCAGGGCGCGGACGAGCATGTCCTCCATGGCGTACTCTTTTTCCACCGTCACCTGGCTGATGTCGCCGGCCACCAGTTTGAGCTTGGCGTTGTTATAGGTGGCGCCGCTGTTGTTGTCCAGGCTGATCCAGCCGGTGAGGGAGAGTTCGTCATCGGCGGCGTTGAGCATGGCGATATAGTCCGCCTGCCAGCTTATGCCGCCGGTCAGGTAGGTGACCTGGAGATCCTGCTCGCCCGCCTCGGCGGCCTGCACCAACCACACCAGTGTAGGCCGGGTGATCAAGCCCTCGGGCAGGGCCGGGAAAGAGAACTCTAGGATCTGGCTGGCACGCACCACGGAGATGCCCTCCTCGGTGGCCAGGATAACGTCATCATAGCCCGAGAGGAGCGTGCCGGTATAGATCTGGCCCTCGCTGGTGGTCAGGCGGATCGGCTGATCAATGTAGCGCTGCAGGAGCTTGGAGCTACTCACCAGATCGTACTCGTAATTCTGCTCCAGCAGGATCGTCTGGGCGGGGGCCGTCAGCGAGACGACATGCACCGTGGTGGGCCGGATCTGGCTGGCCACGTCGGTAAAGCGCACCTCGTTGATGCCGGCGACCAGCGCGATGGTGCGCACCTCGCTCACCAGGCCCAGGTTCTGGTTATAGACGGTCAGTTCCAGCGAGCCGGGCTGAACGGCGACGGCAAGGCCCTGCTCCTCCTCTTCGACCTCTTCGACCTCTTCGGTCGCGGGCGTCAGGGGCGCTTGGGGCGTGGGGGTGGGGGCGACGGTCTGGGCGACGGCGGTAGCCGTCACGGCCAGCACCAGGATCGCCGCCACGAGGATTAAAAAGGCTCGGCGTGTGTTGCCCTGCATGGGATTCCTCCTATTTGACATGCTTCAAGGCGTGTACACTAGAGACGCGCAACGGGCGCCCGACGTTCCAGCGGGATGCGGCGCCCCTGCTGGTATTGGGCTTCTGTACCTATTATACAGCACCCAACGCCAATAGGATAGGATCTGACAGCCCGCCCCTCCCAGCTTATACTGCCTGCCTGTAGGGACCCGTGCGATCACGCGAGGTGGCTTGTGCTAAAGGATCAGGCGGTTACGGATTTGCTGGCGCTGGAGGCCGACGCGGGCCTGCTGGAGCAAGAGGCCCTGGCCGAGCGCGTGGCGGCGCTGGAGCAGTTGGCCTTTATCTATCAGGTCTTGCAGGCCAGCGGCAGGGCCGCCGCGGCCTATGGGGCGCGCGCCGCCGCGCTGCGCGCCCGGCTGGAGGCGGCCAATGAGGGTTACTATACGCGGGTGCGCCATTGGCTGCGCTCTGGGGCGGCCTCCGGTGGGGAGGTGCGGGCGCTGCTGGGCTGCTACTCGCGCTATGGGCAGCCGGATGATGCAGCGCTGCACCTGGATTACGAGCCGGCCGATGCCCTGGTGGATGGCGTGCTGGGGCTGGACGGCTTTACGGGGAACCCCACGGTCGAGCACCCCGACATCGTGCACCTGGAGGATACGCCGGTGCGCGCGCTGCTGGACCTGGTGGATCACGTCCCCCTAGAGCAAGACGACTGCTTTTGCGATCTGGGGGCGGGCCTGGGGCGGGCCGCCATCGTCGTGCATTGGCTGACGGGCGCGCCCGCGCTGGGCATCGAGATCCAGCCCGACTATAGCGCCTATGCCAGGCGTCTGGCGGCCTCTTTGGGGCTGAAGCGGGTGACCTTTGTGCAGGCCGACGCCCGCGAGGCCGATCTCTCGGCGGGTACGGTGTTCTACCTGTTCACCCCGTTCAAGGGGCGTATCCTGCGCACTGTGCTGGATAGGCTGCACGCCCAGGCGCAACAACGCACGATCACGGTGTGCACCTATGGCGCGGTGAGCCTGATTGTGGCGCGCGAGCCCTGGCTGCGGCCCCTGGCGGGCGGCCAGCCCCACGAATTCGCCCTGGGGGTCTGGCGCAGCGCCTGAGGCGCCCGAGAGCTAGGGCGCCGGCGCCGTCTCGCGCACGCGCAAGGGCACTCCGTTGCTGGGGATGCGGTTGTTTTCCACCACCACCGGCCCGCTCTCGGCCCCGGCAGGCACCCGCGCCTGGATCGTGCCGCCGCCCGCGTGTTGCCACTCCCAGGCGGTCGCCCGTCCCACGTCGGCGCCGCCGATGCTCACCCGGTCGGTGCTCTCCTGGCGCGGCCCAAAGCTCATGCCGCTGATGGTCACCAAATCGCCCGGGGCTGCTTGGCGCGGCTGCACTGACTGGATAAACGGGGCATAGACCCGCCCGGCATCAATGGCCCCCTCGCACTTGCGTTCATCGGCCTCTGAGGAGGTGAGGCCCGAGAGGTGGCCCATCTCGTGCAGGAGGGTAGCGGCGATCTGCCAGCGTCCGATGCGATAGATCAGGGTATCATAGGCCATGTTGCGGCCCCCGATCTCGCCCATCCCCAGGCTGCCCTCGTTGCGCAGCTCCCACACCCGGGCCCGGCTCGCCACCTGCTGCAACGTGTTCAGCGTCCCGCCGGGGGCGTTATCGCGAAAGTAGGTGATCAGCCGCTGGGAGCGCACCTTCTGGTTGAGGATGGCGATGGCAGCGTTCACCCGTGCCAGATGTTCATTCGGGACCCTTTGCCAATCGGCGTCAGCCGTCTCCACTCGGGGGACCGAGATGCGCCGGATGGTATCCTGGCGGGCGCGGCGCAAGGGCCAGGTGAGCACGGCCTGCTCGCGCTGGCGCGAGGGGGCCAAGAGCGGCGTCACGGACGGTGCGCCCTGCCGGGCCAGCAAGCTCCCTACGGCGCGGTTGCCGGCTGCGTGCTGCAAGACGCGCACGTCGGCTGCCCGCCACGCGACAGGGGCCGCCGCCAAGCGCGCGGGCTCGGGATGGACATGCATGGCGGCAGGCGCCAGCAGCGGCTCCTCGCGGGCTGCTATGCGAGGGCGACGGCGCACCCGCGCTTGCCTGACCCTGGTTCTGGCGTGCATGGCCCCTCCTGTATGGAACCTGCCACGACATAACCATCATGGGGCGATTGGCAGCAAATGTCAAGAGGCTTCTAGCCCCGTGACTGTTCATTGGTTGGTGAAAAGTTGTATAATGAGTCAAACGTCGTGCCTGTTCGATCCATTCGGCCGGCGGAAAGAGACATTATGCGCCTACTCATGATCCTACCTCGTGTGGAGCCGGACCA
>Ga0334889_1001061_pt1 | contig 38302 bp, 32 predicted proteins | sample GraSluR1_MG_2_FD_207222 | JGI IMG/M metagenome (GOLD analysis project Ga0334889, IMG submission 207222) | Sludge microbial communities from methane-producing bioreactor in Wageningen University, Netherlands - Granular Sludge_8_08-R1 | ecosystem: Engineered > Bioreactor > Anaerobic > Unclassified...
CCAGGGCGAGGCCACCGAGGACGCCACCCTGAACTCCATGAAGGCCTTGTGGGCCCGTCCGACCGATGAGGTCAAGCCCGAGGAGTACCACGAGTTCTACCGGCACGTCGCCCACGACTGGACGGATCCCCTGGAGACGATCCCGATGAAGGGCGAGGGCACCTTCGAGTTCCAGGCCCTGCTCTTCATCCCGTCCAAGGCCCCTCTGGACCTCTTCGTCCCGGATGCTCGCCGGGGCGTGCAGCTCTACGTCAAGAGGGTCTTCATCATGGACCGCTGCGAGGAGCTTCTTCCCGATCACCTGCGCTTCATGCGCGGGGTGGTGGACGCCCAGGACCTCTCGTTGAACGTCTCGCGCGAGATCCTGCAGCAGGATCGCCAGATCCGGGCCATCCGCAAGGGCCTGACCCGCAAGGTCACCGCCACCCTCAAGGAGATGAAGGAGAACCGGCCCGAGACCTACCGCACCTTCTGGAACGAGTTCGGACGGGTCCTCAAGGAGGGGCTCTTCCGTGAACCCGAGCAGCAATCAGCCCTGCTGGAGCTCTGCCTGCTCCCCTCGACCGAGTCCTCCGAACCGACCACGCTGGCCGACTACGTCTCGAGGATGAAGCCCGAGCAGGAGGCCATCTACTACCTGACCGGCGAGAACCGCTCGGTCCTGGAGAACTCTCCCCACCTGGAGGCCTTCCGCCAGAAGGGCTACGAGGTGCTGCTCCTGCAGGACGCCGTGGACGCCGTCTGGGTCGAGCAGGTGGCCGACTTCCAGGGCAAGCCCTTCCGCTCGGCCTCCCGAGGCTCGCTGGAGTTGGGCAGCGAAGACGAGAAGAAGGAAGCCGAGTCCCGGCTGGAGGAGCAGCGCAAGGAGCTGGCCAGCCTGCTGGCCTGGCTCGGCACCCGCCTCTCCGAGCAGGTCAAGCAGGTCCAGCTCTCGTCCCGACTGACCACCTCTCCGGCCTGCCTGGTCTCGGATGCCCATGACCCCTCCCCGGCCATGGAGAAGCTGATGAAGGCCATGGGCCAGGAGCTGCCTCCGGTCAAGAGGATCCTGGAGATCAACCCCACCCACCCGGTGGTCCAGCGCCTGCACGCGCTGTACTCCGAGAAGGGCGACGAGCCCTTCCTGGGCCAGGCGGCCGAGATGCTGCACGCCCAGGCCCTGCTGGCCGAAGGGGGCGAGCTCCCCGATCCCTCCCGCTTCTCACACCACCTGGCCGACCTGATGGCCCGCGCCCTGGGCTGATCCCCGCCCCGCGCCCCGGCCGCGAGTCCAGAATGCGCCCCGGAGAGGCCCCCCTCCCGGGGCGCGTTCTGTTGTGAGCCGCAAGCGGCCCGGCTGAGGGCTGCGACTCGACCTGCTACTCGACCCCCAGCTCGCGCAGACGGGTGTTGCCGCTCAAATTGCATGGCCGCATCGTGCCCAGGCTCGATGGCGAGCAGGCCGCCTCCCGCTACGCCGACGGCGCTCACCATTCACCGGTTACTCCCTGGGCGAACCGTGAAGGTCACCGTTTCCTGGCCGCGATTTCCGGCGACGTCGGAGACCGCAACCAGCAGGTGGTGCGGCCCGGCACACAGGGCCGGCTGCTCCTGGGGCTCGACCCGTAATGTAATCCGCTGGAACACCCGGTTGTTTCCGAGCACGTTGTGGGTGTCGACGTGCGAGTCGACCTGCATCAGTCCACGCATGTCCTCTCCATCCACCGTCAATTCCAGGCTGCTCAGGTCGATCTGGGATTCCCGGATGTCGCCGTCGTTCATCACGATCTTGATGAAGGGTCGGGTTCCCGTCGAAGTCCGATCACCGGGGATCACCTGGACGATCCGAGGGGGTGAGGAATCGACTCCGAACGAAGACTTCTGCTGCAACAAGCCATTCTGCTCGAGCACGAGGTCGCGAATAGCTTCAGCGAGCCCCGGAGTTGTCTCCCGAGGGAAGGTCGCTTGGAGGAACAACTTGATGCGAAGGGCCCGCTCCAGCAGCTCTGGTGAAGCCTCGCTGGCTGGCCGGGCGGTCATGCGCGACGAGGCCAGCGAGTAGAACTCCGCCAGGATCGCCCGCTGTTCCTGGGGACTCAGGGTTGCCACAGGCTCGAACCCCCCGACGAAATGGCCGTCGACGACCTGGCTCAACGAAGGTCCACCAGCCCGGTGGATTATGTCATCGAGAGTCGCGAGGTAGTCTGGGAACGCCTGGTGGTCGACGATGAGCTCGAAGTCGGCCAGATTCTCTTCGGCGAAAAAGGCGCCGGGTCTTCCTGGAAAGTCGCGCACCAACGACTGGTAGATGGCTCGGGCATCCGCGTCCTCCTGGAGCGCTGCCCCCAGAATGTAGGCCTTCTGGAGTCTGGCATCCACATCGAAATCGGTCCCGGGGTATTCCCTGGACACTGTGTCGAGCTTCTCGATTGCCTCGTCATAGAACGAGTCCGTCGTGAGCGAGATGGCCTCCTGCAGGAGGGATTCCGGCGTGGGTGTCTGCGATTCCGCCGGTTGGAGGCGCCCCAGGAGCACCATGATCAAAGTCAGCAGTAAACACAGGGCCCCTCCATAGTAAGCGCTTCTTTTCATCGAGTTGCCCTCCCTGCCTGGTAGGCTCTGGATTCACGGAGGTGGGTCGCCACTTGGTAGTATTTCGGCACAGCCGGGCTGGCGGGGGCCATGAGATGGAACCTCCAGGCTCGGTCGCGAAACAGATGCCCGCTATAGAGGATCGCGAGTCCGTACGTTGGATAGAAGGACGTGTAGGGTTCTCCCCCATGAAGACCCTTCTCGCCCGTTGGCATTTCAAACCGAGGTTCGCCGAGGAACCGGAGCAACACGGGTTCGGTGACCTTCGTACGTTCAGGAGCTTGAGCGTCAACAATGAACCGCCGCTGCCCCTGTTGGAGGTTACCCCCCCAAACGTCGGTGATGGTCGATTGGTCCACGCAGATAGTCAAGTGCTCATTCCCGTACAACGTCCTTCCTCGAAAAGCATCTGCCATGTCAGAGTCGTACGTGTATCGCTGCAGCCAGGTGGGTTTGCCGGTCCCTGCCTGGGAAACCAGGGAGTCCTGAAGCGCGGAGTTTGCCTCCGCCAGACTCATGCCAGGCCGGACGCCACAGATCGTCAGGAGCCCGTTCCGAGTCGGATCGTAACCCGGGGTCGGCTCCAGCTCCCTGGCCCTCGGTTGCGAAAGGAAGAGGCCGCAGAGGAAACCGAGAATGAGGCACAGGGTCCCGATCGAGGCCCGGCTACTCGAGAATGTCGGTGAAGAAGTAGACATCGGGAAGGACCTCGTTGACGATCTGGATATGGTTGTTCTTCGTTTGGCGTGGCTTGGTCCACTCGCTGCGAGGCACCTTGATCAGCGCCCGGCCCCTGTGGAAAACCGTATACTTGCCGTGGTGAAGAAGCGCGTCCCAGCCGCTGGTGGGTCGGACCTCCTCTCGGTAGCGGATATACCAGTAGTAGTCCGGGTCAATGGCGCAGGCGCTATCCAGCCTGTCTTGGGCGGCATTGAGGTGCATCCAGATATCCGGCCACGCGGTCGTCGCGACGCTTCGTGGTTCCTCGACGAGCTCTTTAGCGATTCTCTCAGGCCCCCGACCGTCGGGCGGGGCCGTGAAGTTGTAGCCCAGCAGCACCGCCCGTCCATTGCCGGTCAGACGGAACCATTCCAGGCCCGGCTCGAAGCCAATGGCCGCACCTGAGGCCCGGGTGCCCGTGAAGTTGTCGTTGTAGTCGTGGATGTCCAGGACGGAGCAGCCAGCGATTACCAGGATCTTCAGCCGATCGAGATTGTAGTCATGGATGTTGATCTCGGAGTGTACTTTGACCTCGTCGTCAAGAGTCCCGACAGTCGGATCATAAAGCTTCCCCACCAACCCCTCGAGTTTGTTAGTGGCGTGGAACCCGTGGCCGGAGAAGTACATCACGTCGGCCTGGTTCTTGAGCCTCAACAGCGCTTCCGGGGAATTCCCATCCGGGGGATCACGGAGAACGAGCCGCATGGTTTCGTAACCGCCTGACAGAAACGCCGACAGAGTGGGTCTCACCACGTCCTTGGGAAAAAACTCTCGAGATCCAGGGAATGGAACTCCCAGAATGTCATCCGGCTCTCCCGGATTCGATTCGACCTCATGAACAGCCTTCCCCATTGGAACAGACCCTCGGGCCAACATTGCGCCGGCGAAGGCCAGGGAGTCAACGGGAATTGTCGTTTCAACAGTAGTGAAGGATGGAAAGATGGGCTGCAGCAGCGATGGCAGGTCCACCGTTCCGATATAGGTTCCGGGCTCCGTCTTCTGAAGGCGGGTTCCCACGGTGTCGGGATGAGACCGCTGGGTATTCACATCCACCCAGACTTCGTCCTCGCTTCCACGCGGGTACAGGTTCCTCACTCGCACTCTCAACGAACTCCGGCCCCCCTGCTCCATGGCCGGGAAGATGGCGTTGAGCAACTGCTTCTGGTTCATTCCCTCAGCGCCGAACCGATTGGAGGTCGCGATGACCTTGTCCGTGGACGGATCGAGGACTTCCAGCACGGGCACACCGTGCAGGGCCAACTTCTGCCCAGCAGTGGTTGCGACCGACCTGGCCTCGTGGCACCCAACCGGGTCGGGATAGAACGGGGCCGACATCTCGACATCGTAGATGTAGGTCTCGATGTCGTCGGCCGCCTCCGAGTCTCGGGGCTGCTCCTCCCTGGAGGAGGCGCGTCCAGTTGTGCCGTCCCTCGCAAGGGAATCTGCTGGAATCAAGCGGTAGGGATGCCGGGTTGTGCCTCGAGCCGTTACCACCGGGCCATCCCAGGCCCAGGCGATCATGTTGCCCGTTCGAACACCGCTGTCGGCGACGACGAGGCCCTCCGCGTCGTGAATCTGGATGCGATAGCGAATCGTCTCCTCGGGCTGCAGCGGGATGATCTTCTGCTCCGGAACCTCCTGAACCAGCCACCCCGCCAAGTTGCAGAAGTCTACGTCCTGGCCTTCTGAAACGTCGATCTCTCCGAAAGGTTGCGCGAACACGAGTCTTCTCTGTTCGTATGTCTTCCGGGAGACCTCCACGGCCGGGGGCAGGATTTCGCCCGGCGTCGCCTGGACCCATCTGGTCACAGTGAAGGCGCCGCAAACGCCCGCCCCGAGACCTGACACGTAGTTCACAAAGCCGAGCCTTCCCTTGTTGACACCGGAATTCCAGGACCAGATCGACAGGCCCTGCCAACGCAATTCGAGAGCAATGGTGAAGTAGAACTCGAGCTGCCCAGTATCGGCGTTGCATTCGGTCCAGGAGTTGATTCGAAACAGGTGATCCATGACGCCCATTGGGGTCTGCCAGGTAGCCCCCAGAACCGTTGTGCCCGGCTCCATCACCTGAACCGGGGATGGGAAGCGCGAGTATACGTCCGAGTAGCCGAGGCTGAAGCCTCCCTCGCCCGCCGTTCCCAACGGCGCCGGCACGGGGTCGAGCCCTGTGGCCGCGTGCACCGGATGCGGTAGCTCTGGCCCTGGGGTCTCGCCGTGAAGGTCAATATAGGCGTTCAACCCCTCCGGATCGTCAGGAGTCGGCACATGCACTTCCTGGAACAACGTGATGGACTCGGGGTAGGCTGAAGCGATTCGACTCGCCACTGACGTCTCGGGCTGTGTGTCGGGACCATCAGGGTCCTCTGTGCCGGAGGGACACTCACCCGCCATCAGGTCATAGCGGCGCCCTCCGTGCTCCAGATAGACCGAGGACCGAACGGACTCGTCTCCCCTCCCGAAATAGACGCCCGACGCGGGTCGCCCCAATGACCGATCCGAGCCTTCCTGGGTGCCGCCACCGCATCCGATCACGGCGCCCGCGGCAACCAGCGCCAACAGAACGAACCAGGCAAGTGCTCGAGTGCCCACCATCTCGGGAGGTCCTCCATTCCATAGGTCACATTTTGTCAATTGGCTCAATTTAGCCTCTGCTCGACCAACGGATCCTGGCCTTCCATTGGGATACGGAATCCATTGTAACGACGACATCTCTCCGCCGAGAGGGAAAGCGTATCGTCGCTGCGCACGGGGACCGGGCTTCCTGGACCGCGAGCAGCGCACAGATTGAACCCCGTGTCGCCTGCCTCGAAGCCGCGTTCCGGCCACTGGGCCACGGCCTGACCACGGCCCGCGCGGAGGCATTGCGCCAATAACGTGGGGAATGTCCAGGCTCGCCAGTCCCGATGGGACGCATCTCCCGACAGGGCATCCCCGGCCGTCAGGTCACAATAGTGCCCACCCTGCTCAAGACAGGCGGGACCCGTACTGGCTCGCCGCCTGTCCGCATATCAAGTCCTGAAACCTCGCGAGGCCGGGGTGGTCGCCTCCAACAGAACCACTGCAACCGCCCAATGCGCCCAAAGCCAGGAGGGCAACGCCGACCATCCAGGCCAACGCGCACGTTCGAACCATCAGGAAAACCCCTCTTCCCGCGCCGGCGTAACCGGCGGCCCTTGTCTGGAGATCGGTTCGGCTGCATGGTTGCGCCTCCTCCTCGCCGGCTTTCGCAAACCCCGGTCACGCATGGCTTGGGCCGTTTGGGCATATTGGGGGCCCAGGCCTGCAGGGAAGCGCTCGCATCGATCCATGAGGAAGGCCTAGGCCAGCGACGAGGTGCGCGAGCTGATCGAGCTGCGCCTGAAGGCACAGCACGACGAGGCCACCCCGGCTGTGCGACGCACGCGAGGAAGCGCTTCAGGAGGGCCTACAGAAGGGCCTTCAGGAAGGGCGGAGGGAAATGCAGGTGCAGACCGCTCGCCAGATGCTGGAGGCTGGCCTGGACTGGGCTTCGATCACGCGCTTCACGGGCGTCGCCCCCCCCCCCCCATCCACCGGCACGCGCGTGTCATCCAGGGGCGCCCGCCCACCCCACCAGGCCCCGCCGCCGCCCCAGCGCCTCCTGCGCCGCCCGCGCCAGTTCAGCCTCGGTCCAGTAGCCCAGGGGGCGGCCGCGGCGATCGGTCCAGGTCAGGCCGTGCTCGGCGTTCCCCGTGACCCGCAGGTTGCCGTCGTGGATGTTGGCGTGGCACTTCGAGCAGCACAGCACCAGGTTCTCGGGCACGGTCAGCCCGCCGCTGCAGTAGAAGGCGACGTGGTGGATGTCCAGCCAGACCTCATGCGGGCACTCCGGGCAGGCGCAGCGGAAGCCGTCACGGCGCAGGATGTGGCGCCGCATCGCCGCGCCGGGATGGCGGGCGCGCGCTTCGGCTTCATCCCAGTGGGGGACCTTGCTTCGCCAGGCCACGCCCAGGTCGCGACCTCCGGGGATGGGCGCCTCTTCGGTGGCGGCTGCCGCCCAGGGCAGGCCAGGCATCCGATCCAGGATCTCCCAGGCGCCACCGGAGTACCCGCCCTCGCGCACCTGGGACCCGCCGTTCATGACACGCGCGTGTCGTCCCTGGTCCGCCACCTCCCGGGCCACGGCCTGGAACTCCCGCATGTCCTGCTCCTCGCGCAGGACCTCCAGTTCCGCGACCATCTCCCGGGTCTTCTGCAACTGGTCGGGGGTGGTGCGCAGCCGTCCCTCCACGACCTGCCGGCACATGTCCAGCCAGGCCTCCAGAGGCTCCAGCATCCGCTCGGCCTGGGCCGACAGGGCCGCGGTGGCGGCCTGGATCAGTTCGACCTCCTCGGGCAGCAGGTTCATCTGCAGGCGCGTGCCCGTGCTGTCGCGTTCCTCCGGTCCGTCGGCCGCCTGGCCGCCGTCCAGGGCCCGCCGGACCATCCGGCACAGGGGGCGGTAGCGCCGCGTCAAGGCCGCGTGCGTCCAGAACTGCTCGGTCTGGGGGGTGGCCACCCGCACCACCTCGCGCAGGTTGGCCCAACGGACCCGGCCCGTTTCGGCCGCTTCGGCCAGCATGGGCAGGTCTTCCAGGGCCTGGGCCACGCGGCGGGCCTCCCGGCCCTCGCGGGGGTCCATCTGCAGACCCAGGGTCAGGAACTACTCTGAGGCAACTGTAGCCCCACTGGCTCCACAGGTCGCGCCGCTGGATCTCCAGCAGGCAGCGCCCCAGGAAGAGCCGTTCCTGAACCAGGGCCACCGAGGCCGACAGGGCCGAGGTCAGGAGTTCTTCGTCTGGCAGGCTCTCGACCTCAGGGTGACGGGTCGCCGGCCCGGATTCAGGGAATTGCTCAGGGCCGGGTTCGAGGCAATTCGAGGGAAGGGCTTGGGAAGACGGAAGCGTACCGGTGATGCTCACGGGATTCCCCTCCCGTTCGGCAGCCTGGCTGCCGGGTGAGCCGCGCCTGTGGCGGCTATTCATATTATAGCTTGTGGGGTTGAAAAGGGGCACCGAACAACGTGTAAAAGTATTCACTCAAGAGCCAGGTGTGGCATGGAACCATCGGGAATCTACGCCGGTCTGTTCACGCAGAACCGGGCAATCAATCATCTACGCCTGCGGGCCGGATGCGCGAAGGCCCGACCCGCGCCCCCAACGCGACATGCGCGTTTCGCCTTGTGGCGCTTGCTGGCCCGTTGCAGCACTTCTTCCATGCTCTGCGGAAAGTCATCGTAATTCGCATCCTGCTTGAGCGTGGCCAGGAACCTCCTGGTGGCCTCGGACATCGAGCGGTCATGGCCAACCGCGCTCCGCGCGCTGCCGGCTGACGAGCGAATGCCCGTCCTGGTGCAGCGCGTCGGCCAGGCGGTCGTGGCGATGATCTGCCGGGCCCTCTCGACATGCTTGGAGGCCAGGCGGTCGTGGCGATGGTTGGACGCCGAGTTGCCGCAGGCCTCCACGAGGCAACGCTGCATCGCCTCCACCACCTCGGGGAGGGGACACGTCGTGGACGTCCATTCTCCGACGCTGAGGATCAGCACCCGGGCCCCGGAAAGGGCTTGGCACTCCGGACAATCCGTGCTACTTTTCTACTGTTCGTGCTACCCCGCGAGGAACGGGAGGGCCCTCATGCACATCCCCGACGGCATGCTGGAAGCCAGGACCTGGATCCCCTGCCTGGCGGCCGGGGCCGGGGCCACGACCTGGGCCAGCGCCTGGGTCCGGCGCCACCTGGATCCCTCCCGCACCGTCCTGATGGCGGTCCTGGCCGCCCTCATCTTCGCCCTCCAGATGCTGAACTTCCCCGTGGCGGCAGGAACCAGCGGACACTTCAGCGGAGGAGCCCTGGCCGGCATCCTGATGGGACCCTGGCCGGCCTGCCTGGTCCTGTCGGCGGTGCTGGTGGTCCAGGCACTCCTCTTCGGCGACGGCGGCCTGACCGCCCTGGGCGCCAACATCCTGAACATGGCGGTGATCGCCCCGTTCCTGGGCTGGGCCGTCTATCGCCTGGCCACCCGTCTCCCCGGCCACGCCTTCCGGGTCCTGGGAGCCTTCCTGGCCGCCTGGACGGCGGTGCTGGCCGCCTCGCTGGCCGCAGCCCTGGAGATCGCCCTCTCGGGCCGGGCCCACCTGCTCGAACTGGGGGCCGCCATGGCCTTCTGGCACGCCCTGATCGGGGTGGGCGAAGGCCTGATCACGGCCAGCCTGGTCGCCTGGCTCTCCCGGGTCCGCCCGGCCCTGCTCCAGCCCGAAGGAAGCGGAGAGGCGACCAGCGTGGCCGTCGTCCTGGGACTCCTGGCCCTGGCCGCGGCCGGAGCCTCCTTCCTGGCCAGCGCCAGCCCGGACGGCCTGGAATACGTGTACTTCGAGAAGGGCCTGGGGCAGGTCTTCCCGGCCTGGACCGCGCTGGAGAGTCCCTTCCCGGACTACCTGGTTCCAGGCCTTCCAGGCCCCCGACTGGCGGGCGTCGCGGCAGGCTTCCTGGGCCTGGTGGTCAGCGGGGTGATGCTCTATGGCCTGACCCTGGCGCTTCGGCGCCGGGCGCAGGCCTGAGGGGCCTCGGGATGCCCGGCCTGGTTCGATTCGGGGTGACCATGGAGCCGGAGCTTCTGGCGCGTTTCGACCGACTGGTGGCCCGACGAGGCCACAACCGCTCCGAGGCGCTGCGGGACCTGGTGCGAGGGGCCCTGGTGGAAGCCGAGGTGGAAGAGCCGGATCGCGAGGTCGTGGGCACCCTGACGATGGTCTTCGATCACCATTCCGGCGATCTGGCCGAGAAGCTGGACTCGATCCAGCACGAACACTGCCGGCAGATCGTGGCCACGACCCACGTCCACCTCGACCCCCACACCTGCCTGGAGGTCCTCCTGCTGCGCGGCCCGGCCGACTCGATCCGCCTCATCGCCGACGCCCTGCTGGGGGCCAAGGGAGTCCGGCACGGCCGGCTGGTCCTGACCTCGACCCAGGCCCCGCCTTGAGCCTGCGCCGCTCCGACCCTCGTGCCCGGATGCTGGCCACGCTGGTGCTGGTCGGTGGCATCGCGCTGCTGTCCCCCCTGAAGCCGGCGGAGGCCGGCGCGCTGTTCGGATTCCTGCTCGTGGCCGCCCTCCAGGCCGAGATCCCCCTGGGGCTCTGGCTGGCACGAAGCCTGGCGGTTCTGCCTGTGGCCGCCAGCCTGGCCCTCTTCTCGATCCTGCGCGAGGTGGCCCTCGGGAATCCGACCGACCCCCTCCGCTCCTGGCTGGCCGGCGGGTCGACCGCGCTGGGCCTGGTGGCCAGCGCCTGGCTGTGCGTGCTGGCCTGCCTGCTCTTGAGCCTGGTCAGTCCCCCGGCGGATCTGCTGGGAGCCATGAAGGGCCTGGGGATGCCCTCCGGGCTCTTGGGGGTGCTGTGGTTCCTGTTCCGCTTCGCTGAAACCTTGCGCGAACAGCTCCGCGCCATGCGCCGGGCCCTGGCCTGCCGGGCCCCGGGCCTCGGCCCCCGGGGACAGGTGCGGATCTTCGGCAACCTGGCGGGCGCCATGCTCCTGCGCGCCCACGACCGGGGGCACCGGGTGCATGCGGCCATGCTGGCCCGGGGCTTCCAGGGCGAAATGCCGATGGCCCCGCCCCCTCCCCTGGGCCGGCTGGACCTGTTGACGCTCGGGCTCCCCTTCCTGACCCTCCTGGCCCTGGCCCTGGCTCGCGCATGAGCTCGGCGCTGAGCTTCCAGGGGGTCGGCTTCACCTACCCCGACGGCACCCGGGCCCTGGCGGGGGTGAACCTGGAAGTCCCGCCAGGTGGGCGCGTGGCCCTCCTGGGCCCCAACGGGGCGGGGAAGTCCACCCTGATGCTCCACGCCAACGGGATCCTGATGCCCACTTCGGGCCGGGTCATGGTCGAATCCACTCCCGTGGTCCCGGCCAACCTGCGCCTCGTCCGGACCCGGGTCGGCCTGGTCATGCAGGATCCCGACGACCAGCTCTTCATGACCAGCGTCGCGGAGGATGTGGCCTTCGGTCCCCGCAACATGGGCCTGGGCGAAAGCCAGGTCCGGGAGCGGGTCCAGACAGCCCTGGAGGCGGTGGGACTGCCCGAAATCGGCCAGCGCACCCCGTTCGATCTCTCCTTCGGACAGAAGAAGCGGGTGGCCCTGGCCACGGTCCTGGCCATGGCGCCGACCATCCTGGTCCTGGACGAGCCGACCAGCAACCTCGACCCCCGCGCCCGACGCGCCATGCTGGGACTCCTGTCCGGACTCCAGGCCACCCTGGTCGTGGCCAGTCACGACATGGACCTGGCCTGGGAGCTCTGCGAGGAGGCGGTGATCCTGGATCAGGGCCGGGTGGTGGCCCAAGGCCCCTGCGCCAGCCTGCTCCGCGACCACGCCCTGCTGGAGGCGCACGGCCTGGAGCCTCCCGCGGCGGTCCGCTACGGCCGCTGAGGCCTTCGGGCAGGGCCCGGAGGGGCTTTCCGGGCCGGGGGGTCTGGAGCCCATCTGCGAGCCGATCGGCCGCTCGGCCAGGAGGAACAGGCCCTTCCCACCGCGATTCCTGGAAGGATAGGGACGATTGGAGCCTGCCGGGTGAACAAGAAGGCCCTCACCGAGTCCGACATCTGCGACCAGTTCATCACGCCGGCCCTCGTGGGCGTCGGGTGGGATCCCGCGACCCAGGTCCGCCGGGAGGTCACCTTCACGGCCGGCCAGGTGAAGGTCAAGGGAAAGCTGGCTGTCCGGGGCAAGCAGAAGCGGGCGGACTACCTCCTCTTCTACCAGCCCAACCTGGCCCTGGCCGTGGTCGAAGCCAAAGACAACAACCATCCAGTGGGCGGCGGCATGCAGCAGGCCATGGCCTACGCCGAGACGCTGGACGTGCCGTTCGTGTTCAGCTCGAACGGCGACGGGTTCCTGTTCCACGACCGCACGGGGAAGTCCACGCCCGTGGAGCGGCAGCTCGGCCTGGGCGAGTTCCCCTCGCCCGAGGAGCTGTGGAGCCGCTACCGGGCCTGGAAGGGCCTTTCCCCCGAGGCCGACCGCCTGGCCCGCTTCCCCTACCACGACGACGGGGGCGGCAAGGAGCCCCGCTACTACCAGCGCATCGCGGTCCAGCGCGCCGTCGAGGCCGTGGCCCGGGGAGACCGGCGAATCCTGCTGGTCATGGCCACGGGCACCGGCAAGACCTACACGGCCTTCCAGATCATCTGGCGGCTGTGGAAGGCGGGCGAGGTCAAGCGGGTCCTGTACCTGGCTGACCGCAACATCCTGGTGGACCAGACGATCACCAACGACTTCAAGCCCTTCGGCGCGGTCCTCACCAAGGTGAAGAACCGGATCGCCGACAAGTCCTACGAGGTCTACCTGGCCCTCTACCAGGCGGTCACCGGCTCCGACGACGAGAAGGACGTCTACAAGCAGTTCTCGCGGGACTTCTTCGACCTGGTGGTGATCGACGAGTGCCACCGGGGCAGCGCCCGGGAGGACAGCGCCTGGCGGGAGATCCTGGACTACTTCGAGCCCGCCACGCAGCTCGGCATGACGGCCACGCCGAAGGAGACCCGGGACGTCTCGACGCTGACCTACTTTGGCGACCCGCTCTTCACCTACTCGCTGAAGCAGGGCATCCAGGACGGCTTCCTGGCGCCCTACAAGGTGGTCCGCTACGACCTGGACCGGGATCTGGTGGGCTGGCGGCCGCCCGCGGGGATGCGCGACGACCTCGGTGTGGAGATCGAGGACCGGATCTACAACCAGAAGGACATGGACCGGTCCCTGGTGCTGCACCAGCGGACCTGCCTGGTGGCCGAGCGGATCGTCGCCTACATGGCGGCGACGGACCCCTACGGCAAGGCCATCATTTTCTGCGAGAACATCGACCACGCCGAGCGGATGCGGAGTGCGCTGGCCAACGAGGTGGCCCGCGTCTTCCCCGAGGAGGCGCAGAACACGTCGAGGTTCATCGTGCGCATCACCGGGGATTCCGACGAGGGCAAGCGGGCCCTGGACGACTTCATCCACCCCGAACGGCGCTACCCGGTGATCGCCACCACCTCGAAGCTGCTGAGCACCGGCGTGGACGTGCGGACCTGCAAGCTGATCGTGCTGGACCAGACCATCCAGTCGATGATCGAGTTCAAGCAGATCGTGGGCCGGGGCACCCGGATCCACGAGGAGGCCGGCAAGTACTGGTTCACCCTGATGGACTTCAAGAAAGCCACGGAACTTTTCGCCGACCCGGCCTTCGACGGGGAACCGGTGATCATCTACCAGCCCGGGCCGGGCGACGCCCCGGTTCCGCCCGACGAGGAGGACGAGGAGGGCGAGGGCCAGGGCGACGAGGGCGAGGGCGACGAGGGCCCGATCATCGACCAGGAGCCCGACGGACCGGTGAGATACTTCGTCAGCGGGGTGCCGGTCTCGGTGGTGGCCGAGCGGGTTCAGTATTACGGCCCCGACGGCCGGCTGGTCACCGAATCGTTGACGGACTACACCCGCGGGAAGATTCGGGAGCAGCACGCCACCCTGGATTCGTTCTTCCGGCGCTGGTCGGAGGCCGACCGCAAGCAGGCCGTGCTGGACGAGCTGGCCGAGCACGGCCTGATGTTGGAGCAGTTGAGCGAGCAGGTGGGCCGGGACCTGGACCCCTTCGACCTGATCTGCCACGTGGTCTACGACCGCCCCCCCCTGACCCGCCGCGAGCGGGTCGACCGGGTCCGCAAGAAGGACATCTTCGCGCGCCATGGCCCCCAGGCCCGGGCGGTGCTGGATGCGCTGCTGGAGAAGTACGCCGACGAGGGGTTGGTGCCCCTAGAGGACGTCAACGTCCTGCGCGTGGCGCCCCTGTCTGCCCTGGGGACGGCGGTGGAACTCATCCGGGTATTCGGTGGGGCCGAGGGATATCGGGCCGCGGTGCGCGAATTGGAGGCCGCCCTCTACGAGGCCGCCTGATTCCCCCGGCCGGAGACCTGCATGTCCCTCACCACCACGATCAAGTCGATCCAGGACACCATGCGCAAGGACGTCGGCGTCGACGGAGACGCCCAGCGCATCGGCCAGCTCGTCTGGCTGCTGTTCCTGAAGATCTGGGATGATCGCGAGCAGGAGCTGGAACTTCTGGAGGACGGCTTTCGCTCGCCCCTGGTAAACGTGCACTGGACCGACTCCAACGGGGAACTGAAGCTGGCCGCGGACCTGCGCTGGCGCACCTGGGCCGCCGACCCCGAGGGCGACACCGGCGACGCGCTGCTGGCCTTCGTCAACGACACCCTCTTCCCGGCCCTGAAGGGCCTGGACCCCGGCCCCCGGGCGCCGCGCGACCCCGCGGCCGAGTCCCTGCGCCTCCGCCGGGCCCTGGTCCGGAGCGTCTTCGAGGACGCCTACCAGTACATGAAGTCGGGCACGCTGCTGCGCCAGGTGGTCAACAAGGTCCAGGAGGCCGTGGACTTCAACGACTCCAAGACCCGGCATCTTTTCGGCGAGATCTACGAGCAGATCCTCAAGGGCCTGCAGAGCGCCGGCAACGCCGGGGAATACTACACCCCGCGCGCCGTCACGCAGTTCGCCGTGCAGATGGTGGACCCGCGCCTGGGCGAGGTGGTGCTGGACCCCGCCTGCGGCACGGGCGGCTTTCTGACCTGCGCCATCGAGCACGTCCGGCGGCAGGACGTGAAGACCCCCGAGCACGAGACCCGGCTTCAGGCCAGCGTCCGGGGCGTCGAGAAGAAGCCCCTGCCGCACCTGCTGTGCACCACCAACATGATCGTCCACGGCATCGACGTGCCGACCGGGATCCGGCACGACAACACCCTGTCGCGCCCCCTGCGGGACTACGGAGCCAAGGACCGCGTGGACGTGGTCGTCACCAACCCTCCCTTCGGCGGGATGGAGGAGGACGGCATCGAGCAGAACTTCCCCGCGGACTTCCGCACCCGCGAGACGGCGGACCTGTTCCTGGTGCTGATCGTGGAGCTCTTGAAGGAGGGTGGCCGCGCCGCCGTGGTGCTGCCCGACGGCACCCTCTTCGGCGAGGGCGTGAAGACCCGCGTGAAGGAGCGCCTGCTGGAAGCCTGCGAGCTGCACACCATCGTGCGCCTGCCCAAGGGCGTCTTCGCCCCCTACACGGGGATCCAGACCAACGTGCTGTTCTTCACCAAGGGCCGCCCCACCACGGAGGTCTGGTACTACGAGCACCCCTACCCGCCGGGCTGCAAGTCCTACTCCAAGACCAAGCCCATGCGCATCGAGGAGTTCGAGGCCGAGAAGGCCTGGTGGACCGACCGCAAGCAGACCCGCCAGGCCTGGCGGGTGACGATGGCCCAGATCCGCGAGCGCAACTTCAACCTGGACTTCAAGAACCCCAACGCCCCGGCTGAAACCCACGAGGACCCGGACGAGCTGCTGGCCCGCTATCAGGAGGCCAGGACCGCCGCGGATGCCGTGCGCGAGGAGCTGAAAGTCGCCCTGGCGTCGGCCCTGGCGGAGACTGCGGGCGTCCTGGCGTGAGCCCTCGCTTCCTGCTGGACCACTTCGACCTGCTGGCCGAGGCCCCCGGCGGCGTCGCCCGCCTGCGCGAGCTGGTGCTGCATTTGGCCGTGCGGGGGAAACTGGTGGCGCAGGATCCTGCGGATGAGCCGGCGAGCGAGTTGCTGAAGCGGATCGCCAAGGAGCGGGCAAGGCTGGTCAAAGAAGGCAAGATCCGGGCTGGGAAGCCGCTGCCACCGGTGGGGGCGGAGGAGGCGCCGTTCGAGGTGCCGGCGGGGTGGGTGTGGTGCAGGTTGGACGAACTCCCCGCCGTGCCTCTGACTGATGGTGATTGGATCGAGACGAAGGATCAGGATATCAACGGTGATGTAAGGCTGATCCAACTTGCGGACGTTGGTGTTGGAGAGTTTCGAGACCGGTCCTCACGATTTCTAACCAGCGCAACTACGAAACGCCTTAATTGCACGCTCCTCGAACCCGGTGACGTTCTCATCGCGCGGCTGCCCAGTCCCATTGGCCGGGCCTGCATCTTTCCGGGACTGGGGCAACCGGCTGTTACCGCAGTCGACGTAGCCATCGCACGACTGACCAAGAGCGTGGATCGGCGTTACTTGGTCTCAGCATTGAATTCAGGCGTCGCACGCGAACAGGTGGAATCCTATGGCAAGGGCGCGACTAGGTTCCGCGTTTCGACAGGTCACCTACGCACAATTCTCCTCCCCCTCCCCCCCCTGGCCGAGCAGCACCGCATCGTGGCCCGGGTGGAGGAGCTGATGGCGCTGCTGGATCGCCTGGAGGCGGCCCGGGGCGAGCGGGACACCACCCGCCTGGCCGCCCGCGACTCCGCCCTGGCTGCCCTGCGGGACGCCGCCGACGCCTCCGAGGTCGCCGCCGCCTGGCGCCGCCTCGAGGCCCGGCTGGACGACCTCTTCCAGGCCCCCGAGGACGTGCCCCCCCTGCGCCAGGCCATCCTGCAACTCGCCGTGCGCGGGCGGCTGGTGGCGCAGGATCCGGCGGACGAGCCGGCGAGCGAACTGCTGAAGCGGATCGCCAAGGAGCGGGCAAGGCTGGTCAAAGAAGGCAAGATCCGGGCTGGGAAGCCGCTGCCACCGGTGGGGGCGGAGGAGGTGCCGTTCGAGGTGCCGGAGGGGTGGGTGTGGACGTGTCTGGGCGAGGTCGGCAACTGGGGGTCGGGTTCGACTCCTTTGCGTTCTCAGCCAAAGTATTTTGGCGGGCCTCACAACTGGTTCAAGTCCGGCGAGTTAAACGACGGCGTTCTGGACTGTCCTTCTGAAGAACAGATTACGGACGACGCCCTCAATGAGTGTTCCCTCAGGGTGAACGCCCCCGGTGATGTCCTTATGGCCATGTACGGTGCGACGGTCGGGAGATTGGCGATCCTGAAGGTCCCAGCCACAACGAATCAGGCCGTTTGCGCCTGCACCTGTTTCCGTGCTGTTTTCAATGAGTTCCTGTTCATATTTCTCAAGGCGAGCCGAGAATACTTCATTCGTTCTAGTGCCGGGGCCGCTCAACCCAACTTCTCAAAGGACAAGATCGTCACGACCATGTTCCCCCTCCCCCCCCTCCCCGAGCAGCACCGCATCGTGGCCCGGGTGGACCAGTTGAACGCCCTCTGCGACCGCCTCGAGTCCCGCCTCGCCGCCGCCCGGGATGCCCAGACCGCCCTGGCCGCCGCCCTGCTCCACCAGGTGACGCAACCCGACTTCGCCGCCTAGGAGGCACCATGCTGCAGTCCGTCCATATCGCCGGTTTCAAGTCGATCCGGGAGCAGACCCTGGAGCTCGGCCGAGTCAACGTGCTGATCGGCCCCAACGGCGCCGGCAAGTCGAACCTGGTCTCCTTCTTCCGGATGCTCGAGTGGTCCATGAAGGGGAACCTGCAGCTCTTCGTCGGTCGCGAGGGTGGGGCGAACTCCTTGCTCCACAATGGAACTAAGGCTACGCCTGCCGTCTCGTTCGAGTTGGAGCTACCTTCTGAGCATTGGGTCGAGCGCTACCAAGCGAGCCTGGTGCCAGCCGCCCAGGACACCCTGATCTACTCTGAAGAAGTTGTCAGGTCGACTCCGAGGATACCGCAGGAGGCCAGTCGCAAGACCCGCCTGGGGCCGGGGCACAAGGAATCGGCACTTCCGCTCGAGGCAGACAATGGGATCGTAGCCTGCCGGCGCGCCCGCAATTTCCTGGCCAACTGCCGGACCTTCCACTTCCACGACACCTCGGCGGAGGCCGGGATCCGCTTGAAGAGCGACCCCAGCGAGGGCGGCTCGTTGCGCTCTCGGGGCGAGAACCTGGCGGCCTTCCTCTATCGCCTCCGGGAGGAGCGCCGGCCCTACTACGATCGGATTGTGGCGACCGTGCGGCAGGTGGCCCCCTTCTTCCGCGATTTTGACCTGGCCCCCGACGCGGGCCGGAAGGTGCTGCTGACCTGGCGCGGCCACACCTCGGAGTACGAGTTCGGCCCCCATCAGCTCTCCGATGGAACCCTCCGCTTCATGGCCATGGCCGCTCTGCTGCTGCAGCCCGAGGAGGACCTGCCGCGCCTGATCGTACTGGACGAGCCCGAACTGGGACTCCACCCCTTCGCGCTGAACGTGTTCGCCGGCCTCGTGCAGCAAGCGGCCGAGCACTGCCAGGTCCTGATTGCCACCCAGTCACCCCAGCTTCTCGACAACTTCGAGGCCGACCAGGTGATCGTGGTCGACATGGTGGGCGGCGAGACCCAGTTCCGCCGGCTCGATCCCGAGCGCCTGCGGGAGTGGCGGGAAGACTACTCCCTGGCGGACCTCTGGAACAAGAACGTGCTGGGAGGGCGGCCGTCTTGAAGCTCAACCTCCTCGTCGAGGGCCAGTCCGAGGAGGCCTTCGTCCACCAGGTCCTGGCCGGACATCTGCGGGACCACGGCCTGGTGCCGAGGGTCCGCCTCCTCGCCACGCGAGGAAGCCGGGGAGGCGTCTCGACCTACAGCCGGATTCGCAAGGACCTGCAGCGCTGGTTTCGCGAAGAGCCCGACCACGACTGTCGTTTCACCTCTCTGATCGACGCCTACGGCCTCCCCGGGGACTTCCCCAATCAGGAGGCATTGCGAGCAATCCGAGACCCCTACGCCAGGGTCCAAGCGCTGGAGGACGCCTTCTCGGCCGACCTCCAGGAGTCGAGGTTCCTGCCCTACCTGCAGCTCCACAAGTTCGAGGCCCTTCTCCTGAGCGATCCGAAGGCCTTCGCCAGGATGTACCCCCAGGAGATCAGAGCTATCAAAGACCTGGAGAGAGTTCGCAAGCATGCGGGGTGCCCGGAGCGAATCAACCTGGACGCGCCACCCTCCCATCGGATCCGGCTGGTCATCCCCGGCTACCGCAAGGTCGTCGCCGCCACCCAGATCGCCCAGGCCATCGGCTTGCAGCAGATGCGCGAAGCCTGCCCCCACTTCGATGAGTGGGTGACGAGACTGGAAGGTCTGGCCTCTGCCCCAAGATAGGGTGAGACAGGTCGCCCCGTCGAATAGGCCCTGGTCCTGGAGGTGGGACGTGGATGGCCATCGAGGGCGGATTCATGAGAAAGACGCACGTGGAAGCCCAGCCGCAGCCGTTGCTGTCGGTCCGGTCGGTCAGCAAGATCTACCGGATGGGTGAGGTCGAGGTCCCTGCCCTGCGCGAGGTCGACCTGGAGGTCTTCGAAGGCGAGTTCCTGGTGATCCTGGGCCCCAGCGGCTCGGGCAAGAGCACGCTGCTGAACATGATCGGCGGGATGGACCGACCCAGCTCGGGGCAGGTCCTCTTCGGCGAGCAGGACCTGACCCGGGCCTCCGATCGGCAGTTGACGCTCTTCCGGCGCCACCAGATCGGGTTCGTCTTCCAGTTCTTCAACCTGGTGCCCACCCTGACGGCCCTGGAGAACGTCCAGGTGGCCACCGACATCGCCCGGGACCCCCTGCCGGCCCGGGAGACCTTGCGGATCGTGGGCCTGGAAGACCGGGCAGACCACTTCCCCTCCCAGCTTTCGGGCGGCCAGCAGCAGCGGGTGGCCATCGCCCGGGCCCTGTCCGCCAATCCGCGCCTGCTTCTGTGCGACGAGCCGACGGGCAACCTGGACACCGCCACCGGAGCCCAGGTGATGGAGCTGCTGGAGCGGCTCAACCAGGACCGGGGCAAGACCGTGGTGGTGATCACCCACAACGCCCTGGTCTCGAGGATGGCCGACCGGACCGCCGAGATCCGGGACGGCCGGATCGTCCGGTTGGACCTCCAGCCACGCCGCGAGTCGGCCCGGAGCCTGCCCTGGTGAGGCTGGTCCCCACCGTCTCGCGCAGCCTGCTGCGGGAGATCCGCCAGCGCCTGGGCGCCATCCTGCTGCTGGGGGCCCTGGGGGCGGTGGGAGCCGGCCTGCTGGTCGGAATGCTGGCGGTCTTCTATGACCTGGACGCCTCGCGCGCCCGGTTCTATCGCGAGCAGAGGCTGGCCGACTTCAGCCTGTCGCTGAAGCGGGCTCCCCGGTCGGCCCTGGAGCAGGTGCGCCGGCACCCCGGGGTCCGCCACCTGGAGGGACGGGTGCGGATCGAAGCCCGGGTGGACCTTCCCGGGTCACCCGAGCCGATCACCTCGACGGCCCTGTCCCTGCCGCGGATCCGCCGCCCGGTCCTGAACGACATCCTGCTGGTCTCGGGCACCTGGTTCGAGGGCACCCGCGACGACCAGACCATCCTGAACGACGCCTTCGCCCGGGCGCATGGCCTGCACCCCGGAGACCACGTGCAGGCCCTGATCATGGGCCGCCAGCAGCGGCTGCTGGTGGTCGGGACGGCCCTGGCGCCGGAGTTCGTCTACGTGCTGCCCCCTGCCGGTGGGATGGTTCCCGACCCGGCCCGCACCGGAGTCCTCTATCTGCCCCTGGACACCCTCCAGGACTGGGCCGGCCTGAACGGCGCCTTCAACGAGTTCCTGGGGCTGGCCTGGGACCTCCGGCCCGTGCCCCTGCGCAACACCCTGAAGGACCTGGAGCGCCAACTGGATCCGTACGGCGTGGCCCTGAGCCTGACCGGCGACGAGATGCCGTCCGTGCAGTTCCTGGCCAATGAGCTTCACGAGCTGCAGACCAGCGCCACGATCCTGCCGGCTCTGTGCCTGGGCGTCGTCGGCCTGGTCCTGCACATCGTGACCGGACGCATGGTCACCCAGCAGCGCACCACCATCGGCACCCTGCGGGCCCTGGGCTATACCCGGACCTTCATCGTCCGGCACTACCTGGGCTACGGGCTGGTGGTGGGCCTGAGCTCCGCCCTGGCCGGCCTGGCCCTGGGCCTGTGGATCCAGTCGGCCATGATCCGGCTGTACCAGGACTACTTCGAGTTGCCGGCCCTCCAGCCCACGCTCTATCCGGGCCTGCTGGCGGGGGCTCTGGGCGTGGCGGTCCTCTTCGCGGTGGCGGGCACGGTCCAGGCCGCCCTGCGGGCCAGCCGGATGAATCCGGCCGAGGCCATGCGACCGCCCGCCCCCGAGAAGGGCGGGCGCATCCTCCTGGAGCGGATCCGTGGCCTGTGGGATCTTCTGCCCTTCTGGGGCAAGCTGGTGTTGCGCTCGGTCTTCCGAAACCCCTTCCGCAGCATGGTGGCCATCCTGACCAGCCTGGCCGCCACCGCCCTGCTGGTCGAGTCGCTGTGCATGGTCGCCGCCATGCACGCCATGATCGACCACGAGTTCCGACACACCAGTCACCAGGACCTGACCGTCGCGCTGCGCGAGCCGGTCGGCCGGGACATCCTGTCCGAGTTGAGGGGACTTCCCGGGATCGCCAAGGTCGAACCGCAACTGGTGGTCTCGGCAGATCTCTCCCGAGGGGCCCGCGAGAAGCGGACCGGCCTGACCGGGCTGGCGGCGGGCAACCGCCTCTTCACGCCCCTGGATGCGCGCGGGCGGCCCCTGCAGATCCCCGAAGAGGGCCTGGTCCTGGCGCGGAAGCTGGCGGAGGTCCTGGGCGTGGCGCCGGGCGACACCCTCCTCTTGCGGCCCCTCATCGGGACTCGCCAGATGCGCGAGGCCCCCGTGGTGGCGGTGGTCGACACCTACATGGGCCTGGGCGCCTGGTGCCGGCTGGAGTATCTCAGCCACCTGATCGGCGAGGACTGGGCGGCCAACGCGATCCTGCTGGACCTGGCCAACCCGCGGCCCGACCGGACACTTCTGGAAGAGCTGTCCCGGAGGCCCGGCGTGGTGGGTGTCGAGCAGCGGGTGAGAGCCCTGGAGAAGATCCAGCAGCTCATGGACCAGAACTTCGGCACGTCCCTTCTCATCCTGATCCTCTTCTCGGGCCTGCTGGCCTTCGGCAGCGTGCTCAACACGGCCATGGTCAGCCTGGAGGAGCGCCGCCGCGAGGTCGGGACCCTGAGGGTCCTGGGCTACAGCCCGGCGCGGGTGGCCCTGGTCTTCGCCGCCGAGATCGGCCTGCTGAGCGCGGTCGGGATCGGGCTGGGCCTGTGGGCGGGGGTCGGCCTGGTCCACCTGGTCGTCCAGGCCTACAGCCGGGAACTATTCCGGCTGCCGACGGTCATACCCCCCGAGGCCCTGTTTCAATCGGCCGCGGTGATGGCCCTGTTCGTGGGGCTGGCCCAGGTCGTGGTCTGGCGGCTGGTGGCCCGGCTGCCATGGCTTGAGGTCTTCAAAGTGCGGGAATAGGGCCTGACGCCGGCGAACCCGGCGGTGAATCGCTGTCTGTGGAGGTCCGCGTGAGCCGAACCAGAACCCTGCTGGTGCTCCTCATCCTGGTATCCTGCCTGGTCGCGCCGGCCCAGGCCCAAGACCCGGCCCACGCCGTCAAGGCCTTCTTCCAGGCCGTCAGCGCCCGCGACTACGGCCAGGCCTGGGGCCTTCTTTCCAGCGCCAGCCAGAACCGGATCGTGACCATGGTGGCCCGCGACGAGGAGATGTCGACGGAGGCCGTCCGGCGTCTCTTCGAGACCCGCGACCCCTCGATCTGCGCGGGATTCTGGGACCCCTTCCGGACCAGTTCCCATTCCGAAGTCCTGGCCGGACGGACCTTCACCTCGGGGCAGGTGGCGGGAAACCGGGGAAGTGTCCGCATGGAGGGGAACAACGAACAGAACTTCGTGACGGTCCTGGAAGAAGGCTCCTGGCGTTTCGGACTGATGGAGTCCTTCCCTCCGCGGCCCTGAGCCCGCCGGGCAGGGCCGGGACGCCGGGCCGAGAACCCTCGTCCATGCCTCGACCCGCCGCCTACCGTGGCATTCGGCCGCCGATCCGGGCCATGCGCCGCGCCTGTCTTTTCGGCAGCCTCTTCCTGCTCCTGGTCCAGATCGGATGCTCGCCTCCCCCTGAAGTCGAGGTGCTTTCTCCCGTCCGAGGCGACCTGGCCCGCTCCTTCACCGAGCAGGCGAGAACCCGACTCTCCCAGACCTACCAGGTCCCCATGCCCATCGATGGCCGACTCTCGCGGCTGACCGTCGAGGAAGGGGACTCCGTCCGTAAAGGGCAGGTGCTGGCCACCGTCGACCCGGTTCCCCTGACCAGCCGGGTCGACTCGCTGTCCGGCCGGGTCCAGGAGTATGAGTCCCGGCTCCAGACCCAGCAGGACCTGTCGGTCGAAGAGTCCCAGACCCGCCAGGCCCAGGCCCGCTGGCGGGCCGAGCAGCAGACCCGTCGAGCCCTGGCCGAACAGCTTCTGTCCGCCCAGGCGACCCTGCGCCAGGCCCGCACCGAGACCAGGAGGGCCGAGCGCCTCTTCGAGCAGGGTTTCATCGCCCGCCAGCAACTGGAAGAGGCCCGCCTGGCCGAGGTCTCGGCCGCCCACGCCGCCCGAGAGGTGGACGGCCGGATCCGCGCCCAGGATGCCATCGTTGCGGCCGCGGCCCGGCAGGTCGAAGCCAGCACCCGGGCCGCCGAGCGCCGCATGGCCGAGGGCGAGGCCTTGACGGGTCAACTGCACTCGGCCCGGGCCGACCTGCGCGGCGCCGTCCACGAGGCCGCTCAGGCGAACCTGGTGGCCCCCGTGGACGGCCTGGTGCTGAAGCGACTGGAGACGGGCCCGGGCCACTTCCCCGCCGGCACCCGGATTCTGGAGATCGGCCGGATGCAGGACCTGGAGGTGCTGGCGGAGGTCCTCACCCAGGACGCCATGACCCTCAAGCCGGGCACGCCTGTTCAGCTCCAGGCCTGGGACTCCGGTCCGCCCTTCCGGGGAACCGTCCGGCTGTTGGAACCGGCGGGATTCACCAAGCCTTCCTCGCTGGGCGTCGAGCAGCAGCGGGTGGAAGTCCGGATCCGACCAGAGAGCGTTCCGCCCGGACTGGGCGTCGGCTATCGGGTGCAGGCCACCTTCGTGACCGAGACCCGCCGGGACGTCCTGCTGGTCCCGCGGTCATGCTTGATGCAGGATCCCGGTGGCTCGTGGTACGCCTTCGTCGTGGACCAGGACACGCTGCGCCGTCGCCCGGTCCGCCCGGGACTGCAGGGGGACCTGCAGATCGAGGTGCTGGAGGGTCTTCGTGAAGGCGAAGAGGTGGTGGCCATCCCGGATTCCACCTTCCAGGAAGGCCAGAAGATCCGGATGAAGCCGGTGGCTCAGCCCAGTCCCTGAGCGAAGTCCACCTTCTCGACCAGTTCCGGGAAGTCGACCAGGGGGTTGCGGTTTCCCTGCTTGCCCTGGATGGCCCGATTGCGGTGCTGCTCGTACTCGCTGACCGGGTTCTCGCGGCTCCAGTTCTTGAGCATCTCGACATCCTTCGGGCCGTACTCGCCGCGTTCGTCTCCCACCTTGCCGGGATAACGCAACAGGAAGTACAGGACCGCCCGGGCGACGGCGCCCTTGCCACCATAAGGCTCGAAGCGGTTCGATCCGGGGTCGGAGAGCCCGCAGTTGGGGAAGACCTCGGCGGACTTGCCGGGGAAGTCGAAGTAGACCGCGTTCCCGCGCGTGCTGTTGCAGTCGATGTCGCAGGTGAACAGGTGGTGGAGATCGGCGCGCGGCACCGAGCTCTTGTCGAACCAGGACTGCGGCACCACGTGCTCGCAGTTGTAGATCTTGTTCTCCTTCTGGCTGTAGACCATGGTCGAGGGTCCTTCGCCGTCGGCCAGGATCCACAGCCCCCCCGGGTCGCCACCCGTTCCCTGGTCGGCGTCGGGCGAGTAGATGCTGTCGAGCTGCAGGTCGGGTCGCCGGTCGACCCAGGGGTACAGATGCTCTTCGGGATCGTAGCGCAGCGGCTTGTGGGTGTCGCTCACCAGACGGTTGAGGTCGTGGTACAGGGCCTCACCGTCCATGCCGGCCCAGCGGGCCGGCCGCTCGCCGTAGTAGGCGGCCCGATCCGCGGCATCCGCCGTGGCATCGTAATAGGCCACGTCGCGACCCGATCCGACCTTCCCTCCGGCGAAGAGGGTTCTCGGGGTCACCTCGGGCTCAAAACGAACCTCCCGGACCACGACGTCGCGAGGCTCTCCATCCGGGCCGACCATCCGGACCGTGGGAGGCGGGGTGGGGCTCAGGGGTCGGACGGACGTGATGTGCACGGAAGACTCCTCGCGAAGAAGATTCCCTGGGATTTCCTTTGAGGATAGCGCAACGAAGGGCCGGTCATGTTGCCGTGGTATGAACCGAAGCCCCTGAGCGCAGAGAACCGGGTCGGGGCCGCCCCGGCATGCAAGAAGGGCGCCCCTTCTAGGAGGGTGCGCCCTTCTTGCGGTGGCCTGCTCCGGATTGGAGCAGGAGACCTGGTCGGAGACTCAGCGCTCGCGGTTGCTCGGGCTGGTCATGGGTTCGGCGATGACCGGATCCACCGGCTCCCACACCACAAACTTGACGTCCCAGTTGGTGTTGGCATTGCTCTCCAACCGGACCACCAGGTGGTCATAACTGTTGCCATCCCGAGGAATGCTGAACGCCCGGTTGGTCTGCGGGTTGACGACCCGACCCAGCAGCTTCATGTCCGGGGTGTAGAACGACAGGGTGAAGTTCTCGAGCTTCTGGTAGGGCTCGTAGAAACCCAGGACGTTCTTCATCTCGTTCGTGGGAACCATGGTCAGGTTGAACCGGGGAGACTCGATCATCCAGTACTTCCCGTTGTGGACATCGAACGTGACGTAGCTCTTCGGGTAGAAGAAGAAGCTGGAAACGCGGGACGGGTACTGGTAGACCTCGTAGCGGAACGGACCCCACTCGGTGATCTGGTTCACCGTTCCCAGGTTGTCTTCCGCCGCTGCCGGTCTGGAACCAAACGCCAGGCAACCCAGCGTCAACGCAGCCAGCAGAAGGATTGCGACATTGAGTCTGCGCATCAAGCCTACTCCCCTCGCTTTCTTGGCCCGCATCGGGCCGATCTCAGGTTCCCGCGAGGCCGCTTGGGTTTCGGCCTTCGGGCGGAGGGTGACGGGCCGGGCTGGACACTCCGTGTTTCGTCCGCGCCCGGCCGGTGCACCCGTATCCCCTATCTCTCAGAGTTGACCGGCTTCAACGGTCTGATCGGAATTCCTTCCGGGGGGGCCCGGTGCCCCCCGGCCTCATGGGCCCGCCATCAAACCCAGGAAGGACGGATCCTCCGCATAGGAGACGATCGACACCCCGGCCCGCCGCAAGGATTCCAGAAGTTCGTCGAACTCATCCGAGGTGCCGTCGAACAGGAACCTCAAGAGGTTGTAATTGGGCAGGTTCTGCAACAGGTGGAAGACCCGCCGGTCCCCCTCCAGCCGGCGCACCGCCTCCGGAACGTGATCCAGGAGCTGCACCTGCATCATCCGCAGGTTGGAAATCCGAGGTCGCAGCGCGCGCACCTCCCCACAGGCCAGCGGTTGATGGCCCACCAGGATGCACAGGTGACTGCACAGCCCCGCCAGCTCTGCCAGGGATGGACCGGAAAGGACCAGGGTCTTGCCGGTATTGCGAATCTCCCCCAGGACTTCGACCATCTGGCGCGCTTCGACCCGATCCAGGCGGGCCAGGGCATCGTCCACGACCAGCAGGTGGGGATCGTGGACCAGGGCCCGGGCCAGGGCCAGCCGACGCCGCACCCCATGCGAGCGCAGGTCGGCGATCGCCGTCCGCAGGCAATCCTCCAGGCGAACCAGGCGCAGGGATTCCCGGATCAGGTAGGGGCGATAGTGATTCTCCAATCCGAAAGCCTCGGCGAAGAAGCCCAGGTACTCGACGCAGGTGAACTCCTCATACAGAGCCGGCGCCGAAGGGACGTAACCCACCAGCGCGCGGGTCTGAAGCGAACCGGGTGAGCGGCCGCAGATCCGGACCCGCCCGGGTTCGCTTCGCTGAATCCCCGCCAGGGCGCGCAGCAAGGCCGACTTGCCGGAATCGGGCGGACCGACGACGCCCATCACCTCGCCCGGGTTCAGCACGAACGAGAGCTCTTGAGCCTGCTTGCCTGCGGCCCCGCCCAGGGCCAGCCGTTCGACCTGCAGAAGCGGGGGGATCGGCATTCTATCGGATCGTAATGGTATCGCTGTCCCGCAATCCCAGATCCCGACGCAGCCGTCGTCGGAGATCCTCCTTCTCCTGACTGGTCAGGCTGCGGTGGGGGCGCACGATCACGTGGACCGGCCCCTCGCCGCCGCCTTCCACGGACACCGACCCCTCGCCCACGATCTGGCGAGCCTGCGACTCGACCGCAGCGGCCCGGTCGGTGGTGGGGGCCGGCTCGAAGTCTCCTCCCAGGGACTTGGCGCTCCCCGCAGAGCGGACGGTCGAAGGCTCTGGAGCCCTGGCCTGGGCTTCCAGGGCCGGCGTCGGAGGTGCCGTGTCCATCATCTCGGCGGCATGGTTGGAGGCCGCCCCCGGCGCGCGGTGTGCCGGCTGCGAGCCGCCGACCCCCTCCAAGGCCACGATCCGGGGAGCGGGAGCGTCCTCCTGGTCGGCCTGGACCGAAGTCGGCAACGCGGCGGGCCGGGCCGTGGTCGGAGCCGGAGCCGGGGCACGCCGGACGGGAGCGGTCGAAGCCTTGGAACGCCGGGGCTCCGAAGGGGCGGAGGGCGGGACCTGGGCCACCAGGACGGGGGGTCTGGCCGAAGGAGAGGGCTGGGGAGTGGGCAGGAGCTGCGGAGAGGGCAGGGGCTGGGGCGACGGCGTCGGCGACGGGGTGGAGAGCGTGGGGCTGGGGTCGGGCTGAACCTCCGGGGTGGGAGTGGGGCTGGGCCGGACCGGCGATGCGTCGGCCAGCCTCCGCTCGGAGAGCCCGGCCTCCACCAGGTTGCGGGCCTTCTGGAGATCGGCCGACGAGACGTAGACGATTCCGCCCCGATTCTGCCAGGGGACCCCCTCGCGATCCAGGAGGGGCGCGACCTGCTCGATCTGTCCCGGGCTCAAGGTCAGCGCCACTTCGGCCGGCGAGGGGCTGCTCGGCAGTCCCTGCACCGAGGGTGAAGTGACCGACTTCACGGCCACGTCCTGGGAGGGGCCACTGGACGCGAACAGGAATCCCAAGGTCAAGAGCAGCGCCGCTCCGACGGTGGCCAGCGCCGGGCGCCAGTTGAAACGCGACCAGAGCGCGGCCAGGCGCTCGACCAGAGGCAGGTCCTGAGCCACCTGAGAAGAGGCCGAAGTCGCCGCGGCTCCTGGAAAGACCCGCTCGACCTCCTCACGCAAGGCGCGAGGCAGCAGCAGAGGCGACGCTCCGGGAGCGACCCGCCCCTCCAGCTCCTGGTGCAGGCCATGCAGCAGGGCGACCTCCTGGGAACACGCTTCGCACTCCAGCAGGTGCAGCTCCAGGTTCTGGCGGGCGGACTCCGACACGCCGCCAGGGTCGACGCTGAAGGCAACGATCTCCTCGACGCCGGGGTGACGGGCCAGACGCGGGCGGTACCCGGAGGCGAAGAGGCGACGGACGGCCAGGATCCCCTCGCGCACCCGGCGCGCCTCGTCCCGGCAGGAAGGGCAGTGCCGCAGGTGCTCGGTCACCTCCAGCCTCTCGGCCTCGGCCAGCGCTCCCTCCACGTAGGGGACCAACATCTCCGCAATGGTCTGGTTGTCACAGGTCATCACGACTGAACACCCTTCGGCCTGATGGACTTCTCTGAACTGGTCGCTCCCCGCCGCAGAAAATTCCCGACCCTCACGATTCTCGGACCGCCGCGACCGACCCGGACGGGTTGGCCTGGAGTTGGCCCCGGAGGTGCCCCAGACAGCGCTTCAGCCGCGAGCACACGGTCCCCAGGGGCAAGGACAGGGCCGAACAGATCTCCTTGTAGGAGAGCTGCTTGTAGTAGCGCAGGCTCAGGACCTGCCGGCACTCGGGGGAAAGGGCCTCCAAGGCGCGGGCCACCAGACGGGCCTGCTCGGCCGACAGGGCGCTGGCTTCGGGCCCTGGTTCGGGGTCCACGGCCGGCGTGAACGGCATCCCCTCCTCCCGTTCGCCCTCCAAGGTGGCCGAGAGCTCTTCACGCCCCCTCTTTCCAGCCGTCTTGCGGCGCAGGTTGGAGATGCACCGATTGCGGGCCAGGTGGGTCAAGAAGGTGGCCAGGCTGGCTTCCCGGCGGAAGCCCGGAAGCGCTCGCACCAGTTGCAGGAAGACCTCCTGCACGCCATCCTCGACTTCGATGGGCGAGAAGCCCCAGCGGCGCCAGCCGATGACCTGCTTGACCCGACCGTAGTGACGACGATAGACCTCTTCCCAGGCGGACGCGTCCCCCTGGAGGCAGCGCGCGATGAGCTGTTCCTCGGAATCGTGCATGAGCCTCTCGCCGAGAGGGTCCGGGCCCTCTGGCCACCCTCTTTGAGCTGAATGCGCCCCCGGCTTCGGTCTGGGTGTCCCGAACCCGCCGGAACACCCTCGATCCCCTGGCCGAGCAGCGGACAGAAGTCTGGGTGGGACATGTTTGGAGCGGTGGCGAAGGAATCCTCCACCATGTGTGCCGGATTCCTGCGCCCCATGACCTGGCTGGGGCTCGTGCTGTTCTTGTGCCTGGGCGGTTCCGCGCCGGGATTGCTCGCCGCCGAGGAGGCCCCGCTCCTGGGGGTCCTGCTTCTGGATCGGGACTGGAACTGGACGCCCCGAACCCAGGAGGACCTGTCGCTCCCGACACAACCAGGCCTGATCCACGACTGGCAGGACCTCCTCGACCCTGGCGCCACGCGGAACCTGACGGTCGAACAGAAGGCGCGCCTGCTGGCCAACCCCCGCCGGCTGCTGGCTTCGCGACATCGCACCGCCCTGTTCCGCCCGGGGCGGCTCCTGCTGATCGCCTCGGACGGCGAAACCGCGGGTCTGCAAGTCGACCTGGCCAGCGGCGCCCGCCAGACCCTGCAAGCTCCCAAGGCCAGCCCCACCAAGGCCCGGGAGACCCTGATCCGCATGGCCCTGGAGGGCCGAGGTCCTGAACCGATCCCCGTGGTGGTCAACTCCGAGAGCCGGATGTATCACCTGCCCGAAGCCCGCCACCTCTCGCCGAGAATCGAGCTCCGCGCCCTTTCCGACCGCTCGCTGGCGGAGCAGGAGGGCATGCGCCCCTGCCCGATCTGTTTTCCTGAGACCAACCGACTGGTCGGCCAGGACGAACTGGAGCGCCGGCTGGCACAGTCCGCGGCCGGCATGATCGAAGACCGCTATCGGGTCTCGCACGACCCGGAGGAGCGCGACCGGGTCGGGTCGGTGGGCGTGCGCCTGATGGAGTCCAACCGCTTTGCAGACCAGGGTTACCGCTTCGTCGTGCTGGACTCGGATGAGCTCAACGCCTTCTCGGTGCCGACCGGGCCGATCTACGTGACCTCGGGACTGCTGCGGGCTTTGGAGACGCCGGACGAGCTGGCCGCCATCCTGGCCCACGAGCTGACCCATGCCGAGAGCCACCACATGCGACGGCAGTATGACCGCAGTCAATGGTCCGGGATGCTGGGCAGCGTCCTGGGCTACGCCACCCGCTCCTTCTGGGGGAGGGCGGCAGGCAACTTCCTGGCCGACACCTTCATGAAAGGCTACTCTCGGGACTTCGAGCTGGAGGCCGACCGCGGCGCCGTCCTGATGACCTTCGCGGCCGGATACCGCCCCGAGGACTTCGCCCTGACCCTGACCAAGCTGGGTGAACTGGCCCGTCAAATGGGCCAGGGGAACGGGCCGGACTGGTTTGCCAGCCACCCCTCGTGGGAGGGACGGGTTCGTCAGGTGCGGGACATGGTGCAGAAGCTGGCCCCCCTGGAAGACCAGGTGAAGACCCTGGAATCCCACGGAGACGTGGAACTGGCCGGCTTTCTGCGCAGGCAGGCCCCGTCGTACCTGGCGGGCCCGGACGAGCTTCACGGATTCCTGGAGGCCTACGGCAGCCTGGAGCTGCAACCGGAAAGCTCCCCCGCCCTCCCGAGCGAGCCTCTTCCCGGGCCCTGAGGTCGCCTTCCCGGGGGATGGAATTCGCTGCGCCGCAGAGGAGAAGCCTCCACCTGCAAGAACATGCCTCCGACCAATCCGGGGGCCTTGCTTCGAGGCGGGCCCATGCCAGCCAGGAGGACGCAACGATGCTTCAGGGCCAACCGATCACCCTCGAATACAAGATGAGTCCGGGAGAGGTGCTCAAGTACCGCACCCAGGTCGATTCCGAGCAGAGCCTCAAGGAAGAGGGTCAGTCCGAGCAGACCACCCGCTCCGTCCTGGAAATGACGATGGAGCAGAAAGTCCTGGACGTCACCGGCGGGCTCTCGAAGGTCGACGTGACCATCCAGGAGGGCAAGATTCTCCGCGAAGGCGAGACGCTGGAGCTGCCTGCGGTGGGGCAGACGATCCAGATCACCATGAAGCGCAACGGAGACATCGTCAAGACGTCGGTGGACTTCCCGTTCTCGCAACCGGCGTTCCCGGATCGGACCCTGAAGGTCGGCGAGAAGTGGACCGGGGACAGCAAGATGGACATCCCCCTCATGGATGGGGAGGGCAACCCCACCGGCTCGAAGTCCGTCACCCTGACCTATCACTACACCCTGGCCGGCTTCGACCGGGTTGCCGGTTACGACGTGGCGCTGATCCAGGTGGAGTGCCCCAAGACCAGCATCGAGATCCAGCCCGAAGTGGTCCAGAGCATCGTGGCGTCGGGCAAGACCTGCTTTGCTCATCGTGAAGGCCGGTTGATCAAGTCCAACGTCGAGACCAGGACCCGGATCACGGCCCCTGGGGCCGAGGTCGCCACCCACATCAAGGTGGCCGTCGATCTGGTCGACACCCCTGCGCCCGCCGGCAGCGTCCCGAGCGTCGGCGGCGGCGACGAGCACTTCATCATCGGCGCCTGAGCCCTGAGCGGGTTTCGCCCGCAGACGAGAAGACGCGGCGGGTTCTTCCCGCCGCGTCTTCTCGTCTTGAGGTCACGGAAGGGCGAAGACCGCCTCCCGGGGTCGCGCCCCCGGAGGGAGGGCCACGTGCTGCAGGACCTGGTTGTCGTGCAGGGCCAGCACGGCAACCTGCCCCGCCGCCTCACAGCAGACGAAGAGGAACTGACCGTCGGGCGAGAGGGCCATCCCGGCGGCGCCCGCCCCGACGGGGATCCGGGTGGCCTGCCCGCTGTCCAGATCCAGGGCCGCCACTTCGCCGGACTCCATCAGGGAGACCAGGGCTCCACCTCCCGTCGGGACCACGGCATGGGGTCCCCCGGCCAAGGGCAGGTGCCGAGGTTCGCCGAGGCGGTCCGTCGAGAGGATCGCGACCTGGTTGGCATCGTACAGGGTCACCAGGATCTGCCCCCCCGACACGGCCAGCCCCCGAGGGCCCAACCCCAAAGGCGTCTCACCCTCCAGCACGCCGCGGACGGGATCGATCCATTGCAGCGACCCGCGCCCGGGGTTGGTCAGGTAGACGCGCTCCCCTTCCCAGACCAGGGCGTGAGGCTGGCCGCCAACCGGAACCCGACGGAGCTCCCCTCCCTCAACCGCAGCCAGGAGGATCTCGCCGGATTCCGGGCAGGCTGCTGCCAGCCTCCGTCCCGATGCGTCCAGGGCCACATCTGAACATCCCTTTCCGACGTGGATGCGACGCAGCTCCTCCAGGCTGGGAAAGGAAAGGACCTGCAGATAGGGGCGTCCCAACAGGGCCAGGGCGACCATGCCCCGGCCCGCCGCCAGACCTGCCGGCGACCCCGGCATGGGACGCACGGGGCCATCCAATCGACCCGTGGTGGGATCCAACCGAATCAGCGAGTGCCCCAAGAAATCGCTCAGGATGACCCGCGGCGCGGGAGGTGGGGTGCTCTGGGCGCGACACCCGACCAACAGGAGCAGGACGATCAGGAAGGCGTAGGAAAGGTTTCTCACCCCGACGCGTTCGGTCGGCGCCTCCCGGCTCCTTTCAGGCTGAGCCGGCCCCCGCCACCTGCCGCGGCATTCGGCCGCGGAGACTGGCTCAGCGCAACAACTGGTCGATGATGGGCTGCAGGAACTCGTCCCGGCTGCCCTGGGGCATGCATTCCAGGGTATCAAACATCTGGTCGACCAGCAGCATCTGCTTGCGCTTCTGGAGGTCGAGCATGCGCGCGATCAGGCCCTTGACCTGAGCCCGGTCGGGCTGAGGCGAGGCCAGCATCCGAGCCAGCTCGACCTTCACCGTCTGGATGTCGATCTGGACGGTCTTGAGCTGGGGCGAGAATCGATTCTTGACCTCCTGGGGATCCTCGTTCGCGCGCCGGGCAACCTCCTCGGCGGGCAAGCCCACCTCTTCAGCGGCCAGCGGGGCTCCCACGAGGAGTAGCGCCACGAGGAGACTGAGGACTCCGAACAGCAACCTGGACATGGCCACCTCCAACCTCCTCAAGGAGCCTGCACCGACGACAAGGCCTGGTCAAGAATCTCGGACGAGAAGGGCCCCTCCATCTCGCCCAGCGGGAAGGCGTCGACCTCGGGCGAGGGCGCCGAAGCCATGGCGATCTCGGCCACGTCCCGGGAAATCACCACGGAGGCGGCCATCCCGGTCGGCTGGACCGGCCCCTCCTGCCAGAGGGTCCCCGCAAAGAAGCCCAAGGCCAGCACGGCAGCCGTGGCCAAGGGTGCCCAGCGCCGATCCTGCAGGAAACGCCAAGGCCCCTGGCGGCGACGCTCCTCGTCGCGCCCCAGGTTCCTCCAGAAATCCTGCCGCCAGGCCGGCGCAGGCTCCACATCCTTCCAGGCGCCCAGGAGCTCCCAACTGGACCGCAGTTCGGCCAGCCCTTGCCGACAGGCCGGGCAGGCCTGCAGGTGCCGCTCCAGCCGGCGGGCCTCTTCCAGCGTCAGGTCGCCCTCCTCATAGGCGGGCAACAACTCCTCCACCTGCGCACACGCGGTCGCCATTCGAATCAGCCTCCCACTCATCAGCCCGCAGCCTCCGGCTGTCGGGTCTGTGGCAACGATTCCCCGGGGCCCTCTCCCAGGCGCTTCTGAAGGGCCAGTTTGGCCCGATGCAGCCGCGACTTCACGGCCGGCAACGAGATTCCCAGGACCTCGGTGATCTCCTCGTAGGACAGGTGGTGGAAGCGATGCAGGATCACCGCCGCCCTCTGCTCTTCGGGCAGGTCCATCACCGCCTCACGGACCTCCTCGGCCACCTCTCGGCGCTCGAAGCGGTCCTGGGCCGAGCCGGCCGGGTCGGGAATGACCCTCGGTCCAGGCCCCTCGGGGTCGTCCCAGTGACCGTCCAGGCTGACCGTCCGACTTCGGTGACGAGCCCAGCGAGCGCGCTCCTTCAGGCAGAGATTCATCGTCACCTTGTACAGGTAGGTGAAGAAGCGCGCCCGGGCCTCGAAGCGAGGCAAGGCCCGATAGACGCGGAGGAAGACATCCTGGGCCAGGTCCTCTGCGGGTTGACCCGTCGCACCGGTGAACCGGTAGACAAGGTTGAGGACCGAGCGGTAATGCCGTTGCATCAGCTCGTCGAATGCCGTCTGGTCGCCGGTCTTGAATCGCTCGATCAGTTCCAGGTCTTCGTCCATGCGCTGCCTCTACGCCCGATGGAACCCTTCTGGGAGCCCAGGGTTTCGCCCCCGCACCTCTTCCTCGCGCCAAGCCGGCTGGCCTCCAGATTGCCCCGAGTCGCAGGAGCCCTTCGGGCCCCTGCGAATGAGCGCCCCGAGAGGCACTCGCCCCCGCCCGGTGCCGAAAGGCGAAGACCATGCCCGACAAACGCATCCAGAAGATCCTCCAGGCTGCCGAGGCCATGGGCCAGGGTGCCTTCTTCGTGGAGGTCCCCGTCGGCGAGGACGAAATCGGACGTCTGGGCTATGCCGTGCAGACCCTGGGGGCCCTGCTCGAGCAGCGTCACCGCGAGCTGCGAATCCTGACCCAGGTCACCGAGAAGATCAACGCCGGCCTGGTCCTGGACGAGATCCTGGAATCCGTCTACGAATCCTTCCGTCCGATCATCCCCTACCACCGCATCGGGCTGGCCCTGCTCGAGCAGGACGACCAGATCGTGAGGGCCCGGTGGGCCCGCTCCGACTTCTCTGAACTGCGGCTGGGCGGCGACTTCAGCCTGCCGCTGGCCGAGACCAGCCTGGCCAGGGTCCTGGCCTCCGGTGAGCCGCGGATCCTCAACGACCTCGAAGAATACCTCCAGCAGCACCCCGACTCGACCTCCACCCGCCTGCTGCTGGAGGAGGGCATGCTCTCGTCCTTGACCTGTCCCCTGATCGCGATGGGCCGCCCCATCGGGTTCATGTTCTTCACATGCCGCTACACCAACGCCTATCAGACGGCCCATGTCGACCTCTTCCGCGAGATCGCGGGCCAGTTGTCCGTCATCGTCGAGAAGAGCCGCCTGTACGAGCGTCTCCTGACGCTGAACGAAGAGAAGAACCGCCTGCTGGGAGTGGCGGCCCACGACCTGCGCAACCCCATCGGCGTGGCTCAAGGCTACCTGAGACTGGTCCTGGCCGGGACCGTCGGCCCGGTCAACCCGGCCCAACGCAAGCTCCTGGAAAGGGTCGAGAAGTCCAGCCAGCGGATGCTGGACCTGGTCAACGACCTCCTGGACGTCAGCGCCATCGAGGCCGGCCGGCTGAGCCTGGACCTGGAAGAGGTCGACCTCCAGCCCTACCTGGCCGAGGTCCTGGAGACCAGCGCGTTGCTGGCCGCCGAGAAGTCCATCAACCTGCTGGCCGAGGTCCACAGACCCCTGCCTCGGGTCCGGCTGGACCGGCGCCGGTTCGACCAGGTCCTGCACAACCTGCTGACCAACGCGGTCAAGTTCTCGCATCCGGGCACCACCATCACCCTGGGAGCGCGCACTGAAACGCACGCGGTCCAGATCTACGTCCAGGACCAGGGCCAAGGCATCCGCGGCGAAGAGCTGGGCCGGATCTTCAAGGCCTTCGCGCGGGGCAGCACCCGACCGACGGGGGGCGAGAGGAGCACCGGCCTGGGCCTGGCCATCTCTCGCAGAATCGTCGAGGCCCACGGTGGAAGCATCGCGGTCCAGAGTCACCCGGGAGAAGGTGCCCGCTTCATCGTCACCCTTCCGCTTCCCCACCCGACCTCTTCCTGAACCCGGATGCAGGACCGGATCCCCAGTTTCGAAGGCATGAAGGCCTGGATGCAGGCCGGTCGGCGAAGGCAACCGGAGGACCTGGCCCGGGCCTGGTCCGTGGCGGGCCGGGCCCTGAAGAGCGCAGAGGCCCCCGCGGAGGTCGAGCTCTTGAAGCGCGGCTTCCGAATCCGGTTGCAGGCCCTGAGCATCCCGGGGGCCCTGGTCCGGGCCCGGGTCCTGCCCCTGCAGGGTCTGGTGCTCCTGGATCCCGAAGGCATGGCCGACCTGTCGGGGCGGCTGGCCCGCCGGGGCCTGCCCGGCCCGGCCCGAGAGCGGATCCTGGCGCACGAACTCTTCCACGTCCTGGAGCCCGCCTGCCCCGAGCCCCTGGCCGAACTGGCGGCGCACCTCTTTGCCGGGGCCCTCCTGAACCTGAGGGATTTCCCGGGCGCCATCGACCTGCCGGATGCCGTGTGGGAAGCCCGCCCCGCCGAGACCCGATGACCGGGTCAGCTCCCCAACTGCGCTCGCACCAGTGCCTGCAGGGCTTTTGAATCGAAGCCTGGGAAGGCGCGGTAGATCTCGACGTGCAGGACCTGGTGGTAGATCTGCACCTGCAGCTTCTGGGGTCGTTCCTTCAATCCCAGGCTTGAGGCCAGCTCCCGGGGGACTTCCTTCCAGGCGCACAGCAGCAGGAACTCGACCTCGGGTGGACGTCGGCGCAAGCCGTGCCGGGCCATGAAGAACCGCTTGCGCTCCAGCAGGAGATTGACCAGGAATCCACTTCCGTCCGGGGGGTCATCGACCCAGATCACGGCCGTCCGAGCCCCTGGCGGAATCTCGTCCAGGACATCCGACTCGAAGGTGGGGGATTCGGCGACCGGAACCTGGGCCAGGTCGAAGAGGAAGCCGGGGGGCTCGAGGCGGTCCGAAGGGCCGATGAACTCTCTGGACAACGGGAAGACCTCGATCCCTGCGCGCCCCGCCAGCTCTTGGACCGAAGGCTTCCAACCGGCCACCTGGAGAAGTCCGGCCACCAGCATGAAGGCGACGCAGAGGACGAAACTGAACCGCCAGCGGGCAGCCCCCAGGAAAGCCAGGATCACCAGCACCGGCGTCGTCGTCGACAGGTAGCGGACATCTGCCACGAGCAGCAGGTAGTGGGCCAGCAGCACCGACACGCAGACCGCGACGAGCGGCAGGGCGACCCGGAGCTTCTGGCGCCAGGTGAGCAGGAAGAGCGTGCCCGCAGCCAGCCAGGCCAGCCCCCCCCAGTAGAAGCTGCTGGTCACCCACAGGGATCGGGCCTGGGCATGGAAGACTCCGAAGAACCTGCTGCCCGCCTCGAGATCGAGCGGAGCCGAATAGACCTGAAGCTCGATCAAGGGCTCCCAGAAGACCATGTTCGCGAAGTACCAGGGAGAGCAGACCAGACCGCAGGCCGAGGCCACCAGCAGGAGGCCGACCCCGGAGTTGGGCCCGGACCGCCGCTCCAAGGCCAGGGCCACCAGGAGACCCAGGAGGAAGAGGGCCTCGGCAGCCAGGACCAGGGGGTCCCAAAGACCCACGCCCCCGGAAACACGGACCTGGATCATGCCCCACCAGGCGAAGAGGACCACCATCGCGATCTGGAAGACGACCATCAAGAGGGCCAGGACGGAACGGAAGGACCCGAAGAGGCGGGGAAGGGCGACCACCAGGACGGCGGGCAGCGCCAGGATCAACACCGAGTACTTGACCAGCATCCCGACCCCGAAGGCGACCCCGATGGCCAGACAGACGCTGCGCCGGGTCAAGCCCTGCGAGTCCAGCAGCAAGGTCAGGCAGACCGCCAGGATGAACATCTGCCCGGGGGCCATGCTGTAGATCCTCGTGAACTGGGCCGTCCAGACGCTGGTGGCGATCCCCAGGGCCAACAAGACGGCTCCGCGCCACCCGGCCACCTGCCAGCCGATCCGCCCCATGACCATGATCAGGCCGGCGACGAACAACACCTGCGTCATCCGCGCCACCTGGATGTCGGTTCCGAAGAGGTTCATGACCAGACCCGACAGCATGAAGACCAGGGGGGGATAGTCCTGTGTCCTGGGAAAGCGCGGCATCCCTTCCATCGAGCCTTCGGTGAG